>Ga0116230_10000761_pt1 | contig 29095 bp, 20 predicted proteins | sample S1TSphfallax_3_FD_88678 | JGI IMG/M metagenome (GOLD analysis project Ga0116230, IMG submission 88678) | Host-associated microbial communities from peat moss isolated from Minnesota, USA - S1T2_Fd - Sphagnum fallax MG | ecosystem: Host-associated > Plants > Peat moss > Unclassified | place... | reverse complement strand
CAGAGGCTTGGTCTCGAATGCCTTCGCGCCGTCGCGATAGAGACTCACGAACGCCACCAGCGGCTCCGTGGGGGCGGCTCCGGGTTCATACGCCTGCAGGAAGACGTACATCTTGCGGTCCGTACCGAAGACTCGCGTCACACTGGGGATGAGCTTGCTGCCGTTGCTCACCAGGGGATCGGCCGCGGCGTCTTTGGCCTGATCCTTCTTGCTGGCTGCTTCGTACAACGCGTCCTTCAGCTCGACTTTCTGGCTGCTCAGCACAACGGAGCTGATGGGCACGCGCTGCACTTCCTTGTTGAGATTGGGAATGACGAACGTCGTCTGATACGTTCCGATGCGGCCTGTCTCGTCGTCCCGCGCCAGAACCTTGATCTCATAGCTTCCCGGCAGCAGCGTGTAGCCGGTGTCGTATTCGATGGGCCGCTTGGCCAGTTCGGCGGCAGTCTGGTCGCTTAGCTTGATGCTCACATGATCCCGAACATTGGTCACGGTGGTGCCGCCGACCACGTCCTTGATCTCGCCCATGAAGTCGATCAGGGTATGCTCCGCCCCGCCTTTCTTCGCCAGCGCCAGTTCGCGTCCAGGAATTTTCATGATCATGGGAACGAAGTATTCCGCGCGATTCAGTTGGAAGTAGTCGATCTCCATGGCGATGGTAAGTTCGGTGATCGGATCGGCGAGCATCAGTGCATCTTCCAGCTGCCGTTCCTTCTCCGTCCCGGTGAACTTGGCGAACTCCTTGCTTGCGTAGTAGCCCTGGCGATAATCGACCTTCGCGGCAGCCTCCGAGGCGACGGTGATCTTGACCTTCCGAAAGCGTCCGTTCTGCTCGGTGTTGGTCGTGTAGTAGGCCAGAATGTAGTAGTCGGAGATGGCCTGCTGTGCCTGCACGATGCCGCGTGTCAGATCGTTGTTGTCGAACAGCGCCTTGCCTCCGGTGTCGCCGGCGAGCGCATACAGCGTGTCCTGCGACTTCTGGAAGCGGTCTGTGGACGCTTGCTGCGCGGTGCCCGAGTACATCCCCTGATTGCCCGGTGAACCCTGCGTTGCATCGCCCATAGGAGCCCCAGCCACCAGTCCGCGCGCGTCGATCGGCCAGAAGGAGACGCCCGCGCGCACCGCGGCATCGACCGTCGCATGCAACTGGGCCTGGTTGTCGACACCGTTCAGCTGCAGTCCGCTGGCGAAATAGAGGAGCGCCTTCTTCTCGTTCAACCGGCCCAGCATGTTCGCCGTCGTCTGCAACGCGGAGAGCTGACGGTCGGTGTTGAAGATATTGAACTCGCCATCGTCCTGGCCGAAGGCCGCACCTACGTCCACTGAGCTCGCGTCCTCCGCCGACTCGGCATTATCCTGGCCTTCTCCGACGACCAGCGTCTCGAGGATACTGAGCAGGCGGTTGCGGTCCGCGGTGAAGTCCTGCAGCACATCCACCGAGCCGCCGGAGTAGCGCAGGATGGAGACCAGATCCACTTCGGTCATCTGCGTGCGGATGAACGTCTTCGCAGCTTCGAGCGCGCGCAGTTGATCCGAAGGACTCATCGCCGACATGTCGAAGTACATCGCCAGCAGGCGCCGGTCCTTATACTTGGTCTCGCCCGTACCATCGGGTGTGATCTGGGTCCGCGAGAGCTTTTTGTAGATCTTGACGCCGCTCTCATCCTCGGGCTTCGCCAGCGGAGTCGCGCCCACCGGCAGCGTCTCATGCTCGAAGAACTTGACGGTTTGCGGCGCGCCTTCCTCGGTCACGGTAAAGTCTTTGGCGGTCAGCCCGGGCACAGGCTTCCCCTGGCGATCGGTCACAGCCACTGTCTCGACCACCAGTTGCGACTTGACGGAGATGGTGAATGTGCCGTTGTTTCCCGCAGGCGCGTTGCCGCCGATCTGCTGCGCGCGGGCTGTGCCGAGGACGATGAAGAGGAGCGCAAGGATTCGCATCTCAGTACCTCAACCGCGTCGTGATCTGCAGGCTCCGCATCGCGTTCGCCGCGGCGGGCAAGCCGAAGGTCGTTCCGTTGACGATGCTGTTCCAGCTGGTATAGGTCACGTGATTCAGCAGGTTCGTGGTATCCACCCGGGCATCCAGGTTGAAGTGGTCCTTCAAACGAAAGGTTCGCGACAGCGAAGTGTTGAGCGTGAACTGGTCCGGGCCTTCGAGGGAGTCGCGCCGCGCATCGCCCCACTGCCCCGCAACCGGTGCGCTGTAGGCAGCCGCGTTCAAGTGCAGCAAGCCAGACGCCGCATAGGGCGACTGTCCCGTGAGGTTAGGGCGGATGGTGCCGGTGAAGCCGGTCTCCGGGACGGCCGCAAGGTAGATCGGCGTCTCGGGCAATCCGCTGCCCGCGACGATGGTGGTCAGGATCGTCCACTCCTTCAACAGCGCGCCGCGCTTCCCGTTCATCAGCGTTCCGCCTCCGGCGCCCATGCCAGAGGTGTATTGAATCGTCACGTTCAAAAGGTTGCGCTGATCGAAGGTGGATAGGCCGCGTTCGCCACGCAGGTTCAACCAGTTCTGCGCGATCGACTGCGTTGCCGAGCTCTCACTCGAATTGAGCCCCGCGGCCACCGCGCCCTGACCGCCGAGCGCCGCATCATCGTCGATCGATTTCGAATAGGTGTACTGCAGCGTCGCAGTAAAGCCACTGCGCAGCCTGCGCCGCAACTGCACCTGCCCGGATTCGCGCGTCGAATCTCCGCCCGACGTCTTGTAGACGAAGCCGACTGGGCATCCCGCGCCACAGGGATTCACTGCGCCAATGGGATACGTGTTCGGCAGATACTCCTGCACGCCGCGCGTGCCCTTGATGCCCAGATAGGTAATGGTTCCCACCAGCGCAGCCGGCAGATCGCGCTGTGCGGAGAGTTGCCAGGTCTGCACATAGCCCACGCGCAGATGCGGATCGACCGCGAAGGTGTTCTGCGTCGTCAACCCGCAGGGCACGAAGCCGTTGGCCAACGTCAGCGGGCATGCCGCACTGTTCTGCACGCTGAGACTGTCCGAGAGCGGTGCCTGCTGCGCCATCGCCAGCGCCGTGGCCTTGTAGATCGATGTGTCGTCGTAGATACCATAGCCCGCTCGGACCACAAGCGTGGAGCCTGCAATCGGCCGCCACGAGGCACCCAGCCGCGGCTCGAAACCTCGCTTGTCGGGCTGGATGAGCGAGGTTGGATAATGGTCGCCGGTCAGCGTACCGACCGGTGCGCTCGCCAGCACCGGCGCGACGGCTGAGAAGCCGGGCGTCACATCCAGGTTGACCAGCCGGTTCTTTAACTCCGTGATGGGCGCGCCGTACTCCCAGCGGATGCCGAGGTTGAGCGTCAGCTCGGGCCGAAGCCGCCAATCGTCGGTCACGAACGCGTCGTACACCGAGTGGCGCAGATACTTATCCGCATTGCCAAAGGCCAATGTGCTGGTATCGGGTAAGCCCATCAGGAAGTCCTGCAGATCGGTGCCGCCGGTCGCCTGGCCGGTGAAGGTAAACGAACCGCGCGGATCGGATTGCTCGAAGACGTTGAACTCCTCGCGACGGAAGTCGCCGCCGAAGGTCCAGTTGTGGCGCCCGCGATCGTAGGAGATCGACTCGCTGACACCATCCGTGCGATTGCGATTGAACTCGCTGTTGGCATCGGACAATCCAGCGATCCCGCTGGAAAATGACAGGCTTGGTGGACCCCAATCCGCCGGGTCCTGATCGTTGCCCGCGATGCCGGCTGCGGCGGAGACGTTCGTCTTGTCCTCGAAGTTGGCGACAATGTTTGTCCGCAAGCGGCTGAATTGAAAGCCCGTGTTGAAGAACAACTGGTGCGCCAGCCGGTGCTGCCAGTTCACGTGCGAGTTGATGCCCAGCGTGTCCGTCTTGTCGACGAAGCCGAAGAGGCTGCCGGAACTCGTGCGCGCACGCTCAAACGCGAAGCCGCCATAGAACTGGTCCTTGCGCCCAAGACTCTTGTCCAGGCGCAGCTGCATCGCATCGTCGTGCGTCTCGCTGAGAACCGCCGTCTGGTAGTTGTACAGCGTGCTGCCCGCAAGGTTCGGCAAAGGATAGAGCGTCAGCAACGACTGCGCCTGCGGGCTGACCGGGACGACCAACCCGTTGACATCGCCACTGCGTTCGGCGAGCGTCGGCACCAGCGCGGAGTCGGTTGTATCGTTGCGATTGCGCGTCCACTCGTAAGCCAAGAAAAGATTTGGTCCACGCGGCAGGATGTGCGGAATCTTGATGGGCCCCCCGAACGTCGCCACGCCGGTAAACCGGTTGTACGAGGCCTTGGGCGTATTCAGCCCGGTGAGCGAGTCGGGCCGCGCATCCAACGCCGAGTTATCCAGCAGCACGGCCAGGCCGCCGTTGTAGAGGCTCTTGCTGCTGCGCGTGTTTCCGAAGGCCGGCGCCAACGCGTACTTCGAAGTCGCGGCATTGCTGGTGCTGCCGTTGATCAGGAAGCCGTCGTTGGACTCGGCTTCCTCCGCCGGCTTCGGCATCTCCGCGGGCTTCGGCGCGTTCGCCGCAGGCTTCGGAGCGTCCACCCGCGCACTGAGCACCGGAGGCGCTGCCGGCTCTGGCGCGGCGGCGATGGCAAGCATCTGGGCCGTGGTCATCAGCTTCAGTTCGAGTTTTGTCGGCTCTGCGCTGGGTGATACGGCGATCTCCTGCTTCAGCGGCTCGAAGCAAAGCATCTGCACCTCGATGGTCCAGGTGCCATCGCTCAGATCGGGAAAGCTGTAGTTGCCGGAGAGATCCGTCGTCACGGCGACCTTCTTCGCGCCCTGCGTGGCAGTGACGGTGGCGCCCGGCACAGGCAGCCCGTTGAAGAGCACGCGCCCATGCGACTCCGACGCGAAGGCTGCGCCGGTAGCAGCCAAGGCGAGCAGGCACGCGAGCCGAAGACCGCCTGCAGCGTGAAACGGATGGTTCCCCTTAGCCCCCACAAACTCTCCCTGGTTTGACGGTGGTACGGCGATTGCCCGCCACAGCGGACTTCAGTTGTCCGACGGCTTTTCCACCTTGTCGATCACCATCACATCGACCATCGCCCTGGTGGGCACCAGCTTCAGTCCGAGCTGCTCCTGGATCGCGGTGAACAAGGGCGGAGGTGCGTCGGCCTTGTCGGAAGGCGGCGGGACCTGGAGGCCCATCCCGCCGAACTGCGACTCGTCCGGCGTCCAGTTCAAGGTGAAGTCGAAGCGGCCGGTAAGACCCGTCTGATCCACCACCGGCCGGTCCAGCACCGAGCCTTGCATCAGTTGCGAAAAATCTTCCATCCTGGCGTTTTGGACCAACAACTTCCCCAAGCCTTGGAAAGCGAAACCTGGCAAGTTTCCCGCGTCCGGATTTGCTTTGCTCAGCTTGGTGTCTCCTTTGCCGGGCTCAAGCGCATAGACCGGCAGTTCCTTCTTCTCCATGTGGTACTTCAGCTCAAAGCGATCTGCCAGCAGCTTCTTGATCATGCCCTTGAACTGTGGGAGATCGGGGATACCAGGAGTATCCGGCTTACCCGTCACATCGTATTTCTCCGTGTCACCCCACGCGGGCGCACCTTCGATTTGCTTCGGCTGGAGATCGTAGGCAAATGAAATCAACGCTCCCAACGATGTATTCACCGTGATGACATTTCCGGCACGGATGGTGAATACGCGTCCCTTCTGATCCGGCTTGCTCGGCTTGATCGTCGCCACCTCAAATCCCGGGTCCGCCGTCTTCGCCATCGGCTCCATCTTGGGTGCAGCAGGAATCGTCCAAGAGGCCGCCTCGGTCACGTGCTTCAGATTCAGCGGGATCGCCTGTCCCTGATTCCAGCTGCCATCGATCTCGCTGCCATCCGCCGTCAGCTTGCCTTCATAGGAAATCCCAGGGATCACCAACAACTTGACGCTCGATCCGTCAAGCTTGGTGCTAGAAACCGGGATCGGCGTGCCGCCTTGCGTATCGATGGAGTACAGGGTCGACTTCCATCCGCCGTCGTCTCCTTTAGCGATCTTCAACACGACGCGCAGGCTCTTGCCTGCCTCGAGCGTTCCCTGCCATGTCCCGCTGATATCTTTCGCCTGCGCCAACGCGGTCCCCGCAGCCATTCCCCACGCACCGGCAAGCACCGCCAGCCCCAGCAGCTTCTTCATACATCCCTCCCAGAACAAAGCTCGGTTTGCTGCACTGCAAGCTCCCGCCGCACGGCGTGAGCACTCGATTTTGCTTGAAATTCTCCAGCTTGACGCAAGAAACGCAAAAAAGAAAGCGCCGGTTCCCAGACGCGGCTCGTTTTTCGCTTCGTATGTTGCAGCCACATTCGGGATGACTGTATAGATATTCCATACACGGTGCAAAGTCAAGCAGGCAGATACCCCTTGGCAGCGTTAGCCGGGCACGTAGACCAACACGTGGACGCCGAGTCTGGCAACTTAGTCCGGGAAGCTGTCGTTGCCGGAGAGATCCGTCGTTGCGGGGACCTTCTTCGGCGCCGCTTGATTAGCCTGCGCAAGAGCGGGCAAGATCGCCAACCAAAGCACGCCCAGCGCAAGCCAAGCATTCCGTCCTCGCATCTTCGTAGCCCTCAATTGCTGTTCAGTTCTCCGAAGGCTTCTCCACCTTGTCAATCACCATCACGTTCACCATCGCCTTGGTAGGCACCAGCTTCAGGCCTAGCTGTTCCTGAACGGCGGTGAACAGGGGCGGTGGCGCGTCCGCCTTGTCCGAGGGCGGCGGCACTTTGATGGCCATCCCGCCAAACTGCGATTCGTCCGGCGTCCAATTCAAGGCGAAGTCATAGCGGCCCTGGAGTCCGGTCTGATCGACCATTGGCCGATCGAGCACCATGTTCTGCATGAACTGAGCAAAGCCCTCCAGGGTCGAATTCTGCACGGTCAATTTGCCCAGTCCGGTGAAGGAATAGCCGGGCAAGTCACCTGCATCCAGACTGGCTTTCGAAAGCTTGGCCTCGGCTTTGCCGGGCTGCAGTGCGTACACCGGCATCTCCTTCTTCTCGCTGTGATACTTCAGTTGAAAGCGGTCGGCCAACAGCTTCTTGATCATGCTCTTGTATTGCGAACCGTCCGGCATCCCCGGCGTATCCGGCTTGCCGGTGATGTCGAACTTATCCGGCTCGGCCCATGCCGGGGCGCCTTCGATCTGCTTCGGCTGCAGATCGTACGCGAAGGAGATCAGCGCAATCAGCGACGTATTCACGGTCACGACATTGCCGCCGCGCAAGGTGATCATGCGTCCCTGCTGATCCGGCTTGCTCGGCTTGATCGTCGCCACTTCGAAGCCCGGGTCAGCGGTCTTGGCCATGGGCTCGACTTTGGGTGGCGCCGGAGGAATGGTCCAGGAAGCTGCCTCGGTGACGTGCTTCAGATTCATCACCAGCGACTGCCCCTGCGTCCAGCTTCCATCCATCTCGCTGCCATCAGCGGTCAGCTTGCCTTCGTAGGAGATCCCCGGAACGACGAGCAGTTTGAAATCCGAACCGTCGAGCTTCGTGCTCGAAACCGGAACAGGTGTTCCGCCCTGCGTATCGATGAAATAAAACGCCGACTTCCAGCCACCCTCGGGAGCCTTCACAATCTTCAACACGACGCGCTGGCTCTTGCCTGCGTCAACCGTTCCCTGCCATGTGCCGCTGATGTCCCTCACCTGCGCCATAGCGTCACCCGCAGCCACTGCCAACATACCGGCAAGTGCCGCCAGCCCCAAAAGCTTCTTCATACGTCCCTCCTCGAACAAAGCCCGGTTGCTCACAGCAAGCTCCTACCGGCGGCAGGAGCAGCCAATTTCCCGAAGATTCTCCTGCATGACGGGAGAAATAGGTGATGAGAAGCGTTGGTTTCTGATCATCGCAAGTTTTCTTCTGCTTCTCAAGCTTCTTCGCGAGCCTTCACTGTATAGGTTTTACATACAGTACCGAAAGTCAAGCGGAAGCGGCTCGGAGAGGTGATGATGGCACTTCGGGAGAATGTCGGCGGAAGACAACCGAATGCAGTCAAATGACCTCTTGGCGGCGTCATACCTTGTCAGCCGGTCACGCAGCACTCTGCGCGGCCAAGACAACTGCCAAACCTGATCAGCAACTGTGTGAGTAGCTTCGCACCCCTCCCTGAAAGCGACCCGTCTCCAGCGGCCTGGAGGCGCAAAGGCCGGTAAAACCGGTGGTCGAGGGCGGTAACCGACCCCAGGAGATGTACCCGGCGATGCCCCGCAACACCGCTCTTGCAACCCAGGCCCCTTTCGTCGTCGAGCGCCCCGCGGACTGCGCTGCGGCTCGCAACCCCGGAAACTATTACCTGCCGATGGACGTGAGCAGCCGCTTTGGCGTGCGCCTGCGGCAGCTTCGCCGCGAACGCAATCTAACGCAACTGCGGATGGCTGTTGACTTCGGCATCGATCGCTCATTCATCTCGGACGTGGAGCGTGGCCGCAAATCCATCTCGCTGCCCATGCTGGAAGTCATAGCGCTGGGCTTAAAGATGAGCCTGTCGGAGTTATTGAAGGATCTCTAGCGGAGCCGCGCGCGCCAGAGAATGGTCGCGCAGGCGGACTCGCTTTGCCCCTCCGGCGGCGCGCGGCATCTTGTCTCGATCTTGCTCGCTATGTCGCGAGCGCTTCCTAAGCAGTCGGTGCTTGCTTCCCGAGACAGCAGGCCAGCTACGCCACCATCCGCTCCGGAAGCTCTTCCTCACCAGCGAGTGTTGTTTGGCTTCGCGCGGAACGAACCAGCGACTCCTCGACGATAAGGACCAGCGCGACGGCAGAGAACGAGCAAAGCTCACCGTAGATCCGCGTCTCCAGCAGAACGCCGGAGCAGAACATGATCCCGATCCAGAGCGGAAGGATGAACAGGTAATTCTGGAATCGCAGGGGCTTCAAACGGCTCGCATACATCACCACCACGGGAATGGTATAGCCGCAGATATTGAGCAGTGCTGGCAGAAGCCGCGGACTCAGGCGCGCGAGGTTATAGTCGATGCGCAGAAAGTTCTCGGCATTGCTGTTCCGCGCGAACTCATGGGCCAGCGAAAACTTGATGATCGCCCAAACCGCCCCGAGAAGGATCACGCGCAACCAGGGGATCTGCCGCAGATCAAAACGGTCACGCCACGCAGTGGACAACGCGGAAGCCGTGCCGGTCGATGCCGTCAGACGTGGGGAATGCGTGCGGGTGGCCATGTCAATGGCGTAGATGCCAATGAGGAATAGCGTCGTCTCGCGGTTGAACGTGCCGATCAGGACCACCATAAAGGTACCCAGGAAGCTGCGCCGGTAGATGTAGTAAAGCCCAGCGGCAAAGAAGGCGAGGCTCGGCAGATCGTAGGGATAGGAGTAATCCGCTTCGCTGTGGATCGAGTAGGTCCACATCACGGTAAACAGAAACACCGGAAAGACCAGGAAACGCAGCCAGTGCTGTCCGCTGACGAGTTCATAGAGCTTCTGCGTGTAGATGGCGGCAATCACCAGCGCGAGCAGGCTCATCATGTAGAACGGCCCAAGCTCCGGTGTGAAGGCTCCGTTCCCATGCGCGAGGTGTCGCATCAACCATTGCGAGTGATACATCGGCCGCAGCAGGAGGATCGGTAGTACGCGCTCCTGAAATGGAAGCCGCTCATGCCCAGTCAGGTAAGCCGACATGTTCAGATAGAAGTCGGTGCTCTTGCAGTAGTAACGAACGAACTGCAAGGTCGCGCATCCATACAGAAGGATCAATGCCGCGCGGCGAAATCGCGTGGACATGAACCCCTGTTCCGGCAGCAGTCGCTTCGTCGGGGGCTGAGGGCGCGTTGTGAACATCACTTGTTCGGATGCTCCGCGGCAGGTTTTTGTAAGTTCCAATCGCCAGCTGTCTACATCCCTTGACAGTACGGGCAAGTTACGCATCCAAAATGTTTGGTCCGGCTCATGAAAGCCGCCCAGTTCGTGCTCACGATCAGTCACAGAACCTCGGAAGTTTTGCGATACCGCCTTCCGCCCGCTGCGCGACGTCAAACAAGGAATGCAGATCGACACCACCAGCAAAGACGCCATATTTCGCTATCGTATCGATTCCACTGAGATCGTCACTCCAGACCAGGTGCGAGTTCCCTGCATCGGGGATGGGCCTGAGATGACGATCGTCACCTGCTATCCCTTCGACTCCATCGCCTCCGCGGCGAAACGCTTCATCGTTCACCCTCACCTGCTGTGGGCGGACCCATCGTGAGCCGGCTTGCCCAGGGACTCGCCTGCTTTGCGTTCTTGCTTTCTTCGTTCTCGTTGCACGCGCAGCAAGCGCTTCAAGTACAGTTCGGCGCGCGTGGCCTGGAAAAACTCTCCTGGCATGGACAAACATTCGAGGATTTACAGCGCTGGCCGAACGATTCCTTTCACATCGGTCACATGAAAGCCTTCGACGCCAACGCCCATGCGCTCACCTCCGGCCAGTACGGATGGGGAGAGAATCATGAGAGCCGCACCTGGGATGCGGCCGACAAGACCTGGGCGTACGGCTTCAGCTGGGGTTCCATCCGCGTGCAGTATCAGCAGCAAGGCGATGCGTTGAAGTTCGTGGTCACGGAATCGAATCGATCGGGGTCGAACATAACGTTCGATGGCGCATCCATCTACCCAGTCGTGCTTCATCTGCCGCGGGTTCCGGTCGCGTTTGGTGAACCGGGCGACTCGCACGTGATCGCCAACATCGACCAACCCAGCGTGGTCGCAGCTGACTTTGGCGCGGGCGAAGCCGTGCTCTCGTCTCTCGACGATGGCACGCCGCTGTATACCGGCTTTCAGCCGGTCGGCAAAGATTTCGCTTACGCCACCCTCATCAGCGGCACAGCGCCCGACGGCTTCCTTCATCCCACGCAAGGACGCCTGCTGCGCCCTGGTCAGACCGACACCTTCACGATCAGGCTGCGATTCGTCAGCGCGGGAACGCCAGCCAGCGCTGCTGCGCCCGACGCATACAAGGCCTTTGCCCAGCAATGGCCTGAGACCCTGCACTGGACGGACCGGCGCATGATCGGAACGGTATTTCTGGCGAGCTCCGCACCGGGAGATAAGTCGCATCCCGCCGGCTTCCCTACCAATCCGCGACGCTACTTCACCGATGCCTCGGTGGACGTAGAAAGCCCGGCCGGTCTGCAACAGTTTCAGTCACGTATTTTGCAACAGGCGAGCGATATCGCTGAGAATTTGAGACGAATGCACGCGCAGGGAGCGATCACCTGGGACATGGAAGGGGAAGAATTTCCCCAGGACACGAGCTACGCGTGTGCCCCGGACGAGATCGCAAGCCTCTCACCCGAGATGGAAAGCCGCGTCAGCGATGTGCGCTCACCGTACCAGGGGATGAAGCTCGACGACGCGTACTTCAAGATCATCCGGGATGCCGGCTTTCGCGTCGGGGTCTGCGTCCGGACGCAACATTTCACCTTGTCGCCGGATGGCACCGCGCGCCAGGTGACGCTGCCCGATGATCAGGTCGCGGCGGAGCTGACTCGCAAGATGAAGTACGCGCACGATCGCTGGCATGCGACGCTCTTCTACCTCGATTCCACGGTCGAAGGCGATGGCACCACACTGCCTGCGTCGGTCATCGAGCAGGCTGCAGCCTCTCTGCCCGACTCGCTGCTTATTCCGGAAGAGTCCAGTCCGCGCATGTACCGTGCTACGGCACCTTTTCGGACCTTCCTCTTTCACGGCGATCTTGGCACGGCCGCAGCCATCCGCGAGATGTATCCGCATGCCTTCAGCGCCAACCTGATCAACGATGTCGATCCCGCAAAGCTCGCGGAGCACCGGATCGCCCTCACCGACGCCGTGCGCCAAGGGGACATCCTCATGGGTCTTGCCGGCTACTGGCAGAGCAACGATCCTGTTCTGGTCGAAATTTACCGCGCTGCCGCAGCTTCTGAGGCGCATTGAACCTGTGCGTCCGCTGCGTTTCTTTCGGCGCCCAGCCTTTGTTCCAAGGCGTGCTTCATGCAGCTTGCCCGCGTCTGCCAGGTGCCTTCGCGACTGGCACGCCAACGCAAGGACGCTCTCCCATCGTTGAAGTGGCAGGCTCTGAGCCCTTCCAGCGCGTTCGCCGCCTCGTACGCGGTGTCCACCAGTTCCAGCATTGGCGGCTTGTGCAGGAGCTCTTCAAAACCACGCGTCGCAATCATCGGCCGACAGGCGGCAAGATGCTCGTAAAATCGTGTGCTCGAGCCAGAGTAAGTTGGTTCACAGCGCCGGTAGGGCAGCACCGCAACATCGAAGGCGCGCGCGTAGGAAGCGAGCTCGCCGTACGGCCGCTTGCCGACGAAGCGAGCCCTCGGATGCTGCATCACCGCATTGCGTGCGCGCGCCTGCGTAGCGTCCGGGATCTCCATTGTCGAAGGTCCGACAAACAACCACGAAAGCCAGGGCGTGTGTGCCATCGTCCGCTCCAGCAGTACCCAATCCATATTTCCGGCGAGATTACCGATAACGCCAGCAATAGGCCGGTGCAGTTCACGGGCATCCGCGGGAAGCTCCCCTGGCAGGGTCGGAACGGCTGGCAGCAGGTTGACCGCACGTGTCGCGTTGGGAATGATGTGAATCTTCCGCGGATCGCATCGTGCTCGGTCCATCAGATAATCCGCCAGCCGCTGCGAGTTCGGACACACCAACGTCGCCGCAGAGCACATGCGAGCGTCGAGCGCCTCCACCTGCTTCCGGTCGGCCCCCGCATACTCCGCGATCAGGTCTGTGAGCCAATACACAACCGGCCCCTTCCATTGCTCAGCGACAGCAGCAAAGTAGGGGATGGTGCAGAGAAGAGGAGAGCGTTGCGGATCTGAACTCTGGCGTTCCAATCGCTCGACGATGGAAGACCACGTGCCGCTGATCGCGGAGAGCGGAAACCGGGCATAGCCTTTGATCAACGGGAGCTTCCGCACGCGCAAGCCAGACTCAACCAGCCGCTCCGGCTCGTTGCCAGGCCGCGTTGCCCACGGACTCCAGCTACGTTGTGGCTCCCAGGCGATCACCGGCGTCAGCTCGGCTAACGCATTCCCCAACTCAAGATCCAGTACGTCAGACACCTGCAGCAAATGCCAGACGGGCGCAGCTTCCACTACGCCAACCGGCCGCATGCTATGGCTTGCGTCACGCTGCATTGGAAGCAATAGATTCGATTGCGGAGCCGACGATGATGAACTCCCGTTCTTCGATTGAGGTCTGCAGCATATCCAGCACGGCCATCATCAGTCTTGGAGGTGTCTGCTCGGGAATACGTGTGAGATGGAGATGCCCGAAGTCGCCGAAGCCGATCTGGATGCGGCAAGAAGCCTTCACGGGCGTCGCCACGAACTGCTCGAAGTAGGTCTGACCCTGCACCTCAAGATGCGCCGAGGCAAACTGCAGGTCGCTGCAGGCACGCCGTACGACATCCCACCAACCGTCGAGCGTGTCCGCTTTCTGAAGTGCGCGGTTCAGCTCTTCGAGATAGATCTCATCCATCACCGCGCGCCGCATGAACTTCGCAGAAAGCGTACGGCCTGCCGCAATGAACTCGATATAGCCGAGGCGCTTGATGCCCGCGATGACACAGGCGAGAAATCCACCAAGCACAATCCAGCGCAAGGTCTTGGTGCTGAAGTTCTCTAGCAGCGCGAACGAAGCGCAGAGGCAGCACACGCCATAGAGGATGAAGGCCGCGCTGCGAGTGGAGAAGCCAAAGCCTTGGATCATATGGTGAATGTGGCCGCGGTCTGCGCTGAAGATGGGCCGGTTGCGAAGGTACCGGCGTCCGATGGCGAGCGCGACATCGATGAGCGGAAGCCCCAAAGCCATCAGCGGCGCAGCCACCCCCAGCAGGGTTCCCGTATGTTGGCTCCACACCAGCCCAAAGCAGCCGAGCGTAAAGCCGATGGTCAAGCTGCCGCAGTCGCCGAGAAAGACTGACGCAGGATTAAAGTTGAACGCAAGGAAGGCCAGCAGGCAGCCCGCGAGGGGCACGGTCGCAAGAGCAAGACCCATGTTGTGGCCAATCAGCGCCACCAGCAGTGTCGTGACGGTCGCCAGTAGACCGACCCCAGTTGCAAGTCCGTCCATGCCGTCGATCAAATTAACAGCATTCGTGCAGCCGATCAGCCAGCAGACGGAAAGAACCAAAGAGACCCATACGGGAAAATGCACCAGTGTGAGGCGCGCGCCGAGAGAGACTGCGAGCACAGCGGCCACCAGTTGGCCCAACAGCTTTTGCTTCGGTTTCAGCTCGAAGATATCGTCCAGCAAACCCGTGAGGAAGACCAGAGCAGCAGCCGGCAGCAGTTCGAGGAACAGCCGTTCATGCTGGATGTAGAGCTTGCTGCCCCCAGGATTGAAGACCAGAACCAGACCCAACGCACCGGCATAGGCAAGCACGATCGGGATACCGCCCATGCGGGGAACCGGGCGGAGATGAAACTTGCGCAGCGAGTCCGGTTGATCCACCAGATTCGCTCGCACGAAGATGTCGCGGCACACCGGCGTCAGCAGAAAACAAAGCAGAAAAGCAGAGACACCCAGGGTGAAGAACGCTTGCATAAAACTCTCCTTGATGCGAGGCCCGTTGCGTCAGGGACAGGTGAGGAGCGTACATGATTTGTTGAGTTGATCGTTCCATGCTGCGGCTGGTGTTAGCGATCCAGGGAAGGAGACAAACCAAGCGGCTCAACTCCCGCCCTTGGCACGCTCGAGGTTGTGCTGGTCCGTGCATGAAGAATTGCTGCAATATGATCGATGCTCATCGGCAGGTCATAGTGGTCTAGCAACGCCTGCCGAGCTCTTGCACCGGCCTCTTTCACCTCTTCCGGATGTGCGGCAAGATGAATCAACAACCGCGTCAGACCTTCGACGTCCCCGCAGTCAATCTGCCATCCGCATTGATGACGTGCAATCACCAGAGCCGGAGTGGCGATCTTCGGCCCGATGAAAAGGACCGGCCGTCCGGCCGCGAGAATTCCGTAGACCTTACTCGGCACCACCGTGCCCCAGCAGACGTTATGCTGCGTCACCAGTCCGATGTCTCCTGCAGCCAAGCCTTCGCTTAGTTTGTCGCGCGAAACATAAGGCCTTAGCTCCAACGAGTGAATCTGGTTGGTCTTGCAGAACTCCGCCAGCTGCTTCCGCTTTCCCCCGCTGCCCACAAAGAGGAAGCGGAAGCGTGCATCTTGCCGCAGGTTCTTCATGGCGCCGGTGAGAGTGTCGACGTCATGTGCCAGGCCAAAGTTCCCGGAGTACAACAGCACGAGTTCGTCAGGATTCCCTGGCCGCTCCATCGGTGTGATCGCCGCTCCGTTCGACCAGTTTTCGGCGATGGCAATCTTCTCCGCCGGAATGCCGCGGTTCACCAGGCGCTGCTTCATGCACTCTCCAAGCGCAATGATGCCGTCCGCGTGACGCCGCGAAAAGTCTGCCAACACTCCTGTGAGGCGATCCGCAAAACCACCCGCCTTGATGTAATTCAGGTCGATGGCAACGTCAGGGTAGATGTCCTGCTCCCAGATGAAGTGCCGCGAGCCGCGCAGCATCTTGATCGCTGAACCCAGCAACGAGATGAGTGGCGGCGTCGTGAGCGATACGACTACGTCCGCCTTCGGAGCAGTGAGGCCGCGAAGAAAGGCGGACGCGTAGAACGAGAGGTACGAGAGCAGGCGCACCAGCTTCGTCTTCGCAAACGGCAGAGCCTTAACACGGATGATCCGAACGGGCGGGGGAACATCGCCCGCGCTCACGTTCGCATACCCGCCTTCTCCGCACAGTACTGTGACCTGATCGCCACGCTCCGCAAGCCCTGTCGCCAGATCGGTAAGCTGCTGACTTGTGGCCGACGAATCTGGCCAGAAAAATTGATTGATCAAGAGTATCTTCATGGTGAAACCTTCTCTGCCTCCGCATCCTGAACGGCGATGTTGTTCTGAATCTCGTTTGCACTTGCAACCTGATCTCGCATGCGCCTCGTGCGCGCAAAACCTGCAGGGTTCCCTGCGTAGACCTCGAACGCTGGGACATTGCCGGCGATTACTGAGCCTGCCGCCGCAACGGCACCTCGGCCGAGCGTCGTTCCGGGGGTCAGCATGCACTTCGCACCCGCCCAGGACCCCTCATCGAGGTAAATCGGCGCGATCATCAGGCCGAAGTTCACATCGCTCCAATCGTGATTACCGGTGCAGAAGTAAACTCCCTGAGAGACACAGACGTTATCCGCCAGCTGAACCGTCGTAAGGTTGTCGATCCATGCGTGCTCCCCAATCCAGCAATGATTCCCGACCACCAGGTGCCATGGGTACTTCACTTCGACCGAGGGCTTAATGACCACGCCCTGCCCGATGCGCGCTCCAAACGCTCGCAGTAAGGCAACGCGCAGCGAGGACGATGGAATCCACGCAGAGCGCACCAGAGGCGCGCCCAGGAAGAACCAGAGGCTGCGCTTCAACAGCGAGGCGCCCGGCTTGTACCACGAATTGTTGTACTGCCCTAACTGAACCGTCTTCATCATGAGCAATCCGGAAGCAGCAACTTCACGTTGCGGGGTTGTGGTCCGCCCAGCATCCAGGAGTACACCTCGCTCATCTGTCGAGCCACGGTGTTCCATGAGAAACGGTTTGCCACCAGACGTGCGCCGAGACGACCAATGACTGCGTTGCGGCTCGTGGAGTTCCCGAGTGCTTCCCGCAGGGCGCGCTTCAGGGCAACCGCCGTCGGCTTGATCTGCCATCCGGTGCGACACTCCTCGACCTCGGGCATATTGCACGGCTCGGTGACGATCACGGGCAGGCCCATTCCCATTGCCTCCAACACGCCCACACTTAAGCCCTCGGAGAACGAGGGCAACACGAACAGTTCCGCCGCCGCCAGAGCGCTCCACTTCATCGCGCCCTGCAACATGCCGGGGAACGACACGCGATCGATCAGACCGGCCTCGGCACAGTACTGTTCCAGCTTCTGCCGCAGGCCTTCGGAGTCCGGTCCGGCGACGACGAGATGAGCGTCAGGATGCTCGTTCGCGATGGAGGACCATGCCTCCATCAGCAGGTTGAGCCCCTTCTTTGGGTGCAGCCGCGCCATGAAGAGGACAAGTCGCTTCCCTTCCAGTTCGGGATGGCGCCGCAGAAACAAGGTCGCATCCTTGACCGCGGGGATGTTCACGCCGTTCGGAATGATGGCAATCGGCGACTTTGCCCCAAAGCGCACAAAGTGCATGGCTTCAGCCTGAGTTAAGGCGTGCAGACAGGTCGCATGGCTGACGTTCTTTGACTCGATGAGCATGGCGTACAACATCTTCTTGAGACGCTTGTTTGCCAACGCCCAGGGCTCGAGCATGCCATGCGCGGAGATGATGTAGGGCACACCAAGCTTACGGGCCGTGGATGCTGCTGCCGCTGTGCTCTGCTCCCACAGCCCGTGAATATGAACTCCCGATGCATTGAACATCTCGTTCATGAAGTCGCGCCGGAGCGTTCCCGCCCGCAGCCAGGGCTTGCGCGATGCTGGCCAGTAACTGAGTTGGCTTTCATGAAAGCCTTCAGGCTGAAACTGCTCGCCGGGCATACAGAAGGCTGCGAGAGAAACTTCAAAGTCGCCGCGTCTGGCGATGCTCTCACCCAGTGCGGGAACCGCCGCGCTCAAGCCACCATACTTGGGGTCCAGATGCGAGACGACCTGGAGCCAACGGCTGCGTTCCGGCCACGCCACCGCTTTGGTTGGGCTCTGTGTGCGAAGCTGCGTCTGGGCTGCGCTCATTGCGTGCCTCCTGCGAGAGACTCCAAGCGGCCTTGTCTTGCGTCGGCGTCGGCGATGGAAGCAATGGAGAAGCCGAACTTCTGGGGGGAAAAAGCCCGGATCAGCTCTGCCGAGGATCGCCCCATGTGGACGCGCTGCTCAACGGTTCGTTCTTCCATCGCTTTCAATTGGTGGATCAACGCGTCTTCATCCAAAGGATCGAAGGTGAATCCGTTGACTCCGTGGACCACCAGATCCGCGGCGCACCCGCACCGATTCGACACCAGCACCGGCAAGCCAGATGCCATTGCCTCATTTACCACCAGGCCCCATGGCTCACGCGTGCTCGGCAGCACGAAGCAGCCCGCGTGGGCGTAGAACGGTAGCAATTCTTTTGAACTCTTGAGACCCGGGAAGTAGACGTCGTTCCCGAAAACCGAATCCGCCGTCATTGCTTGAAGCTTCTGACGCTCCGGTCCATCGCCAACCAGCATCAGTGCGCGTGTTCCGCCCTGGTGTCGGTACGAAAGCCAGCTTCTCAATAGACCCGTGACATTCTTCTCCTCCGAAAGCCTGCCCACATAGAGGAAGTAATCCTCCGGCAGACCGGCCTCTTTCGCGGTTTGCAACCGATGCAGATACGTACCGCGATCGAACATCTCGTTATCGACGACGTCATAGAAGCCCACCACACGATCGGCCGGAAAGCCGAGTTCGCGAAGATACGCCACGTGGGCTGTGCCACCGGCGACCGCCCAGTGAAACAGGCTGTGCAGGCCGAGCCCTTTCAGGGCTTCCTTCCACCACACACGCTGGTGATCTCCCGCTGTGCTCTCGGTCATGAGCACGCTTGCGCGGCCATGCAGCTTCGCCCACAGAGCAGCCGCAATTGCCGGCAACGTGTAGTAGCCGGGAACCAGGACTACTTCGGGATCAAGCTGTGAAAGATGCGTCCATAGAAGTTTTGCCAGCTTCCACTTGTCGGCGTCACGCCAGCTTGCCTCCGGCATCAGCGTATCGATGGCAAGTTCTTGCGGAAGATCTTCGCGGAACTTCAGGCCGGCGTGCACGCCAATACCACCTACCAGCTCGATGCCGCGCACCCTCCCGGCTAGCGACGGAGCCGCCTCGAGCCCACGGAAGCGGGCGACGTGGTACGCGTACCAGTCAATCCAAATCACTGCAACACGGCAGCGTGTCTGCGCACGTCCGTCAGGCATGTGGTGTTCCTCTCAACGGTTCTTGGTTCAAAGCAGAGGAGAATCCCGGCACCACTGGCGCGGTGCGTCTCTGCACGCGGCGGGGAAAGAGAATCGGTCGGCGGGTGGCGGGTTGAGGCTGTTTCAAAGCCCACTTCCAGCTCAACCAGCAAGGCAAGGAGAGCATGATTGTGCGGAAGATGACGGCCTCGCCGGTCTGCATCACCAAATAGATCGAGAGCGCAGAGATCATGACGTACTGGCTCGACCACGGACCTCCCCGCAGCACAGCATTCTTCCAGACTTTGCCGTAAGCCCAGCCCAGCAGCGCCATCAGAGGCACGGCGAACCACCACACCTCCACCCAGAGATCCGCAATGATGCCCGGCGCTGAACCCGGTGCACCCACCCACCCTAGCGTTGGCCCGAAGCCCTCGCCAGTGCCTGCATTCACCAGCAGTTCGGGAACGCCGAAGTCCTGATACTTCGTGGGCCAGATCGCGCTTGGAATCGGCCGCACCATGATCTGCGCGAGGTAGCGGCGCATCCAGTAGTAGTGATCGCGTGCCTTCGCGCTCAGTACCGAACCACTCCCGTAGATGTACTCGTTACTGTTATCCGCCGTTTCCACGACGTTGCCCACATCGGTCTTCATCTGGAAGCTCGAGCCAATGTAGATGTTGCTGCGGTTTGTAACCAGAAACAGCACAAGCCAGCCCAGGCACAATCCACCCGCCGCAACGGCCAGCAGCGGCGGCCGCTTGCGGCGATTGACGAACCAGCCCATCATCAAGACCACCACCAGAGCGAAGGTTGGTCCGCGCCGGCCCATCAGCAACGCGCTCGAGGCCCAGGGCAGGCCGAACGCCAGCGCGACCGCGATGCAGGTCAATTTAGGACCGCCGGAGGAGAGCGACGTGATCGCAAGCAGCACGCCGACCAGCAGGAGCAGGCTTCCATCGCGAACGTATCCGCTATCGTCATAACCTCCGCCATACGACGCGCTGAAGGCATTCACGAAGCCGCCGACGTTGTGGATCGTGATAATCCAGCAGGTCAGGCCCAGCCCCCCCACCAGGCACGCACAGAGCAGCAGACGCTGACAGACGCGCTTCGAAAGCTGCACCACTTCAGCTTTTTTCCCACGTAGCCTCACGCCCACGCTAAGACATGCCACGACGAACGCGAGAACACCAAGCAGGTAGAGGGTCTGCACAAAAAGCAGTTGTTCCCCATCGAAAAACTTGGCGAGTCCGCCCGACTGCAACATCTTGAATGGCATCCACGCATACAGGAATGCCAGCATGGGCCCGATGAAGATCAGCGGATGGAAGACATCGCGGCTTCCGTCGTAAGCGATGAAAGCACCGAAGAGTGCGATAGCCGCAGCGGCGATCAGTAGAGATTCATACATAGCGCGGCCTCCCCGGAAGACGAGCGCGCAGGCTGTTCATCAATCGCCGCACGGCCGCCGCAGAAGGCATCCAGCCGTAGCGGCGTCCGAACAGATAAAGCCCCAGCAGGGCGCCGCAGGCAATCACCGCCATGATGGCGGTCACCGGAAGCGTGAGGCTGGGTAGCGTCGCACGCAGGTAGGCAAGCAAGGCCAGAGCAGCGGCGCTCAACGTGGCGAACCCGAAGAGCAGACTCATCCCTGCGGGCACGTGGTCCTTGCGGTTCAGCGTGATCAACACCAGGGTCGAGGACAGAACGTGGCCAGCGAAGTAAATCGCCATGGCCTGCCATGCTCCGCCTCCGTAGATCAGGAAGAGGCTTGCCGCAGCGGCCACAAAGACGGCCCACACCGTGTTGATGACGCCGGTGGACTTAATCGAGACGATGGTCAACCGGGCAGCCGCGGGTGCGTTGCCCATATGCACGACAGCAATCGCCAAGCCGATGGCAACGGTGAGCGCGGCCGGCGCGTAGGTCTTGCCATACGTCAACGTCAGAGCCCATGGAACGATGACCATGCCGACCGATGCGAGCATGAGTGCGACACTCACCGACGCATAGGTGCAGAGCGCCATCACGCGGTGTGGCGTGCGCTCGGCTTCGCCTTCCGGTTCTGCCATGACGGCGTAACTTCCCTCCGTCAGCAGACCAGGAGCAATGCCTGCGAGATTGCGCATCTGGCTGGCAATGGCGAAGAAGCCCATCTGTGCGAGGGTGGTATCTTCGCGCACCACCAGCGTGGTCAACCACCAGCCGGCGAGGCTCGAGCCGACCAGGCCAGCCAGTTGCACCGCGCCAAAGGACCAGACCTCGCGCAGCATAGTGCCAAGCGAAGGTGCGACCGCCCCGCTGCTTCCCTGCTCCACCGCCTTCTCGGGAAACAGCTTCAACGGCCGCGCGAGCAAGAGGCAGACCAGCACCGCGGAACTCGTGATGCAACCCTGCAGCACGATCATGCGGATGGGGCTATGCGTACGCGCCGCGGCGGGAAGCAGACTCACCATGCCGCCGCCGACGATCACCGACAGCAACAGCAGGGCAGCCAGCCTGCGTTGTCCGACAAAGAATCCCCTTGCGCATTCCAGCAGAACAATGCCCGCCGCCGAAACCGCGGCCCACTTCAAGAGGCCGATCAGCGCAGGCTTGCCGAGCAAGTGAGCCAAGGGACCTGCTCCGAGCCACAACCCCGCCGCCGCTGCTGCTGCCGACACCAGCGACACGATCGCCAAGGCACGCGCGAGCGTGCCGTAGCCTCTTGTGCCGTACTGGTACTTGCCGGAGAAACGGGCGGCTGTCGAGCCGATCTGGCCGGCCGCGTAGGTTGAGATCTGATTCGCGGTCGAGATTGCGAGAGAATAGGCGCCGAACGTCTGCGTCCCGCCGAACCGCGCGGCAAGGATGTTCGCAAGGAAGCCTGTGCCGCGTTCGATCACCATCCCCGCGCCGAGCGTGGATGTCCCGCCGATTACCTTCTTCGCAACGTGCCCCGGCAGAGAGCGCGATGCTTCGTCAACGCCGGAACCTGGCACGGCGGTCGCCGGAGTGATCGGCGCCAGAGGGTCGAGCCCCGGATCGGCAAAGCCGAGGGTGCTTCCCCGCTCTTGCGGCTCAGCGATGAGCGCAGACACGGATTCACTCATAGAGCGGCGGCCACCTTGTGCGAATCATCCTGCGCGTACCGGTAGTAGGAAGAGTAGTAGTTGCGCTGGCCCTCGCGATTCGGATCGAAATCGTTCAGGATGGTGCCCACCAGACGCACCCCGTCATGCTCCATCAGATCGCACGCGTTTGCTGCCTGATCGCGGGTTGTCTGGCCAGCGCGGAAGATGAGGATAGCCCCATCACTCTGCCCAGCCAGAATGCGGGCGTCCGCCATGTGCAGGATGGGAGGCGTATCGATAAGCACCACATCGAAGTCGCGGGAGAGCCGAGTCAATAGCATCTCCACCTGGTTGGAGTGGAGCAACTCCACGGAGTCCTCAGTGCCTTCCCCCGCAGCGATGATGGAGATGTTCGGCAGCGCGGTACGCTGCGTCAGATCTTCAACCCGCGCCTTTTCGATATCCACATCGCCGCGCAGGATGTTGCGCAGGCCGAAGTCGTTGCTCAAGCCAAACGCTCGGTGCAGGTTGGGCCGGCGAAGATCGCCGTCGACCAGCACGACCCGCAGTCGCGACTTGCTCAATGCAACTCCCAGGTTCGATGTGATCGTCGTCTTGCCTTCCCCGGCATTCGGACTGGACACCACGTAGGTGCGCGCCCGCTTATTGGAATCCGAAAGCATGATGGAGAGCGTTGCATTGCGGTACGCTTCGGCGGCAATCGAGAACCGATCGTTCCACCCGGTCAGCTGGATCGCATTCGACTTGCCCTCGACGGGCTCCGGCCGCAGCACGCGTCCGGAAAACCGTGCGGCCGGCAGCAGCGAAGCAGGGCGATCACCGCGACCGATCGCGGGAATGACGCCAATCTCATGCACGTTGAGGTAACGCTCCACATCACCCGGCATGCGGAAGACCTTATTGTTCCGCTCCTTGTAGAAAGCGAGACCAATGCCGAACAAGGTTCCGAAGGCAAACCCTGCTCCACCCGCGAGCTTGCGCTGCGGAGATGCCGGCACCTTCGGCGTCTCCGCGGGATCGACCACCCGAATCGTCGCCGCCTGCATCGCCGACGCAAAGCCCGCTTCCTTGGCGCGCTGCAGCAACGTTTGATACAACTGCTGCTCGGAATCCAACTCGCGCCGCAGCAGGCTTACCTGCGATGCCTTCTGCAGATCGGACGAAACAGTTGCAGCCTGTGCGTTGTAGGCAGCACGCAACATGTCCTCGCGATGCTTCGCTGCCTCGTACTCATTCGTGTCGCGGGAGGCACTGGAACTCGCGGTCGCCTTCAGTCCGGCTTCCGCCTCCTTGATCTGCGAGCGCAGATGAATGATCTTCGGATTGGCTTCGGTGAGTGGCGGCTCCAGGGCTGCGATCTGGCTGTTGAGATCGGCGAGCTTCAGCTCATAGGCACGATGAGCGGGGTTGTCCTGCACCTCTGGCAGCGTGTCGGCCGCCGCCGTGGTATCAATGTCCGCAGCAGCTTGCTTCTGCATGCGGTCTGCCTCGGCTTTCACCAGCTCATCCTGCAGCGAGAGCAACGTGCCTTCGCCTACGCTGGTCTGTGAATTGCTCAACATCAGCCCGTTGTTCCCCACCGCGGCCTCAAGTTGACGCTGTGTGTCTTGCGCGTGCTGCCGAACATCCGCCACTTGCTTGGTCAGCCACGTGCTCGTCTTCTCCGCTTCGCTGGACCGCGTATCCAGGTCTTCCTGCTCAAAGGTACTGGTCAGGGTATTGCAGTAGTTGGCAGAGAAGCGGGCGTTCCAGGAGTCGCACGTGATTTCGACGAGGCGCGTCATACCCATTGGCTTCACCTTCACGCTCTTCGCGGCCTGATCGATGAGATCGCGATACGCAATGGGCTTGGGAGATGCAAGGTGAAGCGCGCGCTCCATCCGAGATACCAGATCTTCACGCTCGACGGAATCGGGATGTGGTTCACTTAGCAATTTGTTCGCGACCTGCTGCTGGAGCGTGTCGCTCTCCAAGAGCTTGATCTGCGTTTGCAGGTTGGTGTCGCCGTCAGCCGATGGATTGTCGCCGGTGGGAGCCACGGCTCGGATATCCATGAAGTCTGTATTCAGACTCTTAATCTCCAACGATGTGCGCGTCCGGTAGACCGGTTGCGATGCGATGCCCAGAAGAATCGCCAGCGCAACCCCGCAGACAGCACACAACAGGATGAGGCCTCGATGCCTGGAGAACGTGTGCATGTACTCGGCCAGCAAAGTCTCGTTCTCTGGAGCCTGAGCTTCCAGGATGCGGCTTGACGGCAGAGGAACTGCGTGCAGCGTGTGCGCGGGCTCGAGTCGAGCACTTTCGCGTTCGAGAGAACTAGGCTTCATGGGGACCCTTCCAACTTCAGCTTGTAAGAACCGGCGTTACCGATAAATTGCGATACCAGATCCGACGCCGATCGCAGCTTCAATCGCGCGCCGCGAAGCCGTCTTTGCGGCGCTGTTCGGAATAAACAGGACATCATTCGCGTAAAGCTGCATGTCCGGAGCTTTACCTTCGAGAATCTTCTTCACATTCACCGGAATCTCTTTCGGCATGCCATCGTCGCCGGGAGAATGCCGGATAATCTTCGAGTGGCTCGCCGCATTATCCGGCCCCGTTCCCTCAGCCAGCGAGAGAGCCTGCAGCAGGGAGATCGTCTGATGCGTGGTCAGCTGAAATCCGCCTGCCTTCTTCACGTCTCCAACGACGTAGATCAAGTCGGCGCGTGGCACCGAGATCACGTCATCCGGCTCGATCACGATGTTGTCCTGAGGGTCCTTGCCCGACATCAACTGATCCACGGAGAACGTGGCCGTGACGTATCCAGTCGCTGGATCAATCTTGGCATTCGGACCGGCGATGCCGCCCCACCGCGGCTCACGCGTCACAATCACGCTGGGACCAGCATCCTCCTTGAGACCGCCCGAGAGTGAGATCACCTCGAGCAGCCGCTTGGTACCGGCTAGCTGGTGAACGCCTGGGTTATTCACCTCGCCGATCACGGAAACCGGCTGGCTTCCGCTCTCGGTCAGGTTGACCGAGATCTCCGGAGACGTGATGTACTTCGACAGTTTTCCGGCCAACTGCTGCTTGAACTGGTCGAGCGTGAGACCTGCAGCGTGGACCTGTCCAGCCAGCGGCAGATCGATGTTTCCGTTTGGTCCAACCTTGATCGGTTTGTCGGAGATCTCATCCATGTCCGTGACATGAAGCTCGATCTCGTCACCGGGGCCCAGCACATACTGGGCAGGAGCGGGCGCACGGTGCTGGAGCGTCGCATCTTGCGCGCTGATAGCCATCGAGGTTCCGCTGAGGCAGATAAAGCAGGCGTACGCGAGGGATCTACTTAGCTTGCTCATTGGTATTTATTCCTGCAACGTAAGAGCGACAGAAGGCGACATCAAGATGCCTTGCGTCGCCAATTGACGACAAGATTGAGATGATCCCGCCATTTCTTACATCACAGCCTTCATCCTCGCCTGAAGTCTGCCTTTTTCCGCGCTCTTGCCGTGACGTCGCGTAACCTTCCCGCAACAGAAGGCAACTTTATGAACGGGTTGCGCACCTCAGTGATGGGCCCGGTAGTGTTACGACAATCCTTCTCACTTGTTCGCCGGAGCCGATTTCCGTATGAATCACCGGCAGGCATTATGCGTTATGTTGCATCTCATTCCACTTCGCCAGGGATGGGCCACATCCTTGGATTCGCCGCTTGGTACGCTTGCTTGCTTATCCTCCTGACCCTCTCGGTCCTGCTCGTCGGATAAGTCCTACCTTTTGCAGACAACTCGCCATCCATCTTCGGCATCCTTAGGAGTCCTGCCCTTGACTCCCGACGAAAGGCCCTGCACCCGCTCCCATGGATGTACTTGAAGACTTCGCCGCAGCCGGGCTTCCTGCTCTTCAGCCGCTTGCAAGCAAGCGCAACGTCCTCGCCTACGTTCATCTGCGCAACATCTACAACTCAACGGGCGCTGGCCGCACTGCACGACAGATCGTTGAACATCTCGCTTTGCGCCAGGACGTCAACCTGCGCATCCTTGCGGATGCGGGCGACCGTGAGAAGGTTGTACCGCTGGTTCAACAGCCGTGGACCGACTTCCGCTACCAAACGTTCACCGCGGAGACGAGCCGTCAGCAGGCTCAATGGTTCCTGCTTGATGGACCGAAGGCAGAGACCTTCTGGCCTGAAACTGAACTCGTCTTCTGCACCGCCGAATCGTACGTGCCGGTCAAGCAAGCCAAGTTAGTGATGACCACGCATGATGCTGCGTACTTTGAGCAGGGCGCGCACGTGCGCGACGCCTCCTACTGGAAGACTCGCATCAAGTGGGAGCTGCTCTATCGCAAGCTCGCGCGCCGCGTCGATCTCTTCCATACGGTCTCGCACTTCTCCGCCGAACGGCTGGCGCATTTCTTCCCTTCCATTCGCGACCGCATTCGCGTCGTGCACAACGGCGTGACGCCGTACTTCTTCCAACCCGTACCGGCTGCAGGCATCGCATATCTGGTGGAAGAGAAGCTGGATCAGCACCCTTATCTGCTGGTCCCCGGCGGATTGCACTTTCGCAAGAACGCAGAGCTGATCCTCGAGGGCATTCCCCAGTTGCTTGCGCGTTTTCCGCAGCTTGTCGTCGCCATCGTAAACCATACCAACCCGGTGTACGCCGAACGCGCCAAGGCACTGGGAGCGAACGTGCGGCTGCTTGGCTTCGTCAGCGACGAGGCTCTGCACGCGCTCTACAGCAACGCGCAGGTCGTTTGGTTTCCTTCTCGATATGAAGGCTTTGGGTTGCCCGTGGTCGAAGCCATGGCGTGCGGCACCGCGGTCGTCGCAAGCAACAGCTCGTCCATCCCGGAGATCGCCGGCAACGCTGCCCTGCTTGCAGACCCCACCGATGCCGCAGCGCACGTCGCCGCGATCACCAGCCTCTTGACCGACCCGCTGGCCCGTCAGCAGTTCGCCGCCGCCGGCCGAGAGCGCGCCTCCACCTTCACCTGGACGTCCACCACAAGTCAATTGAAGCGACACTTTGATTCCCTGTTCGCCTGATCCAATTGGAGATCCAAGCATGCCGTCTGCCTTCGCTGAACCTCACACGGAGCCCGTGACGAGTTCTCAGGCCATGCCTGAGCGGCGTTCCATGCGTAAGGCCGTAGTCGTCCACGCGGGCGCGCGCGATGCTTACCAGTTGGCCCTCGCGCTCTCGGAAGCCAACCTGCTCGAAGCGCTCGTAACGGACCTCTTCTGGCCCTCCGACCGTCCATGGCCGAACCGTCTTGCAGCATTGCTTCCGCAAGGCCTGCGCGACAATCTCGCGCGTCGCACCGCAGCCATCCCCTTCCATCAGATCCGCCTCTGCCTCGGGGATGGCCTGCGCCTGCTTGCCCTGGAGAAGATCAAGCGCGTGTCGCTCGATGTGCGCCGTACCAGCCAACGACGATCCGACGCGAACCTTGGACGTACCGCCGGAGATCTGGCTCGCGCGACAGCTTCGGGCTTAGTGACCTACAGCTACTACGGCTTTGACGCCATCCGCGCTTACGGACGCCCCGCCATGCTGTTTCAAGTGCATCCGCATCCGGCGACCGTGCGGCGCCTGCTCCTGCAAGAGCTTGCCGCGCATCCTGACTGCGCGGCCTCGCTCGAGCAGGAGTGGGAGCTTGCTCTGCCCGATGAAGACTATAACCATCTCGTCGCCGAGACCGGCATGGCGGCCAGATATCTCGCCGCATCGAGCTTCACGCGCGACTCCCTCGTCGAACACGGCGTCTCGGCCTCGAACATTGCCGTCATCCCGTACGGCGTCGACCTCGACCGCTTTCATCCTGTGACGGAACCGCCGCGCAATGGAAAGCTGGAGCTGCTCTTTGTCGGGCGCATCAATCAGCGCAAAGGCGTGAAATACCTGCTCGAAGCCTTGCGCCTGCTTAACAGCGATCAAGTTCATCTCACCATCTGCGGACGCGTGGTCGATGATCTGGCGATCTTTAGACCTTTCGCTTCGCAGATCACCATTCGACCCTCCGTCAGTTCGTCAGAACTGGTTGCTGCCTATCAGGCCGCCGATCTGTTTGTCTTTCCTTCCGTGGCGGAAGGTTTCGCGCAGGTCTTGCTGGAGTCGCTCGCCTGCGGTCTGCCGATTCTTTCGACCACGCACACCGCCGCTCCCGACCTGATCGACGACGGCGAGCAAGGCTTCATCGTCGCACCCCGCCGTGCCGACCTCATCGCGGAACGAATCGAATGGGCCTTGAACCATCGCGACGCCCTCCGCGCCATGCGCCAGGCTGCACGCGAACGCGCGGAATGCTTCACCTGGCAGCGCTTCCGCACCCGCGCCGCGCAGGCTGTGAGCAGTTACTTAGCCCTGGAGTAAGCAAGCTACGGCGCGTTGAGATCCAGGGTCAAGGTGATCGAGTGCGTGTGCACCCCATCGGTCGCTGTCACGGTGATGGGATAGGTGCCGCTCTTGTAGCCTGAGCCACATCCGCTGAGCGCAGGCACCAGGACGGCCGCGAGCAGCGCACCCAGCAACAGCTTTACGCCCCGCAGCTGGCGTAGTCTGCGTGATGCAGCAAGCGGCAAGAGCACCAGCCCGCACACCACCGGCGTCCATGGCATGCGAGCAGGAGTGTTCTGCGAGAGCAGCCCGCTGTTGTAGGTGTAGGTCACGTCCACAGCGCCTGCAGTTGCGGCCACAGTGCTCGGCGAGAAGCTTGCCGTAGCCAGCGTGGGGAGTTGGCTAACCGTCGAGAACGTGACCGTTCCGACATAGATCGAAGAGTCGGGCGCGACATGTAACAGTAATGTTCCTTGTTGACCCCACGTGTCCAGCAGGGTCGTTCCGTTGGGCGCGGTAAAGGTGAAATCCGCCGACGTTACCGTTACCGTATTTCCGAGCGTTGCCGTTGCCGGCTCGAAGTTCTGGTCTCCGCTGTAGACAGCGGTGACGGTGTCAACACCCACCGGAAGCGCCGTGGTCGTAAGCACCGCGACTCCATTGCTCAGCGTTACCGGAGCGCCGATCGCATTGCCGTCCGCGAGAAACTGTACTGTTCCTGTGGGCGTTCCGGTGGTGGTGCTCTGAACGGTAGCGGTCAGGGTGTTCGGTTGAAATTGAATCTCTCCCTTGGT
>Ga0116230_10000760_pt1 | contig 29116 bp, 20 predicted proteins | sample S1TSphfallax_3_FD_88678 | JGI IMG/M metagenome (GOLD analysis project Ga0116230, IMG submission 88678) | Host-associated microbial communities from peat moss isolated from Minnesota, USA - S1T2_Fd - Sphagnum fallax MG | ecosystem: Host-associated > Plants > Peat moss > Unclassified | place... | reverse complement strand
TGTAAAAATTTACTTTATAATGACAATTGTTAATTCATAACTTATAATTTTAACAAAAATATTTAAAGATTTTAATCTTTAAATTAGAGTCGTTAAATTAGTTTTACATTAATTATATTATATGTAATTCAATCAGATTCTAAAAAATAATAAAATATTTTAAGATATTTTAGTTATTTAATTATTTATGAGTTATGTATTAATAACTTGTGAGTAATTAGATAGTTAGTTTGTTAAATATTAAGAAATTATTGCTTAACTAAGTAATTGATAATGAATATTGAATATTTGTAGTGTATACTTTATAATTTAAATATATGTAAATTTAATCATTATTAATTAAATGATTATCCTATTATCTAGTATTTGAATTGTTTATAATTTTAAAAACTAATAAAGTAAGGCATGAAGAAAGTTTTGAAATTACAACTTAGTTTGTGAAGAAGTTGGAACTTCAAAACTTATTCCATATTGTTTGTTTTTCATTCCCAATTTGAACACTATATAAACAAAAGGGTGTGGTCATCCAATTTCACATTAAAAAATTTGTGCACATGGGATGAGCCAATCAAAAGGCTCGACCCAAAACAAAAAAACAAATTATGCACATTTAAAAAGTACTTACCTTCCCAACCTATTTATCTACCTAGTTAGGTAGGTACCTAGTTTGACCTACCCACCTAGGTTGACCTATGTACCCACTTACCTAAATACCTACCTATATGAATAAATATTTAACCCGGGAAAGTAGAACCTACCTACTTATTTTTTTACCTAAATAGGTAGGTTGGTATGTAGCCTAGGTACCTACCAATTTAATATTTTTATTTTTATTTAAAAATTTTAATGCCATGTGGCATGTTTACATTGGGCCACGTGTCATAATATAATATCATCAAAATATTTGAATTGAACATCCTAGATTATTTCAAAATAACAATAATAATAATAATTTAAATAATCAAATATTAAGACACGTGACAACACATCATTTGCCTTCAATTGTGACCAAAATAGTTGCATCTTAGTCACATGTGACAATACGTATACAATGAAGTCAAAGGATGAAATGTATTTGTTGACTTTTTTTTCATATAATACCCTTTGCCATTTGCGACTAATTTATCACATGCGACTTGTCTTAGGTGACTAAAGGGATTTTAGTTGCAAAATGTCTCTTGCAACTAAAATTTAGTCGCAAAGACTAGTCGAAAATACATGTTTTTCTTCTAGTGTATAGACTTGATGCACAATTTTAAACCAAACTATAAACTTAATTTTTTTGCTATGCACATGAAAACTACTTGAACATTAAGGACAAAATACATAGCACATACCTTGGAGCTTCCTACCAATGTCACAAAAACATGATGTTGTTTTCCACAATATTTTTTGAACGCACAAAAACTACCTTCAAATTGTTATGTTTCCATGGTTGAAGGTGGAAGATGTTAGGAAGGAAACTTGAACTTCAAAGAAAGCAAGTGGGAAGGACAAGTAGTTCCCAGTGCTTATGCATTAAAGGAACCCAGTGAATTAGCAGGAATTCAAGTGAACTAGGTAATAGTAGATTATAAGAATCATGCAAATGCCAGTGCCAAAGAAAGAACAAAAAACCAAAACCTAATGGAGTTGACCTTGGCCTAACACCTTTCAAAAATGGCACCTTCCATAACTCATTTAGGCCAAACTTCAACCAATCATATTACAATGTGGCAAATTTACAAAATTTTAATATCAAATAAATTAACAAAAGTTAGGCAAAAATCCTTGAATCCTTTTTCTTGAGAATGGAACCCTAATCGTGAATAACCCCTATTTATTTATTTTTAAACTTCAAATTTTTCCATGTTATAAAAATTCAACTAATCTTCATGTATTTAGTTTATTTTGCATTTTTAAAAAACTATGAATTTACAAATGACCATTTGGAGATTGAAAATTTGGAAAGGAACTTTGATTAGGGGTCCACCATATGATGGAACAATAGATATTAATAATGTTAATTTGTCTCATTATATGATCCAACAAATAAATGTTTTCAATGTTTTATTTCAATCTCAATAAAAAATTCGATAGAATTTGATCCTAACCATTGAATTTAAAAAGTTCAAAATTAAAAATATTATTTTAAATTTAATTAAATACATGTTATTGTGTATCTCATTTCATTCATATTTTGTGGTTAGTTTGTTAGTTATACCTTTCTACATGTTATTTACTTGGGAAAAACATTAGATACTCTTTTAGTTTTTGTTCCTTATATTAAATTGAATACCTTGTACCCAAACTAACCATTCAAATATGTTATTTTGATACCTATCTATGATAACACCCTCAAACTTCCAACTACACACATTGATTTCCATATACAAATATATTAATATGCATGCCATACCTCACTTGGGCTCTGCGTTGTTTCATTCTACTAGTGATGATGAATTGTTTTTTTTTAAATGATGTATTTGTTATATATTAATTCATATTTTGGGAAGAGAAACATGTATATGTTGTTTTATGGAGTTTTAGAAATGTGTTCACATTTGTGTCATAACATATTGAGATTTTTCAGGATCAAATCCAAACACAATGTTTGTTGCATATGCTATTGTGAAAACACCACATGATGAGTTGTCTATTTGCTACATTACATTTGCATATGTGTATAACAAGTTGTTCACATTTATAAGTTTGCATAATAATTGGATTGTGTTGCTAGGTTATTTTTTCATCATCGGCATACGTGAATCGTATATTGTACAATGTATATTAGAAGTTGACATGTGGATTTCTTTTTTAGTTAATTGTAGATCTTCAAAAAATTGAGAGGGATTAGTGCCTTGTGGCGGTCTTTGTTACAAACCACAGTTGAATGGAAAATGTTTCAAATGGCATTGGAAAGCAATGAATGCTAAAAGGATGTGGAATGGGGAGCTCAAGAAATGCTTGTGAAGATGTACATGGATAACTTAAAGTTTTTTATGGAAATCATTTTAGATGAGGCATACCAAGTGTGTTGAAGCATTGGACTAGTAGATGTTGCCTCCCCAATTTCTTGACATACATAATTTCTTGAATGATCTTTCTCTTTGTAGTTAGCATGTTATACTTGATGACTTAAGAAACTGTTAGACATGGTCTATCCATGAATGTCTATGAACTAAAATATTTATATAGTTTAAACAACCAACTAATACAAACATGGTGAATTAACCTAAGATATGCACCGGCAATGTTACAATGAGTACTTTTATTAGTTACAATTGCTTCTTTCTCCTTGGGGACTTTTGGAATCTTTATGGACTCTTCTTGATGTGCCTATAATAAACAAAAAATTAATGATCAATGATTGAACTGATGACATCAAACATTGACCAAAGCCAAAATACTCATCCTTGTCTATGCCCTCCAACAAAAGAATCAAAGTAATGATTTTTAGCATGGTTCAAAGTTGTGTAAATACCTCATAAACTTCAAAGATCCAGCCACCAAATGCATACACAATGAGTGGATAGACTTCAAAATGGAGCGATAAAAAACTATAGTTTTTGAAAGCTTCAAAAAACAATATGCACAAAAGGTAAAGAGGATGAAAGATGCAAGATATGATGAAGTCCAACCTATTTGTGCTCTACTGGCAAACAAAGATTCATAAGCAAACCCACTAAGCTAAATATGACACTGGCAAATGGAAGAGAAATATGTTGCATTAGTTTCACCTATGTCAATCAAACCATCAACACAATCTAGTTGGGTATGCATATTCTAACTATGATATATGGCAACAAGCCCTAGTGGCCTTACAATCCACTGAACTTCATCAATCACCAAACCTCCATCATTTATAAAGAAAATTTTTTACATTAAATTCCCAAAAATTATGCATTCAATGTGCCAAGATTTGAAATTAAATCCCTTTCACACTAATTTCACTACTTACCATTGGGCTAATGACCATTTCATGTGCCAGACCTATACAATATATTTTAAAAAGGTTGACATCTTCACTATCAAAGCAGCCAACACAATGGTTTACTAAATAAATGAAGAACTTGTTTAGTACAATATATCTGATATCAAAATGAAAACTCAACAAAATTGGAGTTTTTGTGATTCTTTCACATTCCCACTCGTGTGCATGAGGTGTTGCAGTCTTGACACCTGTAATCAAAAAATGACTAACTTAGTAAAAATGTATGCTCCATAGTTTATTGCACCCAAAAGAAAAAGAAAAACCTAAATTTCATAGATCCTAAATCTTATTACAAATACCTGACATACCCATATTGCTAATGCAAATGTGACCCAAGAGTAGAAAAGGTATGTTGCCTCTATAATGGTCATGTCATCAAAAGACCTATTTTTGTTATCTTCAATGGTGCTCTTTTTAGTCCAGGAACATATGCATCAATGTCATGCTTTTGAGCCAACAGGCATAAGAATGCACCACTATCCCAACATTTGTAAAACTAAAATTGAAATAAATTTCTTTAGGCATGATTAAAATCATGAATTTAAAAGAACTTGTGTAAGCAAGATTTCATGGACATTCTAGATTCCTATCAAGGTAATTCACATGCCTTACACACATTTCCAATAGCTTTCTTTGACCAAAGGAATCATTGTAGTGGTCAAAGCCCAAATGTTATGTTGGTCAAAAACACTTCATATAAAGGTCACCCTCGACTTGTAATTAACTTTGTGCTACTTACATTGAATTTTGTATTGCCTCATTGTTTGCAAGAAAAGTAGGTGTGCTACTGCATTTATTTTTAAAAACCCATTTGCAAATCTCCTTGCACATCCTTAACACCAAGTCCATGAATGTCCCCCAAGGTGTACTCACAACCATAAGTGAACAACCACATCATAAGAGTTTCATCCCATACTGCTACTTTTACCATTACTACTATCTTCACCCCAATTCCTACACACCACATAGTAGCAACACCCCCTTCAATTGTAATTATCTTCTTGGCTGTTGCAAATTGCTAAATTTGTTAAACATCTAATTTCATACTTTTAGTCTTCCACCTCATTGCTTAAAAGTAATTTCCTCTATCATCATTTCATCTTGAAGGGCATTTGTCAAGTTTCACATGCCTTTGATAGTCTAGTGGAAAACAATGAAATCTTATTGGGGGCCATTGGCAATGTCATTAGAAAAAAAAACCTTGTGAGTTTCAGTAAATCACACATGAGAGCTAATTAAAGAGAAAAATTATCACAGTACATAATAAAACTTGCTAATGTAGGGATCATCAAAACAAACCCCACTTGAGAAATTTGAACATGCCAAATGATTATTTGTTAAAAGAATTAGCAACTATAAAAAGAATTTACCTACCTTGGAATCATAAAGAGTGTCCTTTTAATGTTTAACAACTTGAGAGTTCAAAGCCTGCAACACATGCCACTAAGCAAGTCATGTGGGCATCAATCAATGCACAACCAGTTACCTTTAAAGCTATTGACATCAACTTGAGGGAAGTCTTTGGGGTGAATGCAATTTTATTCAAGGTAAGCATTCCATTCCATTTGCAATCACTCAGAGGAGCATAAGGGATGCAATATTTGATATTTACATTTTATAAGAGTGACATTGAGCAAAGATTTTCCATCAAAAGCATGGGCATAGAACAAGTGTGCTAGACCAGCTTCCCTGGAAATGTCCAGCTTACAATCAAGTGACAAAATTACAAGAATATTTCACTTGACTATTTGAACCACAAAAGCCTTAGAAAGTCTTTGTGCATTGCAATCTGTTGGGGTACATGTAAGATCCCGCTTACACCTATTCTTGACTAACTTCACAACATTTGTACATGTTAGGACATATGAACATGTAGCCTATCCATGCCAATATGTAAGAAAATATCCATTCAACAAGACCTAAAATGCAATTCAATGAAGAAAAGAAAATTGAACATACCCAAATTCTAGGTAAATTAGAAGTTGGTTGAAGGTAGTTGATGTCCCCTTTAGCTGCCAATGTGTGTACAATACCTTATCAAAACAATGAACCAATATAATATTTTATAGTGTATGTTGCAAATATGTGTATAGATTGCATTGTTTTTAAAAAGCAAAAAGGGATTAATGGTTCAACTTACAAATTTCCTATCTAGGTTGTGGTTTTGAAATGTCACCTTTAGAATTCAAACTTCAAAATTGGTATGCTAAGGAATTTCATAAGGCCCTTACAAAAATAAAATCCATGGAACTTAAGTTAATTCCTATAAATGTTGTCTGTTTTCTACCACCTTAAAGGTTCAATTTCCCTTTTAGCAGAAACAACGTATTGATGAAATTATAGGAAAAACTCCACAACAACATTTAAAAAGTAATTGGTATGTCAATTTTGGAACCAAAACGTATAAGAATTAGGGTGGTCATAATAATGCGAATCTCATTCACAACAAAAACAATTATCTCTACATCATGAAAGGAAGTGATAAGCTACCATTATAGCCCACCAACTTAATCAACTCTTCACCATATGTTGAAAAGTTTATGCAAAAATCTGCATCCAAAATATCTATCACTCAATAATGATATTGGCTAGCAATCAAAAGACATAGCTAATCCAAAAAGCCAATAATATCTTCATTCAAGTTGCAACAAGCTTGTCCAAGTGAATTTCATCTCATTTCATTTACCCATGTATAAGGAGCATCAAAGCCTAAAGGAGGCCTACACAAAAGATAGTGGTCGAGCCCTCCTACACCTTAGACATGTCATTTGGATTCAATAGATCTATTTAATCAAGTGCAAAAGGACATATTACAAAAAAAAACTCCATAATTAACACTTCAAAGGTAGCCATTATGTTAGGAAGAAGGCATGTGGTCATAACTATGTGAGTGTCAATCACAAAATATCAAACCAACACCTAGGACAATAGTAGCTAGCTATCACTGGTATCCACTTATTTCAATAGCTCCTAATAGTAGGAGTAAATAAACATATGATAAACTATTCAATTATACAAAAATACAATAACCACAACACACTACTTACATCAGCTAGGCCATCCGTATGTGACACATGTTGCGCCAAGCTTGTGCTAGTGGTCATACCACTATTGCTCAACACGTGTGTGCCAACTACATTAGCCACACTTGTTAACATTTCCTATGCTGCTTTTCTTACATCCAATTTTTGTATTGCTCCTTCCATTTCTGTTTACATCTTTCTTAAAAATCAATATCCAACAAAATTTTAGGACTTTATACTAAAGACACAATGTCACCTAGGTCATCTACTTGGCAACAATGAACAAAAGGATAGTCATGTTAAGTTGAATTGTATATTCTGAATTATGCTTAGCCCAATAAATACCTTTTGCCATTTTGCAATAGGTGAGCCACGAGAGTACACATCATTGAAAGGCCATTGTGGCGGCATGGATTGTTAGCATGACATTTGCTATCATTGTCCCACTCCATCTTGCTAACTCCTCTTGTAATTTCATGTAAAATATTAATGTGATTGCAGAAAGGAAATTCACCCAAAAATAATAATGTGACAAAAAAAAGATTATAAGTAACCAACAAAAACATAACAATATTGAGGGTGGTCACAACCTTGTGAATCTTAGTCACAAAGTAGTAGATCATCACCTTCATTATGAATGGTAATGACTAGTTGTCATTATTCCATACTGAGTTCATCAACTTTTCAATGTGTACAACAAGTAAATAAAAATTTGCACAAGCCTTTGGGCAAATAATTAAAAAAAAATTGTGTCCCAAGTTTTTGTCATATTTCCACAAGAAACTGGAAGATTCATTCATGATATTAGCTAGAAGCAATGTAGAATCCATGTATTTGACATCATGCTTTGCTAATGACAATGTAAGCAACAGACATATATTCAAGGTAATTTAACGCATATTCAAAGTAAAAACACAATAATTATTTATTGGAGGAATAACCTCCTTCCATCTTTTAGTCCTAGATGGGTTGCTTGAACCTCCACCTTCAGTCTGAGATTGGAAACTTGTGGCATCTACAAGAGGAGGCCATATAAATAGGGATCCAACACCAAGCATTTGGGACATCATGGGCATAATATGCTGCAACATCCCTCCTAGGTCTTGACCAATAGCTGGAGTTGCATGTTGGCCTCCACTTACCACCTCTACATCACCCACTCCCTACATCATCTATTACAAAAGTGTCTCCATGCTTGGGTTTTGCATGAACTACCCAAGAATCCCTAGTCCTACTTGTTATGTTTCACTTTTACCCTTTTTTGTTTTTAAGATATTTCCCAGCCCAAGGGGAGCCAAGGCTTTCTTGCTTTGATTAGGTGAATCACTAGGTCCCTCTTGTTGCATAGCTAGGTTTCACACCACATTCTGTTTTACGTAGCTTCGCCGATGCTCTAAGTGTCGTGACTCTTGTTGTCTCCTCCTTTTTTGAGTACTACCAACCCAGTAGTCCATGTATTCAGTTCTAATTCCTAACCTTCAGGTCAAAGGTCATAATCTGCTCATAAAACATAGACAAATAATTTAGGACTCCTCACTAGTAACCCATAAGCATCCCTAAACATTGCTTTGAAAACCCCTTATCAAAAACCGGTATGGACCATTGAGATTTCAACTTGACAACAAACTAACATAAACCGGCTTCTAAACACATTTTTTCATGATTGGTACACAAACCAAATGAAATAAGAACTACTTACCCTAGGTATAGGAGGTTAAAGGCCTCCAAGTCCTAGGCCAACATGTGGATTTAGAAGACTTGGCCAACTAATGCCACCACTTTTAGCTATTTGAATAGTCTCCCCTGAAGTAGGTTTGGAATTTTTGGCCATCACTTGACCCTCTTCACTACTTGCATTTACTTCCATGCTTGTAACTCCATCTTTTTCAATAAACTGGCAATTTTTGACCTTCTTTTAACCCATTACTAATCTGTGGATCTTCTACTCCTTTGACTTATGTTCCATTACAAAAAAAGGTGTCTTTGTATGCAAAGTGATTTCATTAAATTTTAAATGAATTCACTGGTTTTAATAAATAGGGATTAGTTGGAAAGTAGTGAATTCATTGGTCTAGTGAACTAGTGCATCCACATTTTGTAATATAATGTTTCCATACTTGATTATTGTGGTTGTGTAGGCTATTAAAATAATCAATTCACAATCAATTCACATTCTAATATGGTATAAGTTTGTTCAACAATATATTAATATTTTTCATAAGAATTGAAAAAACTCCATACTTATAATTAAGAAAAAATAAAGCAAGGTTAACAATTTTTCAACAAGCAATAGAGACTTCCAAAGAAGGAAAGACAAACTAGAAAACAAAGGATCAAAGTAAAATAAAATAAAATAAAATTACAGCAAATTGAACAACAATGCTAGTCTCACACATGTTCAAGGACCATCAACAGTAGTAGGTATGATAGTAACTTTTCTATTAACAATATAGTAATAATGCATTGAAAAGCACATATGGAGGTGGTGGTGGTGTTCCATTTTGCAAAACTTCAAAAATGTGCACTATAATAAATCATGGTCGAAACCACTACATGATTCCACCCAAATTCAATTTTAGTGGAATTGGACATGCCAAATCACTACACGGATAGTGACCACCTTCCACTATGATCGAACTTACCATTGGATTTTAGTGGATTTTGCCACTACGTCCACTTTTTCACCACATTTTGTACAAACATCTCTATGCCTTCTAGATTGATCCCACCATTGTTGGATTTTACTGGCATCCCGCTGGACCTTGCCATTCCGTTCAAAATTTTCCATTTTTAAAGTCCTATTTTTTCAAACTAACCAAGTTGACTAGACGGGTCTTTTTTATTAAAGGTCGTGTATTTTTTATTAACAGCCAAGGGCTTGAATGACAATGGGTATTTTTCAAGTAATCAATTTGACTAGAGTGACCAATTTAACAATTAATCAAATTGGACTTTAAAATACCACCTAGTCAAATTGGTTAGTGGCCTAGTCAATAAGACCACCCAATCTAGTCAAATTAGCAAGTGTCCTAGTTAATAAAGACACATATTATATACTCAATCAATAGGGCTAACTAAGTAGGCCTAGTCAAAAGGGCTAATTACAAATTCGAATACTAGTTGGGTATTTTGGGACTACATTTGACTATGTTTGACCAATTAGAAAAAAATGGAAAATATAAAAGTTAGCTAATCATAATTAAATGAATCATGACCAGTAAAATCCATTAGTTATGATTAACTAATGGAAAAGTTTTGAAATAGTCCTTGAAAAGACCTTTCCAATGATTATAGCACAAGTTCACTTCAAAGTCAAAGGCCCTTGTTTCTTAGGTTTTAGTGGTTGGGAATCAAGTAGCCAATTTGGTTCCCCACCTTTTTTTTGGCCACAACTTTAGTTCAAAATTCCAAATGGAGAAATAGAAATTGCATTTGATGTATATGTTTTTAAGCCTTTTCCAATGGCATATTCAGGGCACAATTTGGACCAAATTTATTACCTACACTTTTGTTTCAAAAAATTGGGGTTGTGCAGAACTTCAATTCCCAAAATGAAAAAAAACCATTTAGAAATGTTGGGAGTCACTTTCCCACACTTATGAAAATGTGTTTGAGTCTTGAAACATCTTTTAAACATGCTCCTTCTCTTTTGTTTTACATTTGGGCGCAAGCCCAAGGTTAGGGTGATGACAAGAATGAAATATATATTTTTTTCATTGAATTTTCATTGAATTTTAGATTAATTTTGTTTAAAATATTAAATGAACTTTCATTGTACATAGAAATTATGTTTTTTTTAATGATTTGATAAATTGAAGTTTTTATAGGTAGCACTTGGTGGCCATTAGGTGATTGAGGTTCCATCACATTACAAAACATGTGTAAAAAAATGTTTCAATATGTTGTATTTTTAAAGTAAAAAATTTGTGGTAATTAGTTATGTACTTGGTGTGTGATTTCAATATCTTACAACATTTGAATGTTTTATATTATTAAAAAGATTTATGTGAAAAGGTTTTATATATGATTATATTGTGTTTACCATAAACTTTGACACAATTGTATTCCACCTCAAACAAATGACAATTGTATGATCTACCCAAATGTAGGACATAACATTATATTCCATTAAAATAATTAAAATTCAAGTTAAAAACCTATTGAAAATTGCTTGAATATGGTGGCCAATAGGTGGCTCTATTCCCACTCACCAAGTTGAATTAAGTGTGAAATTAACAATTTAATCCATGTTCAATAAAATGCATATTTATGTCATGAAATCAACTTCAATGTTTGAACAATTGAGTTAAACATTATTGAGATTTAAACTTTTAATTCACTTAAATAAAATTTCTTTTCCACTTGATGAAGAAGAAATGGGAGATGTGGCAAAACAAAATGAAATCCTTATTCAAGAAAACAAAATCAATATAATTAATCATGAGCTTTGATAAAATATAGTTGAGATTTCAATACATGAGAAGATGACCACAAGTACAAGAATAATTGAGATAGATACATGCACAATAAGTGGAGATGGAAGGAATACATGCTAACCAAGAAAAATGTGTTGATTGACATATTACAATGATGTAGCCAATTTCATTGCACTAACATGTGTCATGAAAAAACTAGGAAATTTTGATTGTGTTATATTCTCACTTGACAAATAATGGGAGATTATGATGCAAGAAAAATGAAATTTTTTATTGAAAAATAATACAAAAAAGCTAATGGATTTTCTTACAAGTCAAAATAAAATATGTGCAAATGCATTTTCAAATATGAAAATAAAGTGAAATGGAATTGGTAAGGATAATACGAGGATACTAGAAATAAAAAGTTCTTTTAGGCAAAAATAAGTGGATTATGGGGAGACTTTGTGCATATAGACTATGCCAAATATGGTCCTTGATGACAACAACATTCTTTATAACAACGATTTTAAAAATGGGGCTAATACAACTTGATGTCATTAAAAGTGCTTTCTTACATGGAGAACTTCATGAGGAAATTTCTATGGAACAAGCACAAGGGTTCTTCATTTATGGCAAAGAAACAAAAAATTGCAAGGTCCTCAAAAGCTTGTATGGTCTCAATTAGCAAGCCTTGAGACCATGAATGCAAAATTTATAGTTCCTTACCAAGTATAAACTTGTACCAATAACAACATAACCTTGTGCATATGTAAGTATCACAAAAGATTGAATATTTAAACCATGTATTCTGGTGATGGTCTATGGAAAACAAAAATTTAAAACTAATTATATACTTAAATCTATGGTGAACCTATTGCTTGGTTGTTTAGTATTAATAAGATTGTACCATAGGATCTAAAAAGAAGTTGAATATATTGTTGTTGCAAGCCTCATTTTGAAGGACAGAATGTCGCTATGAAGACTGCACAATGTAACAATGTGACATGCTAATTTAGATGGCTCATATTTGATTGCTTAGCCACAACCATTCACCAATTGTTTTGGTGTAAATTTAAAAATATCATCAGCAAATCAAACATATTGAGGTACAATATTGTATGACAGAGCTTTTTTTTTAAATGCAAGGAGACCCATTGGAATGCATTGAATAATAAGTATGTGATGGATATTCTTACCAAGAGTTTAGGAATGGAAAAGTGTAATTGCTGGAGAAGGATGCTATTAGTTGATTTATCGAGTCGCTCAATTAGTGGGAGAAAGTACAAATAGCATGAAAGTTGAATGACATTATTATAGCCTAGAGAATTAAAGTGTTGGAGGTAATTTTGGAATATCTAATCTTGATATGGTAAGTAAAGTGTTTACTTAACATGTAAATTATCACTAATTCAATATCTAAATAACTCAGCCTATGGCTTTAAGGCTTGTACCACATTATTAGTAGTGGCAGAATTAGGGATTTTTTTTTTCAATTTTGCGATGTAGCCAAAATAATGATCAACTATAAGAAGATTTAGCTAGATTTAGCAATAAAAAAAAAATGAAAATAAAAACTCTAGCATCCTTTATATTTTTTGCTACATGTTATAACTTAGGATAGAATTTGACAATTTAAAAAAAATTGAGATTATTGAATTGTCCAAGCAAAACCACTTTTCAATCCACCAACATGGTTCTTTTGTCCTCTCTTCAAATTTGCCCCGGACTTTCTACCTTCCAGAAACTTCCCCTATTAAGTTGGATTCACACCAAGGGTGAGTAGGGATATTTTCATTCCATTTAACCCTTAGTTAAATTGGGGGTTAAAATGACAAAAATTAACCCCTGTGCTGTTCACACAGAAGAGATAGATAAAATAGTGCAATAGTGTTAATTTAACCCTATGTTGAACCATTCACATTGAGGGGTTTTCCAAACTGTGCAAAAAGTTTGAGCAGCTTGAGGTAACTTAGGATTTGTTTTTCCATGCTGCCCAAAAAACTTGACCACTTTGGAGAATTCCTGATAAATTTTCTCCTGGATGTTTGAAATGTTTTCAGCAGTTTGGGAATTTTTATGCTGCCTGATGGTTTCAGGCAGACTACATAGGTTGAAAAACTTTTCTTTATGGTAAAAAAGTTGGGAACTTGAAAAATCCTGATGCTTGAAAATTTTTGGGCAGTTTTGCATTTTAAAGGCTGCACAGGAAGATTATTCGGGTTTTAAAATTTCATTGCTGCCCCCAAAATTTGGTCACTCTGGAAGAATCTCAATGCTGAAATTTTTATGTTGCACAGTAAGTTCAGGCACCTTATAAAGGTTGAAATTTTTTTTCACTTATGTCCAAACATTTTTGGGCACTCTGGAAAATGCCAACACTCAGAAAATTTCAGGCAATTTGGGAATTTTTATGGTGCTCAATAATCTTGGACTTATAATAAAAGTTGAATTGTTTTGTTGCTGCCCACCATTTTGGGTGCTCTCTCACATGAAAGAGAATATGTTGTCCAGAACAACACTAGAAGTTCTTGCAAACATGACTGGGTATTTTAATACTTTGAACTCAAGGGGTCAAACTATTGCACCCTAACTGGATTCCAAATCTAGAAAAAATGAAGACATTTAGTCCCAGGGCTAAGATATCACAATACATTTATCCACCTCTTAACCCCAATGAAATGTCATTGCGAAGTCAGTTTTTACCGCTTTTGTGTGAATGGGATAGGAACAAGGAAGTAAAGGTGTGAGGCATAAATCAAGGGTGAATCAAACATTTCAATTCTTGCAATTTGATATTGGATTTGACCTCTGAAAATTGTCTGAAATTTTTCAAAATGTGCACCTTTTTCATTTAAAAAAATTAAAAATGCATACCCATTGTTTTACCCAAAAAAAGATATGTGATAAAGGGGTGTTTAGACCCTACCCATCTACTAGAAAACTTAATTTTTGCACGCCTAAATTGTAGCTTGATGGAAAATTTTGTGTGCTAAAATGGCTTTACTTGATGGGTAAATAAATTGAAAAAATAAAGATGATTTGTTCTAAATTTTGACATTATCTGTACTTGAAAATTAGCTCCTCGTTTGCAAAGGTCTAGCATTTTAGACTTGGAAGAGCTTCCATTTATTTATGAGATTAAAGTATCTCCACGCATTAAATTTCAATTCCCAAAAACTTTCAAGCCTTTCAAGTGTCTACATGACATTGACACATGCTTCTGTGCACCATTGAGCCTCCCAACTTCAAAGATCACATTCCTGAAATCTCATCTTGAAGGTGATGAAACCCTGCCAATCATAAATAAACCAAAGCACCCAAAAAAGGGGGAATACAAGGAACAAAATGGGAGGACCCACGTCTTGAAGTTCCAACCATTTGCAACAGATTGATTTAGGTTGGGAGTCTCCACCGCTGTCACATATAGTTTCACTGGTCCTACCTGTACAATTACTATAATTACTTTCGAACCTTGTGCATTAAGTTTTGAGTTTCAGCATTTCATATTGAGATTTAATAAAATTTCTTTACGTTGCGGATACCACTGAAAGAGTATATAGAGGGTGAAAGCAGGCCCAAAGACAGGGTTACTTTATGGATAACTCTATGACCAAGCCCTACTCCATTCTTCAAAATTTTGAACTTGAATGCAAGCACATTTCTTCCATCAAGTTAGTGATTTAGATGAAGTTTCTGAAAGTAAATATGAATATGTTTGACCAGAGCTTTTATTAAAGTGTGCCTGGAGAGCTCCTTACCTGGTGTAAAAACCTGGTGTGCATTAGCACAACTCACGGTGCCTTATTATTGAAAGGCCCACCACCCCCTCAGGCTTTACCCTACATAAGAATAGTATAATATCATGGTTCTGATCATATCAACATTGGGCCTTGATATGACATCCCAAAATGAAATACAACCATCAAAACATACCATAAAATTTATCCAATGGAACTCTTAGTTTTAGGATTTACTGAATGGCTATCCCAGTCTATACATGAAACCCATAAGGCTATGGCAGTGTTGCAGAGGTGGCCACTTTCCAACCATGGTAAAGGGGACAATGCAATTTCTGAACCCTGCTCCAAGGCTTGACCCCAAGGTACACATATGGTTTTCTAAATGAGGGGTTGAAACATGAAACACTGACCCTTACAATGGTTGGTTAGGCTAAAAGTAAGCAAATATTGTTGGGTACATAATACATACTATGTACATGACCGTTCATGGCATGTAGTGTTTGAATGACCTATTGCCCAAGATAATTCTCTTGAAATAAGCCATATAAATTATCCAGTACATCTTGATGTGAAATGTCTACAATATGATTGCATAATTACTTTTAGCAATGGATTTGAAAATGTGCATTTTTAGTAAAAAACTTTTTGTTAGTAAAGTTGTGGGATTGCCATCATGGACAAAATGATTTGTTGATGGACTGTCAATATGGAGGCTGGAAAGTTCATGTTCATTGACATGGGAATAATGGTAGGTGATTGATTCCTATAAGTCTAGCAATTGGGTTGCATGTCATCATCATAGTGTTGCATTTGAACTTCCAGTTTCACTGACAACCTAAAGTCAGATGAGACTCTCTTGCAAGGTGAATCCTCCACACTAACAAGTTGCTTGTGATGTGAGGACAAGGATGGGACATCTCACTACTAGCCCTAGGACAATCCATCACATGTTTTAACTTTTTTGTACAAGAATTATTACCTACTTTTTTAAAAAATCAATGAAAATGCATCAATATAACCATTATGTAGAAAGATCTCTTGGGAAAGTCCCCAATTGCAAGCATGGCCCCAACAACCAATTTGATCTCACAACTGTGAGCCTATATGAACATCACATGTATCCCAACAGATCCAACCATAGAATCATGATGTATGCTCATGACATATTCCATGAATGTCAATGTCTTGGTGACTGAAGAAAACTGTGGCCCTTGTAAACATCATCACCTTTATCTAACCAAATCCAACCATGGGATACCATTCAAGAATCTTTTGGCAGTTTGAGTATTCTTGCTGTAGAACCTAGGGTTTAGGGTTTACATCATTGAAGAATAAAGTTCTTTTTTGGTGAATTTCTATGTTATGGTTTCATGCCCCTTAGCTGGATTCACACAAAGGTTTAGTAGGGATATTTTTATTTGGTTTAACCCTCTCTTGATTTTGGGGTTTAAATGTCTAAAGTATAAGGAGTAAACTAACCCCTGTCCAGGGAATAGATAAATAGTATGATGGGGTTCATTTAACCCTATGTTGAACCTTTTACATTGAGGGTTTCCAAACTACCCAATACGTTTGGGCAGTGTCAGGAAATTTTTATTTAATGCTGCCCAAGAAATTGGGTGTGCTGGAGAATTCCTCAGGAATGTTTTCCAAGCCGCTCAAAAATAAATTCAGCAGTGTAAAGAAATTAATGCTGCCCAAGAAGATTATATAGGTTGAATTTTTTTCATTTCTACTCAAAATTTTGAAAACTTGAAAAATCCTGATGCTCAAAGAGATTCCAGAAAAATTGTATATATATCACCCCGAATGATGTAAGCATCTTGTGTCGATCTAGTGAACTAGCACCCATCACTCAATTGTGGAAGACACATTGTATGTGAACAAGAAGAAAAACCTTGTAAATGAAAATCAGGGACAAGAACCCATCAATTAAAAGTACAAGGCAAATGAGAACACAAGTAAACATAACCTAAAGAAAAAAACAAAAGCAAATAATCAACAAAAATCAGGTAAAAACCTTATGCAAAGAGGACTCATGCCTACAAAATGACAATCGACAATAACAAAGAAGATGTAAGACCATCAACTGCAAATCGGCTAATAATGGAGGTGCATTAGCTATGGTGAATGGAAGAGATGAAGAAACTTGACCAAACATGTTGAAAAATCACTATGGGTTGAAAAAAGACCGTTGATGACATGTGATAATGGTATGTGCATAAGCAATAAAAAATGAATCAAAATGAAAATGAAAACACCCATACATCTTAATAGCAAGGGGAATGAAGTTATCACTTGATGCTTGCTCAACATATGATCGTGTGTTCTCCTCAACAAGCATCATCGTTGCATGTGTCGTTGTCGTCAATGCTTGCTACATCATAACTATGTAAGTTGGGTCAACAATGATGACATCCATCAAGGTTCGAAAGCCATTTTTGATCATAAAGATATCCATTCATCATTGGGTGTGATGAAAGAAAAGATAAGAAACCTCTCTCTAAACATGTGCTCCATTATCCAAAGCAATAATTACAATGGTATCCCAAAGTGTATTGTGGATTACTATACGTTCACTCCCACAAAAGCATCGAAACAAATGGGTACTTAAATTGTCAATGATATGACCACACTAACATTGTGAAAGATGCATAATTGTAAGATATGACAAACTAAAATAGATATGTAATGTTGTAAGGAAATGGGTTAAGCATAAATGAACAATTTTTTTTTTTGATATAATCTTGTTTCACACTTGATTATAGTGGTTAACTATGTACCAACCATCCAAATGCATTTTGCTGACGAAGTGGCTCATATCCTAACTACCTAATTAGGGCCAATGAACCAGCACCCACCAGCTCACCATCCACTGGATGCCCTTTACATGACGCAATCGTGGATGAACCTCAATATCTGATTTCACCTTGGTAACCCATGCTAGGTCCCTATATATAGGAAGGTAGGTGTGACATTTTACATTCCTACACCAAGTAACTCCCAAGTTGCAAAGGCCTTGGAGTCAACAAAGTGCAATGTGAAGCTGAGAAACAGTAGCAACAACAAGCTTTGAAAGAAGAAATGGCATTAATTAACAATATGCAAATAGTCAAATTTGGTGCCAATGTTGCCAATTACAAGAGAGGAATGCACAATGCAAAAAAAAAATGAGCACAATGTGAAAATCATGAAAGAGAAATGAACATAATCTAGAAAGAAATGAGCATTTGGGTGAGAGAAAAAATGGAATTGAAAGAAAGATGAAAGCAATGACAGACTTGTGCACACAACTATGGAGCAACTTTTTTTATTGGCAAAATTTTGTTTTTAAAAAAAATCAATCATCAAAAATTCAAAAATCAAGTTCTTTTGGAGGTTTTTGGTCGTCACAAGTTTGAAAATAAAAATAAAATCATCAAACTTCTATATTAGATTTGTAATGTGCAAGCAAAAATATAAAAAGTTGTTTAAAAATTTGTACGACATATTTGGATAATAGCCAAATTTGGCTAAATCTTCCAATGGATGATAACCATTATTTCTACAATGATAGTCAGTTTGGCCCCGAAAAAAAATCCTAACAATTACACAATGAAATAAATGAGAGTGACCAGAATGGTGTAAACGGTTATTGTGCGAACTTTTCATGATGACTAGTGTGGATCATCATGACATAGTTAACCAGGGTATATATTTAACTTAGCTACCTTACCTCTAAGTCTGAATAGAACCTTCTATTGTTATGTACCATCTAACACTAGGTGTGTTAGGAGCTCTACTTGGTTGTGGTTCATCCACAATGTAAAGCACTAACCTGATTTCCAACACTATGGGGGGAGTGGGTCTTAAAAAATCAAATTTTGGGGAGTTCCAGTAAATTAGCAGACATTGAGCAAAAATGTTGGCCATTTCATTGGGCATTTCACAGGTTGTGTCGTATGGGGTACTTGTGGTTTACACCAAGTAACTCCGTCAGAGCAAGGAGTTCCCCAAATAACTACCCGCAAGGAGACCCTGATGTTTGGAGATGTATATCAGGCGGAATCAGCAGTCGAGGGAGACCCTGATGCTCACAGAGTTTACTCGATTTCTACCGGCAGAGAACCTGCCATTAATTTATACCAGGGAAAGGGCCCATGGTGGTCGATTCTGCAAGGCTCAATTATTGACCACTTGACTGGCAGAATCAGCCACCCAGTGCCCATTGTCTATTACAAGAGGACGTGACTTTTCATTTAGCGATACAATCTTGACATCAAGTTCAGGAAGCGTTTAAGTGACACAAACATTGGCCGCCTGCAAAGGCCACATCAAGGGCCTAACTAATTACATGTAATTGTAAAAAACCTGCTAGGGCATTTTGAAAAACAAAATGTCCATATACCTGCCCATAATCATGGGGAATTTTTAAAATAAAACTTAGTTCATATTTACACTGTGTAAAGCCCTTGGTGGTGGGCTTTACCTGATTCAGGCCCACTCTTGGCTCTGCCTCGTGGTGCCCTTATTGTGGTGGAGCCTGCCCCATGGGACTTCACTTTGTGCCAAATCATTTCAATAGTTTTGCACTTGTCCTGCAGGGTTAATTTGTTTATGGTTCTATCACATGTAGTGCACTCACTACTTGAATTGTCACTTCTCTTTTTCCCCTGTCAATTCTTGCCAACCCTCCCAAATCTCCTTTTTCTAGTGTGTCCAGGAGTGGTTCTCCCATTCATCACTAGTCCCAAAAAGTGATATTCCGGTCTCCAGCGTGTATTGGATTTGTTTCCAAAAGTGCTCCTATGAGTGAGCTCCCACCCAGTATTGTCTTCTTCCCAATTTTCACTGACAAGAGAACTCTTGTACACAAATCTAATCTCAGCATCAAACGTCCAACAAAACAAGGGGTGTGTCACACTGTGGCCTTGCCATTTACATTAAAAAGTATCTTAAGGCAAAAGAAGATTTATGGAAACTCAAATATTTCACCATGCAAAAATACAATCTTCAAAAAATTCTCTAAAAGAAACCAAAATCATTCAAGATATTATAAACTCTATAACTAATCTCAAGTTTCAACACAAGCCAAAATATATATTTTCAGAAATCCTCATATAAAAATAGACCTATTACCTAAGCGCCAAAATCCCTTAAGCTACTGTACTCTATAATGAATCCAAATACACTATCCTTGCCTTGGTAGGCAAGGCCAAGAAACTCATTCCTAATTATATTGTGCATGTTCTTGAATACTACCTATCTACTATGGGCTGAGCCACTGTTCCATTCAAATCCCCACACTTCACCACTTATTTCCAAAAATAGAAGTGGTTAGTGACATTCTAGCTTATAATGAGTTTCCCATAGCTAGCAATTAGATCCACAAATGTCTCATATGTGAGTCCAATTGGGTTATTGAGATGGTCACATGTGAAGCCTTCAAAGGCATCATGTGCAAGGAATAACCCAGATGGAGAGAGCGATGTGACCTCTCCCTCCTAGTAGTCTATGGAAGACCAAATAGGCCAACCTAAATGGAGGGCCTAGGCTAAGGCGAAATAGCTAGGTAGTCTAAAATATTGGCTATATGGCTTGGGTGACAGTGTAGGTAACTTATGAAATAGGTTCATTTGCCTATCTTAAAGTAAAAGCCTAGGCAACCTAGGGTAAAAACTACGTGACATAAGGTACAAAAAGTGCAATTAGCCTCCTAGGATAAGGCGAAATAGCTAGGTAGTCTAAAATAAAGGCTAGGTGGCTTGGGTGTTAGGGTAGGTAACGTATGAAATAAGTTCATTTGCCTATCTTAAAGTAAAAAGCCTAGGCAACCTAGGGTAAAAACTACGTGACCTAAGGTACAAAAAGTGCAATTAGCCTCCTAGGATAACGTGAAATAGCTAGGTAGTCTAAAATAAAGGCTAGGTGGCTTGGGTGTTAGTGTAGGTAACCTATGAAATAGGTTCATTTGCCTATCTTAAAGCAAAAAGCCTAAGCAACCTAGGGTAAAAACTACGTGACCTAAGGTACAAAAAGTGCAATTAGCCTTTTGGCCTAAGGTTTTGTGCAAACATAAAGCATGGGTAGAAATTTCTAGTGTATATGGAGGGCATGTTACAAAGTGAAACTTTTCGTTCACCAAGGGCATGGTGTTTTGAAAAGTAGAATGTTTGTTCTAGTGGAACATTTTGTTTTTTTGTTCTCTTTTTCATTTTAGGCTTAGAGTATAGCAAACAATTGAAAAAATATTCTACTAATGATTTATGTTGGTTAACACCCTGCAAGGCATTCTTATAATAAGTTGTTATTGGGCAAACTTAACCTAGAGCCAGTAGATCTAGACAATATCCTGGTAACCTTTTTGTTATTTGTGGTAGGTAATAGTTATTTACCACTCCCTACTTTTCTAGATAGATTAGATTTGATGGTTTTAGGTCACGAGGAAGTGATAATATCTTGTTATTTCACTTACAGTTAACTTTTAAAAAACTAGCATGGAGGCAAGAAAGTAAAAAAGGATGTGGTTTGGGGCTATGGGTGGAGATCTCTAAGGGGGGATTCCCCTATCTCATTATTTAATATGGTTTTGGAGGAGAAGTTGAAGAAGAAGACACATGAGTTTTTGGAAGAGGTTGTAATGAGAGAAACCTCTTGATGTATGTGTGGATTTTGGAATAGAAAATTGGAGTGATTATGTGGAAATCATTTTGTGGTGTTTCTTTTTGTTTTTCTTCACGAAGTCTAGTAGAAGACAATTTTGTTGCTTTCTATAAATAGAGTTGTCGGAGGGTAATCTACCCATTGTTGGGCTAGAACCAAGGCTACAACAAGGTAAATGACCTTTTGTAGTGATGGCAACACTTTGTAGCTTTACAAGGCAACATGTAATAGTTGACAAGGGGTAAATAGAATGGCGATAATAATGGCAGTGCTTACCATAATTGTTTTTCCATCAGTCATGCCTTTGGAGAAAAAGGTATATCACTACAGCTATATCAATCATTTGTAAAATTCCAATTCTCCGCCTTATGCTCTAATGTGAGGTTGCATCCAATCACATATGAAGTTTTGTTGGAATTCAACTTTTTAGGGTAGTCATTAAAGCTAAATCATTTGTGAGATCATTCTCACTCATGCGACATCACAAAAATGATAAAAAAAACACTGAACCTAATACAAAAATCCTCAATTGGTCAGCAAGCTGTGACTTGTGAGCAATTCACAGACTTACAGGATTGTACATTGAAGTTATCCTTAGAGTGGTCCTTAGTTTGGACCTAAATTTCATTGTCAATTTTCACTTTCATCCACAATCGTTAGGTATTCTGAAATTGAGTAAATTGTAATGAAAATCAATACAAAATATTCAAATAGCGTACTTAATAACATTTATTGCACAGGATCTGAAAACTCTTAAGAGTAGTTAGTGCCAGCAGTGATAAACTTAGAATTCTATCAATTTTAATTTTTCACAGTAAAAAGAGTTTAACTTACTCTTTGTAGTGTACTTTGTCACAACAAACTTGTTCTTACATCCTCAGTTTCCAGACCAAACTTTCAGTTTCGAAACCAAATTGAGGGTTCTGATTCTCAATGTAGTTGTCTTTGTGAATAGCTTTATTTGTGTTAGGCAAAACCCATGAGTGAAAACAATAATATGAAAATTTTGAATCCCACATAGGCGATGATGGGTCAGATGGACTCAACAGTCAATCATCATCAATTGGAAACATGGGTTTTTGTTTTTCAATTTTGTCAAGTACGGGGACTGGCAATCTTTCACAACATTAATCAGCCAAATTTGGCTAAATGTTTGATAAGAAAGTGTAGTTCACTTTGTAAGCGGGGGCCTTCATGAGTTTAACATCTAAATGTGATCACCTTAGTTTTTTTCTCTCATAAAAGCATTTCCAGGGTTGCCATGAGAAACAACTTGTTATCATTAAATATAGCATCAGATTTTAACATAACTGCCTGCCCCTCCCATAAACATTATATTTTACATTATATTTTCTTTAATTAGCAATAAAATGGACACATAACCAATCATGGTGGGTGGCCAATGAGCAATAGTAAACTTGTTGTTTGATAACTGTGTCTGGTCACTTAAAAAACATAGATTTATTATCCCAGCTCCTTTAGAAAACCCATGCCATCCAACAACATTTTTGTGGGAATTTTTCTTCATGCTACTATAGCAGACTGTTCATTGAAAAAAATGGTGTTGGCAACCTTTTCAGCAGTGGATGAAGATGCCCTAAAGTGCCAACCTTCTATTTTTTTTCCTCATAATGTGACGACTTGGGCCCCTTATTTCCCAAAAAATACCTTTTGCACCTTTAGCAGCTTCCTTTATTTCTCACCAGGGTAACAAAACAAAAAACACTGATCAGAAGCCCAGTTACATGAAAAGACATTGACGTGTGATCTGGACAAGAATTCTAAGAAGTTCTTAGTTGAAGTTGCGTCCTTGTCTAGGACTCCCCAAGTAGTGCCGAATTGAGATCACAGTGACTAGGTATGTACACCATGATGATTCCAGCAGATTCTGGGAGTCTTAATACGTGACAGGTCATGGAAAAAACACAAGTTACACAAGTAGTACTACAATAGACAACCGATGACTTGATGTGCAATACCATGTGGACCAGTGTTTTTAATTTTTCATTTTGGTGATGTAGCATAAGTGCTAATGATCCCACAAATGACTTAGATTTAATGGCGACAAGTTTTGAGAAAACTGCCCACACAGTAGAAAACTAGCAGAAAAACTCCCTAAACAGTAGAAATCTGGCAAAACTTCATATGTGATTGGATGTAACCTGACACCCTAAACTTCATGTCAGAGCATAAGTGGCGAATTGGAGCTGTACAGTCCTCTGCGTGTCTTGCAGGGGGCCCTTCCTCTGGTAATGCCCTGGACCTAGGGCCTTACTTACCTCAAAGTAGAGCCAATTGCTTTTGTCGTGTTCTTCAAGCCCTATATAAGTTATTGTGAATCTGGTAGTGCCAAGCGTCAAGTTTCTGAGGAGGGAAGACTAAAGAAAGAAGACATCTGGGACCTGGGTTAACTGTTGGGGCTACTCTGAAGTTCAGACTTGTTTGGATCTCTTTGTCGTAGGTACATGTCTCTCTCTTCTTTTTTCTCTAGATAGAGCTTCTTGGATACAGTGCCAGAAAAGCTAGACTTCTTGTTGCAATGGATATTTGAGCCTATATAAGAGCTAGTAAACTTGTTGCAAGAAATTTGGTAGTTACCTAGACTTATTTTTTGTTGCAAGAGAATAATATTTGTCTAATTTTGTCATTTGGGGGAATTAAAGGGTTAAATTTGATAACAAAAGCTTTCAAGGAGTAAATTGCTTTGAGAGATCATCTTTCCACTCTTGGGACTGAGGGTACTGTCTGTCTGTCTGTCTGTTTGTTTTTCTTTTATTTTTGGAGTTCAGAAGAAGAGGCTGAAGATGAAGGGCTTTAGAGCAGCAGCAGCACTGGACCTTTTCATAGTTTTGGTTGCTACTGTGGCAAGTCTGGTCCAAGTTTCTGTGAGTCAGGAATGTGGGAGTCAAGCAGGGGGTGCTTCGTGCGCTGACAATCTTTGCTGTAGTCAGTATGGTTACTGTGGAACCGGCACCGATTATTGTGGGACCGGTTGCCAAAGCAATTGTCTATGTGGGAGCCAAGGAGGGGGAGCTGTGTGTGCCGACGGTCTTTGTTGTAGTCAGTATGGCTACTGTGGAACTGACAGCACTTATTGTGGCACTGGTTGTCAAAGCCAGTGTGGAGGAAGTCCAAGTCCTACTCCCACGGGTTCTGGCGGAGTGGGTGGCATCCTCACCAATTCCTTGTTCGATTCGTTCTTTCCCAATCGGAACTCCTTCTACACCTATGCTGCGTTCATCTCCGCTGCCAACAGTTTCCCTTCTTTTGGAACCACGGGAAGCTCAACTCAACAGGCACAAGAAGTTGCTGCGTTTTGTGCTCACGTAACGGAAGAGACAGGGGGTATGTTGTTCAACAAAGTACTAGCACAGGTCTCCACGTGTTTGTAATTTTCATCTGCAGATTTGTTGTGTACACGCATGTCGATCTGCGGCGGCGGCTATGAACTTTCCAGAATTATAGCAATCCATAGCTGAAAGGAATTCCTAGACGCACCCGTTCTTATGCATTCCGAGTTGCTGCTGACTGAACTCTTTTTTTGTTTTGATCTGTGACGATGATCGGAGAACTTTAATGCATGCAGGTCTGGTTTACATCAACGAAATCGATCAGAGCCAGTATTGCGACACAACTGATACACAATATCCGTGTGCTGCGGGACAAGAGTACTATGGGCGTGGACCCCTTCAACTCACATGGTAAGAAGCTCCTCATCATCACCTCTTGTAAGTAGCTGGACTCGACGGATCAGGAAATTAGAAGCAGAATTGAAAGAATCTTTGAGACTCGACTCTTTCCTAGAATCAGAGTAAAAGCTTGAAAACTGTCAACTTTAGCCGATCGAGAGCCTGAAAGAATGACCACAATTCTTGAACAACTCGCGCACGTGTAGCTCTCATCTTGCTTGCTTGCTCTAGAACTTGCATTCTTCAGGGATACCACAAGGAGTTTTCGTGCAACTCCTTATGTGCAATGTGGGAAAGCTCTCAGTTATCCTTGTTAGAAATCTCTCTTAGAACCAATGTCAAAGGGAAAAATTGTTTCCCTCATTAGGTAACTTCCAACCAGGGAAAAAATTCCGACTTCCCCTGTGACATTGGTTCACAGTACCCTTCTAAATAGCGTAACTGAACTTTTCCTGTGAGGCTAGCTCTTCCCTGGGAAGGAACGTTGCCAAACTCCCTGTGTTGCACAATTGAACCCTATTACATAATTACGTTAATAGTCTATTCTTGTAGGTAAAGTTAGAGAATTTGCAAGCCCACAAGGGAAGGAATCGTCCAAGAGCTCCTTGGGTATCTAGTTTTGTGCTTTGATGTTGAATATATTCATGTTCTTACTACAGGAACTACAACTACGGCGCGGCGAGTGGCCCGGTGGGCTACAACATCCTTGCGGATCCTGACGAGGTTGCCAATAATGCAGTTATATCATTCGAGACAGCTCTGTGGTTTTGGACAACACCTTCCCCGCCGAAACCTTCCTGTCACGACGTGATGGTAGGGAATTGGAGTCCTAGCAGCGAGGACATTGCAGATGGAAGAGAACCAGGGTTTGGCGAAACTATCAACATCATCAACGGCGGGATTGAGTGCGGCCAGTCCAGTTCCTCAGCTAACAACCGCATCGCGTATTACGAGAACTTCTGCTCGCAGTTGGGTGTGAGTCCGGGCTCAAACCTCGATTGCGCCTCGGCGCAGCCCTATTGAGGTTCATTCACACTTGGTGTTAGGGACTCTAAGGTTGAGTCCCTCAAAACCCTAAACCCTAGGGACTCTAAGTTTGAGTTCCCTAACACCATGCTAGCCATACCATGAAAATTTTATGTTAAGCTAACATTCACTCAACATTAAGCTATGGCCCATTTAACATCGGGTGCAGACTAGGATGCCACCTAGATTTTCATTTAACACTGACTTAACATCAAGTGCGAATGCACCATTAGATTATATTTTTCTCTCAATTTCAGTGTGTGTGTGTGTGTTTTTTTCCTGGCTAGGTTTACCCAGTTGGCTAAATTTGTTTTCAAAAATTATGAGTACTTTTTTTGGTTTTGTAGTAGCCAGATTTCGATAAATATTTTGGAATTTTTTGCCAGATTTCTCTATCAACTTTTAGCATTGTAGCCAAATTTTATGTTTGGCTAAATCACAAAATTGAAAATAAAAACCCTGACTATGATGGGGTCTTAATCCTTAACATTTAGACATTAAGACCCACTGGTGGCAAATAATTATGTCATTTTCTTGACCACATTATATACATAATTTTCTAATGATCATCATACATGTGACCAAAATCTTTGTTGAACATGAATTTTTAAATGAATTGTTGAATCTGCCACCCCAGACTTTAGTGTCATAGAATGATCTCACCCTTGCCCATTGTGTTGGGTCCATCACCAAGCTCAACCTAGTGGGTTCACTTGACACCTTGCCAAAAATGATGGGCAGAGGCTTGACCATCCCATAATATGAAATGCATTCCTACACAAAGGCAGATCACTAAATGCCTTAAGACCACTTGACTTCTACTGAACGAAGTAGACGCAATAATAAAATAATGGACACCAAAGAGACAACACATGGATGCAATGTTTCTTTTACCAACAGATTTTAGCCAAATTCCCACCTCTAAACATGTTTGGCTACCTGTAAGCTTTTTTGAATGGTTGAAAAATTAAAGAACTTTGTCAAATATCTCTTTGTGAAAAGGTCCCATTCACAATAAACCCCATGAAAACTCCACATGTTATCATTGTGTGACCACTTGTTAATATGGATGCACTAGATGGCTCCTCCCAAGATTAGGGTTAAGGCATGTTTAACCTTGCTTAGGAAGGAGGAGCATTTTTTGTTTTTGTTGATCTCCACCATTATTTTTGCCACTTCCATGACCTTGCCTAAACCGAAGGAACGTGTACTTCCTACAATATTAATGTTTGATCCATCATAACTATTCTATAAAATTTGACACATTGTCATTCGTTGCCATATGATGTGATCAATTATCAAAAAACTCAACAATAGTAGGGGTTTATTGAATCAATGATTTCATGTTGTTGTTTGGGAGTTGGCAGCATATTATGTTATAGTAGTACATACTACAACGTGTAAAATTTCTAAGACCTTGAGGCGTGGTCCTTGGCTTTGGTGTTGGAGGTAGCTTGAAAGTTACACAATGCATTCTCTTTTATAATTTTATTATCTACATAGTCTATAATCTACAACCCTACCAATCAAATATGAATGTTGAACTTGTTTAATGTTGTGCTACAAGTTGCATTGCCATGACTTGTTACAAGTTGCAACTAAATTTAGTGACCATTGATAATTAACTAGTCTTTTCAAGGTTCATTGATGATTGATGTTGTGCAAGGCTCGCCACTCAAGCCTTGCAATGTGGCTTTAAAGAAGGAAGGATTTAAAAATATATATATCCTTGTTGATAGTCAATTAGTAGTGAGCACCTTGAATACCGATGATCAATAATGCATGCGATTGCCAACATGATGCAACCATGCAATCATGGAATCAATGTATTTGTATGACTTATTGTCACTTGTTTCAAGGAATTCTAATTAATCCTAATCTTAGAGAGCCTACATCATGTTGCACAAGCTTGTTATTTGATGTGATTTGGATTGGATTTTGTGGCATCAAACAAATAGCCACCATTGGTGCATCCATATCAATGTGTCAATTATCTCAATTTTTAGGTCTTTCAAATTTGAATTTGCAAGCTTTTATGTTTCATTGGAAGTTGTCACTGTGAAAAAACCATGTTTGCAAAGACCACATTGCCATGCAATTAATTAGTTCAAAACAACTAATGTGCAATTACATTATAATTATTTCATGAAAACATGAAAAAAAATTAAAAAAAAATGCCACGTTAAAAATTCATGGAGTTTTAGTGTAGGTGCATAATTGTGCAACATGGTGACCTATCCAAATATATGTATGCACCATATATACAAAGGTAGTCCTAACGCACTCGCAACTCTTTGAAAGACTCAAAAGTGAGTCCAAGTACAAAACAGCGGAAGGTGCAGGAGTCGGGGCACGTTCCCTAGCTCCCAACACTTTGAAGGGTAGAGGGGTGTGTTGGAGTTCCGGGATGGGACTAGGAAGAGTTGACAAGCTTTACTCACTCACACGGGCCTACACACAACCCACACAAAGTGGTTAGTGCATAGTTAGAGCACGTTTGGTGCTAGGACGAGCCACGGGCAACACGGACACATAAAACTCACCACGGCCCGGACTTGGGGGAAGCCACCACCTTCCCCCATATAGTATACTCTGCACCTCTCCA
>Ga0116230_10000759_pt1 | contig 29116 bp, 23 predicted proteins | sample S1TSphfallax_3_FD_88678 | JGI IMG/M metagenome (GOLD analysis project Ga0116230, IMG submission 88678) | Host-associated microbial communities from peat moss isolated from Minnesota, USA - S1T2_Fd - Sphagnum fallax MG | ecosystem: Host-associated > Plants > Peat moss > Unclassified | place... | reverse complement strand
GTTTTGTTTTCCTTTTCCTTCTTCAAGCATTTTCTTTTTTTCCATCACATTGTTGTGCTTGTTTTCATTTCTTGTTGCATCATCATTAGTTATACACATCATGCAAGGCATACTTTTATCCTTCTCCTTGTCTTTTTTTTGTTTTGGTTTGAAAGTAGAAGCAAAAAAGAAAAGTAAGAAAAAAAAAGAAAAGAAGACAAAATAATAAAAGAGAAGGAAATGGAAATTAGAACATACAAAAGATGAAAAGAAAGAAAATAGAAGACAAAGATTTTTATTGTTTTTCTAGTTTTTTCTACTTTTAAAATTCTAGAAGAAGTTTGTTTTTTTTCCCTTTTTTTTGTTTTTTCTTGTTATTGTGAATTCAAGAAGAAGAATTCTATTTTTGTTTCCTTTTCATTGCTTTGTTTTCCTTTTTTTGTTTCTTTAAGAATAAGAAAAAAAATTGGGTTTTTTTGCCCCATTTTTTTTGTTTTCTAAATCCTAGAAAAATCTTTTTTTCTATCATTATGTTTGTCTTAAATATTTCTCTTTTTTTCCCCCTATTTTCCATTCTTTTTGGTCTTCAAAATTCTAAAAGAAGAAGTTTGGTTTTCTATTTCTTTTCTTTTTTATTTTCAATTTTTTTCCAATTTTTGTTCCCATTTTTTTTCCAATTTTTCTTTTTTTAAAAATCTAGTAGATTATATATGTTCGTATCGAAGTAATTTTTTGGGGTTTGGTTTATATTTTTCAAATTTTCATATTAATGTGTATCATGTGCTTGATGCAAACTTTGAATAACTATGAAATACCAATTTGTAACCAACGCGATTCAACTCCAATGTGAGGTTACACTATCAACTTTACATTCATCAACATGCAATTAAGGTGGTTACAACAACAAGAACTTATTAATGAACACATGACATGGTGGTTAATGAAAATAGGTTTAAAAAGGTGTCTCTTGAGGTTAGAAAATAATATGCATGTTTTACTTAAGGTTTCTTTGGCATAAACAATGGCATGGAGTTCATGTTTTCCATTTTTTTGACATTTTAAAAAGTTTTAATAAATGTCATACTTGCACCAATACATATAATTTTTTTTTATGCAATTGTAACCTCACGTTTGTATTATGTTCACATGATTTGAATGTGAGCATTGTGTTAACACTTTGTTGGAAAAAAAAAAAACTTGCTCACAAAATATGTAATAATTATTGAGGTGTAATGTATTTGAAATGATATTTGTTTTCATATGTGGGTAATGTATTTTGTGATTGGATTATCAACTACTTTAATTTTTATCAATAACTACCAAAATATGCAATAGTCACATTCGGGGTTATTGTTTATTGACATCAAGGGGTAAAATATGATTAAAATGGTTGTTAGTTCATTTAGTGCAATACCTTCATATTTTGTATATCATATATTGGCAACATCAACATCGTGTAAATGATAAGTAGGTAGGTGAGTGGGGGTGGGTAGGTAAATAAATAAATATGTAGGTAGGTTGGTAGTTAAGCAGGTAAATATGTACACAAATAAAAAACAAGTTAAGTCAAATGATGTAATTATGTCAATAAGATGGTTAAGTCAATAGGGTAGCCAAATTTTTTGTTAAAATATTGTGTTGGAAAATTAGTCTTTAAATTAATTCAAGAAAAATAAATTTTAAAAATAAAAATTTAACTAAGAATAGATAGAATTTTTGCCAACAAATAAAGGTTTAGCCAAGAAAAGATGGAAATTTTGTCAAAAGGTATTGGTTTAGCCAAGAAAATTTAAATTTTTTCCAATTTGTAGAGGCTTAACCAAGAATAAATAGAAGTTTTATTAAAAAATAACATTTTAGCCCAAAAAAGATAAGGGTTTTGCCAAGAGGTAAAGGTTTAACTAGGAAGAGTTCAAATGTTTTCAAGTGGTAGAGGTTTAGGCAAGAAAATATAATGGTCTTGTTGAAAGGTAAAAATTTAGTTAAGAAGAGGTTAAAGTTTTGCTAAGAGGTAAAAATTTAATAAAAAATAAATAGAACTTTTGCCAATGTGTAATGGTTTAGCCACGAAGCGATGGAGGTTTTGTGAAGAGATATAGGTTTACCCAAGGAAAGTTAGAATTTTTTCCAAAAGGTAAAGGTTTAGCTAAAAATGTATATGGGTTTTGTTGAAAAATAAAGGTTTTGACAAAAGATAAATGTTTAACTAAAAAAATATAAATTTTTTGTCAACATGTAAACATTTAACCATGAAAAGATGGATGTTTAGCCAAGAGATATAAATTTAGCCAAGAAGAATTAGAAGTTGTGCCCCAAAAAAAATGTTTAATCAAAAGATATAAGTTTAATCAAGAAGAGTTAAAAGTTGTGCCAAAAGGAAAAGGTTTAGCCAAGAGATATAAGTTTAGTCAAGAAGAGTTAAAAGTTGTGCCAAAAGGAAAAGGTTTAGCCAAGAGATATAGGTTAGCTAAGAGGAGTTAAAAGTTGTGCCAAAAGGAAAAAGTTTAGCCAAGAGATATAGGTTAACCAAGAAGAGTTAAAAGTTGTGCCAAAAAGAAAAGGACTAGCCAATAAATATAAGTTTAGCCAATAAGAGTTAAAAGTTGTGCCAAAAGGAAAAGGATTAGCCAATAAATATAAGTTTAGCCAATAAGAGTTAAAAGTTATGCCCAAAGGCAAAAGTTTAGCCAAGAGATATAGGTTTGGCCATGAAAAAATGCAGTGTAGATAGGTAAGGGGTTGGTAGGTAGAGCCAAGATGCAGGTCAATAATGTAGCTAGGTCACTAGGGTAACTAAGGAATTAGGGTGATTAGGTTGGAGGGTAGTATGGTCAGGCTTGGATAGAAGACACCCAAAAAAAAGAGGGGGGGGGTCAAAGGTCAGCAGCCCAAAAAGGTTGACTGTGGTACAATGTTGGGTTAAGACAGGGTCAGGAACCGGATGAGGAAATGCAGTCCATCCTATGGACAGAACGGCCAACTGGGGCACTGGTGGGTGCTGGTTCACTCTGGCCCCAGTGTGGGTGCCGGTTCAGCCATGGCCTCATCCAGTGAGAGGTTACAGCTTTTTTGAAGGGCTATTTTTCACTTTGCTTTTCCATGTGAGGGGCACATTTTTCCCCATTGCATTTCTTTTGACAGGCATAATGTTTTTTGATTCATAAAGCACTTGGAGAAAATTTGTAATGTATGCCAAGGGCACTTTATATCCATCAATTTCCCTCCTAGAAATTGGGAGGGATATTATGTCTACTTGTAGGTGTAAGAACCCTTCCACTATTAAGGAGTAGGTATAAGAACCCTCCCATTCATATGCCTTGTGATCTACGGTAGGTTTGGTTCATGATAAATGTTGCCTCATGTGTTACGATAGGCAAAGCCCTAGGGTGAGGGACATTTCTAAAATGCGGGGTTGAACATCGCCTCGTCCTAGGCCCCTTATTTTGAGAATGCCTTCACCCTAGGGGCTTTACCCTAGATTATTGTTTTTTCAAATTGATTGTGATGAGTGCAAAATGAAACCTGTTTCTAGCCCCATGTGGACTAAGTCAGTCCGGTCAGTCCCTAATTATTGCAATCTACAAGTTGACGCCAAATCAAGGGATCGGTGGGGGCATGATTGAGAGTCGGAGAAGACCAAGTTGGAACCTCGTTTCGCACGGAATCATTCGCATTTATTGTGCTCACTCTGTGTCTGTCTGTATCTCGTCTGGATGCGGGCGGGTTTCTGTACAAAACCGCTCAACACTGAATTTGTTTGTATCGTACGCGATTTCCAAACAATAGTTAATGCAAACCTCTTAAAACAAAAACAACCCCATGCACGCGCCGACGTACAGTCCCTTCGAAATCACGCCCTACGCGCCGAGCTGAGCTTTTTAGTTGTCAATTTGCTGGCTCACTGCTGTTTAAGACGTTACAATTGTTGTGTAGTCAAGTATAGATGCATGGTGATCATGAGCTTGCCTTGCAATTATTTAATAGTTAATGATTGTGAACTTCCATTTTTTTTCTTTCACAAAGAAACAACTGGGAGGGAGCTGGCTAAGTCCAATTGCCCGCGGGTCCGATTGTTAATTTCGAGATTTTGCTGTAGGTTACTTTTTCTACACCCTTGAACAATCGCCCAAGTTTCTGTAATTTTGTGTGGCTCATTTTCTTATGTTCTAATCCTGATGACGGTCATGGGTTATGAACATTTGTGATGTGGCTGCAGTCACGCAGCAGAATACAACACCTCTTCTTATTTGTTTTTCACTTGGAGCATGTTGGTTGGTTGGTTGGTTGGTTGTTACATGGCATTTGTGGAAGAGTGTCTATCACAAGAAACTTTTAGGATTCTCTGTGGACCATCGAGAAAAACTTGAATTTCCCCATGCAAACAGGAAATGGTTTGTTTAATTAACGATGAGAAAATACAATGATCCCTCTGTTTCACAATTGGAAAATTGGAATGAAGCGTCGAAGTATTGATCGCACGATTCCCTTGGAGAGCTTCCCCTAGATATTTTGTTAATTCAACTTTCATTCGTCAGGGATTTTCACTGTTTTCCCTACAGGGAATGCCAAAAAACTTTCTTGGGTACCTATCATGATCCAGATCAGAGGTTTCTGATTTTGCCAGCTCGTGGATTAATTTTCTTAACTGCCAGGTACTGCAGTTAATCTCTTGCTTGTGGACATTAAGAGTTTGGTTCGTAAAATGTTTGTTGAAGCATCGAATTGAAAAGCTAGTTGTCATGGCTGCAGACGTTTAATGTTATCATCTGCGCTTGTCAACGTTTTGAGCTATTTTTTTCCTTTCGTATGATTATGCTCATTTTAAGTATCACAAACGCTTTTCAGGAAAACTGATCTTGAATCTGCATGAACTGAAGAACTGTGAACTGCAAATGCTGCACGGTGTAGTACATTACATGAGCTTTCATTTTTTTCACGCTTTCAAATTCTCTTGGATGACTGACCTCGTAACTTGAGCTTCAAGCAGTTGCCACAGTGAGCTTCATGACATGCAGCTCAAGCACTAGAGCTCGGGATGTTCCACCTGACCACTTTATGTCAGGCGGTGGCACCTCAATTCTGAATCCTGTAGGAGGGACCGATGCACCTTCCTCATCTATGCCATATTTGTAGCCTCTTGATCTTGCTGAAAGCACACGGACTGAGGAGTCCACAGGCGTCAACATTCGCAAATAAAACAGAAGAGAAAATTAGGGAGCGAGCTTGAGGATCGCAGCTTGGTGCAATGGCTACGGGTCCAATGGGGGGAGGATTAGAGAGGGTGGACATCACCTGTAGCTTCAGCCGCAAGAGCTCAATCAGCCAGTCAGGGAGTCGGGGAGGGAGCTTTCGCCTGATGCATGTAGACATTCCAGCTGCAGTCGAGAGCGTGTTCTCTCGGACCAATGCAACGAGCGCCGACGACGAAGAAGCGCTCAGATGGGCAGCGCTGGAGAGGATAGACACGTTCGAGAGGCTGCGAACCACAATGGTGCACAAAGTCACAGGCAGTTTGGACCACATCGATGTCAAGAAAATCAGCCCCCAGGAACGGCAGCACCTCGTCAACAAAGTGCTCCAGCTCACTGAAGACGATCAGGAGCCTTTCTTGATGAAACTCAGAAAACGTATCGACAGGTGAGAACGCAACACCCTCGACACTTTGCTCTGCAGAACAGAATCATGAAGGTTTGGCAGCACAGAGATTGAGGCGCACAAATCGCATGCAAGACACCATATGGATCATCTTTTCACACTCCTTGAAACTGTATTCAGCCTTGTGTCAGCAATTCTACATACTGTACTAGATCATACCCTGGACCCAAAGGCTGCTCTGGATTCGCAATCCTAAGTGTGAAGAAGCTGTGAGAATAGTTCAAGGCCATTCCACCACACCCTCTAAGATTCATTTTCGTCAGGATCTTTAGTAATAAAATCCAATCCTACCTGTAGTATTTGGTGCAGGCCTCTATATTGTATAAGTACTGATCATTGCGATGTTTTGCAAAATTTTGTAGGCCCCATTCCTGTGATGAAGTGCAGTTTTCTGCACAGATTTACAGATAGGCAAGTTTGGTTTTTCAATATTGTGTGCTATATATGTGGTGGGTTTTCTGATGCAGAGTGGGAATAAAATTACCCACAATTGAAGTTCGCTTTGAGGATGTGCATATTGATGCCACCTGCTATGTGGGCAGCAGAGCACTCCCCACTCTTTTCAATTCAGCCCAAATCTTTCTAGAGGTACAAAATTAAGCTCTGGAATCCATCTCAGATTCTAACCTCTATAAACATACTTGCAATTCCAAGCCTCAGAAAAAGCACACTGCTCTTCTGGAACCATGAAGTTTGAATTTTGAGCCACTTGCTAATATGGCCCTCTTATGGTGTTTTGGGACTTTGAGAACAGGGGATACTCGACATGGTTTGCTTAAGACCATCAAAGAAAAAAGTGTTCAATATACTGCATAATGTCAGTGGTGTGATCAAGCCTAGCAGGTCAATTTTTTAAAACTCTTCCAATGGTAGTTCAAGATGAGTTATGAGTAATTGGTTGGAATTGCCTTCAGCTCATCTTTCCCTGTGCTCATGTTTCAGAATGACATTACTGCTTGGACCGCCAGGTTCAGGCAAGACCACCCTGCTCCTAGCCCTAGCTGGAAAGCTTGACAAAGACTTGCAAGTAAATTATCTTGAACCCTATTACTTCTTGACAATTGACAATGGTCATTTGTTAATCCCTGTGCTGCAATTTATCATTCTCTCATTTGTAGAATGGTGTGATGAAATATGTTTTGGTCATCATTTTCTCTGAGGAATGGAAATGATGCACAACTCAGTCGGAGTATTGGCTAAGGTTGTTGCAGGTCACGGGGAAAGTGACATACAATGGGCATACCCTTGATGAGTTTGTACCACAAAAGACAGCAGCCTATATTAGCCAGAATGATTTGCATGTTGGCCTTATGACAGTCCGAGAGACTCTTAACTTCTCAGCTCAGTGCCAAGGCATTGGCACCCGCTATGGTGATTTTCTTTCAACTTTCTCTCTTCCCTTATTCTGCTCCACTTAGATCCATCAGGTGAAACAGATACAGATATTGCATCATTTCAGCATCACAAAAAGGGAAAGGTATTCCCCTACGGTGAGTCAACAAGGTAGGGAGAGATACAGAGAACTCTGATATCTGCTTAGTATATATTGGGTCTAGGTTTTCTCTTCATCATCATGCTCATGCTGATATTGCTATTGTATTGGGCACCAGAGAACACATGCACCTTACCACTGAAAACCAAGTGCTGCACTTAACAGTGTTGTTGGCACCAGAGTCAGGGAAGCCATGTCTTATTCTCAAAACTTGACACCATGCAGCCATTGAGGACTGCTTTAATCCACTCCTGGAGAATAGGATCTAATTAAGTGAAACGTTAATGGAGTCCACCCTCCAACATCTCATGCTGCTCCTGATTTTTTTCAATATATGTTTGCCAGAGCTCCTTTCAGAGCTTACCAAGAGAGAGAAACAAGCTGGCATTTACCCAGAGCCAGAGGTTGACTTCTTCATGAGAGTAAGCAATTTCTGCGACCTCTAAGTCTTTGTGGGAGATTTTACAAGAGCAGCTGAAAGAAGCTCAAAACTAGTATGAGTTTTCAATGTGATGAATTGTAATAACAAGTTCTGTCACAGGCCACATCACTTCATGGAGCAAAGAGCAGCATTGCCACAGATTATACATTAAGGGTTAGTCCCAACCCACTGATGTTTCAATTCCTCCACTGTGATCAAAAGGTTGCATTATCGAAGAGAGATGTGAACTTGTTATGTATTGATCCAATGATTCAGGCCTGATAACAATTTGTTTTTTGAATTTTACAGATTTTACAGTTGGACCATTGTGCCGACACACTGGTGGGTGATGAAATGAACAGAGGAATTTCTGGAGGGCAGAAGAAACGTGTCACAACAGGTATACTTAAAGCTTAGGAAAACATCATGTTTTAATAACAAAGTAACTTTCTTCATGTACAATAAGCAGCAGTATGAAAGCTCAAAGTTCACAAGATTTTCTCAGTGAAGAGAGATTAACAACAAAAATGCTCCAATGGCATGTGCTCATTTAGTTCTCAGGGAACTTCTTTTGTACATGTGTCACAGGGGAGATGATAGTGGGGCCAACAAGAGTGTTGTTCATGGATGAAATTTCAACTGGCCTGGACAGCTCCACTACATTTCAAATAGTGAAGAGTCTTTGCCAGTTTGCACACATGATGTCAGGCACAGTCCTCATGTCACTATTGCAGCCAGCTCCTGAGACTTTTGACCTCTTTGATGACATCATACTTCTGTCTGAAGGCCAGATTTTGTACCACGGTCCCCGTGAGGATGTTCTTGTATTCTTTGAGGAATGTGGGTTCAAATGTCCAGAGCGAAAAGGAGCTGCAGATTTCCTGCAAGAGGTAAGTTTGCTCTAGAAGTTTATGTTCACATTTACTTACAAAGCCTCAAAGAGATCTGTATTTAGATAGATCTGTCCTACAGGTAACCATACAGTTTCAGCTAGGCAACTGTAGACTGAATTATGTCCTATTATCCATGCATAAACACAGAAAAGAAAAAACCCTGCTGGATGAATTAGCTGTACTCTCAATGTATGGTTGAGATTTTTGAATCCAGTGAACTTTTGTACAACTTGGGACCCTTTGAGCTCCGCAGTTTTCTACAACTTTTGTATCAAGAGTTCCAACTCTTTCAAAGAGTGTGAATGCTTTCAGCTCACAACCACTCCAACATATTCTGCAAACAGGTGATTTCACAAAATGACCAGCAGCAGTACTGGGCAGACAGACATCGGCCATACAACTTTATATCCCCTAGGAAGTTCAAGAAGTTATTTAAATCATTCCATGCAGGCCTCCAACTGAAGAAGGAGCTACAGCAACCATTTCCAAAGAAGAGGAGTCACAGGGCTGCACTGGCCCATCAATGGTATTCCATGAGCAACTGGGATATGTTTCAGGCCACTTTTGCAAAAGAATGGCTCCTCATGAAGCGCAACTCTTTTGTTCATCTCTTTATGTTTATTCAGGTTCTATTGGCTGCCCACTTCCTGATTTGTATACACACATGTGCCAAATTTGTAATCCACAATATAATGTTTGTCAATGGAAACTGGCCTTCCACTCTTCTTATTAGGAGGAGGCACAGGATATGCATGCATGAAACTAGAACCTCGAACCCCATGCGAGGGAACATTGTTCTTCTTGGTTGCTCATTAACTATAAGCACTCTTCTACAGCTTGCAGTTATGGCATTTGTTGCATCAACTGTCTTCTTTCGATCAAAACTGCACCATGAGACCTGGTCTGATGGGATGCTTTACATGGGGGCACTCTTCTTCAGTTGCATTGTAATCATGTTCAATGGGTTTGGGGAGCTCGTCATGATCATCGGTCGCCTTCCAGTGTTCTATAAACAACGAGACCTTCTCTTCTTTCCTGCATGGACCTTCTCATTATCAAATTTTATTTTAGGCATTCCACTTTCAGTAGCTAATGCCACCATTTGGACTTGTGTAACCTACTATTTAACTGGTTATGCGAAAGAGCCTACCAGGTCAGGATCCCAAGTTTCACACTTCTAATTTGAAACATCGTAAAAAGACTCAGAATTCAAGATCTAGACAGCTGTATGATTTTTTATTTTTCGTAGCTGATTTCATCAACTGTCAAAGTATTGGATTGATAACTTTCCTTTGGACTGAGCAGGTTTTTCAAGTACTATCTCTTGATGGTGATACTGAACATGATGGCCTCAGCAATGTTCCGTTTTGTGGCAGCAGTATGCCGAACTATGATAGTTGCCTTCACAGGTGGATCACTAGCCCTCCTAATAGTTTTCATGTTGGGAGGATTCATTATCCCAAGACCTGCAATTAAGCCTTGGTGGATATGGGGCTACTGGATTTCACCATTGGCATATGCTGAAAATGCTATCAGCATCAATGAAATGCTTTCATCTGACTGGAAAAAGGTCTGGACCAGAAGCTCCATGATTTGCAACCTTAACAATCCTAAAGAAGTACAATTAGGCCTGAGAATAAGGATGAACAGGAATGGAAGGGGGAAATATTTGTTTGTCAATGCAGTTGTTTGTCACTGAATGATGTTAATGGCAACCTGATCTTACTCATAATCAGGCCTCATTCTCATGTTAAATGTCTCTTGAACCATATAGTCCTCAGTGATGTGATCAACGACACTTCGATTGGGACAACTTCTAATAAGTTTCAGATTTCCTGCAGCCCTTGCAAAACAGCAACAATACTTTGGGACAACAACTTTTGATAAGTCATGGCATATACCCCAAAAGTTACTACTACTGGATTTGCACAGGAGCACTCGCCAGCTTTATGTTGCTCTTCAATATCTTCTATACTTTTGCCCTTGCATATCTCAGGCGTAAGTTGCTATCCCCAAGTCAACAAATTCTTAACCACTTCAGCTGGTATTGTAATTCCCTACTTTACAAGGATGGGCCAGTCTAGTGTTTAACTGCATGCATTGCTATGTTGGAACAGCACCAGGAAAGACACGAACAGTCATGTCAGAAGAGGCCTTGGCAGAGAAGCATTTGAACCGAACAGGGGAACCTCTTGGTGCTGGATTATATCACACACCATCACGCTCATCAGGTACACTTCCAAGGTCCTTGCTGTCTGAAGCCAATGGCAGCAGCCCTGTAGATGAGTTTCATTCGAGACCAATTAGTTAGTGTGATATCTTCTGGAAAAAATGCTTTATTGTGGTGCACATTGTGTTGTGCATGACTCTCATATTTGTGATAAACAGGTGGAAGCAGTGATGTGGAGTTGCATAAATTCAGGCATAGTCTGGGACAGTCCAGTGCCCCAGAACCTGAAGAGGAAATAGTGACAAGCTACAAAACACAGGTGGCTATGAAAAAAGCGAACAAGAGAAGAAACAGCATGCTTCTTCCATTTCAGCCCCTTACTCTCACCTTCCTCAATGTCCAGTACTATGTTGACATGCCTGCTGTAAACACCCTAAACCCCCTAAACCCTCTAAGGTCTCATTGTGGTTCTTGAATCCATGTGTAAAGATGAAGATTTGGCCCAGAATGGTCTTTCCCTGACATGTTAGGTTCCATCTATCACGATGCTCTTGCCTGATTGAGGAGTTGCTTTCTATTTCATTGGTGATTGCAGCAAATGAAGAAAAGAGGAATGGACAACAAACTCCAACTCTTACAGGATGTGACAGGATCATTTAGGCCAGGTGTCCTCACAGCCCTCATTGGTGTAAGTGGAGCTGGAAAAACAACCCTGATGGATGTGTTAGCAGGCCGAAAAACCGGGGGCTATGTTGAGGGTGACATCCGCATCTCAGGTTTTCCCAAGAGGCAGGCAACTTTTACTCGTATTGCAGGTTATTGTGAACAGAATGATATTCACTCCCCACAAGTCACAGTGTTTGAGTCACTTGTTTATTCAGCCACACTACGCCTTCCACAGGAAATCAAAATGGACAGTAAGATGGTAGGTTTCTCCCCTTTGTAGGAAGACATTGAAAATTTCATGGCATTCTGACAGGCATGGAGTAATGCAAGAGAAAGGCAGAAACTTTCTTGTTTCTCAACAAAGGGCTTGCTCCTCATGGTTACACAGAGCTAACAAACATGGGAAACGTGCACCAATAGTAGGAGTGCTCACCTTCCATCTCATTTTAACACTGCCATAGTTTTGCAGAGATTTGTTGAAGAGGTGATGGAGTTGGTAGAGCTAAAAGCTATTCGTGACAGTTTGGTTGGACTGCCAGGGCTCACCGGGCTTTCCACTGAACAGCGTAAGCGCCTCACTATTGCTGTTGAGCTTGTGGCAAATCCATCTGTAATATTTATGGATGAGCCAACTAGTGGACTCGATGCACGGGCAGCTGCCATTGTCATGCGGACTGTTCGCAACACTGTTGACACAGGCCGCACAGTTGTGTGCACCATTCACCAACCTAGCACTGAGATTTTTGAAGCTTTTGATGAGGTTTGTTGCCCATCTTCTCTCTTTTAGAGACATTCCAGAGAGTGGCATTTTTTTTAAATTTCCAATGCCCCAATGTCTAAAATTTTGGAATTCAAGTGGACAACTAGATTAGTCTTCTCTGAATTAAACATTTGCACTCTGAGTCTTTCTCCTGTTATGCTTCTATAAATGTTTCATTACACAATCTTTTTGTTATTTCAAGGGACATATTGGTTGCATTCTAATACACATTCCAAAAACTTGCATTGTAATTTGTCAAAATTTAGACAATTCAGATGGCTGTTGTTTGTTCTGTCAGTTAAATTCTGGGAAAAGTTTGACTGGCCCTCAGCTGTTTTGTGCTCTTAAGCTCTAAGGTGTTTCTTCATTTTCCAGATGTTGTTGATGAAACTTGGAGGCCAGGTCATATATATGGGACCACTGGGCTATGAATCCTGCAAGCTCATTGAATATTTTGAGGTGTGTTGAAGAACAAGATGCCTTGGTTGAAGTGACCTCAAGAAAAGAGACTTGTGTACTTGTATGCAAATGCTTATAAATTGCATAAAGAACCTGCCAGTCAATCAGAAAAGAGGAACTATCAGTAACAATGGACATTTCCACCAAACAATAGTATCCTGCAGAATGTTGTTTCCTTAAGACTTTTGTACAATCCATTAGTTTGTGTGCAGGCCATTCCAGGTGTACCAAGGATAATGGAAGGGTACAACCCAGCAACATGGATTCTGGAGATTAGCTCTGCAGCCATGGAGACTCAGCTTGGTGTTGACTTTGGAGAACTCTACCGAAACTCGAGTCTCCATGAGTGAGTCATCTATTCTCTCCTGAAAAACAATATATGCACATCCATGCTTATGGATCACACAAAATATGGATATCTGCTTTACACTCAACCAATTTCCCTTTGTCTGTAGTAAGTTTTTTGGTTGAAAAGCTTATGGAAATCTTCTGAATTGGTCTTGTGTGGATGAGAAAATAAAATATGTGTGCTGACTTGAACAGGCAAAACATGACATTAGTGAAGGAGCTGAGCAATCCTGTATCAGGCAGCCAGGACTTACACTTTCCATCCCATTATTCACAGTCCATATTAGGACAACTAGGGGCATGTCTTTGGAAACAACAGCTGACATATTGGCGCAGTCCAACTTACAATCTAGTGCGATTTTCCTTCTCGGCCATCACAGCTATACTCTTTGGGACTATCTTCTGGGATACTGGTCGACAACAGTAAGATACCTTTACTAACAGTTGAAATTGCACATGAAGTGTCTGTTGTTACTTTGCAGAATTCTATATACCATGCAATATCATCATGCATGACTACACCATGTGCAGTGTAAGAAATTTCTTGTGTACATTATCTGTGAATTATACTCATTGGAAAGGTAGCAAAGGAGATTGTCAACTGGAAACAAGTTTTGATGTTACATGTGAGAGGAAGTGGAGAGAGAGGCTTTTCTCAATTTCTTATTTTGGCTCTGGGTTATTGTGTGGATTACAGTGATACAACACAGAACTTGTTTACTGTCATGGGTGCTTCATATGCAGCAGCAATTTTTCTTGGAATAAATAATGCTGGAACTGTCCAACCTGTCGTTGCTATTGAGCGTACTGTGTTTTACAGAGAGCGAGGGGCAGGAATGTATTCTGCCATTCCATATGCCTTGGCACAGGCAAGCCTTGTGACCACCATCGATCAATGACTTATTCAGATGTTTAGTGTGAGTAACCAAGTCTACTGCATCATGGTGGAACCTGTAATAATAATGAATGTGTCTGTATGGTGTGCAGGTCCTAATAGAGCTGCCTTATGTTATTTTCCAGACAGTCATCTACTCATCCATCACTTATGCCATGGTGAATTTTGAATGGACCCCAGTAAAATTTTGTTGGTACATGTACTTTATGTTCATCACTTTTATCACCTTCACGTACTATGGCATGATGTGGGTATCCCTGAGCCCGAACAGTGAGATTGCATCAGTCATTGCAGGATTCTTCTACTCATTCTTCAACGTGTTTTCTGGTTTCTTCATTCCTAGACCGGTACGAAATCTGCCCTCTTCCATTTACAGCATAATAAACAGAGACAAACATTAGTTTTCAGGTCAAAACATAAGAATACCAGTGCTTCTTGTTCCTCTCTTCCACTGGAGAAAAGAAAAGAATCATTTGTCACGAGTATCTTGATACCAGCCAAAGTTCCATAGTTTTCTTTTTCCAAAATTTTTGGTCTCTATCATGTTCATTTTGAAATCAATTGTTGTCCTGTTCAAAAGATATGTTTTCTTTCTCTTATGTTGGTGAAATGGAGTTCAACAGGGTCCTGCCAAATGCTGATTTGGTGAAAGAAAGGAAAACCAAAAACTGGGGAAAACACCCTGCAACTAGATGTATCAAGAACTTCCTATCTATCAACACCTGGACTCTCTGATCTGAACTATCTAAGATGTTGGTTGTCTACTGATTATTCCTTGCATGTCATGCTTGTGCAGCAACTACCAGGCTGGTGGGTATGGTACTCTTACATTTGTCCATTGGCTTGGGTTATGAATGGTCTTGTAACCTCTCAGTTTGGGGACATATCCACACCTATAGATCAGCCAGAATATGAGGGTCACCCTCAATCAGTGCAAGAATGGTTAGCAAGCTACTTTGACTTCCATCACGAGAAGCTTCCCTTGGTTGCCTCTGTGGCTCTGGCTCTAGCTCTCCTCTTTGCTGTTATCTATATCATGGCCATCAAGTTCCTAAACTTCCAACACAGATAAAAATCATATGGATCTCTTAGCATAGTGTGAATGAAGGAGAAACAGACATAAGAAATCAGGCAACCAATCTATGGTATTGTCAGGATAGTAGAAAGCAACCCAGTCTAAACTTATCTTCTAAATTAGTTGCCAATCAGCTTATAGACTATTACTATATAGTATATATCAACTGACATGTGACTTGTGAGGCTTCAGAGGGTAAATAGTCATGATTACAGTTCTGAAATCTCCAGAGTCATCAGCAGCAGTAGAGGAAGGGACTCCCACTTGCATCAAAGAGCTTCTGGACACCATATTGTCACCATGATTGCTTCCAACAAACTGCCCACTACCTCACTTTCCTTGAGTCAGGGCACCCACTTTGTCACACAGGCAAAGGCCAAGGGATCAATGAGGGGCCAGCTGCTCACGTGGAAGTGGGTGTTCTCACAGATGCTGGATCCCACATTGGTCTGATGCTGCTAGGTTGTTCTTGGCTGTTCAGTTCTGCAAAGACCAATTGTATATGGTGGTATTATAATTAACTCAACTCTGAATTTACTGAGACCATAGATTTGACAAGTCTACAGCTAGATATAGCAGGTCAATCCCATACCCTTCACGCAAGGAAAGCAGCAGAATTCTGAACATTAGCAGGCACAGAGGTACTATGTCTTTCCACAGGTTCTAAAAGGAAGTGCCATACTTACATGAATTCTCTATTTCAAACCCAAACCACATTCACCTCTTTGCACACATTTCTAACACCCATGATAGCTACAGTGCACTGAGATCAGAAGACATGGCAAGCTCCATGTGAAAGCATGTATTTGCAAAACAGTGTTGAATGTAAGCAAGCAATCATCATCCTAAATTGAAACTTCTATTCAGATCTTCGCAACAAAACAGGGTGGCAAACTAAAACAATGCAGAATGTGGGATGTCAAAGAGAAGCAGTGGCACAGCCTCAGTCCACAGTGTACTCAAAGCCAAATGGTTTGGCATAATGACCTGTTAAAATTTTCATGTCAATTGGCTTCCCACCTCCTGGAACAGCAGCAGCAAACTGGATAAGGAGAAATGCTGTTGTGCTGCATGTTTGAATGCATCACTGGCATATTGCATGTCCTTATGATGAACTGAACTGAGGATGCAAAAAGGACAGACCTGAACTGCTTCCCCTCTGTGACCCAGACCCAGACAAAGGGGCAATGAGAAATTAGATGTAACTGGCCTTAATGTTGTTGCCTATCAGCTACCCATGTTTTCTGAACCAGATCTCCAGCCTAAATTTGCAATATTGCCACTGTTGCTTGGTACTGACATGGCTGAAGGAGTCAGCAACCAGAGAGTGAGGAAGGTGATTGCTGCTACTGCAATTGCAGGTTCAAATGCTGCACTGGACTTTTCTGCAGCTGTCACTGTGTCAAGGGAGGTAATGCTGCAGCTGTTGCTGATACTGCCGCACATGTTGTGGTGGAGGTGGCAGCAATGGCTGCAACTGTGAGTGTGAGAGTTGCTGTTGCTGGAACATTTGCATCTGTTGCTGCTGCTGTTGTTGACATATTTGAATTTACTACTGTTGGGAGTTTTGTTGCTGGCGCATCTGTTAGGGCTGTGGGTACTGCTGCTGTAATGGTGGTGCATATTGCCAAGGAACTTGCAGCTGCTGCACTGGCAGGAGAGAGCAGGAGAGAGCTTTGGGCCACCAGCTGTTGTTGAGGCAGTTATGCTGATTTCCAGGACTAGGACTGGCACCTAGAATGACATGCTGGAAAAGTGAGGGCAAGGAGTTCCTTCTGCCTGAAGCAGAATCCCCTAATTTTTGTACGGTTGGAACGGAGGGAGAACTCTTTGTAGATGAGGCCTGTTTTGGTCCAGCTGATGTTGATGGTTTTGACTCATCTGGGAAAGGAGAAAGTGGTATGGGACTTGAAGACACAGGAATCCCTCAAACTGCAGACAACATCCAAGATAGTGAACCTGTGTGTGGCATCACATGTGGGAAGCGTGACTGTTGCAGCTGAGACTGGGGGTTTTGCACGCTTGCCATGGCAGCAGCAAGCGCTGCTTTTGGATCTGTTCCTGGAGCAGTTGCTATTGAACCCATTGAGGTCCTCTGTGAAAGCTTAAGTTGTGGATGCTGTGCAATTGAAGGCTGCCTTGCTACATGGCTGGCAAGTGCAGGTGTTTGCCCTGGAATTCATAACCCAGGTTCAGATACCTTGTCTGCCAGAGAGGCAGATGTTAGAGAAACCTGATTGATGCAGGAAATATATTTGACTGATTGGAGGCAGATGAGCTTGCATTATTTGGACCTGTTATTCCTTTCATGCAGGCAATTGATTGCCTAAGGGCCTGGCAAGGCTGTGCAACAGATGGTGCCACACCACCTCGAGCAATGTGTCCAGAAGGATGGGAGGAAAATATTGCACTTGTAGAATCAGTTAGATTAGTGCAACATTTCAAGCAATACCCCCTTCTTGGTGAGTTGTCCAACTGAACTTGAGACATTGAAGAGGAAGAAGCAATTGGTCATTTTGAACTTGTCATCCTGTCCTCTCCAGGATCTCAATCCCAAGTGCCACCAGTGATACGAGGATAGTTGCTGGCATCAGCAACCATGCATCCTTCATCAACACCCAGCAACCCTCTTTGCATCTGTACAGATCTATGCTACTGTTGATGTTGCTGTTGTTGCTGTTGCCAGTTTTGCTGCTGGAATTGGAGTTGGTGCATGCATTGATGCTGCTGCTGTTGATGGTGAATTAGTGATGGGTCAGGAGGACTGGCACCTGAGTGATAAGGACATGGGAGTGCAGCATCCACCATGCTCTGCGGCATAGCATGACCCTGGAGTGCCACTACAGCAGCTATTGGTAAAACACCCCAATGGTGCAGGACCAACAGGGCCTCTGTTCATTGCAGCAGCCATTGTCATGGCTGATAATGCCTGAGTAGACTGAGGATCAATTCCTCTCAAATTGACTTGCAACTATATTTGCTGTTGTGCTGCTGCAATTGAGAGGGCAGAGAAGACCTGAGAAGCCTGAAGCTGCTGTTGCTGTTGCTTAGATTGCTTCCCTGAAGAAATCTTGTTGTGTAGCAGAGCCTGCACTTAAACTGGGGGTACACTCAAATCTGCAACACAAGTATTGGGAGATTCCTCCCTGTAAGGAGGTCTGTGTAAGATGGGGAACCCTGTAAATCTACCTCAAATTACAAATCCTGAGCTTTGAACCCACACTAGCTAGATAACTGTCACAGCATTGATGATGGACACAATGAATTAAGTCCATGACTGTCTAACACTGTCAATAAAAAAGAAAATGACACAAGTATGAGGACTTTGCCACCTCAATGCACATGTGCAATACCAGGAATTAGGTCATATTTGAAAGTCTCCAAGACTTTGTTCCAGTTCCCAATTCAATTACACGGACTCTCATTCTTCTGTGTTGAACTAGTATTGTGTGATAATTGCAAATACTAATGAAGTGTAACTTGTACTAGAGTACCTATGACACAGACCCTAAACCCTGATCCCTGCAACCTAGTCCCTCAGACCTGGCTTGAAAACCTAGCAAAATGAAAAGCAGAATTCAACATGAGATGTATCAAGTTCAACATATATACAAGGGATCTCCATGAACTTGTGTAGCTCTTGCTGCTCCCAACAAATTCCCGTCTTTCCACACCCAGAAGTCTTTGCTACTACAAGCTATCTTCGATCGTGGTAGGTCAAAGACATCCTTTTCATCGAGGAGGAAGATGTCTGCTCTCTACACTCCACAAGCTATCAACTGTTAACATGGTTCAGACCAGTTCAGACCTGTCAGAGGAGTGAAACTACTACTCAATTATATCTACCAGTGTTGTAGATGCTTTGTGAGGTCTGATGAATGAATAAAACTAAGGGTATGTATCATCCAAATCACCTCTGGATATTAAGGGACTACATTTTGGAAGCAACATAACTAAGGGAGGTTAAAGGCTCCATTATATCGGTTGTTAAATTTCTTTCTACAATACCTTCCTAGCACTGGTTGGTATAGATTTATGCAGCTTTTCAAGAACACTGCACCAGCCATTACATCTGCTATTGGCCAACTGTAAAGAAAGAAAGACACAAGCTTTTGAAACATATGAGCTTAGAAATCCTAGTCTGAACCTTTTTTTGGCTGGGATGTTCAAAAAGTCAAAGAAGATTGTTAACAGTAGCAGTAACTGAGTTGGTCTGCTGCAGGTCCTGCAAAACCATGAATACAACCAGTATGAGGCAGGTTACAATTCGACCACAAAAGCCCTTAAACCCAACTTTTTGCCCTAGGTATGCAAGGCGGCATTGAACCCAAGAAAAAAAATTTAAACAGCAATCCCTAACAAAATCTAAATAGTATATATCTTCACCCTAGATCCCTGAACCCTACACCCAAAAAAAATTATAAGTGTACAATTCCTAGCAGGGGATTAAACATCCAAGTTGAAATGCTGCTTAAAAGATAGACTACAGAAGTGAAATTGAAAGAAACCTGTGTGATGAGTTCAACAGGAACATGTGGCAAGACTTCCCGGACCATGCTAACCATTGTACTCATTGGCACATCTATTTGGGTATTCCCAACACCAGTTCCCATACTGGTGTCACTGTGCCACATCTGTGGAGCAGTCGCAAAAGCTCTGCTGCGCCTGCTGCCAGTCCGAGTGCTAGTTTCACCTCCAAAATGCCAATGCCATCCAAGGCATGCATTGCCATCAGTGGGGCTGTGAGCTCGACCATCACCTGAGAGCTGCCTCATCATGAGTTGCAACCGTTCTAAGCTACCTGGTGTGGTCCCCATCAGTACTTGATCAGCTGCAGTATCACTTCTCTCCCCTCCAGGGCCCCTGTTCGCACAAATTGTTTTGTGCAGACCACAGTTGATAACCTCTCACTGCCCAAATGCTAAACTTTTACAGGGCTACCAATCATTTTAGTAGCCTCTAATATATTGTGTCTTGAAGGGTGAATGGATCTTTCTTAGTAACTTACTACAGTTTCACACTAGTCAAACCAGATTTGCTCTTTCTGCTGCTGCAGAAATTGAGGTGCAAAGGTTAAACTGAGATTAGAGAGAGGACTCCCCTCAGATGTTTTAACAGAAACTATTTTTTCAACCTTCATTTTCATGAATATTTCTTCAACACTCTGCAACAAATGAACTGATAACAGGAGAAGATTCAAAAAGGTTTTAGCACATGATATGCAGGATTCCATACACTAGCCATGAAAACTCCTCATATATGAATATGGGATCTTACGTCCAAGAGGTGGTCACAGGAGCATTATTCCAGTGAGGACTGGACAAAGGTTGCTCAGAAACTGCATGAGTTGGGGACTGGAGTGAGGCATCAGTTAGAAGATGTTGGAGATCATGTGCCTGCAGATCAGGAACAGCAATGGGTGCGTCCACTGAACGCTGCAAGTCACTTGGAGGTGCCAGTCTTGTGCTACCCATGAAAAGGGGCCTGCGGCAAGTTGGACATGAATATGTATCTGCAAGTCCTTGATCCAGCCTGTGCCAATTCATTTCATCCCAATATTCACTGTCATAAGGTGCCCTTGTGACTGAGCTGCCACCTAAATAACTATGGCAACTTGGAGCCATTCAGGACATGGATCTCACACCCATACATTTTCCTACTAGTCCAATCCTTATGAGTGCAAGTTCTTTTACAGATAATTTCATCTATTACTTCACAAACACAGCATTAACCTAACAGCTTAAGAAAAAGCCATTCAAGTTGCACAAGTTGATTATCGTTTAATTCACAAATGAACCCTTGCCACATGTAATAGGAAAAAATGGAAACCCATTTCTTGTGACCAGCCAACTCCTGAGACTGATGTTACATACAAGAAGCATTAAAGAACATTAGACAAACTATTCAAAACATCTCCTGGACAGACAATGCTTTGATAATACATTATCATTGCAGTTGGGCTCAATTTGAGCATTACACACCAATACAACATATAACCCAACCAGATATAGAGGATGGCAGGTCAAACAATTGACTGTTATAAACACAAAACAGAGGGCAGGTGCTCATGTACACAACATCAAATTCCCTTTGTGTCCCTCACAAAACAATCAGCACACACCTTCATGATTCACATATTGCTCCAATCTGGTCACCATTGGCTATTAAACTTAGCAAGTACGATAGTGAAAGTAGAAGACATAGTTTAACACACACCCAGACCACTCTTGTCCAGTGCATTATCTTTTATGTTCCTTTCTGCTTTCCTTTTTTGTTCTTTTCCTTCTCTGTCATGATCAAGCCCACTCCTGACAGGGAGACAACCTCAGTGATTGCACCTGGGGAGGAGTCTCTCAATATGTTGACTTTAGGTGGCATCTTATCTGTGTATGGATGTACATGCTATACTCCCAACAGTTTGAAAGCAGGACATAAGTATTACCAAGATCGCAAGCATGATAGATGGAAGAGATGAGCACATGGAAGCCGCTTAGCCCTCGCCATTGGCTCCTGTCAATAACAACCTCTTCCAATATCAAGTAGATGCCATACAAACTTGTCATTAGAGTAGGGTGGAAAAACCCTTGCTAAACCATGTAAGGCACACCATTACTCAATTTGAATGCAACAACAGAATATGCATCAATCTTTCAACCACAGCATCTCCACATCCAAGGGAACCTAAGAAAATCTGTGTTGGAGGACAAGGCATCCAGTGATGATTTGAAGTGCTTCTTGAAAATCATGAGCATGATCTTACATTGACATGGAACAGTTCTAAGAAACAAGGACAGAGACGGACCTTGCAAATGGCACAATCATCTTCATACTCAAGAAGCTCAACTTGTGTTGCATCAGGAAGTGCTCCTTGCAATGTGGTCATGGCAGTCCTCAGTCTCATGAAGCCTTTAATCCTTTTTGAAATTGCACTTAACAGAGCCTGCCAGCACCATACTTTTGTCTTTGTGAGAAGTTTATATTCATGACAGGGACATTGAGTTCTCAAAGAGCCCAGCAGAGAATCTCAGATTTTGAGACATCCAGAGAAACAGGAAATGCACACAATGTGTTCTGCATGCAAAAGTTGGATCATAATGGCCACTGAGCTCAGAGATAGATGCCAGAAGCTTCAAAAGTATAGCAAAAAACTCTTTCTAAGATGAAACACACACCCGCAGATTGAGAAAGAGAATGGCATCCACAACTTGGAATGCGACACCTCGAAGCCACCATATGTGGACACAATGGCCCAGGGCCAGCAATAAACTGACCAAGTCCATCACAAAACTGCAATTGCGAACTAAAGTACCACGCCATTCCCAGGCTGCACCTGCAGATGCCAGAAACAATGGAGTCATTTAGAGGACATCCTCTTGTGCACAATGGACCCATATTCCATTCGACAGTTCTATCCCATGAATTATCTCTCTGCTAAACCTGACAGAAATGACAGCACCTGACATCAATCCATAGACACCACCTTAGGCACCTACAGCTGTGCTATCTCCTAGTCCTTGATTGTGGGGAAGGCCTTCGCCATTGAGACCATGTTTGAGGACCAAAGGTACATGTCACACACACCTGCAGCAGATCGTTTGGACGGCTCCAAGCCTGACGTGTGAACAGAAAGGTCTAAGGTCTGGCGCTGCCATGTATCCATCAGCTGCATGCCATGCACTACCACAGCCTGCCAGACCACCCTTGTAACCAGTTCGTGAAAAGCTGTTTGACTTTTAGAGAACTGTGTTCCCTCTCATGAGTGTAAGATGTGCAACTACTAAGAGAAGTAGAATCCTGGCAGAATCAGTTGAACAATATGGCAAATCAATGCAAGAAAATCTGATCCAAATATTCACCTGCAGAGTGTCAAATGCAATGCTGAGGGGCTCAAATAGAAGCAGCAAAAATGTGCTCATGCCTGTGTCCTTGAAAAGCACTATGAACAGCTGCATCCTGCAACAGAGAATATGCCATTCCCAATGATTGTCAAGCAGGCTCATAAGTAAAACTGTCATATAACGAGACTAGTCCAAAAAATTGCAGCAATTTCAGGCGATATTACAGGAACCCTCAGGCAAGTAGCTCTAGAAGCATTGGTCAGTCCCCTATCTTAACCCAAGATATGAAAGCTACTAGCTTGGAACTGAGGGGAGCTTCATGTGACCAAATGTAGGCCAGATGGCCATCCCTCCTGTCAGTACACATGGATCAGCTAATTGATGATAGGCAAATGAACCCCTTACTAGAGGGCAATTTGTCATCAAGAGACATGCATAAAACTGGGGACATTTGTTCACTTTGGAGAACAAAAAAAGCTGAGTGGGGAAAGAACAGGAGAGAAACGGGAGTTACAGAAGCAAGTCGAATAGAAGAACAAGCACAAGAACTGCAAAGACTCGAATGTGGGCAAGCATAGTAGCTGTAGGTGATGCATCCAAACGCACCAAACGATCCCTTGCCAGCCCCTGAAACATCTGTGATCCCACTCCCTTTGTCTTAAAGACAAACCCTGCAATATTTTCTCTGATTACCATGTGAAAAGCAAACACCAGAGCTTGCAGTTGAATGACAAGGATAGGAAACTCACTCACCTTAATACAACCCAAAATAGCAAACCAAGCAAGCCAAACTGCAATCTGCATCAGCTCTGGCCGCACGACCCACGTCAGAAATAGTCCCTGCCATCAACCCAACGACCAAATCCAGACAATGATAAATTCATCAGTTGCATAGCTGCACACCATTTGTGAATGCTAAACAAAGAAAGATGATGAGACCATGGGTGGACACCAGAACAATCCTCAAAGAGAATCCTTGGCAGACACTGAGAATTGTGACAATGGATTCACTCAAAGTATTAAATTGCCATTCTAAAAGAACAGACAGCAGATGCTGTTTGCTTACCTTGAAAAGGACATAATTGATCAGACGCTCAACCACCTTCTGCGTCTCCATCAACGACAGCTGTCCAAAGAAGATTCTCTGCATATTTCCATCCAAGATTAAATGGGTGACACCTGCACAATATTGACAAACTTGCACCCAAGTGTATCCTGGTCGAATACCTCAAGCATTGACAAATAGAAATGAATTACCATACAGAACCCTACACTCAATCCATTGCACCACATGACAGCTCCTGTACCACGAGTGATACAGGTGACAGTCCTGGATAAATGTATTACCCCTTGAGAAAGCAACATGCTCCATGGTATTAAGGGGCAGCAGAGGTTTCACATCCAAATTTCAGGAAATAAAGGAGACTGTGTCTTCAGACCTAATAGAATATGGCTCTAATGATAGTGCTACACCCATTCAGACTACCCACAGAGGTCATCATCTGAGCATTTGCAAAGAAGTCTTGACTAAATAGCATGCTGATCCAGACTATAAAAAGGGAATGCTATGGAATGCAAATCAAAGGAATTTATTTATTTGCCTTAAGATTCTGGCCCCATCTTTCAATGTTTGTTACAAGATCCTAATTTCTGCATTGTCATTTGTGTGCTACACTATAGTGAATCCATCATTTTGTTAACCTTTCAGTAGTGAACACATAAGATCTCTAGAGAGAACAACGGAGAAGTGAACGAAGAGGTAAGTCTTGAAGATTTAGAGCGCAACAACACTGAATGCTTCTTGACCTAAAAACACTCCTTACTGACAGGATTGGAAAGACGCACCTTCACACACAGAGTGATGAGAAGAAAGAAAGCCAACAAAAGGTTGCCAAGCAGCGCAAGAGTGAAAGAGGATTGCAGAAGGGATTGGAGAACGCGAGCGGCTTCTACTGGATCCAGAGCCCCTCCGGCTCCTCCTCCTCCTCTCCAGAAATCATTTCGTAATGCTGAGTTTATCCTCCAGGCGATTCCGCCCGCACTTACCAAAGTGTAGAGTGCAACAAGAAGGCCATATCCAGCCCCCATAGCTACTCCCCTTTCCCGATCTCCACTCTCCACTCCTTTTCCTCCCCCACCTTCCCTGAGAGACTTCAAAAAATCTTCAGGCTGGCTCAAAGCTGCGCCAGTCCATGCTGCTTCTTCTCCTCCACCACCACCACTTCTCTTCTCACTGCACCATAAGCAGCTGCTACTACTACAGCTACAATATCCAAGCCACAAACAACAAAAAAACCCTGAAACATCCTTGAGGAGAAGGAGCAAGAGCCCTAAAAAACACAAGTCAGTGCAAAAGTTACAAAATTGTGTTGAAGCAAAGAGATGATAGGGGAAGTAGAGAAGAACATCAAGAGAAACAAACAAACAAACAAGAAGAACAAGAAGTGGAAAAAAGCTTTCTTCTTTCTTCGTCTACAGCGTTGACCAAAGCAACAAAACACAAAAACACCAAACCAACAAACGGCCAGACACAACAGTATAAGACACTTATTAGCGAAAGCTTTCAATCAAACGAGATAATAATTCGTTGGAAACAAAGGAAGGTCATCATGGATCAATCAGCAACGCCCAGCTTGCTTGATTTCTTTGTTTCTATCTTTCTTTCTTTCTTTCCTTCTACGGACAAAGGCTCATCAAGCTTATCAAAGGTTTTTTGGTGCAAATTTCGTTCAGTAGCACCGAACCCATCCAGCTGCTTGTTGCTTTCTGCGGACAAGCGTCAATCAAGCAAAAAAAACAGGGTTCGTGCAATTCCGGTCAAGAGATCATGAGCGCACAACAAAAAAAATACGAGGCGGCTTCGGAACTCAAGAGCCGACCTGAAAGACGTCAGATCTGACCAAACCCAAAAAGGTTACTGTATACCACCGCGGTTGGGCGGTTCTTTGAATTTTTAAAGAACCGTCGGTCCTTCCCATACCCACTCCGGTTCTTGAACCCGTCGGTCCCCCCGCCGCGCGGTCCTTCACTTACCCCACTCCGGTTCTTTAACCCGTCTGTTCCGGTTCTTGAGAAACCAGTAGGAACCAAAGAACCGTTGGTTCCTTTTATTTCAACAACCTTACCGAACTGATGGTTTTCGTGGAAGAACTGCCACTTCGTTGGCCGGTTCTTTGACTTTGTCATATTTTTTAGGCCCATAATTATGTCCCAAGACTATTTTATTTTATTTTTTCCTTTTTCTTGGAAACCGACGGGTAAGTGAGTATATACCCAAGTTGATAATTAGCAAGTATCTATCACTCATTCCATGGATAGCCCGACATTGGTTTGTTCTTAATTTGAGAATAGAACCTTTGAACGGTTATAATCCATGTTAAGTGGTTTTCACATCTTTGTGGGAACCGTTGGTTTTAATTCTTGGGATGATTTTTTTAAATAGTTTAGTTTTTTTTTTTTTTTTTCAAACTTTTGAAAATTTCACAACCTAGTTATCAAAAAAATTAGATGTCAGAAAGGTAAATAGAATTTTTTTTTCTTTTTTTTCACAAAATTTGCAAGAATTAAGGATAATGTGTAACCAATGGTTAATGCGGTCAAAATGAAAATACAACTCTTTCCATCATATTTCCTTCACATCCTTACATTTTCACAACTTCAATGAACCTTTAGCACAATACATTCTTTTATTTCTTCCCCTAAATCTATATATCCAACTCAATAGATTCTACTCAATTAAATGGCAATTTTCAACCAATCTTAGGATCACTTCGTGAATTTTTGTTAATAAATATCAAGTTCTCTAAATTGTATTATTATAAATATTTCCTTAAATTAATAAGTATTATAATTAAACCCCAAAAAAAATTAATTTGCAATCCACAATGCTTAGGATTTGGTAAACAATAAAGGCAACAATAAAAAAACATTGACTTAATGCTTCTTCCACCATTGTAATATACACTTATATCATTTAGATCTAGTTGGTGTCATCTAAAAATCACTAATTTTTGCTTAATAAACTCCTTCATTAGTTCATTTGTGCTAGTAATCATTTTGAAAGTGTTCAAACTACAATCCTCACCATGCATTAGTCTACAAAAATTAATTTAGTTATGGTTAATAGATGCAAATGTTGATGACATTTTAAAACGTATAGAAAACAAAAATGTTTTATTGTACTCCTCAACAATAGTCATGCCTTACTCATGGCCAATGAACAAAATCATTATATGAAGGTTTTTTTAATGTAGGATCCAATATCAATGAAAGCATATTATGGGTCTTTCTTTTTTCATACTTAGGAATGAAAAGAAAAAATCCAACATAGCACATACTTCGTTTTAGATGTTAAGAAGCAAACTTAATTCAATGTTAATTCTCGAATCATCTTCCATCAAATTGCTTTGAGTAGGTGGGATTTCAACTTCTTCCATAAGTTTCAAGCTTATGATTATGATAAAATGTATTGAATCATTAAACAACCAATGCCCACAAGATCAGTTCAAAACACAAATAGTCATAACAAAAGAAGGACAATACACAATTATTTGAGACATGTGTTATGTAAGAGAAAGTGGCATTTGATTAGTAACCTTTATAATAATTTGTTTGCTATTACAAATAACAATGGCTTCTTAATATTGCAATTTTTTTTAAATAATTATTTTGCTAGCAAACCTATAAAATATTATTACAACATCAAATAATAACATTAGCATTCACATATAAATAAAAGAAAAATCTTAAAGCTTAAATTTATAGAAGTGGTTGGAGGTTTAAAACTACATTTTCATAATCATGGTGTTTAATTTTCTTTTTGCTAACACAAAACCAACACATGTTCAATTCCACTCTTATTTCCCCTTCCCAAACATTTCAAACCAAATAATGCACTTTTGCAAATTTGATTATGTAGTTTTAATGGAAACAATTTCTATTTTTTCTCATTGTAACATATTCACATGCTTTTAAAAAAAAAATGCCCAAAATAAGTGCTTTGGGAACTTTCCTCGAAATCTAAAACTTCAGAACTTACAAATATATTTTAATGTATTAATATTTGTCACATTTAGATTTGGCCATTCATCCTACACCTACAAGATTTTTTTTAAAAAAAACCATATTGATTTAACAATTATATCAATTAATTCATTGCCAAAGCTTATATTTTAGTTTTTGCAACTTCAAATAAATTAATGATTTTATGTTTTGACTACCGATTGACTTGTAAAAAATTAAGGACAAGCAAAAATATTGTGTGTTCCTTTAGACATTCATCAATCAAAACTTACAATTGTAAAATTATGTTTAATGAAAATCAATAATTCATGTTTTGTTTATCCACTAATCAAATAACACCTCGTGTGAAAACTATTTTCAATAAAAAATATTAGCATGTATTTAATTGATTTAGGTTTTCTTTTTAAGTTGTGTGTGTGTGTGTGAAATTATGAACTATGAGAACCAACTTAATATTTTACATGTAAGACCTAAATTTCCATTCAAGCCTATCAATGTAATGACTAGTAGGAAATGTGACCTAGTTCACCTAGCATTTCACTAACTTCTCACTAAAATTGGCATAATTTTGGTGTAGTCAATTCAACCCCCCTCTCAGTGATCTAGGATCAATTGCTATGGATAGGTGAAATGAGTTACTTTTGGTTGATGATTTCACTAAGGTGAACGTGTAACCTTCAATTTTTTTTAAAATGACATGTGGCATCATATTTTCCCACTAAGTGAAACGAATTCACCATGCCTTGTCACCATTTTACCTTAACTTTTCAATTCAACTTACTAAATTCGCCATTATTAATTTTCATTTTGGGCATGACTTCGTCATTTAACATATTAAATTCACCATATTCCTTCCAATTGTGGGCATGATGTAACCATTTAACTTACTAAATTTGGTATATTGCCATTTTTGAATTGAATGGACTATAAGCATCGAAATCATCTTGCAAAGTAGGATGTTGATTCAAGTCTTGTGTTTGAAAAACATCTTATGTTTTCCCAAAATATATGTAATGTTGATCTTGTTCATCTAAATAGTTTGGATTGTCCTATCAAAATACAAGGTTTCCAGAATTTATAAACCTCGTAAAACCTACAAACCTTGGATTGAAGAAAAAAATTAGTTAAAAAAAAAGAATAGAAATCCAAAATAACACATCAACTCGAATCAAATCATACCTTTCAACCAGCATCAATGATTGCAAGTTGTGCTCTTGGAGAAACTTGCAAAAAAAATAGAAAAAAAAACAAGTTTGCTTCCAACATATTACAAACTCCACCTTGAACAACATCAATTTATTCATGAATTTTGATATCACTCGGCCAAAAAAATTCCTAGTTAAGTATTGCAAACAACAACAAAAATTTAGTAAACGAGTCCAATTTTGGACCCAAGTAGTAGTTCAAGTTTTTTTCCACCATAGCTGAACAATTCTCAACACC
>Ga0116230_10000756_pt1 | contig 29158 bp, 33 predicted proteins | sample S1TSphfallax_3_FD_88678 | JGI IMG/M metagenome (GOLD analysis project Ga0116230, IMG submission 88678) | Host-associated microbial communities from peat moss isolated from Minnesota, USA - S1T2_Fd - Sphagnum fallax MG | ecosystem: Host-associated > Plants > Peat moss > Unclassified | place... | reverse complement strand
GGCTCAGCCACGTGCGCCATGATGACCGATACATTATCCCGTCCACCATTGTCGTTGGATAGCTGAATCAATTGCTTAGCAACCGTATCAAGATTAGCACTAAAGGTGCTGATGGTTAAATGAATATCCTCATCTTCAATCATGTCGGACAGGCCGTCGGAGCAGAGCACGTAGTAGTCGCTCTTTTGCACCGGCTGCTCGTGGATCTCGACATCGACATTTTGCTCGACGCCCAAGGCGCGCGTTACGTAGTTCTTGTTGGTCGCGCGCTGGGCTTCTTGCTGTGAATAGAAGCCGCGGTCGACCAGTTCCTGCAGCAGCGAATGGTCCAGGGTCATCTGCTCGAAGCGGTTGTCCCGCAGGCGATACAGCCGCGAATCGCCGACATGGGCGATGGACATCCTGTTGTCGTGAAACAAGCAGGCGACCACCGTCGTCCCCATGCCCTCACATTGCGGCTGAGTCTTCGAGGTGTGATAGATGATTTTGTTCGCTCTGTGAATGGCGTCTCGCAGAATGATGGAGGGTCGCGTCAAGCCGGAATCGGGATCGCGCACGGAAAGGTCTTCGCGCATGACCGCATCGCGCACCAAGTTGATGATGGTCTTTACCGCGATGCCGCTCGCGACCTCGCCGGCATTGTAACCGCCCATGCCGTCGGCGAGCACGAAGAGTCCGATGTCGGCCTCGGTGCCGATCATGTCCTCGTTGTGCTCGCGAACCCTGCCGGTATCGGTGAGCGCCACGCTGGCGATTTTCCCCCGCAGACTCATGAGCACATCATCGCTTCTAGTTGGACTTCATAGTCATTCATCATGGCGCACCGCTCGGTATCCTCGCCCTGCAATCTTCCAGGGCGGCGGCCATTTGTGCGCCCGAATCGAACCGGGCTTCGGGGGTCTTCGCCAGTGCCCGGTCGATCACGGCCTCGACACATTCGGGCAGGTCGGGCCGGTACGCTCGCAACGGGGGATGCGGTGCCTCGGCGATCTGCTGCATCAGCCCGGTCATCGAGTCCGCGGTGAACGGCAGATGCCCGGTCAGCATTTGAAACAGGCTAACACCCAGGGAAAACAAGTCCGAGTGACCAGTCACAGTTCGCCCTTCGAGCTGTTCCGGCGACATGAACGACGGCGTGCCCAAGACGATGCCGGTGCGCGTGCTGCCGGCACCGGTCAACCGCGCGATCCCGAAGTCGGTGATCTTGAGCACGTCGGTGCTCGGATCGAACATCAGGTTTGCCGGCTTGATGTCGCGGTGGACTACCTGTTGCTTGTGGGCGAAGCCGAGCGCTTCAGCGGTGCGCCCCATGACTTCCAGCACCTTGCGCGGCTCGAGCAGATTGTTGGCGGTCGCGTATTCGCTCAAATGCCGGCCTTTCAGATATTCCATCGCGATGTAGGCAAGACCCCGCTCCTCACCCACGTCATAGATGGTGACGATGTTCGGATGATTGAGACGGCCCGCGGTTTCCGCCTCGCGGAAGAACCGCGAGCGGGCTTCGACCAATTCGGCATCGCTGAACTCGCTGGCGAGCGGGATGGCCTTGATGGCGACCAGGCGGTTGATGGCGGTATCGCGGCCGAGATAGACGGTGCCCATCGCACCGCGGCCGATTTCCCGTTCCAAATGGTAGCGCCCGAGGCGCTGCAAATCCGCGCCGGCGGCTGCGGCCGGTGCCGCCGGCGTGGGGGCGTCGGCCACCGGCGCCGCCGGTGGAGCTGGCGGCGCCCGCACCGGCGCCGCGGCGGGCTTCGATTTGCTCTTGTCGAGATCCATCAGTCGCTTCAGCCGGCTGTTCACGTCACGATAGGCATTGTCGATCCGCGCCAGATGCCGGTACACGGCGATGGCCTGGGTGTTCTTGCCGCGCTGTTCCAGCTGGCCGGCCAGCGCGTATAACTCGCCCATCACCATGGTATTCGGTTTGCGCCCCTTCAGTTCGGCAAAGCGTTGTTCGAAGTTGTCGAGCAGGCGCGCCGTGTCGGTGCTCTGCAGCGACGCAACCTTCGGGGCCGGAATGACCGGCGATACCGCCGTCCCGCGAGACCAAAAAAACATCACGCTGCCGGCGGCCACCGCGAGGAAGCCCGGCAGCCACAGCCAGGAATCGAAATTGACGAGGACTCGGAGCAACAAGTCAACCCCGAGTAGGCCGAAGCCGGTCAGTGAAGCGATCAGCCCGAATTTGCGCATGCAATAGACATAATCCGCCGTTAGTAGCTCGTCAGTATAGGTGATCGGGCAACCCTAGCAGCAATGCTAACCTCACAAAATCGAGGATAGGAGGGACTCATGGCGAAGCTCAAAGAGGTTTTTGTTTGTCAGAACTGCGAAGCCCCTTCGCCCAAATGGCAGGGGCAATGTCCCGGCTGCGGTGAGTGGAATACGCTGCTGGCCGAAATGTTGCCGGCGCTGCGCGCCGCCGGCAAAAGCGTAGCGCGCAGCGCACGCGCAGATCCATCCACGTCCCTCGCTGCCGAGGCCAGCATCGATGAGGAGCGGCTGACGACCGGCTCAGCGGAACTCGACCGCGTGCTCGGCGGGGGTCTGGTGTTGGGCTCGGTGACCTTGATCGGCGGCGATCCGGGCATCGGCAAATCCACGCTGATGCTGCAGGCTGCTGCGGCGCTCAACGCACTCGGACCGGTTCTCTATGCCACCGGGGAGGAATCCCTGAACCAGGTGGCGCTGCGCGCACGCCGCCTCGGGCTGGCAGAGGCGACCGCGCGGTTGATCGCGGCGACCGGCGTGGAGGAGATCGTTGCGGTGGCGGGCAGCCTCGGGGCCCGCGTGCTGATCGTGGATTCCATTCAGACCATGCATTCCGAACGCATCGAATCCGCGCCGGGTGCGGTGGCGCAATTGCGCGAGTGCACGGCCGAGTTGGTACGGTTCGCGAAGGCCAGCGGCACCGCGGTGCTGTTGGTCGGCCACGTCACCAAGGAGGGCCAGATCGCCGGTCCGCGCGTGCTCGAGCACATGGTGGACACCGTGCTGTATTTCGAGAGCGACACCGGCAGCCGCTTCCGCGTGCTGCGCTCGGTCAAAAACCGCTTCGGTGCCGCCAACGAGATCGGTGTGTTTGCGATGGCGGAACACGGTTTGCGCGAGGTGACGAACCCCTCGGCAATTTTTCTCTCGCGTCACGCGGAACCCGTCTCGGGCAGCGTCATCACCGTGATGCGCGAGGGGACCCGGTCGCTGCTCGTCGAAGTGCAGGTGCTGGCGGACGCGAGTCTCGGCAGCAACCCGCGACGCGTGGCGGTCGGCATCGACGGCAATCGCCTGACCATGCTGCTCGCCGTCGCGCATCGTCACGCCGGGCTGTTGCTCGGCGGTCAGGACGTGTTCGCGAACGTGGTCGGCGGAGTGCGCCTCGCCGAGACCGCCGGTGACCTGGCCATCGTCCTGGCCGCCCGCTCGAGCCTGCAGGACGTGCCGCTGCCGAATTCGCTGATCGTGTTCGGCGAACTCGGCCTCGCCGGCGAAATCAGGCCGGTGCCGTTCGGCGAGGAGCGGCTGCGGGAGGCGGCAAAACACGGCTTCAAGCTCGCCCTGGTGCCTGAAGCGAACGTGCCGAAGGTCCTCCCAGCGGGCATGACGGTGCGCGGCGTCACGCGCCTGAATCAGGCATTGGACGCCTTCTGACCGCGGCGCAGACATCGCGCAGCGCGGTCAGCGATGGCCAGCCGTAGGCCACTTCGTGGAGCTCGGCCTGTTCGCGCACGTCGGTTCTCTCGGCGACGAGGTGGCCGCCGCACCGCTCGTAGAAGCCGCGCGCGCGGGCATTGTCGCGCAGCACCCAGAGGCTCGCCGCCGCAAAGCCCCGCCCAAGCAAATCGGCTGCCAGCGCGTGCAGCAGTGACGCGCCCTGCCCACGCCCCTGGACCGCGCGCAGCAGATAGATGGAACTGACTTCACCCGCGAAGCCCCGCGTGGCGAGTTCGGGCGAGCGCTGCGCGCAGCAGGAACCAAAACCAACCAACCGGTGGTCGATCTCGACCACATAGGTGACCGCGGCATTGAACGCGGCGGGCTCGGCCAAGATCCGGCCCCAAACCGCCTTGCCGCGCTCCACCGTGAATGCCGCCAGAGTCGCCGCCGGCACCAGCCCGTCGTAGCTTTCGTGCCAGCAGGCGACGTGGACTCGGGCGAGTTCCGCCACATCGGCCACGCTTGCGTGCCGGATGGTGCTCATGATGCCCCGGGCGGGCGGATTCTCACGGTCTTGATCGCGTTCTCGCCGGTCTGCAGCACTTCGAGCATGTAATCCGCGAGCTTCAAGGTGGTTCCCGGCTCGGGAATGGTCTCGAGAAATTCGACGATCAGGCCGTTCAAGGTTTTCGGTCCGTTGGTTGGCAGGTTCCAGCGCATCGAGCGGTTCAACGCGCGAATCGTGGTGGACGCGTTCGCGACGTAGCTGCCATCGGCTTCACGGTGCACATCCTTGTGCATCATGGTGGCCGGATCGGTGGTGAACTCGCCGACGATTTCCTCGAGGATGTCTTCCAGCGTGACCAGACCCTGGATGTCGCCGTATTCGTCCACCACGAACGCCATCCGGCGCCGGTCGCGCTGAAAATTGAGCAACTGCATGTTCAACGTGGTGCCGGACGGGACGAAGTAGGCATCGCGCGAATTCGAGGCCTCGATCAGACCGTCACGATCGAGCCGGCCGCGCGCCAGCTCGTGCACCACGCGCTTCATGTGCAGCACGCCGATGATGTGATCGATCTCGCCCTCGTACACCGGCAACCGCGTGTGCTGACTCTGGCGCAGCTGTTCGAGCACCTTGTCCCAATCATCGTCCACATCGATGCCGACGATCTCGGTACGCGGCACCATGATGTCCTCGACCGTGGCATTTTCGAGGTCCAAGATGCTGACCAGCATCTGTTGGTGACGATGCGGGATCATCGCGCCGGCTTCGGCGACCACGGTGCGCAACTCCTCGCTGCTCAAGGAGTTCGACACCTGTTGCTGGGAGGAGCCCAGGACGCGCAGTACGCCGTTCGCCAGCAGGTTGGTTGCCCAGACGAACGGATACAGCACCAGCAGCAGCGGCGTATAGATGTAGGCGGCGGGCAGCGCGAGGCGTTCCGGATGCACCGCGCCGTAGGTCTTCGGCGCCACTTCGCAGAAGATCAGCAGCACCAAGGTCAGGGTGACGGCGCCGGCGGCGACCATGAACTGGCCGCCCAAGCGCAGCGCTATGAAGCCCACCAGCATGGGCGCCGTCACGTTCGCGATGGTGCTCAACAGTAGGATGAGGCCGATCAACCGGTCGGGTTTGGCGAGCAGCGCCTCCGCCAATCGCGCGCCGCGATCACCCGCATTGGCCTGATGCCGCAGCCGATAACGGTTGAGACTCATGAGAGCCGTTTCGCTGCCGGCGAAGAATGCCGCGAGGACCAGGAGCAGCGCCAACGCCGCAAATAAGACGCTGAGCGGGGGGGAAGTCATCGGCCGGGCCCCTCAACCCCAGTGCCGACCGAGCAGCGTTTCGAGCACGAACTTCGAGCCGAAATAGGCGAGGGTCAGAAAGGCGAAGCCGCTCAAGGTCCAGCGCACCGCCGAGCGGCCGCGCCAGCCATAGCGGATGCGCCCGACCAACAGGGTGGCGAAGATAACCCAGGCGATCAGCGACAACACCGTCTTGTGGATCAGGTGCTGCTCGAACAAATTGGTCACGAACACGAAACCGGTCACCAGCGCGAGCGTGAGCAACGCGAAACCGGTGCCGATCAGCCTGAACATGACTTTCTCGAGCGCGTCGAGCGGCGGCAGCGTGCTCGGCAGGTCGGAGAGCCGCCGCAGGCGCAGCCGCTTGTCCAGGAACACCAGCAACAGCGCGGTCACCGCGGCGGCGAACAACACCGCCGCCGCGCCCATGGACAAGAGGATATGTGCGGTCAACGCCACGCCGGGCGCGTTCTCTTCGGTGTAGGTGCGTCCCGATCCGGTACAGGCGGCGCCGAACGCGGCACTGAACAGCAGAATGCCGCCGAGCACGCGGTTCTGACGTTCGATCGACATCACGCAGGCGAGCACCGCGAGCGTCCAGCCGAGCAGCGACAACGCTTCCAATAGGCCGATCGAAAGCGCCGGCTCGGCGCGCATCATGTGCACGATGGCGTCGGTGTGCGCGAATATTGCGGCGAACGTCAACGCCCAGGCGATCGGACTCAAGCGCGGGTTGGCGGCACTTCGCAGCATCACCCACGCACTGGCGGTGTAGAGCAGATACAGGGCTATGGCAACGATCACGTGGCGCAAATCATGACACAAGGCGGCAAGACCGCCTAGCGGGCCGGTGCTCGCGACGCTACAATCCGCGCATGTTCGATCGCCTCACCTCCGGCTTATCTTCCGCCCTGAAGGCACTGTCCGGTCGCGGCCACTTGAGCGAGGACAACATCGCCGACACCGTGCGTCAGGTGCGCCTCGCGCTGCTCGACGCCGACGTCGCGCTGCCGGTGGTCAAGAGCTTCACGGAGGCGATCAAGGCCCGCGCCATCGGCGTCGAAGTGGCGAAGAGCCTGACACCGGGGCAGGCATTCATCAAAGTCGTGCACGAGGAACTCATCCGTCTGATGGGTGATGCCAGCACCGGCCTCAACCTGCGGGCACAGCGCCCCGTGGTCGTGATGCTGGCCGGGCTGCAGGGTGCCGGCAAGACCACGACGGCCGGCAAGCTTGCCCGCTGGCTGATCGAAAAGCAGAACAAGAAAGTCCTGATGGTCAGTACCGACGTCTATCGTCCGGCGGCCATCTTGCAGTTGCAAACGCTCGCGTCCCAGGTCGGGGCGGGATTTGCGCCGGGCGATTCGAGCGAAAAGCCGGTGGCCATCGCCAGGCGCGCCTTGACCGAGGCGACGCTCCAGGCGTACGACGTGCTGCTGCTCGACACTGCGGGGCGCCTGCACGTCGATGCCGAGATGATGGCGGAAGTCCAAGCGCTCGAATCCGCCATCAACCCGCACGAACGGCTGTTCGTGGTCGACAGCATGGCGGGTCAGGACGCGGTCAATGCGGCCAAGGCCTTCAATGAGGCGCTGAATCTTACCGGCGTGATTCTCACCAAGGCCGACGGTGATGCCCGGGGCGGCGCCGCTCTGTCGGTCCGGCAGGTGACCGGTAAACCGATTCTGTTCGTCGGGACCGGCGAGAAGTCCGAGGCGCTCGAGTTGTTCCAGCCCGAGCGGATCGCGTCGCGTATCTTGGGGATGGGCGACGTGTTGTCGCTGGTCGAGCAGGTACAGGGTCAGGTCGATCAGGAAAAAGCCGAGAAACTCGCCAAGAAGATCAGCAAGGGCAAGTCCTTCGATCTGGCGGATCTGCGCGACCAATTGAGCCAGCTGCAGAAAATGGGCGGCATGTCGGCGCTGCTCGACAAGCTGCCCGCCCAGATGCAGGCCAATGCGGCGGCAGCGGCCGGGGCGGTGGACGCCAAGACGCTCAAGCGCCAAATGGGCATCATCGATTCGATGACGCCGCGCGAGCGCCGGCGCCCGGAAATGATCGACGGCTCACGCAAACGCCGCATCGCAGCAGGGTCTGGCGTCCAGCTGCCGGAGGTCAACCGGCTGCTGAAACAGTTCGATCACATGCAAAAAACCATGAAAAAGCTCGCCAAGGGCGGAATGCTCAAAAACATGATGCGCGGCATGGGCGGCCGACTGCCGCCCGGATTTGGGCGATAAAGTTGCTCTGGACAGCCGGGTTCCATACAATTGGCGGCTAGGCTTTGCAAGGTGAATTAACGATGGTGACGATCCGGTTGACTCGACGCGGTGGCAAGAAGACCCCGTTCTATCACGTGGTGGTGACAGACAGCCGCAAGCGTCAGGGCGGCACCAGCCTCGAGAGCGTTGGATTATTCAATCCGGTGGCGCGCGGCGCCGAGGTCAAGTTACGGATGAACGTCGAGCGCATCGAGCATTGGGTGTCGAAGGGCGCGCACATGTCGGATCGCGTGAAGTTCCTGCTGACGTCCTACCGCAAACAGGCCGCGTAACGGCTTTATCACCGAAGGCGCATGCGATGGGCGGCGATTCCTCTGCGCTCATCGAACTCGGGGTGATCGGTGCACCGTTCGGCGTGCGTGGCTGGGTCAAGATCCGCTCCTTTACCGATCCGCCTGAACGTTTGCTGACCCACCGGGTGGTGCAACTCGGATTGAACGGTGCGTGGACGGCGTACAGGATCGAGGCGACCGGCCGAAGCGCAGGGCGGCTGACGGCGAAGTTGGCCGGGGTCAACGACCGCGATCAGGCGCAAGGGTTGCGCGGGGCGCAAGTATGCGTGCCGCGCAGCGAGTTGCCGCGCGGCGATGACAAGGACTATTACCGGGCTGATCTCATCGGCTGCGAGGCATTGAATCTTGCCGGTGTCCGCTTGGGATTGGTCGCGCATTTCGTGGAGATGCCGGCGCACGTGTTGATGGTCATTCGCGGCGACCGCGAAGACGACCGGGAGTATTGGGTGCCGGCCATGCCGCCGCATTTGCGGAGGGTGGATCTCGCTGCGCGGCGGGTGATCGTCGATTGGGACGCTGCGTCGAGCTGATCCGCTTGGGATTGAGTATGCAGATCGCCGTGGTTTCGTTGTTTCCGGTCATGCTGCGTGACGCCTTGATGCACGGCGTGCTCGGTAGGGCGATCGAGCGCGGGCTCTTGGCAGTCGGGTGTTTTGATCCGCGGGATCATGCCACCGACGTGCACCGCACGGTCGATGACCGACCCTATGGTGGGGGTCCTGGCATGGTTCTTAAGGTGGAACCGCTGCGCGGGGCGATGCGGGACGCGCTGGCCAGCGTGCCTGCGGGGAGCCGCCGGGTGTATTTGGGCGCTGACGGGCGCCGCTTCGATCAGCCCGTGGCGCGCGTTGCGTGCGGCTTGCCGGGGTTGGTCTTGGTGGCGGGTCGTTACGAAGGTGTCGATGAACGTTTCATCGACACCGAAATCGACGAGGTGTGGTCGATTGGCGATTATGTGCTGTCCGGTGGCGAATTGCCGGCGCTGGTGGTGATCGATGCGATTGCGCGTCTGCTCCCCGGTGTCCTCGGCAGCGCCGAGTCGGCGGTGCACGAATCGTTCAGCGACGGTTTGCTGGATTGGCCGCATTACACGCGGCCGCCGACGCTCGGTGAACACCCGGTGCCGGCGGCGCTGACGTCGGGTGACCATGCGGCGATTCAGCGCTGGCGGTTGCGCCAGGCGCTGGGCCGGACTTGGTTGCGCCGGCCGGAGCTCTTGGAGAAACGCGGTATGAGCGGCGAAGAGCGGCAACTTTTGGAAGAATTCAAGATCGAACAGCTGAGGGCAAAAACATGAACAAGGTCATCCAGGCATTGAACAGCGAGCGCTCGACGCGCAAATTCCCGGAATTCAATCCGGGCGACACCATCATCGTGCAGGTCAAGGTGGTGGAGGGCGATCGCGAACGCGTGCAGGCCTACGAAGGTGTGGTGATCGCGATCAAGAATCGCGGCCTTAATTCATCGTTCACCGTGCGCAAGATTTCGCACGGCGAAGGCGTCGAGCGGGTGTTCCAAACCCATAGCCCGTCGATCAGCGAAGTGGCGGTGAAGCGTCGCGGCGCCGTGCGTCGCGCGAAGCTCTACTACCTGCGCGATCTGTCCGGCAAAGCCGCGCGCATCGACGAGAAGCTCTGACCGCCGGTTGCGAATGAGTTTCAGGACGGCCGTTGCGGGGTTTTTCGGTCTCATATGGCGCATTCTCGACGGTGTCCGCAAGACCCTCTCGCTGATCGTACTCTTGGTGCTCTTCGGTTTCATCGTCGCGGCGCTGCATACCTCGGTGCCGGTGGTGCCGCGCTCGGCCGCCTTGGTGGTCGAACCCGAAGGTGAATTGGTGGAGCAACTGTCGTCCGATCCGGTGCGCCGGGCGTTCGGCGAGGCCTCCGGCGGTCCGGCCCCCGAGACGTTGCTCAAAGACGTCATCGACTCCATCCAGGCCGCAAAGGCCGATGCGCGCATCAAACTGATCGTGCTCGACCTCGGCAATCTCGCGCCATCCGGCCTCTCGAAGCTGCAGGAGATCGGCGCGGCGCTGCGCGAGTTCCGTGCGTCCGGCAAACGCGTAGTGGTCGCCGCCGATTCGATGGACCAAACGCAGTATTACCTCGCCGCACAGGCGGGTGAGGTGTATCTAGATCCTCTGGGTCTGGTCTACGTCGACGGCTTCAGCTATTACCGCATGTTCTTGAAGGACGCGATCGACAAACTGGGTGTCGACGTAAACGTATTTCGCGCCGGCACGTTCAAAAGCTACACCGACCAATACTCACGCAGCGACATGGCGCCGTCCGAACGTGAAGAGAGTGCGGTGTGGCTCGAGACCTTGTGGAACGCGTATCAACAGGATGTGACGCGGGCCCGCTCGCTGCCGGCCAACGCGCTCAACGACTACATTGCGGACGAGCCGGCGGCGCTGGCGGCGGTCAGCGGCGATGCCGCCAAGCTGGCGCTGCAGCGCGGACTGGTCACGGCATTGAAGAGCCGGCGCCAGCTCGCGGATGAATTGAAGGGCTTGGTGGGCGAGGACACGGACAGCCATTCGTTCAACGCCATCGGGATGTCGCAATATCTGCTCGCGGTGCGCGCTAAACACATCTTGAAATCGAAGTCCGATTCGCGTGTGGGCATCGTGGTGGCCGCCGGCGAGATACTCGACGGCCATCAGCCGCCGGGGTCGATCGGCGGCGAGAGCACCGCGGACCTATTGCGCCAGGCGCGTTACGACACCGGCATCAAGGCGGTGGTGCTGCGCATCGATAGTCCGGGAGGCAGCATGTTCGCGTCCGAGCAGATCCTGCGCGAGGTGCAGTCGCTGCGTAAGGTCGGCAAGCCGGTGGTCGTCTCGATGAGCACGTACGCCGCCTCGGGCGGGTACTACATCGCCGCGGCGGCCAATCAGATCTTCGCGAGCGCGACCACGCTCACCGGTTCGATCGGCGTGTTTTCCGTGATCCCCACCTTTCAGCGCACGCTGGAGAAGTTCGGTGTGAAGGTCGATGGCATCGGCACCACGCCGCTCGCCGGCGACATGCAGCTCGATCGCGCGCTCACGCCGGCGACCCGCCAGATTCTGCAGAGCTCCGTCGACCACGCCTACGGCGAATTCTTGCTGCGCGTGAGCGAGGGACGCAAGAAGTCGGTGGAGGACGTGGACAAGATCGCCCAAGGCCGCGTCTGGGCCGGCGCCGATGCGCAGCGGATCGGCCTGGTCGACCACTTGGGCGGCTTGAAGGACGCCACCGAGGCCGCGGCGAAGCTCGCCGAACTCGGGGGTAACTTCGACGTCGACTACCTCGAATCGGAATTGAGTTTGCGCGAGGAATTACTCATGCAGTTTCGCTCGGGAGCCGTGCGCCTCGCGCATGCCGTGGGCCTGGTGGCACCGCGCAACGAGGCCGAAGCGGTGCTCGACCCGTTGCTCGAACAGGCGCGGGCGATTGCCAGACTCAACGATCCCCGCGGGCTCTACGCCTATTGCTGGTGTAGCGAACCCAAAGGCCTGCGCCACGCGCTGGGGGGCCGGTAAGTGGCGAAGGCGTATTGGATCAGCGTGTACCGGCAGGTGACCGATCCCGGCAAGTTGACGGCCTATGCCAAGCTCGCGGGCCCGGCGATCGAAGCGGGCGGCGGCCGGTTTCTCGCGCGCGGCACGGCCGCGAGGGCCTATGAAGCCGGCATGCTGGAGCGGGCCGTGGTCATCGAATTCGAGTCGGTCGAGGCGGCGGTGGCGACGCACGACGGCCCCGCCTATCAGGCGGCGCTCGCGGCCTTGGATGGCGGCGCGGAGCGCGATCTGCGAATCGTTCCGGGCGCTTGAGGTGCCGGCGCCTAGAGCGCGGACCAGTCGAGCACGATTTTGCCGGACTTGCCGGAATTCATGATCTCGAAGCCTTCGATGTAGTCATTCACGCCGAGACGATGCGTGATGACCGGCCGCACGTCGAGGCCACTTTGCAGCATGCTCGACATCTTGTACCAAGTCTCGAACATCTCCCGGCCATAGATCCCCTTGATGACCAGGCCCTTGAAAATTACCTGGTTCCAGTCGATGGCCGTCTCGCCGGGCGGTATGCCCAACATCGAGATGCTGCCACCATGGTTCATGGTGCGCAGCATGTCGCGCAGCGCCGCGGCATTGCCCGACATCTCGAAGCCCACGTCGAAGCCTTCTTCCATGCCGAGCTCGCGCATCGCGTCGTCGAGCGACTGGCGCGCCACGTTGAGGGTCTTGGAGGCACCCATGGACGCGGCGAGTTCCAGCCGATAGTCGTTGACGTCGGTGATGACGATGTGCCGCGCGCCGCAGTGGCGCGCGATGGCCACGGCCATGATGCCGATCGGGCCGGCACCGGCGATGAGCACGTCTTCACCGACGACGTTGAACGCGAGCGCCGTGTGGGTCGCATTGCCGAACGGGTCTAAGATGGAGGCGACTTCATCGTCGATCGCCGCCGGCAGCTTGAATACATTGGTGGCCGGGATGGTCAGGTATTCGGCGAAGGCGCCGGCGCGATTGACCCCAACCCCCGACGTATTGCGGCACAGATGACGCCGTCCGGCGCGGCAATTGCGGCAGTGACCGCAGGTGATATGGCCTTCGCCGGAGACCCGGTCGCCGGTGCTGAAGCCGCGCACTTCGCTGCCCAGCTCGACGATTTCGCCGGAATACTCGTGACCCACCGCCATCGGCACCGGGACCGTTTTTTGTGCCCAAGCATCCCAGTTATAGATGTGCATGTCGGTGCCGCAGATCGCCGAACGATGTACTTTGATGAGCACGTCGTTGTGACCCACGGCAGGCTCGGGCACATCCTGCATCCAGATTCCGGGTTCGGCTCGAGCTTTGACCAGCGCTTTCATGGAGGCCTCTAGTGGATGATGCCGAGTTCGCGCCCGGCGTGGGCAAACACCTCGACCACACGATCGAGTTGGGCGGTGGTGTGGGCCGCATTCATCTGGGTGCGGATGCGGGCCTTGCCGTGCGGCACCACGGGGAAGGCGAAGGCGACGACGTATACGCCAGCGGCCTGGCAGCGCTCGGCCAGCTTGACCGCCAGGGGCGCCTCCCCCAACATGATCGGAATGATGGGGTGCTCGCCGGGCAGCAGCGCGAAGCCCAACGATTGCATCTGCGTGCGGAAATGGCGTGCGTTGGCGTGTACCTGCTCGCGCAGCGCCGGCGAACTCTCGAGTAAGTCGAGTACCTTCAAGGTGGCCGCGGCCACCGGCGGGGCGATACTGTTCGAAAACAAATACGGCCGCGAACGCTGACGCAGCCAGGCGACGATTTCCCGACGCGCGGCGACGTAGCCGCCGCTGGCGCCGCCTAATGCCTTGCCGAGCGTCCCGGTCATGATGTCGACCCGAGCCATCACGCCCGTCAATTCGTGCGAGCCGCGGCCATTCGCGCCGATGAAGCCGGTGGCATGCGAGTCGTCGACCATGACCAGCGCGCCATAGCGGTCGGCCAGATCGCAAATCTGCTTGAGCTTCGCGATCGAGCCGTCCATCGAGAACACGCCGTCGGTGGCGATCAAGCGCACGCGCGCGCTCTGCGAGTCCTTGAGGGCAGTCTCCAGCTCGTCCAAGTCATTGTTGGCGTATCGCAGGCGCCGCGCCTTGCACAGGCGGATGCCGTCGATGATGCTGGCATGATTCAGCGCATCACTGATGACGGCATCATGGTCATCGAGGAGGGTTTCGAACAGACCGCCGTTGGCGTCGAAACACGACGAATACAGAATCGTGTCCTCCATCGACAAATAGCCGGAGAGTCGCTCCTCAAGTTCGCGGTGCACGCTCTGCGTGCCGCAAATGAAGCGCACCGATGCGACGCCGTACCCATAGCGCGCGAGCGCGTCGTGGGCGGCCGCGATCACGGCAGGATGATTGGCCAGACCCAGGTAATTGTTCGCGCAAAGATTGATGAGTTCGCGGCCATCGGCGAGCTTGACCACCGGACCCTGAGCCCCGTCGATGGGTTTTTCGCGTTTCAGCAAACCCGCAGCATCGAGTGCGATGGTGTCGCGCTGCAGCCGCTCGCGAAATTCCGTCAGGGCGTTCATGCGTCTATTATAGCCGACCTATGACAGCGAGCGATGAAAGCGCTAACCGCCTCGACAAATGGCTGTGGTATTGCCGGTTCTACAAAACGCGCAGCCTCGCCACCGCCGCCATCGCCGGCGGCAAAGTGCACTTGAATGCGGAACGCGTCAAGCCGGCCCACCGGGTGCGCCAGGGCGACCGCTTGAGCCTGTCGCAGGGCGGCATCGTGGCCGAGTTCGATGTCTTGGGACTGCCGCGGCGGCGCGGTCCGGCGGCCGAGGCGCAGACCCACTATGCCGAGACAACCGCGAGTGCCGAGCGGCGGGTGGTGCTGCGCGAACAACACAAGCTCGCGCAGCTGTCGCGGCCGCAGTCGGATGCGCGCCCCGACAAGCGCGATCGCCGTCGGCTGATGCGACTGCAACGCGACCAAAGCTAGTTAGGAGGCCCGCTGGCCGGGTCGTCGAACTCGCTGCTCTCGGCCGTCTCCGGTTGCAGTGCCGCCCAGCCCGGCGCCGTCCAGACGGCGGTCGCCATACCGGCGGTCGCGAGGTCGAGCGACCGCGGCTTGGGTCCCAAACGGCTCGCGATCTGGCTCAAGCCGGGATTGTGGCCGCAGATCATGAGGTGGAGGGTCGCGGCGTTGCTCGCCGTCACCAGCCGCCAGATCGTCTCCGGCGTCGCCAGATAGAGCTCGCGCGCGCAGCAAATCTTGTTGCCGTCGAGCGCGCAGGCGGCGGCAACCAACGAGGCCGTGGTCCACGCGCGTTCCGCCGGGCTCACCAGAATGAGATCCGGAAGCAAACGCCGCTGCGCGATGCGCGACCCCATCGCCGTCGCTTCGGCGATGCCACGGCGGGTCAGCGTGCGCTCGAAGTCCTCCGGACAGCTGTCCACGGAATGCGCCTCGCCGTGCCGCAGCAACGTCAGCCTGCGAGTACCCATAAGCGCCCGCGCGCAACCTTGGTTTCGAAAACGCTGACCGGCTCATAGGCGGGTGGCGACAGTGCTTCGCCGGTCCGCAGGCAAAAACGCGCTCCGTGGCGCGGACAGATGATTTCGGCGCCCTCGATGGCGCCGCCGGTGAGTTCGGCGCCGTCGTGGGTGCAGACATCCTCGATCGCGAAGTATTCGTCGCCGCTGCGCGCGATCGCGATCAGGCGACGGCCGACCGCAATGGAGAGCGTCTGGCCGTCGGCCAGCGCGGTCATGGGTCCTGCGTCGATCCAGTTCACCTCATGCGCCTCACATCATGCCCGTTTGCAGCCTGGCCTCATCCGACATCATGGTCTGGTTCCACGGCGGATCGAAGATCAGTTCCACCGTCGCGCGCGACACCGTCGGGACGATTTCCACTTTGTCGCGCACGTCTTGAACCAAGACTTCGCCCATGCCGCAACCCGGTGCGGTCAGCGTCATCTTGATGTCGACGGTCCGGGTCGAGTCGTCGTTCTTGCTGACATCGCATGCGTAGATCAGGCCGAGATCGACGATGTTGACCGGGATTTCCGGATCGAAACAGGTTTTCAACTGCTGCCAGACGATGTTCTTGATATCCTCCTCCGATGCTCCCGGGGGGACGTCGGGAGCGACGGCCGGGGTCTTGCCGATGGCGTCGGCCTCCTGACCCGCGATGCGGAACAGGTTACCGTCGATGTACACGGTGAAGCTGCCGCCCAGGGCCTGGGTGATGTAACCCACCGAACCCAGCTTGAGGTTGACTTCGACTCCGGCGGGTATCGCCACCGCTTTGACGTCGCGCTGCACGACGATGGGTTCATTTTCGTACGAATGCATTGAATGCCTTATTCAGTGGAGACCGCGGGCAGTACCGCGGCGGGAGGGGACTCGAGTGCGCTCACCAGCGTGTGCCAGCAAAGGCTTGCGCATTTGACGCGGGCGGGAAATTCCCGCACGCCCGAGAGCGCGGCGAGCTTGCCCAATTCGTCGCTCGACGCCGCGTCGTCGGTGAGCAGATGATGCACCCGCTCGAACAACTTGAGGGCTTCGCCGCGCGTTTTGCCCTTCACCGCCTCGGTCATCAGCGACGCCGAGGCGGTCGAGATCGCACAGCCCTGGCCTTCGAAACGAATGTCCGCGATGGCGTCACCTTGCATCTTCAAGCGCACGGTCAGGCGGTCACCGCAAAGCGGATTGAAGCCCTCGACGCTGGCGTCGGCGGGCTCGAGCGGGCCGAAATTTCGCGGCCGGCGGTTGTGATCCAAAATGACGTCGCGATACAGATCATTGAGTTCCATGGGGTACGCTCAGGCGAACATCGAGCGCGCGCGTTGCACGGCGGCGCAGAGACGGTCGATTTCCTCGAAGGTATTGTAGAAGGCGAAGGAGGCGCGTGCGGTCGCAGGCAGCTTGAAGAAATCCATCACCGGCATGGCGCAGTGATGCCCCGTGCGGATGGCGATGGCCTCCTCGTCCAAGATCGTGCCGAGGTCGTGCGGGTGCACGCCCTTCACCACGAACGACACCAGACTAGCCTTGTCAACGGCCGTGCCGACGATGCGCAGATCCTCGATCGCGCCCAGTGACTCGCTGGCATAAGCGAGCAGTGCGTGTTCGTGGGCGTGCGCGCCCCCAAGGTCGATGCCGCGTAGATAGTCGACCGCGGCGCCCAGGCCGATTGCGCCAGAGATGTTGGGCGTGCCGGCTTCGAACTTGTACGGCAGGCTGTTGTAAGTCGTTTTGGCAAAGGTCACGGCGAGAATCATATCGCCGCCGCCCTGCCAGGGGGGCATGCGCTCGAGCAGCGATTCACGGCCGTAGAGCACGCCGATCCCGGTGGGACCGAACAGCTTGTGTCCGGAGAAGGCGTAAAAATCGCAGCCCAAATCCTGTACATCGACGGGCAGATGGGGCACCGCCTGGGCGCCATCGATGAGCGTGACGATGCCTCGGGCCTTGGCCGCCGCCACCAGGCGTTTGACCGGCAGCACCGTACCCAGGGCATTCGACACATGGGTGAAAGCGAACACCCGGGTGCGCTCGTTCATCAACGCGAGGGCGGCTTCGAAAGGCACTTCCCCCCGCTCATCCATGGGTACGACCGTGAGCTTGGCACCGGTCTGTTCGCACACCAGTTGCCACGGCACGATGTTGGCGTGGTGCTCCAGATGAGTGATGAGGATTTCATCGCCGCTGCCGAGCAGGGGCCTGGCATAGCTCTGCGCCACGAGGTTGATCGCTTCGGTGGTGCCGCGCACGAAGATGATCTCGCGCCGCGAGCGTGCATTGAGGAAGTGCACCAGCGAGTCGCGCGCCGTCTCGTAGCGTGCGGTCGCCTCCTGGCTCAGGGTGTGCACGCCCCGATGAATGTTGGCGTGATGATGGCGCTCGTAATCGTTCACCGCCTCGATGACGAACTCCGGCCGCTGAGCGGATGCGCCATTGTCCAGATACGCCAACGGTTTGCCGTTCAGTATGCGGGCGAGCACCGGAAAGTCGCGCCGCACGGCATGCACATCGAATCGAGTCTGTTTTGCCAAGGCCATATTTTTCATCGGAATGCCTGCAATATTTTGGAATCGGGCAATTGTGCGATCAGCGCCGTCTCGATCGCCGTGCGTGCCGAGGGCACCGACATATCGGTCAAGACGTCGGCGAGGAACGCAAATACCAACAGGCTTTGCGCGGCGTCGCGATCCAAGCCGCGCGACAGCATGTAGAACAACATGTCCGGATCGAGGCGGCCGACGGTGGCGCCGTGCGCGCATTTGACTTCGTCGGCGTGGATCTCCAGCTGCGGCCGGGTGTCGATTTCGGCCTTCGGCGAGAGCAGCAGGCCACGGCAGGATTGCCGCGAGTCGGCATGCACGGCGCCTGCCTCGACCACGACCTTGCTGTTGAAGACGACGCGGCTCGTGCCGCTCGCAATCGCCCGCGCGGTTTGCCGGCTGCGGGTGTCGCGCGCCTTGTGGGTGACGACGTTCACGCAGTCCACGTGGCGTGCATCATGTCCCACCAGGAGCGAGAAGCTGTCGAGGGAGGCGCCCGGCCGGTCGAGGCCGGCGTCGAGCGAACTGCGCACCAGGCTGCCGCCCAGCGCGATGGTGAACTGTTTGCAGCGGCTGTGGCCCTCCTGGCGCAGCGTCAGCGAGTCGATGTGCGTCGCCGTGCTGCCGGTGGCGAACACGCGATAGTGCTCGACCTCCGAGTCCTCACCCGCGGAAATATGCGTGGCCGAATTGCACAGCGGCGGATGTGCCCCCTGCTCGACATAGTGTTCGATGATGGTGGCGCTCGATCCCGGTGCGGCATCGATAATCACCCGCGGGTACGCCACGTTGTTCGCGTCCTCGGCGGTCAGCAGATGCAAGATCACCAGCGGCGTCGCCACCTTGGCCGTGATCCTAAGGTACAAGCCATCCTGGAACAGCGCCGTGTTGATGAGTCCGAAGCGCGCCTCGGGGGCATCGGACAACGGTTCGATTTGCGCGGCGATCAGTGCCGGATCGATCTTTGCCAGTTCACGCAGGCTGCGAATTTCGATGCCGTTGTACCACGCGTCGATGTCCGTGGGCAGTGATGGGTGGCCGTTCACCATGAGCACGGTGGCGGCGCGTTCGCCGCCGCCCAGGAGCGATAGTGAGCCGTGCGGTTGCAGACCGCCCCCGGCCACCGTCGGCGCATCGACGTAGGTGGTCTGCGCCAGGTGGCGTAAATTGGTGTAGCGCCAGCTCTCGTCCCGGGGGGTCGGCAGACCCAGGCTAAGCGCCCGGGTGATCGCTTTCGCGCGCAGCGCCGCCAACGGATCGGCGCCGCGCGCCAGCCACTGGGCCTCGAACGAGCGCAACGCCGGCGACAACGGTGTTGCGCTCATGGGGTTTGACCCTCGAGCACCCAGTCGTAGCCGCGCTTCTCGAGCTCCAAGGCGAGCGAGCGGTCGCCGGATTTCAAGATGCGGCCGCCGGAGAGCACGTGCACGAAATCCGGCACGATGTAATCGAGCAGCCGTTGATAGTGCGTCACCAGCACCACGGCACGGGTCGGATCGCGCAGGCTATTCACCCCCATGGAGACCACCTTGAGGGCGTCGATGTCGAGACCCGAATCGGTCTCGTCGAGGATGGCGAGTTTCGGTTCGAGTACCAGCATCTGCAGCACTTCGTTGCGTTTCTTCTCGCCGCCCGAGAAACCCTCGTTGACGCCGCGCGTGAGAAAGGTCTCGCTCATCTGCATGACCTTCATCTTTTGTTTGATGAGCGCCAGAAAGTCATAGGCATCGACCTCCGGCAGCCCCGCGGCTTTACGCTTCGCGTTCAGCGCCGCCTTCAGCAGATAGACATTGTTCACGCCCGGAATCTCGACCGGATATTGGAACCCCAAAAACAAGCCGGCGCGGGCGCGCTCCTCGGCGGCGAGCGCCAGCAGATCGCGGCCCTCGAACAGGACCGACCCCGCGGTGACATCGTAGTCCGTACGGCCGGCCAGCACTTGGGCGAGCGTGCTCTTGCCCGAGCCGTTCGGGCCCATGATGGCATGCACTTCGCCCGCCTTGACCTCGAGGTCGACGCCTTTGAGGATGTCCTTGCCCGCCACGCGAGCACTCAGATTCGATATTTTAAGCAACATGTTTCCTTCGCGCGCCGCTCAACCGACCGCGCCTTCCAAACTGACGCTCAGTAGATTTTGCGCCTCGACCGCAAACTCCATCGGCAATTCCTTGAACACCACCTTGCAGAAACCGCTGACGATCATGTTGACGGCGTCCTCTGCCGAAATGCCTCGCTGCAGGCAGTAGAACAGCTGATCCTCGCCGATCTTCGAGGTGCTCGCCTCGTGCTCGACGGTGGCGGTCGGATTCTTGACCTCCATGTAGGGGAAGGTGTGCGCGGCGCACATCGGCCCCATCAACAGCGAGTCGCATTGAGTGAAATTGCGCGCGCCCTCGGCGCTGGGCAATATCTTCACGAGACCGCGGTAGACGTTTTCGGCATGCCCGGCGGAAATTCCCTTCGCGACGATGGTGCTCCTGGTGTTGCGGCCGATGTGAATCATCTTGGTGCCGGTATCGGCCTGCTGATAATTGTTCGCGACCGCAACCGAGTAGAACTCGCCCACCGAGTTATCGCCCTTGAGCACGCAGCTTGGATACTTCCAGGTGATGGCCGAGCCGGTCTCGACCTGGGTCCAGGATATCTTCGAATTGCGGCCGCGGCATTCGCCGCGCTTGGTGACGAAATTGAAAATTCCGCCGAGCCCGTTCTCATCTCCCGGATACCAGTTCTGGACGGTTGAATATTTGATACGCGCGTCGTCCATGGCGACGAGTTCGACCACGGCGGCATGCAGTTGATTTTCGTCGCGCATCGGTGCCGTGCAGCCCTCCAGATAGCTGACCGACGCGCCCTCGGCTGCAATGATGAGGGTGCGCTCGAACTGCCCGGTCTTGGCCGCATTGATGCGGAAGTAGGTGGATAGCTCCATCGGGCAGCGCACTCCCGGCGGCACGTACACGAAAGAGCCGTCGGAGAATACTGCCGAATTGAGCGCCGCAAAAAAATTATCCCCCGCCGGCACCACGCTGCCGAGATGACGCTCGATGAGTTCGGGATGATCGCGAACCGCGTCCGAGAACGAACAAAAGATCACTCCCGCCTTGCCGAGCTTGTCCTTGAACGTGGTGGCCACCGAGACGCTGTCGAACACGGCATCCACCGCAACACCGGCCAGGCGCGCGCGCTCGTGCAGCGGAATGCCGAGCTTGGCATAGGTCGCGAGCAGTTTCGGGTCCACCTCGTCGAGACTCTTCGGCGCATTCACAGGCGCCCGTGGCGCGGAGTAGTAGACGATGTCCTGGTAGTCGATCGGTTTGTAATGCACGTGCGCCCACGTCGGCTCCTTCATGGTCTGCCAATGGCGAAACGCCTTCAGGCGCCAATCGAGCAGGAATTGCGGTTCGTGTTTCTTGCGCGAGATCGCCGTCACGACGTCTTCGTCGAGACCCGGCGGCAGGCTGTCGGACTCGATGTCGGTGACGAAGCCGTGCCGGTACTTCTGGTTGACGAGGGCTTCTACATCTTGGATTTTGCTGGACACGTGAGGTTTCCTGTTCGTTAACTTTGCGGTGCGGCCACGCGCACTTCCGGTGAGAGATTCGCGAGGCGCAGCTCGGCGGCGTCGAGACCCGCCAGCTGGTACAGCGTCACGTCATCGAGGGCATGTCGTATCGCAATATTGACGCGCTGCCAACCGCCGCCCACCCGGCATTGGCGCTCGATTCCGCAGCGACTCGACGCGCCGCTGCATTCGGTGATGGCAATCGGACCCTCGAACACGTCGAGGATCTGGGTCGCGGTGATGTCCTCGGGGCGCCGCGCGAGCCGGTACCCCCCCTGCGCACCGCGGGAGGAGATGACCAACCCCGCCCGCTGCAGCCCCTTCAACACCTTGCTCACCGTGGGAAGTTTCAGATGCGTGGACTCGGCCAGCTCTGCGGCGGCCCGATGCTGTGACGGTTGCTGAGCGAGGCTCGCGAGCACCACGGTCGCGTAATCGGTTAACTTACCCATTCTGAGCATGGCGGTTGCTTCCTCACCCGGTGGCGCCTATGTGGACAATTTTAGTCCTATTTAACGGTAACTTCCACCCAATGGCGGAACCGGCGCCAAATTGTTGTTATTATTTGCCGCGTATCGCCATCAAGAACGAGAGACCTGCACATGCACACTTCCGAGCTCAGCGCCACCGCTCATGCGATGGTTGCGAAACATCGCGGCCTGCTTGCCGCTGACGAGAGCACCAGTACGATTGCCAAACGCTTTGCCAGCATCAAGTTGGAGTCGACCGAAGAGAACCGTCGCCTCTATCGCGAAATGCTGTTCACCACCCCGGCCGTGACCGAGAGCATCAGCGGGGTGATCTTGTATGACGAGACGCTGCATCAGAAGACCTCGGACGGCGTGCCGTTCCCGACCTATCTCAGCGGACTCGGCATGATTCCGGGGATCAAAGTCGATACCGGTGCCAAACCACTCGCCGGACACCCCGGCGAGACCATCACCGAGGGTCTGGATGGTTTGCGGGAGCGACTGGCGGGGTACTACAAGGCGGGCGCGCGGTTCGCCAAATGGCGCGCGGTGATCGACATCGGGACCGGCATCCCCTCAGGGTATGCGATCGACACCAATGCCGAGGCGCTGGCGCGGTACGCGACACTGTGTCAGGAAGCCTCCATCGTACCCATCGTCGAGCCCGAGGTGTTGATGGACGGCGCCCACAGCCTTGCGCGTTGCGAGGAAGTCACGAATCGCGTACTCGACAGCGTATTTTCGCACCTGTTTGCGGCCGGCGTGTATTTGGAAGGCATGGTCCTGAAGCCGAACATGGTCATATCCGGCAAGAAATGTGCCGAACAGGCTTCGCCCACCCAGGTGGCGGAGGCGACGGTGCGTACTCTCAAGCGCCAGGTACCGAGTGCGGTCGCCGGCATTGCCTTTTTGTCGGGGGGCCAAGGCCCCGCCGAAGCGACGCTGCATTTGAGCCTGATGAATGCGGCCGGCCCGTTGCCGTGGCCGTTGACCTTCAGTTACGGACGCGCCTTGCAGGAGACTGCGCTCAGCGCATGGGCGGGCAGGGCGTCCTCCTTCGCTGCCGGTCAGCACGAGTTGGCGGTGCGCGCGAAGCTGAACCGCTTGGCGGCGGGCGGCACCTACACGAGTTCGATGGAAAGTTCCGCAGCATAAACTCCTCGATAACCTCGGGTGCTCCGCGTGGCCGCCGACGCTGAGCACCCGTCTTTCGGCGGATCATTGAATCAACCAGTTCCAATAGTCGATATCCGAAACCTCGGCTATGCCATCAATGGCAGAGCGATTTTCGAGGGCCTCGACGTGGCCATCCCGCGCGGGCGGGTCACGGCCGTCATGGGCCCGAGCGGCACGGGTAAGACCACGCTGCTGCGTCTCATCACCGGCCAGCTGCGCGCCGACTCCGGATCCATCGAAGTCGCCGGACAGGACATGCGCACGTTGAACCGCGCCGGTCTGTATGAACTGCGGCGCCGCATGGGCATGCTGTTCCAAAATGGTGCGCTGCTCACCGATCTGTCCGTGTTTGAGAACGTCGCCTTCCCGTTGCGCGAGCACACGGACCTGCCCTACAGCCTGATCCGGCCCCTGGTGCTGACCAAGTTGCAGGCGGTGGGCCTGCGCGGTGCGGCGGACCTCATGCCCGCAGAGCTGTCCGGCGGGATGAGTCGCCGGGTCGCGCTGGCGCGCGCCATCGTCATGGATCCGGAGATTCTGATCTACGACGAGCCGTTCGTCGGACTCGATCCGATCTCGATGGGAGTGATCGTACGGCTGATCCGCCGCTTGAACGATACGCTCAATTTGACCAGCATCGTGGTCTCCCACGACGTGGAGGAAATATCCACGGTTGCCGACCATGTGTTCCTGCTGTCCGGAGGCAAGGTCGTCGCCAAAGGCACGCCGCAGGAGCTGCGCAACTACCCCTCGGAGATCGTCCGGCAGTTCGTCGGCGGCCTCGCCGATGGGCCGGTGCCATTCCATTATCCCGCGCCCGACTATTTCGCTGAGCTTTTGGCGTCCGGCGAAGACTCTTGAACGTCATCAAAGAGCTGTGGCGGACTTTGATCGAGTCCCTGACCGGCCTGGGTGCGGTGGTACGCTTTTTGCTGAGGATGATCGTGCTCATTCCCAGCGCGCTATGGCGCTACGATCTCGTTCTCGCACAAATTTGGAACGCCGGCGCGCTGTCGTTGGTCATCATCATGCTGTCGGGCTTGTTCGTCGGGATGGTGTTGGGATTGCAAGGGTTCCAGCTGCTGCAGCGCTTCGGCTCGGAGGAGTCGTTGGGCGTTGCGGCCGCCATCGGCCTCGTCAAGGAACTCGGCCCGGTGGTCACCGCGCTGCTGTTCGCCGGCCGTGCCGGAACGGCGTTGGCCTCCGAACTGGGCTTGATGCGCGCCACCGATCAGCTTTCGGCCATGGAAATGATGGCCGTGGACCCCATCAAGCGGGTGGTGGTGCCGCGATTCCTCGGTGGGGTGATCGCCATGCCGCTGCTCGCCGCCATCTTCAGCATGATCGGCATCTATGGCGCCCAGTTGATCGGCGTGCAGATCATGGGCGTCGACGCAGGCAGCTTCTGGTCGCAGATGCGCGGCGGGGTCAGCCTCTCGGACATCAACGAGGGCATCGTGAAGAGCGGCATCTTCGGCGTTGCGTGTAGTTTGATCGCGGTGTACGAGGGATATTATGCGACGCCCACGGCGGCGGGTGTCGGTCGTGCGACCACGCGTACGGTGGTCACGTCGGCTGTGGTGGTGCTGTTCCTGGATTATTTGCTGACGGCAGCATTTTTGTAAGAGGATTTTCTATGCGCAGGTCGAGTTCGTTGAATCTCGGAACCGGCACCTTCGTCGTGCTCGGATTCGCGGCGTTGTTCTTTTTGACCACGCAGACCACCAGCCGCGGCCTATCCTTCGGTAGCCCGCCGCATTACGACGTGACGGCGAAGTTCGACAACATAGGCGACCTGCGCGTCGGTGCGCCGGTCTCGATGGCGGGTGTGGAAATCGGCCGCGTGGTGAGGATCGATTTCGACACGCGGGAGTACAAGGCCGTGGTACTCATGCGCATCAACGACAAATACAACCAGATCCCGACCGACAGTGATGCCGCGATCTACACGCAGGGATTGCTCGGCGGTAAATTCGTCGGCTTGACGCCCGGCGGCGCCGACACGTACCTCAAGGACAAGAGCCAAATCGACTTTACCCAGTCGGCGTTCGTGCTCGAGAATCTGATCGGTCAGTTCCTGGCGAATTTTGCGAAGGGTAATTCTTCCGCCACACCGGCAACACCGGAGAAAACGAAATGACTACGCTACACATCGGCAAATCGTGGGTCGCGTCAGGGTTTGCAGCCGTGATGCTTGGTGTCGTGTCTTTAGCATCGGTGAGTGCGGCAGCAGCCGGCGTCGATACGCCGGCCGCGCCACCGTCCGGCGCGCCGGCGCCCGTCGTGAACGCACAGGATCCGGAACAACTGGTGGCGAATTCGGCACAAAAGATGCTTGCCGAACTCGACGCCAACCGTGCGGCCTACGCCCACGATCCGGCCAAACTCGACAATCTGGTCGCCACCGTGCTGCTGCCGAATTTCGACAGCGAGTACTCGGCGCGGCTGGTGCTCGGGCAGACGTGGCGCACTGCGACACCGGAACAGCGCAAGCGCTTCGTCGATGCGTTCTATCATTCCTTGCTGCGCAACTACGGGTCCGCGCTGCTGGATTTTACCGGCGACCGGTTTACTATCCTGCCGTACCGGGGTGATCCGGGCGATACCATGGCCACCGTGCGCACCGAGGTCAAGAAGTCGAACGGCGAGAAGGTCCCGGTCAATTTCAGCCTGCACAAAACCGATACCGGCTGGAAGGCTTGGGACGTGGTGATCGAAGGCGTCTCTTACGTGAAGAGTTTCCGCACCGATTTTGCGGCCGAGATTCAGCAGAAGGGTCTCGATGAGGTCATCTCGCGGCTGGAGGCGGATGGTAAGGTCCGCGCCAATGGCGTCGTGGGCGGCACCGGCAGTTGAGCGGCTCCGACGATCTCTCCGCATCCTTCGAACTGCTCGCGGACGCTCGTGCGCGAGTCGTCGGTGAACTCAACTTCCGCACGGTCACCCGTCTGCTGCCCGCGGGCGGCACCGTCATCGGTGCCGGTCAGGTGGCCGTGATCGACCTGGGCGGCGTCACGGGCAGCGATAGTTCCGGTCTTGCGTTGCTGATCGAGTGGTTGAGCGTCGCGAACCAGTCCGCGCATCCGCTCAAGTACGAGAACATGCCGGCGCAACTGCAACAGCTGGCACGGTTGAGCGACGTCGAGGGCTTGCTGACGCCGAGCTGACCTTTAGGATGCCGGTTTTTCCCCGGTCAACCGCCGCTTTCTCCTCGCGTTGATCACTCGAGTGCGTCAACATTTTCGAGGAGCGGTGTCATGCGTAACTTCTTATCTGCGGTGCTGTTGGCCGGCGTAGGGTTGGCTGCTACAACCATCAGCCGACCGGCCGAAGCCGGGGCCTTTGTCGGGGTCACTGTCGGCGTTCCCGTGCCCGGCGTTGCGGTGGTGGCTCCGCCGGTGGTGGTGACCCCACCGGCGGTGGCCTATGCGCCGGCGTATTACTACGCGGGTCCGCGTGTGGTGTATCCGGGCTATGTCCCGTACGGGCGTTACGGCTACGGCTACCACCCGTACGGCTATGCCTATCACCGTGGCTATGTGGTCGGACACGCCGTCGTGCGCGGCCGGTAGCCGTCTTACGGGGTCAGTGCGGTCGGGGAGGAACCTTCTCTTCCTTGCCCGGCGCCGCCGCCGGGTTGCGCTGGGTGGAGGTATCGGGCGGTGGGGTGTCGTCCGCACCCGGATCGACGAGGGGTTCCTCGGTCACCTTGCCGTCCGAGACCAGGTAAGCGCGGCGTTGCAGAAAGGCATCGCGGATGAACGCATACGGGTCATAGGCATTCTGCAGCGTTTCGTCGAGCGACAGCAGCCGGGCGCGACGGTCGATGAAGTCCGGTAGGTAAAGACCATACTTGATGTAGTCGTTTTTGATGTATTGGCGAGGATTCGTGTAGGTATCCACCACTCGCGCCGGCGCGTCGCGCAGATCCGATGGCCCCAACACCGGTATCTCGAGGAACGGACCGGGGTGCACTCCCCACTTGCCCAAGGTCTGACCGAAATCCTCATCGTTGTGCGCAAGCCCCGCCGCGGTTGCCGGGTCGAGGATCCCGCCCAAGCCCAACGTGGAGTTCATCACGAAGCGGCCCAGATCGCTGGCGGCGGCGAGGAACTTGCCCTGCAGCGCGTCATTGATGAGAACGGTGGGCGTGTCGAGATTGTCGAAGAAATTAGACACGCCGGTACGAATGGGTTGCGGCACGATCTTCACATAGGTTTTTGCAACCGGCTTGGCGACCGCGCGGTCGAGCGCATCGTTGAATTTATAGACCCCCCGGTTGAATGACTCCCAGGGGTCTTGCGGAGAACGCGGACTGTTGGGGGGCAGCGTGACGCAGCCACTTAACGTGGCGGCAAACATGACGGCAAGCGAAGCGCGTGCGCGCCATTCCTTCAGCATGGGATTCTCTCTTCCAATCAACGAGTCGTGAATTCTATACGTACGGTACGCGGTTTGTTCGTAAAGTCTGTGCGACACCATACACACTTTGTACCGGAAAGGGTTGGGTTCAGTGGCGGCCGTCGCCATTGCCGTTGTCATCCGCCACCCGGTTCTTACGGTCTTTCGGCATGGCGGCTTTGATCTCGTCCAGCCGCGCGCTGAAACGCGCCCGCTGCACCGGGTCGAGCCCAGGCAGCGCCAGCGCGAGCTGCAACTGGGTGGCCGACATCTTGAGGTCGCCGGTCATCACCCAGTAAAAAGACATGTAATAGTACGAATCTGCCAAATCGCCGGCCTGGCTTGCCGCCTTGGCAATGAGCTTGGTCTGATCCGGCGATGGTTCCACCACGTTGAACAAATCGTCCAAGATGAGCTGGGCACGCTTGTTCTCGCCGCTGCGCATCAGGGTCTCCGAAAGCCGGATGGTGATCGGCACATTGCGTGGGAACAAGGTGAGCGCCTTGTCCAACACCTCCTTCGATTCCTTGAGTTGTCCGTTCAGCATGAGCGCCTGACCCAGCGTGCCGTGAAATTGGTTCACCTTCGGATAGTCGCGAACCAATGCCTGTAGATCCGCGATCGCCGCGGCCGGATTTTTCATGGCGATGTCGGCGCAGTCCTTGCCGTAGCGGTCCTCGATGTTCGAGCCGCCGCCATTCTTCACCAGACTCGCGTAGTAATCCCTGACGCGCTTCGGATCCTCGACCAACGAGCGCAGCCGCTCACGCATCAACAAGTACCCAAGGGAATCTTCGTGGTGAATGCGTCCGATCTGCTCCGCGCGATTGCGTGCTTCCGCGACGCGCTCGGCCGAGAGCGGGTGATCGATGAGGAAGCCTACGGCGGAGATGCGGGCCGGATCCGGTGAATTGCGGTCCAGCTCCTGGAAGAACGTGGCCATGCCGAGGGGATCATAGCCGGCGTTCGCCATCGTGCCGATGCCCACCCGGTCCGCCTCGAACTCGTTGGCCCGGGTGTAGTTGATCTGGTGTTGGATGCCCGCGCTCTGTGCCGCCAGAATCCCGCCCTCCATGGCGCCGGGGTTGCCTTTGCCCGCGGTCGCGCCCAAGAGAATCGCCGCGAGCATGGCCGCAGTGGCCGCGAGGCCTGCATGGCTCTGATCGATGAGGCCGCGCACCAGGTGGCGCTGGGTCACGTGTGCCGTCTCGTGCGCCATCACGCCGGCGAGCTGGCTTTCGTTGTGGGTCGCAAGGATGAGGCCGCTGTTGATCGCGATGAACCCGCCGGGCATCGCGAACGCATTGATGACCGGTTCGCGCATCACGAAGTAATAAAACTGGTGCTGTCCCGCATCGGCATCGATGTCGGAATGACTCGACAGCGTGTGGCCGATCTCCTGGATGTAGTCGTTGATTTCGGGGTCCTCGAGCACGGCACCCGACTGTTCCGTTTGGCGAAACCACCCGAGGCCGACCTCATATTCTTCCTCGAGCGACACCACGGCGTTTGCCGGACTGCCGAGCTCGGGAAGATTCTGGTCGACCGCCGAGCCCGTGCCTGTACCCAAGGCGGGCTGGGGCGCGGTGGACGTCTCCACTCCGGTGGCCCAGCCCACGCCGACGCTCGCGCTCATGGCGAGCGCGGCGACCAAGGCCGTCAGTGAATTTCGCAGCTTCATTGGGGTGTCCTCGACCCGGTTGGACTGCGCTCTAGCTCACAAAGTTCGCCGGCGCGGAACGGGCGGCCGTCCGACGGCCGCTGCTCACAGCACTTCGGACGCATAATCAGCCAATCGTGACCGTTCGCCACGGACGAGCGTGATGTGGCCGGCATAGGCCCAGCCGTGAAACCGGTTGACGACGTAGGTCAAGCCCGTCGTGGTTTCGGTGAGATAGGGCGTGTCGATCTGCGCAATGTTGCCGAGACACACCATCTTGGTACCGGG
>Ga0116230_10000754_pt1 | contig 29167 bp, 15 predicted proteins | sample S1TSphfallax_3_FD_88678 | JGI IMG/M metagenome (GOLD analysis project Ga0116230, IMG submission 88678) | Host-associated microbial communities from peat moss isolated from Minnesota, USA - S1T2_Fd - Sphagnum fallax MG | ecosystem: Host-associated > Plants > Peat moss > Unclassified | place... | reverse complement strand
CGACTCTCTTCTTCTGTTGCTGCCGCCGTGTTTTTACATAGCGAAGTGCAATAAACGCGAGTGTTGCTGCATTTGGCTCTCAGGACCTGGGTTTCAGGACCTCGATAAACGGACACTGGGTTTTAGAAACCCAGCACCTCGACAGACGCACGCACGCAACACATCACCACATCATCCATCAAACATGCCACCACTGTTCCTGTTCCTGCCTGTAGGGAAGGGAAAGATGGCGGGAAGAAGAATCTTACCGACTGCTCACTACTTTCAAGAGAAAATTTGTGCAATGGAATTTGTGGGCTACCGGATCTACAAGATGGCAAACGGTGATGGCAGACGACGACGAAGAAGAAGAGTCGGAGAGGAGAAGCGGCTGGTCTATGGCTTTTTTTATTATAGGAATTTTACCGGCAGAACCGGCCTCTGCATTTTCTATGGCAGAACCGGTTCTACCGGTCAATTAAAACGCAGAACTGTCGCGTCGGACAGACCCTCAACGCGAGGTTTCAGGACCTGGGTTTCAGGACCTCGAAAGCTCTCCATCCTACGGTCGTCTTATCTTTTTCCCGTCACTTTTCTCTGCGTCCAGTGGTCACAGACGCACGCACGCACGAAGTGAATTTATATATAAGATGTGGGGCCATCAGGTATAGTGTGAATTGGCCCGTATTGGTTTTTGAGGGAATAGGTAGTTACAAGATCATGCAAAAAGAAGACTGACATGACATGACATGTTTCCCTAATGAACCGACTGCTTTTGAGGAAATTATTATCTAAAGGAAGAATGTGCAAAAACAAGCTTGACAAATCCAATTCCAGAATAAATATGTACCCCCAGTTTATAATGGAGTGTTAGCCCATGCCAAAAATGGTGACGGACAGTTTTGGAAATAGAAATTTCATGCAGCCAATGGGAAGGCTCAGCATGCATTCAAAGCGCCTTGATTTTTTTCTGGGTGGGGGGTGGAAGAGGGAGGACTTTTTCCTTTGTTCTCAACATGTTCCCTTCAAGTTCCCAATGGGTTCCCAGTCTGTTCCTTAGGTTCTCAATGTGAGAGGATTTTTGCCTTTGTTCCCATCAAGTTCCCAATATGTTCCCTAGGTGTTCCCCAAGGGTGTTCCCAATAGCACCTCGCTTTAATCCCTTATGTTTTGCCGAAAGTCCTCCCCTTCTCACCTATATAGTTTCAATTTTTCTGGGGTGATGGGCCAATCAAATTGGCTCATTGCCTAAAAAAGAAAAAGGTTGGACTTGTGAGGCACCCCAACTAGTTAATATGAAACAGAATGTACCCCAGAATAGGGTAGGGTGTTCTTAGGAAAGGGCATTACCATAGGTCAAAAATAGTGATGAATAGATCTACGTTTAGAAATTCTGCTCAGCCAATGAGGCAATGCAGCATGCACACAAGAGGCCCATGCGTTTTGCAGTTGGTGAGGAGGGCCTGCGGGGAGGAAGGGTCTGAGTTTTTTTGGGGGGGGTTTGGGGAGGGAAGAGAGGGAGTCAATTCTATTGGGCAACCTCTCTTCTAAGTGACAGTTAACTAACTCATGCAATCTTTTGAATTTTTTGCAAAACTACACTTGAAGAAGTAGTTAACTCATGAAATGGGCAGAATTTAGGGTTTAGGGTTTTGTTGTAAATTGTAACAGATGCCATTCCAAAATATATTGACCATTTGCCCACACGGTTCTCCTCCGCAGGACTGCACTGTCAGGCCCAGAAAGGGCGCCAGACAGTGCTTGATGGGGGGGGGGGGGTTTGTGTATTTAGCATCTCGCCATTTTGTTGAGTAAGTCGTCAACCAAGCCTGTTCCTGTGATGTGACACATCTAACACAATGGGCAAGGGTGAGGCAATTTCATGACATTAAGGCCTGGGGTGGCAGATTCAATGAATAAAAAAAAGTTGTTCAACAGACACATTTGGGTCACTATTATGACTGTATGATCATTGGCAGAAGATTATGTCATGTAGTGTGGTCAAGAAAATGACATAATCTGCCACCCCAGACCTTCATGTTTGTAAAATTAGACTTTGGAAATTATACATGTGGAGAGATGATGATTAACAATCCCCTTTGGAGTTTGAGTGAACAGCTTGGTACATCATGCTTTGATTGAAGGCTGGATTTGACAATTGTGCCCTGTGAATGCAAGTCCTGTGAAGGAGTAAAGCCTGTTACAATTTATAACAAAACAACAAATATTGTAAATGAAGTTGTAGACTTCAAGATCAACCCACAAGGAAGATGCATGCAATTACTAAAGAGACGGTTTGATGCCGAATTGGAATATGAGCACATCCACCAATACGCCCACTATCCACCATAACAGTTGAAAGATGTTATAAAAATATTATCAATCTTGATATGAAGGTGCATATATAGTACCACAAACTTGATGCAGAAGAAGCTTAAATCCATGATTTCTCAATATGGTACAGCAGATGAAATTCAAGTATCTTTCAGCTGAAAGATGGAATGGACTTGGCAATTTCAAAAATGCCTAATTTTTACCATTAACTGTTGCTCAAAGTGCACAATACTGAGAGAGGATTCTACCACAAAGCCTTTTAGTCCTTGATGGTTTGGCAGTCAACTTGAACACATGTCCTCAAAAAAACACATAGATCTGCACAGTTGCAATTGCCATGCTGAAATTTCAACTTGGCAACTTTTATCATGCACTTAGCCTGCACTATGTGTTGTGCTTTGCCCACATTTGGAAAAAATGAAATAGTGGAAAGTCCTACCAAGATGACTAAACCTTCTGTAAGTCATAAAGGTTTGATTGGTTGCAAGAGGCCAACTTATCTCTATCCTGTGAATAAGTTGCCACAAAATCAGAGTTCAAACCTGCATCAATCCTTGTAAATCTTACATGCTTACCTTTTGCTGGAAAACTCTTGCAGTTGAAAGTACAAGGAGTTCCTCCATTGCTATGCAAAAGCTAAGAAATTCCAACTTCATTTGAAGGCAATGCAAGATTCTCAATATTGTCCTTCATCACTATATACCAGAATTGGTCATTTGATTGTTTGAGAACTGCATATATGAGATTAAAGAACCACACTGAGAACTGGAGGGGTGTTTGGTGCCATTTCTAATACCCTGCCCAACACTGGTCGGACTCAAGGCTGCATGGTTGCCAATTCATGGCCATTCAGCTGACAATTTTGGAGTCTGTTGGCATGCAGTGACAGGTATCACCTGTCATGTTCACCTGACACTTGAACCCTAGTAACCAATTTGTTAGGTGCCTGCATTTGGGGATGTGGGTTTAGTTCCAGTAGGGGCAGAGACAGTACTTACCTGTTTTAACTGCCATTCAGCAATGGGCATTGTGGATAAGAATACCTGTAATACCTGTCACTTCAGCTGAAAATTTGGCACTGATTTTTCTAGGATTTGTGGCTGCATTTGACAGGAGCTTTAATTCAGAGTGGCAGGAGGCAATACTTGATCTTGTGGAACTTTTGAAGATTGAATTCCCCAAAAACCTTGAAGAATGGCCTATGGTGTGTGTTTCATTTGCTCTTGGATTGAAGCTCACAGATAACAACTCATATAACAACACAAGAATCATTGTTTAGGTTCACATGATGGTTGTGCTGCATAGCATGGCTTGGCCAGAAAAGCCCTGGAATGGGTGCACATGCAAACCAAAAAAAATGAGATCTAGGTTAATCGTCCCATGTCTGGTGGCTCCCTGTCCAATTTTACAGTTTTCTGTCAAAATGTCTGGAAAGACTGTTTTTTTTTCCCGCCTATAGTGCAGGATACTTTATGAGACAGAGCTTTGAACTCATCTGAAGTGATGAATATCATGTCATATTTTTTTTCCTTGCAGACACTGCCACAATTTTTCAAAGTCTACATATGGTATATCCAAGCTTACAGAAAATTGGAGGATTGTTATGATCAGGTTTGTACATTGTTACCCCAGTTTACTGAGAGCTCTTGCAAGACATTTTCTGATCAGCTTCACTTCTGAGATTTTTTATACTAGCTCCAGAAACACCTGAAGTTGTCTAAGTAGTGAATTTTATGTACATTGCTTCTCCAATGTGCAATAAACTTGGAGAGCTGCCTATTTGGCAATTGCAAGTGTGGTATGTGTTTTCTACTGACTGTCATAAGCTGCTGTCATCCATTCTTATTCTGACTCAGACAAATGTTGCCAGAATAATCTTAGTGCACTCTTACTTATTCAGCTGGGCTGGTCATGATTCCTTGCAGTAGTATATAGTGTCCAATGCAACTAAAATAAAACTGCTGGTTTCAAGCATTTGCAGGACAAGCTCTTTGAAGCAACAAATTGTGATTAGGGAACTTGTTCCAAATTTTTTTGCTCCTGATTAGAGAGAATGGAGAACAAGCCTTACCAGTTCTATGTTTGGTTGTGAGCACAGATGGTGCATCCTCAAAAAAGGCGGGATGTAAAGAAAGCATTGGACGCATGTTGGAAGTAAAAGGAGTAAGGATTTCTCTACATTCTTACTAATGTAAACCCTGATGCAACAACCCACACACTGTTGCCAAGGGATTCAGAGTCAGGATTCTTTAGTTTTGAAACAAGAAGATAGAAAAGATTTGTACAAGTTTCAGACTCTGTTTGTGATGATTGGCTTGTTTGGTGGCAGTGGATGGTGGGACTAAATGGGAATAAGCAATACTTCAACTTTGATGATATACTGGCAAGTCAATTCATATCCAAACATTGGAAATATTACAAATTACTGTGATAAAAATCAAAGAGACAACCATCTACACAATTTTCCACTTAAAAACTTTGCCACACAGTGAACTCATGGTATAATTTAAACCACTTCTCGAGTTTTCCAGAAATGTGTTGCTGAAGATGTAACCCACCCAGTAATAAAAAAATGTAACAATAAGGTGGCATAAGTGATAGGATAATTATAAGCCAAAATTGCAATTTTTGTTTGGTGGACCAACCTCCTAAAAGAAGCTACATATATCATCAGCCCAAGTGATAGTAGTGGTAGTTACTGGGTTCATGAAGAGTCCAAAAACGAAATAGGCAGGAATTCATGATAATTGCAATTTTCATGACACAGGCAGAAATGACATTAGGTCCAGATGCTTTGGACATAGTTCCACCACGAGTGATACTGCTACGTACCTCAAAGCCCGTGATGAGTATTTGGTAAGCTTGTGAGCAACAATTGTAGTTGTCTGCATGCCAAAATTGTGTACTCAAAAGGAACTTTTAAAGTATCTTCTGCTTTGTTTTCGTGATGGTTCAAATTCATGTGCTAAATTGCAAGTGGCCATACTGGGAGCATGACATCTGGTGGTTGTCATTTGGGAAACTGAAAATTAAGTAATTGAAATCAATTAGAGCCTAGACTTGGTCAACGGGTGTTGAAATTCCTGAAAGGGAATTGTCAGAGCTGCAAATGGGTCTTGTTGGATCCTCCAAATCCAGAAACTAAGTCTTGTGAAAGGTGCCTTGGTAGAAAAGGGAAATTGCCTTAGCTGAGGCAGAATGAGACAGCAATAAAAGAAGCTGAAGACAAAGGAGCACAGGATTTTCAAAACCGTAAAAATAGCAGAGAAATCATACAGCTGCCTCCACCAATGACTGGAAATGAGTCTGTTTCACTCCTGCAGGTGCAAAATGTGCTTTTTTAATTCACAAGCTTATATGATTAGTAGTACAGTTGCTATTGTCCCAAAGAGAGTTCTGTTTCAAAACTGAATGATGGGTAGACCAATCTGCCATGCTGTTTTACATATGTCGTCTTGATTGTCATAATTCTAAGAGGACAAGTAGGTCCTAAGAAATTTTAGAACTAAAGAACACGTAATTTGCAGATTTGAACCTCAGAAACATTTGCTAACAATGAATAGAAGAAGACAAAGGAAGGTCCATGATGTTGAGCCAAGCAAGGGAATTGAGATGTAATCTGAGAGGTTAGCAATTTTGCTTTGTCTCATAGGGTTTTGATGGTTTGGAATGATTCACTTGGATCTTATTGATCCATGCTGCAGGCTGAGGAGAGGGGAAGACAAGACAGATTCTTGATTGTCAACATGATCAAACAGAAGCAGGTCATTTCCTCTGTCAAATGTCTCAAAGAATGTTATTGTTTTGAGCATGCATGATATTCATCTCATAAATAAATTTCATGAGTGTGTTGAGCTGTGGCCATAGTTTTTGTACAGAGCTCATTATTTTTGATTCAAAGTTTGATGACACATATACATGGAAAATTTATCAAAGCATGGTGTGTGGGTAGTTATCATTCATGTCAAGTTGTGCAAACACACACTAAAGCATAAAGCACTCAGAGATATTTCCTAGTGTATTTGGAGGGCATCTTATATCCATGAGAATCCCTCCTAGAAAAGAGGATGTATTTTACACCTACTCCTTAAGGGTGGGAGGGAAATTATAAGTAAGCATAATTTCCCTCCCACTCCTAAGGAGTAGTGTAAGAACCCTCCCCCTCCTATGCCTTGCGATCTACATTTGTTTAAGTTCATGTTAATGCTCACCTTATGCTATATGATGGGTGTGAGGGACATACCCAAAATGTGGGGCTGGACTCTGCTATTGCCTCATCCAAGTGCCCTTATTTTGGGAATGCCCCTACCTTGGGGCTTTACTGTATGGCGCTTTTTGGGTTAATCATGCACCATGTGCTCTTTGAAGGTGCCCAAAAGCAACAGACCTCTTCTGACTTGAATTGAATCCTACACACAACAATCAAGTAGTGAAGGTGTAATTAATGTAACTTCAGTGGGATTGCAGGGCTGTAAAAGAACAAGAACTTGAGAATAAATGACAAGGCATCAAATCTCACTCCAAAATCAGTGCTGCTCAATTTATGCAATGCATGTATCCTTCAACTGATACCCCTATCAGCTGTACACCATTTGAACTTGAAGGTCTTTGCTTCATAGCTCTTCATGTTTCTCATGATAAATACAGACCCAAAATTGTGGTTGGATGCTCTTTTAATGAAATGACAAAAACAAACAAAGGCTCTGTGACTGTTGAAATTTCCTCAGTTTAGAGATTTTTCATTTTGTGATGACAAAACTCCTGACTATCATAGACATCCTTGCATATGCAAAGTGTATGCTACTTTTGAGTATTAATTTGAACCACGCTTGTTGGCATTGACTGTGAAATTGACAAAAGAACTCGAGGTTTCATTGGGAGGCTGCTTACTGACCACATGTGTGTTGATGAGATGACTTTGATTTGTAAGAGCTTTAATTCTCAAACCTCCACCCTCAACCTGTCTACAATTCATTTACATTCAAACAAAATGTATGGAAACTCAAAACCCTTGTTTATTGTGGTGTGGGTTTAGATGACTAAGGAAATGTTGATGACCCTCAAGGCTCAAACTCTGTGACACCCCAATGGAATGTTCTTTACAGATATGAATAATCACATTCCAAGGAACCCACAAGACCCACAAATTGCTTTGGAAGAGAATGCTGAGAGGAGATGGGGGATCTGAGAGATAAACAAGCAAGAAGAAACAAATGCAATTCTGGATATCAAGAAAGAGATGATGGATTTGGAAGCCCAAGAGATGCACAAGATTATGCAAGTAATAAGTCCTATTCACTTCTTGCCTCACAGAATCCATTGACTGAAACTCTTCCCTGGTGTGAGTTGGATCATGAACTGGCCAGACAAGTTATTTTTAGCCATTCCATAGTTAATTTTTCCATATATATAGTATATATGGAGAAATTATGGAATACTTCTAATTGGGTGTCCCTCCATTAGCATGTGGCTGAATAAGAATTGAGACCTGGATACGAATTTCTACCCTCCTTTTCCCAAGGTAGGGCTGGAGGAAGCAAAGACATCATTGATCCACCCCTGGCAATGTGGAGACCTGAAGATGAGAAAAAGAAGAAAGGGGAGAAAGATAGTGGGAGGAAGAAAAAGAAAACAAAAGGGGGCATTCACATGCCTATCCTGAGGATGAAGAAGAAGGTGGTGAGCCTATACCCATGTGTCCCAATGCCTTTGGGCATCATGTCAAAGCTGCCTGTGAAGCTTATCTCAACAATTGGCATGACAAAGATGATTTTGATAATCATGAGCAAAAGTTCATCCCTGATGTTCTTAAAAATGCTTAACGTCCCTTGGTCTTTGAGCAGGTACAAAACTCCTATAGAAGTGAATCTGTCAAGCTCTAGAAGGGACTTTAGATGCATTACTGGTAACCTTACAGGACTTGGTTAGACATATCACGTTAAAACTTCAGCCCCAAAAAAAATAAAATTCAATATGCTACAAACACCTTGAAACACATTAAAAAAAAAATTTCTTAGAAAATGGAGAGAGCTAAATGCATATGAGATTTTGGCTCCAAACTACAGACCTTGGAACTTAATTAGTTTGAAGTCCAAATTGATAGTGGAATGTTTGCACTAGAGTAAGAAAATTCAAATTCTTAGTCTCTTTGCTTTGAGAGATTATTATGTACAGAAGACAAACATGAACAGAAAGACTACCTACACTAGGTGAGCCCAGTGTTTCAAACTAAAGATTTCATATAAATTTCTGCACAGGTGAGGTTGGATGTTGAGAACTTCTTGTCCAACTGAAGAAGAAGCTTGCACAAGATGAGAAAGTGGCAATCAAAATTCTCTTGAAGCAAGCCAAAAAGGAAGGCAAAGAGAAAGAACTCAAGGCAAAACTCAAAGCTGAGAAACAACAGGTTTGAACATGAGTCACCACCCTACTACCCCTTTGAGAATTATTGCATTTCACACATTTTCACAAGGTACAACACTATTGCACCTCATTCATCATGAGGCAGAGGAAAACGCAAAACTGATTGATCAGACAGGGCCAGATCACAGTCTCATGAGTACAATCACCTGATACAGGTGGAAGATTTAGTCTGATGGCGTGGGTATGCAATCCTTAAAGTTGCTGTCTCAAGAGCCACAATAGTGCTCTTATCTGCAGGCATACGTCAGTGTACAGTTGCAGCCAGGATCCTGCATCCATAACTTGTGCAGCTGATGATCATGCTCATTTGGAGATATGCTGTTCCCCTTCTTTGACAGATGCTGCAATGGACTCTCTTGTGCATACTTCTGAGCCTCCTTCTTCCAAGTCCATTCTGGGCTGCCATCTAGCTCAGCCTGCGATGTCTGACCACCCACCACCTTCATCCTCTTGTCAATTAGCACTGCAGCTGGGGACTCATCCAGAAATTCTTTATACATAATCACAAATGCTAGCCCTGCAGTTAAACTTGCCATTCCGGCTATGGGACAGAGTGCTAGCTCCCATGACTTCAGCAAAGGATTTATCTGAACTCCTGTGTCAGGCTCCTGATGCATCATTTTCAAGGGCTCATCAGGTACGCTGGTTCCATCACTGCTGGCCACAGTGCCTGATGATTGCTCTACCGCTTCACCATTTGACTTTGCTGTCATACCTGGACAACTGCTTGTGGGATCATCATGATGTCTCTCAGCTACCACTTCACCATTTGATCTCTTCAAGTCTGCACTACTACCATCAGGTTTGGGATGATGATCATGTCTCTCAGCTGGCCCATAGTTTATACTAGATGCTTTCCTCTGGAACTGTACCACTGCCCTTGTCAGGATTGTTCTCACACTGTTTGTCCATGTCACTTTCATCCTCATAGTAGAATACGAGACCCCAGATCAGATCTCATGTTTTCCTGGAGCTTCAAACAGTTTTGATCTAACATCCCAAAGTCTCTGTATCTGAATTCCCTGTTCTGGGACAGGCTGCTGATTCCAATTAGCTTCCTCTCTCTCCTCTCCTGACCAAGAGAGATTTGAGTTCTCCTTAAACCTTGTGGGACTCTTTTTTTGCTGCCTTCCTCTTCCACAAAACACAGATTCAAGGAAAGATGGTTACAAGTCCTTTCATGATCAGGATGATGGGTCTCTCTGGAGACAACCTGGATGGAGCTGTAATATTCCCACTAATCTGCAGGCTTGCTGTTCTGATCCTAGGATTTGTGGATTGTGTGAAAATTGTTGGTTTTGTGCAGCAGCAGCAGCAGCAGAACAACACCACCACCACCACCTAGTCCTTCTCCAATTCCTTGCACAAAGTACACTTTGACTGGACAAAGGATTCATAGATTATGTGAAAAGAGTTGTGTACTTTTGTGCACAACAAGATTTTGTAGATCAATGTGTGAAAATTCATGTTGGATTTTGTGCACAACAAACAAACAACACCCACCTTCTCCAATTCCTTGCTCTGAGTACACTTGACTGGACAAGGGAGCTTTGTAAAATTAGAAGGTTGCTATATTGAAGCTTGAGATTGAAGCTTGCCAAAGTAGAACTAGATTAGTGTAAAATCATTCTTTTTATGTGTAGCACTGAAATTGAGGAATGTTCTAACCTCCAACATTTATGTATAGACCAACATATAGTTTCTTCTCTAAGTCTATATATGTTTTTGCCCCCATTCTAGAGATGTTAAATTCAACAACACTTAGCCAGGTGCACTAGGAGACAAAAGACTCATCATGCAATGTTGTTTATACAAAGTTCCTCAAAATGCTGGACCACTAGGAGATTTGAGATTCTGGGTGTTGTACAAAAGAAGAATCTGATGAGTAACTTTATGAAATATTACTTGAACTCAGAAATGGGCATGTTTTTCTTGTACAGGAGAAAAAAGACAAGGTGGCAAGAGCGAAGGAAAAGAAGGAGGCTGAAGCAAAAGCTCCACCACCTCCTCCGCACCAGACAAAGAAAAAACCCAAGCACAAGGACTTGTCAGAGAAACGATTCCTGGAGTCTATATACATTGAGCTTGTGAAAGAAGGCATAATACAAGTTTGTTGTGCAGATACCTTTGATGAGTTGATCACCCAAGAACAATTGTGTGGCACAAATTTTGACCCCATTCAGCTTTGGGAGATGGATAACAGTATGGCTCAGGTTAGAACTTAGAACCAGTGTTGGTCTGGTATGTTTTGTAACAGTCTGTTCCAGTGTTGGGTGGTTCTTTGATTTTTCAAAGAACTGCCAGTTCCAGGTATTTGAGAAAAATTCAGAAATAAAGAACCAGCCTGTTCTGGTTATTTGAAAACAGCAGAATCAAAAGAACTGGCGGTTCCAGGTATTTCAAAACCCTCGAAGGACAGCCACTTTTCATGAATGAGCCGCCAATTCGTTGTTGGTTCTTTGACATTATTTTTTACCAGGGCAAGTACTGCCAGAACTCTATTTTCCAAGTCAGTGCTGGGGGGAGTATTCCAAATTTTGACCTTGCTGGTTATATGCCTTTATATGTGGTATGACCTCCAGCAGAGGTTTGGTCCAAAATCAAAAAACTGCCCAACACTTGTCTGGTCCTGGTATATGGGTGTCTGCAAAAATGAAATACCAGGAGGAAACTGGTACCTATCAGAGAACTCCTGCAAATTATGCACCAGTCTGAATTTGGTTATAAGAGCCATTTCAGACAACCATATGGTCATGAAAAGAACCAGCCTTATTGGTTGTGTCTTAAAATTTGGGTTGTCAAATTTCATTTTCATAATCTGCTAATCAATTTCTCAATCAAAATCAGAGTCATGTTGCTTCCCAATTAAGTCAGCTATTTGGGCCACCTTACCCTTTTCCTTTCTTTCATAGAACCATAGATATTGTTCTGAAGGTTTTTTATATGTGCATGCATATAACAAGAAGAGAAACACAAAAAAGAGAAACTAAAGATCAATAACATAGAAGTTAAAGAAGCTTGTTGCAGAATTCATGTAAACCACCCATGAAACCCACCCTTGACTGACCTTTGGCAGGCAAAACGGTTAGTGATTGAATATGTGGTGTTGCCATTGGCCTCAGTGCTAGTGCACGAGAATGCAATTGTGAAGTCACTTCTCTTATTTGGAGGGCCTCAGACAGGCAAAACCCTTTTGGTGAGTACCTATAATTCATCTTCCAAATCTCATTATCATAGTTTTGTTAGTGGAACAAAGTACAAAGAAATTCTCTATCATGTCACGTTCTGTACAATATTGTACATGTGTGTGTGTGTGTTTTGGCTGAAGAAACTGAATGTGATCCATATCCATATCATGAGACTAGATCTTCTACAGCATAGATGAGCAATACCAACTATTTGATGAATTTTCAAATGTCTCTGAACAACATTTTAGTATTATTTTGTGTCAAAATGGAGGTGTGCTCATAGAGAAGCAGACTAAACTCTAGTCCTCTTTTATGTTTGGTGATTGACTGAATGGACACATTGAAATGATCACTAAGATTTTAAATTCAATGATCATTTGCAGGCTCATGCAGTTTGTAGGGCAGTGGGCAGAACATTTACAAACTTGTCATCAAGTGTAATAGATGGAAAATACACAGGAGCCAAACCACTAGCCATGTTGTTACACATGTTTCAAAACTGGCAAGATTATGGCACCTTCTGTAATTTATGTTGAACATGTTGATCAAGTCTGTTCTTTCAACCCTCAAAATTGCAAGCTAGCTTTCAATAAGCATTCTTTAATAGCAAGATTTCATCAGCACTAGAACGGGGTATTTCAAAACCACCAACCAATGACGCGCAAAGTTGAAGTTGATCAAGTGAGTGAGCAGATGAGGAAAGATGAGAGAGCACCCAGCTGTTGCCATCTCTCTACAGTTGATGTGTTTTCTTGGCCCTCTAGGTGTTTGTGATGGACAAGAAGGTGATCAAGTTATATGGCCTCAAAGATAAACAAAACCGTATCAAGAAGCTTTTAATGAAGGAAATCAGTGCAGTTTTACTGGGTGACCATGTGCTTTTATTAGGCACCACTAGTAATCCTCAGGTATATATTGTTGTCCCATTATTTAGATCAACAAAACTCCTAGAAATAAATAAAAGAAATTAATAAATTTTGCTACACTGCACTTCACATCAGATGCTCCTTTTATTCCATGAACAAATTTTTTGGAGGATGAAGAATGGTCTGGTGTGCAGAATTTACAAGGCAAGAAGGGACCATCAAAGATCACTAAGGATATTTGCAAGTTCTTTTCACAATGGGTGTATTGTCCATATCCAGACCACAGAGCTAGGTTGGCATTGTGGCAAGGTCTTATCGAACGATATGGAGGAGCTGTTATTCACCATTTTAATGTCTCCACACTTGCCACTCTTTCTGTTGACTACAGCATTGGTGCTATAGATGACATTTGTAAATTAGTCCTAACTCCACAATGTGGCTGCAAGGTAAAATTTTTAATAGGTCTATCACGATGTGAAAGTTCTGCACAATCCTTCAAAAACTTGTTTGTTTAGAAATGGTGCAAATGGACTTGTATAAATCTTTTGCTTCAAAATCAAGGATTTATTGCATCATCACTCTTCAACTCAATATGAAAACAGAATTTTGGAACTGGTTCTCTTTTGGCCCTTTGTTCACACATAGATCACTATACAAACTAGCTACTGCTGCAGATGTAACTGTTCTGCAGTTGGGTACTAGCAAATTAATGTGATGTTTGTTCACAAGCCCACAGTGAATTGATTCTTAGTGATGTTGAACTAGCATTTTTTCAGTTGGCAAATTTGCAACAGTTGATTTTTTTTTCTTTTTTTTCCAAGCTGTAGGAAAAAGTCATTTTTTGTGTTTTCTAGTCATCAAATTTAGATTTTATTTGAATTAAGAAAAAATCACCAGATTCGACATGAAGTTCTAGGTGTAGGTAGCCAAAAACATAGAAGGATGCTAAATTTTTTTACTTACACATTTTGTTTATAGCTAAATTTGGCTAAATCCACTTATGGAAGATCACCACTATGGCTATATCACACAATGGAGAACAAAAAGGCTGTGTTCAACACTTAGAATGCAGTCTTTCTCCAAAGTTTTTCAGTGATTAGAAGTACAGATCTTGTGCACATCCAATCAAAAAACTAAACCTGATGTGAATCTAGAACTTCTGGAATTGTGTACCCCACAGGTTGCAAGAGAACCCTTGTTGGAAGATGAGTTTCTTCATCAATTCCACAAATTCAACCCTATTGACCTGACACTTCCCACAGCTTGTCGTGTAATTGCAAACTTTCCTTGCATCCATGCTTGTGACCTGGCTAGCCTTTGGTGAGATCTGATTCCAGCTTCAAAGAGCTTTTTAATAGACAAGATGGCTGTTGAATGTTAGTTACAAAAGCTATAGATTTGTGTGTGTTTATTATCATTGGTGGAAATATTGTAGTGTAAAGTCCTAGGGTGGGGCATTCTGAAATAAGGGGCCTTGGGCTTGGCAGTAGCAGTGAGAGGGATCTTAAGCCTACTAGGTAGTTAGGAGCATGACAGACCTTACACATATAAGTAGACCTAAGATCCCTCCCACTCCTAAATGGCAGGCATAAGATCCTTCATCTTTTAGGGATATTCACTGATATGAGGTTAGGCCCTCCAAATTAGCCTTTCTTTAACTGGCAAAATATAGCCAAAAAGTGAAATTAAACTCTAAAATGAAATAATTCTTAGAATCTAATATTTGGTTCCAGTAGGTAGCTAAAACCATAGAAGGGTGTTTATATTTTGTAACTTTCATGTCTTTTTTTAGCCAAATTTGGCTAAATCTTCCTATGCTTTATGGGCACTTTAGCTACAGTAAAACACTGACAAAAGATCACTGCTTCGAATACACTAGGAAATTTCTCCTGTTGCTTTACCTTAATATTAAACTTTACTTTCCCTCATTTCATTACATGGATTGTTGTGCAGCATTTTGCAAAGGGTCCAAAACCTGTGCAAGAAAACCTTGATGATCAGAAAGTAGGAGCAAAGAAGGAGCCCAATGCCCAAAAAAAGAAATAAATTTTTGTGAGCATTTGGATATTTATTGGATTAGGTCTGTATAGAAGTTTTGTAGAAGTTTGTTTCCCAAGGTTGCAAAGTAGAGATGTTTGGTCAATAAAAGAAATAAAGTTGGCTTCTGGATTTAGAAAAAAAAATCATTCAATTGGAATGACATATTTATAGATAATGGATCAACCGGCCACCCCTAACTGGCTACGCCCAGTTTTTGAGCCGTTAAGCTAGTGGATTTATTTGAGGAGCCTTTCAACATTTCCTTCTCAAGCTGTATCTAGATTCTACAGGTGCTCGCAGATTTGTGCAAGGAGCTTTACAACAATTGTATCTGAAGCGATATATAGAGGTGCTTGTGGTGACTCTATAGTTAAGCTACTAAGTCTTTTGGAGGTAGCTAGTTTGGGTTAGGTTTGTCCCAAGTTTTTTTAATTTAGAGTTAGGGTGGGTGTATGCAATCCAGATTAAATGGGAAACTATGACTTGTAAATAAAGCTTGAATTGAATTATGGGGTTGTTTTCTGTCAAATTTAGCATCTCTTGGTGCAGTCATCTAGTTTCAGCTTTCGCATAAAATGTCAAAGTAGATTTATGTTTGATTTACATCAATCAGTATCCTAATCTTAGTGGAGAATGTTGGGCACTCTGGACAGATGTTGGGAAACACATTAAAACAGCGGAGAACAAGGTCCTGAAGCTTTTGTTGGCTGCAAATGAAAAATCGGAAATGTTTGAATTTGAAAATAATATTTTGGCATCCTTGACAATCCTCTGACATTTCTAACAAGAATAAGAATACCATTGTAGTAGCAAGAACACCAAAAAAAAGCATTGAGCATTTAAACATTTTGAAATTTCTTATTTTGGTAACCTTGAATGTAAATCAAAGTGAATTGAGGCTCAGATGTTACATTATAGTTGTACAACATGAATTTTGGAAAGAGAAATACCAGCAGCAGCTTCTTTATTGGAAGGGGGGCTGGGTGGAACATGCAAGTTACAAGCAACATACTAGAGCTTTTTTGGTTAGGTTTGTGGAAACATCTTATTTATGCAAAGATGTAACTCTGATGGACTCCAAAATCAGTTACAAGAATTCTAGAATTAACTTACCGTGTGGCATTGCTTGTGGGCAAGACTGTTACTAACAGTAGAATGAACCCAACGGAAAATTATATTGTGGATCAATTTGTTTTCATAGGATTAAGACACTATATAGTGTGGGATTGCATATGGATGAAATTGAATAACATATTTCAACTAACATTGTATTGCACATAAGAAGCTTGTAATGAGGATGACTACATTCCAATCTCCATAGGTTTTTGGTCGAGAAATTTATCATAGACCTTATAACCCCATGGATATTGACATGTCCTTGAAGCAGATGGAAAAATCATTAGGAAAATTCACATATTTTCAAGTAAAAGTATGGCTCAAAATCAACAATCCTGCTTCCAAGGTTACCATTCAAGATGATAGGTGGATCCATGTTACAATCTAGTTAATGCAGTTTTGGTGGGTGTCCAAACAGAAATGAACTTATCATTTCTGTAACTTGGGTGGCTTTCCCGTATCCATGTTTCTGCAGATTTCGGGTAATATACAAATAGACATTTTTGGTGGGTGCCCAAACAGAAATAAACTAACAATTTCTGTAACTTGGGTGGCTTTCCTATATCCATGTTTATGCAGCTGTTGGGTCTCACCTGCCCTCAGGAAAGGGTAAATATTTCAACTAACCTTTTTGTATGTAGACTATGCATTCTATTGTCTTTTCTGGACAAGTATATATTTTAAATGGACAGGCAAGCAATTGGAAATGCTCACAACTTGGTAATGTTTCAAAAAGAAAACAAAAAAAAGTAAAAGAATAAAAAGGTAATGGTGTGTTGAGCAAGTTTAAAAATAATCTAGCTAAATACAATATTGAATGATGTAAATATTGTTAAGTATCAAGTAACCAGCTACTTGCTGCTTACTTGATAATTACGAATGATTGGATTGGGAGTTGTTGCTGTTCTTCTTGTGGGGATGCTGGTACACACTTTACCCCGTCTGCAGTCACAAGTTCCATTAAACAAGTGAAGAATCTTGAATCTTAAAAGTGAAGCAATATTCGTCTTGCTACAAGCTGCTGAGGATAAGGAATCCCTGCTAGGAGGTACATTGGGTTATTTGTATAAATGCAGATTGATTACTCATGGTGTAGCCATCTGTCACATGGACACAACATTGTGGGCCTCTGAGCACCCTGCATTTGCAGCTTTGGATATTCCTCGTGGAACTGAGGCCTGCCACTGGAACATCCAGCATGACCTCATTTGGATCCAAACAGAGTACTGGCTGCTGGTTGAATATCAGAATCTTCATTGCTGCACCAGCTAAAAAAGTCCAAGCTTCTTTGGGTGGCAACAAAGTCACAAAAATGCTGCTTTGTCTGATTGCTGAAAGATGCAGAATTCAAGTTTTATAAACTAGATATGAATCACGTTCTACAGGGGCTGCAACTGTTGTTATGAATGTTTCTAGGCAAAAAATGGGAGCTAGGAGAGAATCTACATAAATAAGACCAGAGACAGTCATGTATCTTCAAGCTTCTGATCATTGTCTAGTTTGTGTATCATATATATATAACAGTGTGGTGTATGTAGTTGTGAACTAGAGCATGGCCGTTAGAGTTGACGTTGTGCCTTCCGCTCTATGGTTTAATGTATAGTGTGTGCTCTGAAGCAAAAATGAAAAGAAGTATAGTTATACAAATACATGTCTCCATGACCCTAATACCAGGTCTGTCAAAATTACAAGTTTAATGGAGTTCTATGAACTGAGAATGGAGCTTGGTGGACACACTACACTAATTCTGGTTCATCGTTAATCTATCAAAGTGTTTTAAAAGGTTTGGGTACTTCTGCAATTCATATGAATTTATGCGGGCTAATTTATAACACTCTCAATGTTGGAAAACTGTTTCTATTTGTAGTAGTCATCATCCTTTCAGAGAATGAATATTTAAATGCACAAGGGGAGACCCTAATTGAGTTTTTGACAAATTGTATATATATGTAATGTGATAACTCCAATGTGACTAGCTTCTAATTACTACCATTCAAACTACTAGGTAATCCGTGAGAGCTGGTTGGTTACTTGACACAACCTGCATATTGGTGTTGTGATACATCCACATGCTCAGCAGGTTATGGATGTAAAGCTAGGTTAGTGATTCGTATCCACAAACAATATTCTGTGATGCATCCACGTGCTGAGCAGGTCATGGATGTAGAGTGACACCTGATAGGTTCAACCTCATATTGTGATATGTCTCCAGTAGACACGTTAATATTGTGATACACCTAACTGGGGCATGGATGTGGAATAAGGAATCCCCAAATAGATTTATGCCAGACAGACATGGGACCTTTTACACTAAATTTTTTGTCCAAGTTTTTTAGAAAGGAAGTCAGAGATGTAAATATGGTAGCAATTACAGGCTTTATAATTTGTCATGACCTACTTCTAAGAACATGATGGTCTCTGATGTTTTCTACCATTGAAGTCTTGAAAATCATCCAAAGCTTAGTCCTTTCTCTACCTCATTTCTTTTTTTTTGCAAGACATGTTTGTCTGCACTATTATTCTTGCAATGCACTGAGAAGATGGAAGTATTTATAAGAGTTTTATCATATTATTTCCCTGGGCTGTACAAAAAATTGGTGCATTGATTCTATCATGTGTATTTCAGACATGTGCTCATTTTTCTTGCTCTACTTTAATAGGATATTTTGAGGATTTTCCTCTTTCTGTTCATGTACAATTGTTTTGTGATTTTAGTTGGTGCTGTTGGGGAAAGATACTTTAAATTTTTATATGGTTGTCAATGAATACTTTCAAGCTTGGGTAATTTGTAGCTCTTTTCAGTCCAGTGCTTTTATAATTTAATTGAATTCCATATAACAAAAATAACTCAAAATTCAATATCTCTCACACCTTAGGTCTAAAAATTTCCAAATCGCCTCCAAGAAATCCCACTTCATCACCCTGGGCTGTGCGACAATACGAAGAGCGTGCCCAAATTCTCCTATAAATAATTCAAATGAACTTTCATTGGAAAAATTGTTCAATATTCAAGAACTTCACCTGAAGTTGAAACATTACGAAACCAACTCGGTGCACCTCTACTCATCGACGGCTTTTCGACAATACCAAGAGCGTTGCAAGAGGCGCCGCTGCTTGGGAATGTGACAAACAAACAAAACAACAAAACAAACTACCTTCCTTCATGGATAAATTACACCCTTACTGTGATTGAAGTATTTATTGAAGCATGTAAGGGAGAGACAACAGAAGGATGTAGTTTTCATTTGGTCTCATACTTTGAGGAATGTTCACCAAATGCTACTATGAACTGTGAGTTCACTCTTGGGGGGATTTCATGGAACATTTCCAATTTTAACTGTTGCTACAAAGGACAAAACCATTCCAGGACGAGCCACTTGTTCTAACTTCTGTTTAACAGCATTGTGGCAATCATGATCATTAGCTTTCTTATAACTATTTCATGTTTGGAGAGAAAACAAAACCCGCCTGAGCCTGGATGGCCTTGTGTCATTTGTCTCCAATCTCTTTGAATCCTTGCAATTGTTTGCACAGTCCATAGGATGGTTGCTTCAAGCTTGGTTTGATTGTTGTCATTGATTCCAATGACAACTTTCTCAAATATAATTGACAAAGCTGATTTTTATTGGAGATGCAGTTCAAAGTGCCGGTCTAACCCTAGAAACTCTGCCAGATGAAAAAACACTCCATATAGAAGCAACACGTTAATTCTGAAGCATTGGATCATTATGTTCAAACAAGCCTTCCAACAACAAAAAACAGATATGCAAAGTCAGCATGAGAATTTGCAGATTCAAGTAGGCATGTCAGAAAGAGGGGCAACTCAGAGGTCAGATGCAGATCAGCATTGGATATGAAACATGCAGTGGTTCAATTTGAGAGAGGGACAGTAAGGTCCAACACCTTGCCTCTGTGAAAGCAAGTACAGCAACACCTCTGTCACCCACAATGCCCTCAAATAATCAAACGAGTCAATGAAAAAGTGATCCTGGTAATGATATAAAGAAATATGCATTTCCCATCTGCAGCATGATAACAATTGCAAATGGCAGTAGTTCCACCCTACTCTGAAGATGTGCATACGAAGAGGTAAGGCCTCAGTTTACTTAACAAAACCGATGTAGCCGAAGGCAAGGCCATGAAGGACCAGGAAGTGCAATAAATCTCATGGATGTTGCAAACAAGGATGAACAGGAGAACATAATAAGTTGCAGAAGAGAATCTGGTCCTCTGGCACCCAGGTTGCAGTATCCTAAACAAACTGTGCCTAGAGGTTCGAGATACAAAATTTTTCCATAAACACAAGGTGGTTGAATTCTATACCATAATGACCAGTCAGAGATTTCTGTGTTTTGGGAGGCGCCTTAAAGCCGTAAGATTCCTCCTGACATGGGGAGGTTTTTGGGTGGGCTCTTAGGCTTCGTAAGGGCATGCTGTTTTTTTCTGGGTGCAATGAAAGGATCTTGACTGTCAGATCTTGGCATGACAGGTTCACATGGTAAGGCCATGGACAGGGGCGTTACCAGAATAAGGTGCTGCTGCCTTGGGTGGGTGCCTTACTCTGGCAATGCCCCCATCAGTGGGCCTTACCTACCAGTTATTTCAGTCTTTCCCAGCTTTGTACACAGGTCTCTGGTTAGTGTGTACAGTGAACCTATGTACAATAGAACATGTCAATATGAAGGAGAAATAGTCTGAAGCATTCATTCATAATCACAATCTTGTGACTATATGTGCCGGATATTATCACTTCACAGGCAAAAGTGTAAACATGTGTACATAAAATTGCAGGCCATTTGAAAACACTCAATTGTGAAACATTGAGCTGCCGCCTGCCTGGTGGACAGGAGATAAAATGACCAGGAACAGTCTGATATATTGTAGGAAATCGTCAAACTGTTCCATCTACATTTTGAAGGATCTTAGGAGAAATGAAACAAAGGGTTATTTCTTCCTCCCAATTTCATCATGACATGAAAGATGGGGAAGAAAAGAAGGAAAATTTGCCCCCTTGTCATTCACTACTAGATCAGCTGGGCTTGCATTCATATGTTGCAAATGAGTTTGATCTTGAAACGCAATAGTGGAGACTCTAGAAACATTCGTTGGAGGTATAAATGCCGCCAACATGAAAAAGCTTTGAATTTGGTGTCAACGACAAATAAACCCTAATAAAAACTCATTTCGTGCAATAAATACGTATGAAAGGTATTTCTCATCTTCTTTGTCCAACACCATTCATTCATCCATGGATGTATGCATGATCAGCAATGAGATGACATGCTAATGAACTTCATCCATTTAACTAAAGGCTATACAAACAGCCTTTGTCCAAGTGAGCTCAAACTTTTGAAGCCCTTCTTTGCATTTGGTTTCTTACTTGGATACAAAAGGGAAATGCAGGAAATTTTCCTCCTGGTTATGCTTGCCATGTGCTTTTTTGGAAATTTCAGTTCAATTTAACTGATTCAGAAAGTAAACAAAAAAACTGATGAGTAAAAGAAAAGAGAAAAAATTACTTGGTTTGGAACAATCACAAAAGGTAGTGGGTAAATGACAGGTGTGCTATTTTTCGAATTTTCCTTTTGAAGTGCATTAGAGATTGTACAAGCACATCCAGGTTGTAACTGCAATGTTATCAACTTGTTCAAAGATATAAAACCCAGTAGAAACACAAAGTGAATTTCTTGCAAGTTATTTACAATTTGAAAACATTCCATGATTTTGATTGCCTATACTTGCATGATTCATGAGAGACTGATGTTCTCAATCTCACATCCCAACATATTTAATTGATTCAACATCACTGATTTATCCAATTTTTCATTTCACATACAAACTCATATTTGAAAATATATTTTATCAATGTGAGTACTTGAATGGAAGTGTTATTCATTGTTTTCCTGCCCTGGTTGATGGCAGTCACACCAAGGGTACTTTGTCAGATACTAAGTGGCACAAGTTCATCTTGCAATCTGCAGCAAAAATTATAGCTGAAATATGGTCTTGTATGGAGCATCCAGAAGAGGCACAGCTAGTCAGAATGTCTTATTTCAAAAACTTGGATCTAAGAGCAACTGAACATCAGGTAACCACAGCATTTGTTGCCTGTATGCTATGTTGTGAACTTGAAGGAATTTTAGAGTCAATATAGATTCCACAGCTGGGGACATTCACAAGCTTGACCTGGAGAAGACACAAATTGGGCAGAACTTCTCCCACTCATTCCTTTGAGACCAATCTTTTCGCACATGGAACAGTAGTGGACTGCATATGAAATCTAATGCCTCCTAAAAAACAGGAGGCACACCTTATGCCTTCAGGAGCACCCCTTACACCTACCACCACCTTATCCTAGGCCCCTTATTTTTTGAATGCCTTTGCCTTGACACCTTAACACATACACACAAAAAGACCCTGTCACATAGTCAGATCACTCCACCATCCATTGTTGTCTTCTGTTTGCACCTGAGATAGGTCAGTATCATACTGACCAGCAAGTTATTGCCTTTACTGTTGGACATTATGAGTTGGTACTTGGAAAAACATCAATTTGCTTTCATCTGAAGGTGGCAAACATAGCCTATCTCATCAATTGTGCCAGGATTTAAAGATGAGATAGTCCTAGTGAGTTCAACTGCCATACTAAAACTACCAGACAAGCCATCTAAAACATAATCAAAAAATAATCTCCAATGGTCTTAAGCAGCAAGAAAATTACATTGTTTTCCAACCAAACCTACCCTAAATCCTAAACCCTAGCCCCTAAGCCCTAAACTACCTACAGGTGTGAAGGATACTACAAATGGGTAGTTAAACTTGTGACCCAACCAAAATTGGAGAACGCTACCTATCCAAATCAAGGAAGTGATTGTACATGATTTCCACTTTGCAACTTTTGATGTATGTGATGGTAGAGATGTCTTGTTCGGATCAACAGGAACCAACTGATGAAACACCCAAAAAGACACACACATGCAAGGATGATGAAAGTGAGGCGGAAGCAGTGAGCTCCATGACATAGCAGAGGCCCAGGGTCTCCAATGCCCACTATAATAACTCTCCTCTCCATCTGGTGCACATCATGCTCCTTCTTTGCTTCAATGTCATAAAGGTATCCTGCAACCTTTACTGACAAGACATATGCGCCAACTGGACTTGCCACTCCCAAGGTGTTGAACAGCGTCCCAAAGTGGCTAAAACCGAAAATTTCAGAGGTTATTGCAGGCATGAGTGTCCATTGAGCTCCATAGCATAAACCCACAATGATGGAGCCTACATAAAGTGAGCCTGGAAAGGCAGATGCCATTACAAGATGTCCCCCACACAGTATTGCCTGCACAATGTATTTAGTGTCAGGCAGCTCCAGGGGGTTTAAATCATCTGAAGTTTGGTGTGTGTTCTGTGTTTCAGATTCCATGAAACAAACTACAACATACAAAACATTGAGTCAAAAGACTCACCAGTGAGAGTGCCAGGCAAAACGTTCTTGGAATGTCTTTGGAATGGAGGACAAGCTCTGAAATGTACCCTCCTCCAAACCGACCAAGAAAGTTCCAGATGCTGAGTAATGAAACAAGAGTGCTGATTTGAACTTGTGTGTATCCCAAGGACAACCCAATTTGACCCATGTTATCCATGGCAGTTGTCCCTGAGCCCATGGAACATATCATGATCATTAGCAGTAACCAGAAGTCAAATGACACAAAAGCCTCCATCACTGTATGCTCTTCCCCTCTCTGTGGAGTTTTCCTGGAATATTCCACACCTGCAAAAGCAACATCAACTGTCTATTATTGGGACTATCACAATCTGGTGAAATCACTTACACAGCTCCTGATATACCTATCAAAGGAGACACAGAGGAGAGATTCAGTAGTAAGGAGGAAGTGTCTCACCAAACTTTCATCAGGTCCTTTGATTGGTTTCTCAAAATTAGAATTTATGCAAATCATTCATTGCAATTTGTGTCAGATTTAGGGCTGACCATTGCAGCTATATTGTCAGATGTTCAAAACTATTTGACTGTTGGCAGTTAGAGCTCATGGAATGCCATCCATGATAGAACAATTAATCTTGCCATAATAGAGAGCCTGTAGCATGAGGATGTATTGAACTACCAAGAACCTCCAATTGACCACCTGATTGCAAGTCCATTCCATAACCTGATCTACCTTCTCTGTTCACAACTTGGGTTGGACTAACATCTTCAGAACTACTAGAAACAAGCTGGATTCTGTTTCACAGTGACTCTAGATGATGTTGCTTGATTGTCTGTGTGGCAGCATATCCTGAAGGAATAGTAACTTACTTGTTAGGCCAGCTTCTGATGGAGAAGGTTGTTTCACAGATCCTGGAATTGAGTTATTGTGCCTCCTGTTGCAGGATTGAATGTCACCATCTCCCAAATGATTGTAGCAGTCTGTCAAGTCTGCTACTGAAAACTCTCGATCCACTGCTGGCCCAAATGGTGAACCAGGAAGTGAATTTGATCTCCAACTTTCATGGACATTAAGCAGAGGCTCCTTAAGTCTGAGCTGGTCATTATAGGTTTTGATCTCAAAATTGATAACAACTCCAAAGTGGAGAAAAAGAAGAGAAAGAATCACAACACATATCACCAGGCTCACAGCAGAGCTGCCTATTAATACAACATTCTGCAGTACGATCACCCCCATGAGATACACTGCCAATAGGATTGAAACCAAAGAGAATAGCTTGAAGTTCCCTCCAGCTTCCTGATCTTGCACCAGATCTTCACTGGCAGGTATGGGCCTGATGACTGCCATGAATAGCAGGGACACCGAAGCTGGCAGACATGCGGCCATCAGTAGAAAAGACTTCGGGTCACTGGGGTGAAGACCATAGAATAGCTGTGTCATTATGGCAGCCCCCAGTCCGACAAACCCCTGCAAGAACTCCAGCCAGGAATATGCACACTCAAAATCATACAAAGAATTTTTCTTCGTGAAAGGGATGCAATGGGTTTCATCAATCAGCTGGTAGCAAAAAAAAATTTACTGAAAAGAAGAGAAAATAAGATGCACCTTCATAAGGCCAATGACCATACCCCTGTTGTTCGGGAAGTTCTTGACACAAGTGACCACTACCGCTGTGGTGAAGAAAGTGGCACTGTTGGTGGCAACACACATGAAGGCACACATTTGCCAGAGAGGAGGAGGAGCGATCCGAGCAGTGACGGCAAGCCACATCATGAGATACCCAAACACGCTCTGCACAGCACCAATGGCGAGCACCAACCATGGCGGCGCCACATCGTACACCAAGCCCGACACTATACCAACAGACGCTCCCAAGGTCTTGAATACTGCGATCGTGTTCAAAGTCTCCTGGTCGTAACCCATCGCAATCTTCAGGCTTTGTGAGTAGATCCCAAAACAGTAGGATGTCCCTCCAGTGCTTTGGATCCAGATTCCTGCGGCTACTACAAACCACCTGCTGGTCACCACTTGCCTCGCCAATTCCCAGCAGCGACCCATGCCTAATTTCTAACAGCTGCGTATAAATTACCAGACTGACAGAATGCCGTTTCCAATCTTCAAATTTCCAAAATGCCGCTTCCTTCTCGGAGATGGGGTAGTAATTGAGAAAATCGGCCGCTTGCTGGCTTGCTGGCTTCCTTATCGAAGATCATTGGGGTACTTTGGAAAACAAAACACTAAGCTTCGGTTTAGAAGATGGGTACTATTTCAAACGGAAATAGCACGACTGCCACAATCAATCGACCTTCAAGGACTCGAACTGGATTCCTTCCACGCCTTCGAGAATACCTCATCACCATGCGTAGTTCTCCATTCGCGCTAATGACCGACGCAGACGTATCAGTTGGTGCAGTCCAAACAGACTCAGGAAAAAAACGCATGGAATGATTCCAAACGACTCGTTCCAATTCCGCTCTGGACAAACCATTCCCACCCATTTTTTCAAATCTCGCCAATTCTACACTGTATTGTATAGTGTAATTCTGCAACCCCCTTTATCACCGCATTTAATACAATCGAATTTCGTCTTTGTCGTACTCTCTCTCGTCTGCAACTAGCTTCCAAGGCACGCTACTGGGGCCTCTTTTAAGTCCAGGTTCATTGAATTAATTGTCGACATGGCCTTCTTTCCTTCAATGCATAAACTTTTCTTAACTTGGAAGTTACTAGTAAGCCAAGGTACTAGGAACCGGTTTTGGGGTCGTATTCAAGCAGTTTTGTTAGGTTGTTTCGTGTCACTGTTTTTTTATGAGGGTGATTTGTTGTTTCGTGTCACCTTTTGTTTTGGTTGTTTCGCGTTTCTTTCTTGGAAACTCAGTCAATAGTCAACAGCCGGTTCCACATTTGGTTATAACACTTTCACTTCCAATGTGAATCAATTATACAACACTTGATATGTGGAAGAGCCTTGACAGAACCAACTGCCACCTTTGGCAGGGGTGGCAGCTGGCCCTACTGGGTTCACCACGGTTGCCAGGTGGACAGCGCTCAGTACTTAACCTGGGCAAGATACACAACATGTAAGCTTGAGGTGGCTTGTGTTCTAATGCAAGCTAGCGACCTACCCACGCAAGGAACGGGCTTCACAAGTTTCGGCCATTATTGCCACCAGGGATATTTCTTACCCAGTGTAAAAGCACTCACAGAAAATTTTCATCCCTAGCAACCTGTGGGGGCAGGTTTACCATATGACCAAAAACATTAGCAGAAATTCTCTCTCTCTAGTAACCCGGGGAGGAGTTCACATAATGTAAAAACTAAAAACCTCTTAGATTTTTTGTACTGTAACTGGAGGGTAGGCTATTGCACAATTATTCCTCCACCCCATAAGTGGGCACTCTGTGTTCACATTGTGCTTTATGAAAAACATAAAGTCAACATAAAAATGTAAAGCAGGCAATAGCACTACCAAATGAGGCTTGCATTTGGCTCTTGCCTCCTTGGATTTTACCCTACATGTAAAGATCCATAATTTCTTTTTCATTGTATTATCACTCTTGCACCTCACATGACATTCACTATTGTTCTCTTTCAATTTCATAAGATACCCATGTGGCCTTGAACAACCAACTTGTATTTTGTCTTTTATCGTTCGCTTGAGTGGGATGCAATTTGTGAAAGTTGTGGTGACTGTGGTTTGTTGTTAGAGAGTGAAGCTTCTGGGATAAAACTTAGCTATTATTTTATTTTGATGTGTGTGTGTGGTTGTAGGGACTTCGGGGCTAGAGATGGAATGATGGAAGGGAGCATAAGAGGTAGAATGTGGCGAAGATAACTACCAAATCTCCAACTCAGTAAAGGTTTTGAAGGTCACAAAGGAGTTTGTTGGGAGTGATTAAGTGTGGTTTTACTTTAGCACATCCAAAGGAAGAAAACCTTCATGTGAGGATTTTTTGCTCATGCATCAATTTTTTTTATTTTCATTGTGCAAAGGAGGAAACGTAGGGTAGATGGGTCTAATTAGGCTTAGGAACATCAATGGATCTGATGACAAGCTTTAGGGGATCAAGAAGAGGCTAGTCTATTTGTGGCATTATTTGTTTAAGTTATGTTCATCCCAATTTGTTGGCAACATTGTTTTTGTGAAGAGTTGGGGATCAAGTACCTAGTTTTATGGGAGCTTTAGGCATAGTTTTGGGCTACTAAAATTTTTTGTGGTGCCAATTGCTGAACATTTTCAAGGATCCAATTATTTAGGACTAATGTCTATTAGTATCCTCTTTGCTCTAGTTATAGGGAATGCAACATACAATTTTTCTTGGGGTGTAATAGAGGGTGAACAAGGATTGTCCGTAGATGTTTAAATGATTGCCACATCATAAGACCGTAATAGTCCAATTAAAAGGAGATTAAGATTGACCTTATCCATTTGATGTTCTTAGGTCAAAGTTGATAGTTTGCTCCACATATTATAATGTGTTTCTATTCCAAAGATGAGCTTCAAACTTTTAAGTTTTTTCATTGCATTCTTAGGGATGAATACTTGGCAAACTTCAAGCATTTTAACAAGTGAAGATGTTATGCCCTTCTTTTTTGTTACACCAAGATTGTAATGTTATCCCTTTTGAAAATAACATAGGCAATAATTGATCTATGATTTTTTATTGCCATGCCGCAAGACTATTTATTGAGGAACTATGTTTCTTGTTTATTCATGTTGCACTAGTGGTTGTCGATTCACTCTAGTCCTTTTGGCAATAGATAAATATGAAACTGATGGCAAAAAAAAAATTCATAACTTCCAAGTAGGTTATTGTTGTTTTTCAAATTTTGGGTGCCAATTTGTGTTATTATTATTATTATTATTATTATTCATTTTTTAGAAAGGGCATCATTGGCATTTTCCTACCTTTGTTTATTGAAACATGTGGCAAGGAAGTTTTACAAAATGTATGACAATTGGCTATAGTAGTTTAAGATGTGTGAAATGTTGGCCAAAGATTATTTTGCAAGTAATACTTTGTTGGCAGCATGAGTGTTCATAGCTTGAAGGTTCCTAAGTGTCGCAACCCTACTTTGGCCAAGTGCGGGGGTGAAACCCAACACTTGGAAAAAGTGAGGAGTTGGAGTCCTCCGGGACTCTCGAATGTTTAAAGCTCGACAGCAAGGCCCAAAACACCTTGCATTGGGGTGTTCTTGGTGTCATTGGAAAGTTATTGGAGCGTAGATATCGAAAATGGCCTCGCATTGGTCATTTGGACATTTGTAGCCCAAGTTATGGGCAAAAGAAGGGCCGGGAGTCAAACTGGTCGGGAGTCAAACTGGCAGTTTGACTCCCGACCACTAAAAGTCAGCAATCGACCTCTTTCCGACCTCTGAATTGAGAGTGTGATACGTCGTTGGAAAGATCTCGACGAGGGCTACAAGTTTGATATAGACCTTGTCGCGATCGGACTTCGCAGTCGGGAGTTATGAGCTCCCAAAGTCCCGGGACTCCACCCGGGACAGTTTCGGGACAATTTCGGGACTCCAACTTGGGAGTCCCGGGAAAAATAGCCATTTGGATGTAGTCTCGGCAGGGTGTCACAGAGAATACTATATGGGGGAAGGTGGTGGCTTCCCCCGAGTCCGGGTCGTGGTGTGTCTTGTGGTCCAGAGTGCCCGTGGCTTGTCCCCACACCCAAGGGTGTCCCGGAAATGTGAACTAACCACTTTGTGGTTTGTTTTGATGCAGATTCAAGCTTGATCTACTAAACCTTCTTCCTAGTCTAATCCCTGG
>Ga0116230_10000751_pt1 | contig 29221 bp, 30 predicted proteins | sample S1TSphfallax_3_FD_88678 | JGI IMG/M metagenome (GOLD analysis project Ga0116230, IMG submission 88678) | Host-associated microbial communities from peat moss isolated from Minnesota, USA - S1T2_Fd - Sphagnum fallax MG | ecosystem: Host-associated > Plants > Peat moss > Unclassified | place... | reverse complement strand
GACGGATGAAGAGGTGCGGGCGGCGGCGAAGGCGGCGCGGGCGGCGGAGTTCATCGAGGCGCTGCCCGATGGGTATGAGACTCTGGTGGGCGAGCGGGGGATGAAGCTGTCGGGCGGGCAGCGGCAGCGGATTGCCATCGCGCGGGCGTTTTTGCGGGATGCGCCGATTTTGATTCTGGACGAGGCGACCTCCGCTTTGGATTCGGAGTCCGAGGCCGGGGTGCACGAGGCGCTGGATGAGCTGGCGGCGGGGCGGACGGTGATTGCCGTGGCGCACAGGCTCTCGACGCTGCGGAATTTCGACCGGATCGTGGTGATGCAGGACGGGCGGATTATCGACCAGGGCACGCCGGGGGCGCTGGCGCGGCGGCCGGGGCCGTATCGCGATTTGTTGCGGCATCAGGGACCGGCGCTGGCGGTGGTAGGGTAGCTTTTTCGCGACGCATCGCTTTAGCTGCGGGGCATGAAGGTTGCGGAGACCAAGCCGGGGAAAGGCGCGCTGCAGGCCTGGGTGCGTGCGCTCGAGGCGATCAAGGTGCTGGAAGAGCGGCCGGATCTGACGCTGGCCGAGCTGGTGCTTGAGGCGGTGGCGGGGCGGCGGGATGCGCCGGCACTGATCGGCGAGCATGGGCGGTTGAGCTACGGGGAGCTGGCGGCGCGGATTGAAGCCTATACGCAATGGGGGCTGCGGCTGCCGGCGGGGACCGTCGTCGCGCTGCTGATGCCGAATTGTCCGGACTATGCCGCTTTGTGGATGGGGCTGACGCGGACCGGCTGCGTGGTGGCGCTGCTGAATACCAACCTGACTGGCGCGGCATTGGCGCATTCCATTCGCGCGGCGGGAGCGAGCCTGGTGATCGTGTCCGCGGGGTTGCGCGACCGGGTGGCGGACGAGACCCCGGTGATCGTGTTCGAGGAAACCGAGTGGTTTCCGGGCGGCGATTTGGAAGAGGTGCCCGCGGCGCCGCGGCCGGCGGGGGCGGATACCGCGCTGATGATTTATACCTCTGGCACCACGGGGTTGCCGAAGGCGGCGAATGTGCCGCACCGGCGCCTGGCGGAGTGGAGTTTGTGGTTCGCGGGGATGATCGATGCGCGGCCGGAGGACCGGCTGTATGACTGCCTGCCGATGTATCACAGCGTGGGCGGCGTGGTGGGGATTGGCGCGATGCTGGTGCGCGGCGGGTCCGTGCTGATCCGCGAGCGGTTTTCGGCGAGCCGGTTCTGGGATGACATTGTGCAAGGCGGGTGCACGATCTTTCAGTATATCGGGGAATTGTGCCGGTATTTGAACAATGCGCCGGCGCGGGAGGCGGAGGGGGCGCATCGGTTGCGGCTGGCGTTCGGCAACGGGCTGCGCGGGGATGTGTGGGAGATTTTCCAGGCGCGGTTTGGGATACCGCAAATATTGGAATTTTACGCGGCGACCGAGGGGAGTGTGTCGCTGTATAATTGCGAGGGGCGGCCGGGCGCGATTGGGCGCGTGCCGGCGTTCCTGGCGCACCGGTTTCCGCTGGCGCTGATCAAGGTGGATGATGACGGCACGCCGGTGCGGGATGCGGACGGGCGGTGCGTGGCGTGCGACGTGGGGGAAGCGGGCGAGGCGATTGGACGCGTGCCGGCAGGCAGAGGCGGGTTTTATACCGACGCGGCGGCCTCCGCGAAGAAGGTGCTGCGGGATGCGTTTGCGGCGGGCGATGCTTGGTTCCGGACCGGCGATGTGATGCGCAAGGATGGCGCTGGATACTACTACTTTGTGGATCGGCTGGGGGATACGTTCCGCTGGAAGGGCGAGAATGTGTCGACCACCGAGGTGGCGGGTGTAGTCGCGGCTTGTCCGGGTGTGACGGAAGCCGTGGTGTATGGCGTGGCGGTGCCGGGGCATGAGGGGCGGGCCGGCATGGCGGCGATCACGGTAGACGCGGGGTTTGAGATGGCGGCGTTGCCCGGGTTTTTGGCCGGCGCGTTGCCGGAGTACGCGCGGCCGGTGTTCGTGCGGATTTGCCCGGCGCTGGAGGTGACGGGGACATTCAAGTTTCGGACCGCCGAGTTGGCGCGAGAGGGGTTGGCGGCGGCGGGGGTTTGGTTTTGGGACCGGGCGAGCGGGGCGATGGTGCCGTGCGATGAAGATCTGCGCGGGCGGATTGGGCGGATGGAAGTGAGGTTTTAGGCGGTGTTGCCGGCGTCAATGGTGAGCACCGTGCCGGTGATGTTTTTGGCTTTGTCGCTGAACAGGAAATCAACTGTGTCGGCGACGTCGGACGGTTCGGCCATGCGTTTCAGCGCGCTGCGGCGGGCGATCTGGTCGCGCTGGCCGGGGGAAAGCTCGTCGGTCATTTCGGTACCGACGAAGCCGGGGGCGAGCGCGTTGACGGTGATGTTGAGCGGGCCGACCTCGCGCGCCAGCGAGCGGGTGAAGCCGATCATCGCGGCTTTGGTGGCGCTGTAGGCGGATAGACCGTTATAGCCGGTGGAAGCGACGATCGAGGCCATGTTGACGATGCGGCCGCCGTTGCCGGTCATCATCGCGCGGACGACGTATTTGGTGAGGGTGATGGGTGCCGTGACGTTGAGCTTGATCAGGCGGTCGATGGCGCTATCCGGCATGTTGGCGAGCACGCCGGCGGTGCCGATGCCGGCATTGTTGACCAGGCCGTAGAGCGGACCGAAATCCTTGCGGAGGGTTTTGACCAGCGCCGGCATCGCGGGCAGGTCCATCAGGTCAAAGGCGTGGAAATGCAGTTTGCCGTCCGATTGCGCGATGGCTTCGTCCAGCGCCGGGGTGGGCGAGCGCGCGATGGCGATGACTTGAAAACCGGAGGCGGTGAGTTGCCGCGCGATCGCGAGACCGAGGCCGCGGCTGCCGCCGGTGACGATGACGCTACGCACGGCGGAGCAGCTTGCCGGCGGCGCCGACATCGAGTTTCTCGACGATGGTGAGCAGGGCGGGGACTTTGAAAGCCGGCAGATGAGTCCGGCAGGTTTCGAGAATTTCGTGTTGCACGTTGGAGGCCACGGAAGCTTGGTTGAGGACGATGTCGGCCGCGACGATGGCGCCGGTAATCGGGCTGGGGCGGCCGCGGACGCGCGACATCAGCACCGCGGGGTGCAGGTTGACCACCGCTTCGACCTCTTCCGGATGGACCTTCTGGCCGCCGACGTTGATGATGCCTTCGCGCCTGCCCACGAAATAGTATCGGCCGTCGCGCCGCTCGACCAGATCGCCGGTGTCGACATAGCCCTCCGAGTCCATGACAGGGGCGGTGTGTTCGCCGATGTAGCGAAGCGCGGTGCGCGACGAACGGATCCGCAGCGAACCGTCCTGTACGCGCATGGCGATTTTGGCGTTGGGATCGTCAATATACGCGGCGGGGAAGCCGGCCATGCCGTCCCGCACGTCAAATGCCACGCCGGCCTCGGTGGAGGCGAAGGCATGGGCGACGGCGGCGTGCGGATAGGCTTGTTTGAGGTTGTTGAGGATGGCCTGATCCGCGACCTCGCCGGAGAGGCGCACGTAAGCGGGGGACATGGCGTTGGCGTCGCTCATCAGCGCGCGGCGCCAGTGCGAGGGCGTGCCGGAGATATGTGTGACGCCGGCGGCGCCGGCGCGGGTGAGGAAGGCGGCGAGGGATTCCCGCGTGTCCGAGAGCACCATGGAGCCGCCGCCGAGGCAGGCGCGGAGCAGGATTTGCAGGCCGCCATAGCGGCGGATGTCATAGAACGTGCTCCAGACGGCGTCTTTCGTGACCGCCAGCCCGTCATCCAGCGGGCCGGTGAGGCCGGGCAGAGTGTGGATGACCATTTTGGGGCGGCCGGTGGTGCCGGAGGTGAACAGGATCCATTCAGTGTTTTGCGTGGGCGCCGGGCGGTGGGTGATGGGTGTGAGCGGCAGGCCGCAGCGGGCGGTTGTTGTGGTATTGTCGGTGGTCGGGATCGTTTCGTCATGGACCAAAAAATCGACGGCGGCGTCGGCGATGATCGCGGGCAGGTGGGCGGCGGGAAAATCGGGCGGGCAGAGGATCAGGCGGCTGGCGATGCCGTCCAGCTCCACGGCGGCGAGGATGGTGGGGAGCTGATGCGCGGTGCGGAGCAGCACGCATTTGCCAAGGAAGGAGTCGAGCGGCGCGTTGAGCGTGGTGGCGCGGGCAACGTCCAGCCAGTGAATGCGCTGTTCCGAGTCCGCGATGAAGCGCGGCTCTGGCAGGCCCGCTCCGGCGATCAACTGCCAAAGCGAAGGCCGGTCAGGCGGCGGCATTCTCGTAGATGCTGATGAATTGGCCGATAGTTTTCGGAAACGGCGCGTCCATGTCACCGGAAAACGGATCGACGCCGAGCTGGTCATCCAGCACCGCGACGATCACCGCGATGCAGAGCGAGTCGAGGCCGGAGTCCAGCAGCGGCAGGTCGTCGGTCAGCGGCTTCAAGGTTTTGCGCTGCTGTTTAGCAACCTGTTCGAACTGTTCGAGGATGGCCGCGCGGATGGAGCCCGTGGCGGCGCTGGGCGCGTCATTGGGCATTTAGACTACTCGCGGACCAGATCGCACAAGGACGCCTGCTTCAGGCTCGGCGTGAAATCAACGAACAGCTGCTTGAAGGCGGTCCAGAGCGGGACGATGGTGGCGTCCGGCACCAGGCGGCGGGCGAGGCTGCCGTGGCCACCATCCGGGTCGCTATCGAAACGGATATGTTCCGAGAGGAAGAAGCGGAAGGCATTCAGGGCCGGATTGTCATATTCTGGCGCGGTCAACATGGCGGTGAACACCGCGGAGAGACCGCCGTCTTCGTAGCTGGAGATGCTCAGTGCGCGGGCCATCGGGTCGATGTCGCGGATTTCCTGGAGGTAGCGTTCGCCAAGTGCCGCGAATGTCTCACGCTGCTCGGTCGGGATGGGGGCGAGGGCGAGCAGGCGGCGCATGAATTCGTCATGATCCATGCGTTCGCCGGGCGCGGAGACGCCGGGGAAGGGTGAGAGATTATCGGTGTCGCATTCGCCGGCCTTGAGCTCGATCAGGTCGGCATCCTCGGGATAGAAATCGCAAGCGATTTCAAGATTCTCGCGGAATTGAATGGAAAAGTAATAATAACCCCAGGCGACCGAGATCATCTCACTTTCCGTGAGTTTTTTCCAGTCCAGATCGCAGATTTCGGCGATCAACCGCTCGTGGGCATGGTCCTGTAGCGCTGCTAACGTCGACATAGTTTTTCAACCTCAGGCTGAGGATTAACATGGAGAAATAATTACCATTTACATGCCGAAGACTTGGCATATACCATGTTAACCATTCTTAAAAGAACTTTAGCTGGATCAGTATCAATAATCAATACAAATAAAAATATTTGTTTCAATCTTTGGGCTGCGTTCACTGCGAATTATCAACCTTGGGTAGCTAACCAGATCGTGAATCGCGGTCGGTGGCGAGTATAACGCGCGCCGGCGCGAAATAAAGGCTTGAAAGCTCTCGTTTTTATGATCAGCCGGCCAGCGGCCTGCCCGGCTGAACGGCTGGGTTGAATATTTACAACGTCTCGCCTTCGTGTACACGAGCTAGGATCATGAGTTGTGCTCATCCGCCGGCGGGTGGCGGGTGAAACTGGATTTGACGCATCATGCACACCGAGACGATCGCCATTCACGCAGGTTATGACGGCGATCCCGCGACCCATGCCTGCGCGGTGCCGATTTATCAGACGGCATCCTATGAATTCGATAGCGCCGCCCATGCCGCGGCTTTGTTCAATCTGGAGGCGGAGGGGTTCCGCTATAGCCGGATCAGCAACCCCACCACGGCGGTACTGGAGCGGCGGGTGGCGGCGCTGGAGGGCGGGGTTGGGGCGCTGTGCCTCGCCTCCGGACAGGCGGCTCTGTATAGTGCCATCCTCAGTCTGGCGGATGTTGGGCGCAATATCGTCTCCGTGCCGCAGCTCTATGGCACCACGCATACCCTGTTCTGCCATGTGCTGCCGCGGCTGGGCTTGACGGTGCGGTTCGCCGAGAGCGACCAGGCCGCGGATATCGCGGCGTTGATCGACGACGACACGCTGGCGGTGTTCTGCGAGAGTGTCGGGAACCCGGCTGGGAATGTCTGCGATATCGGGGCGCTGGCGGAGGTCGCGCATGCGGCCGGCGTGCCGCTGATGGTGGATAATACGGTGGCGACGCCGGTGTTGCTGCGGCCGTTCGAGTTCGGTGCCGATATTGTGATCCACTCGCTGACGAAATTTTTGGGCGGGCATGGGACGACTTTGGGCGGCGCGGTGGTCGATAGCGGGAATTTTCCCTGGGAGCGGCACGCCAAGCGGTTTCCGATGCTGAACCAGCCGGACGCGTCGTATCACGGACTGGTTTATGCGACTCATTTCGGGCGGCGGGCGTATATTGAACGGTGCCGGAATTTCTCGCTGCGGACCACCGGCGCCGCGCTGGCGCCGTTGAATTCTTTCTTGCTGCTGCAGGGAATTGAAACGGTGGCGCTGCGGGTGGAGCGGCATGTGTTCAACGCCGGGCGCGTGGCGGCGGCGTTGCGGGAGAACCCGCGGGTGGCATGGGTCAATTACGCGGGGTTTCCGGACAGCCGGTATTATCCGCTGGTGCAGAAATATCTGGGCGGGCAGGCATGCTCGCTGCTGACCTTCGGGGTGCGCGGCGGGGCGGCGGCGGGGGAACGGTTTTATGACGCGCTGCGGCTGGTGAAGCGGCTGGTCAATCTGGGCGATGCGAAGTCCCTGGCGTGCCACCCGGCCTCCACCACGCACCGGCAGATGAATCCGGAGGAGCAGCTGAAAGCCGGGGTGACGCCCGAGATGATCCGGTTGAGCGTCGGCGTCGAGCACGTGGATGATATTCTGGCCGATCTGGACCAGGCGCTGGCGGCCGCCGATGCCTGACATGCACCAAGGCATGACGGGCGAAATCGTCATCGGGATCGTCAATCTGATGCCGCCGGGCGGGATGAAGGCGGTGGAGACGCAGTTCACCAATCTTTTGCCGGCGACGGTGGCGGGGGCGCCGGCGCGGCTGCGGCGCTTCGCGCTGGCGGCGATCGGCGATTACGAGGCGATCGAGGCGATGTGGCCGGCGCGGCTGGATGGGGTGATCGTCACCGGCACGCAGCCGCAGGCGGCGCAGATTCCAGACGAGCCATGCTGGCCGGCGCTGGCTCAGCTGGTGGACTGGGCAAGCGAGCGCGCCGGCTCGGTGATGTGGTCCTGCCTGGCGGCGCAGGCGGCGGTTTACCGGCTGGATGGGATCGCGCGGCGGCGGCTGCCGCAAAAGCTCTCCGGCATTTATGCCGCGGAATCGGCCGGGGCGCATCCCGTGACGGTGCTGCTGCCGCGGCGCTGGGCGCTGCCGCATTCGCGCTATAACACGCTGGATGAGGCGGCTTTGCGCGACCATGGCTATACGATCCTGACGCGCGGCGAACAGGTGGGGGCGGATATTTTCGTGAAGCCGCACGGCGACAGCCTGTTCGTGCTGCTGCAGGGCCATCCGGAATATCTGCCGGGGACGCTGCCGGGCGAGTATCTGCGCGACGTGCGGCGGTATCTGGCCGGGCAGAGCGAGGTATATCCCGGATTGCCGGAAAACGTGTTCGGTCCGGACAGCGTGGCGGTATTCGCGCGGTTGCGCGAGGCGGCGATGGTGAGGCGGGATGTCGCGCTGCTGGAGGCATTAACGCAAGCGCCGGAAGTCCCCGAATTCAGCTGGCGCGCGCCGGCGCAGGCGCTGTTTGATGGCTGGCTGTCTTACCTCGTCGCGCAGAAGGCGGGGCTGCAGCCGGCCTGATGAGCGCGCTGTTTCCGGATGCGGCGGCGCGGCGCCGCTGGGATGATGAGCTGACCGTGTTGCTGGCCGCGGCACGGCTGCGGGTGCAGGCGGGTCCGGTGCGGCCGGACATTGATCCGGCCGCGCTGAAGGCCGAGCTGGCGGCGTATGATTTTGCCAGGCCCGGGGATTTTGGCGCGGTGCTGGACTGGTCGATCAGCCAGCTCGAACACGGGATCGTCCATAACACGCATACGCGCTACCTGGGGCTGTTCAATCCGGGGCCAAGTTTCGCGGCGCAATGCGCGGACCGGATCGTGGCGTCGTTCAACCCGCAACTGGCGAGTGCGACGACGTCCCCGGCGGCGGTGGCGATTGAAGCGCATGTGGCGCGGGCGCTGGCGGCGCGCGCCGGGCTGCCGGCGGGGACCGGCGGGCATTTCTGCACCGGTGGGTCGGAGGCGAATTATACCGCGCTGATCTGCGCGCTGGTTCACGCGGAGCCGGGCTATGCGGAGACCGGGGCGCGGGCCTTCGCGGGACCGCCGGTGTTCTATATTTCCGCCGACAGTCATCTCGCCTGGATCAAGATCGCGGTGCAGGCAGGGATCGGGCGGGGGGGCGCGCGGCTGGTGCCGACCGACGGGCGGGGCCGGATGAGTGTCACGGCGCTGGCGGCGGCGATCGCGGCGGACAAGGCCGCAGGTCATGTGCCGGTGATGATTGCCGCGACCGCCGGGACCACCAATGCCGGGATGATCGATCCCCTGCCTGAATGCGCGGCGCTGGCGGGCGGAGAAAAAATCTGGTTTCACGTCGACGCGGCCTGGGGCGGGGGCTTGATCGCGTCCGACCGGCTGCGGCCGTTGCTGGCGGGCATCGAGCGCGCGGATTCGGTGACGGTGGACGCCCATAAATGGTTCGCGACCACAATGGGCTGCGGCGTGTTTTTGACGCCCCATGATGGAACGCTGCGGGCGGCGTTCAATGTCGCGGCGAATTTCATGCCGTCGCAGGCCGAGGCCGATCCGTATGTGACGACGGTGCAATGGTCGCGACGGTTTCTGGGGCTGCGGCTGTTTCTCTCGCTGGCCGCGGCCGGCTGGGAGGGTCATGCCGGGCATGTGGAGCGGGGTATCGAGCTGGCGGCGCTCCTGGCCGGCAGGGCGGAAGCGGCCGGCTGGCGGGTGGTGAATGACGCGGCCCTGGCGGTGGTGTGCCTGGCGCCGCCCGAAGGGTCCGCAACGGTGCCGGAAATTGTCGCGCGCGTGGTGGCGGGCGGGCGGGCCTGGGTATCCGCCGCCGCGTTTGAGGGGCAGCCGGTGGTGCGGGCCTGTGTGACCCATGGCGAAACCACGGCGGCGGATATTGCGGAGGCTTGGGAGGCGCTGGAAGCCGCGCGGCGGCGGTAGCCTTGCCGCGGGATTGATCGGGCAGTCCGGAATTATGGAGACAAAGCGAAAATTTTCCGGCAATTTTGGCGGGAATTGACAACGCAGGCGGGTGGTCGGGAAGGTATTTGGACGGCATGGAAAAACCGTTGCGCTTCATTAGCCTGGGTGGCGATTGCCAGCCCGGAGAGCAGATCCGGCGCTATAGCGGTCCGCAGGCGCTGCCGTTTGTGTTCGATTGGCTGGAATGCACGATGGACTCGGCGGCCCGGCTGATCGAGGCGGGGTTTGCCGATTTTTTCCGGCCGGAGAATTTGCTCTGGGTGCGCCATCCCACCCATTGGGCGGTGACCGACGCGCGCTACGGCGTCACCGCCCTGCACCATTATTTGAGCCAGGAGCCGGAGCATGTCGAACAGGTGTCCATGATGTTCAGCCTGCTCGGCCGCCGTTTCATGGGCATGCTGAAGAGCGATACGCCGGTGGTGTTCGTGCGCCGCTGGATCATGCTGGATGGACCGAATGGCGACCGCAAGGCGAAGCGGCTGCACGACTTCCTGCGGGTGCATAAGCCGGACTGCGTGATGCTGTACCTTCAGGAGCATGACCCGCGGCCGCCCTTCGTGGTTGGAAACTATATCAGCGTGTTCAATCCCTCGACCGGGCTGAGCGCGAAATGGCACGGCTACGCCGCCATTTACGACCGTAATTTCGCGCGCGCCGCGAAGCTTTACCAGGCCAACCGTTCGGATTCGGACCGGTCTCTGGAGCGCGCCTGACGCGGTCTCGCCAGCGCCATTCTTGACCGGGCTGGTCCCGGCCTTTAGCTTACAGACAGTTAATACAATGTTTAGATGCGTCGAGGGGAATTCCGGTATCCCTCGTCGCCTCGCCGGCGGCAGCCGGCGATATTCTGGTCGATGGCTTTGCGTCGCGAAGCTGCCGTTCATTCGATTCACGCGAGGCAAGCATGAGCAACAGCGTCACCTGGGAAAAAGCCGGCACCGGCTATTGGAATGTCGCGGCGAATTGGTCGGGCGGTAAGGAGCCAGGGTCCGCGGATGACGTGACGCTGAGCAGCGCGAAGCGTGTCGCGGTGCTGTTTAACGCGACGGATACCGTGGCGAGTCTGACCGCCACCAATGACCTGCTGTATATGTTGAGTCAGACGCTGACGGTGACCGGCGATACCGATCTGGCGGGCGGCCTTAATGAAACCGGCGGCACGCTGTCGCTCGACGGTTTGGCGAACACGATCGGCGGCGGTGTTAGCATTGCGAGCGGCGATCTGACGCTCGGCACGGGGGATGCCCTGACGCTGCGCGGGGCGACCTTCGGCGCGACTGACAGCAACGATGGCGCGCATGTTTATGGCGACGGGACCATGGTCACCGCCGGTACCGTCAACATCGCGGAAGATGGCGGCTTGGCGGAACTGTGGATGGGTGACGGGCTGATCTGGAAGAACACCGGCACGGTGGTGATGGCCGGGATCGTCAATGCCTATTACAATGCCGGAATCGCTTTCACCATCTACAATCAGGCGCACGCGGTGTTCGACTTCACCACCGATGTCGCCTGCCTGATGAATGCGGGGATGCAGAACGGCCAGGGCCAAGAGGTCACCGCGAGTTCCGACTATAACAATGCCGGTCTATTGGAAAAGACTGGCGGCACCGGCGACACGACGGTGTATTCCACCATCACCAGCACCGGGACGATCGAAATCACCACAGGCACGATCGATATCGAGGATGGCGGGACGATCGGCGGGACGATCGAGGGCGTGGGGACGCTGCAATTCGCGGATGGCGGCACGCTGCACGGCGCGCAGATGGTGGCGACCACCGTCTATGAAAGCGGTGGCGATCTGATCATCGATGGCGCGACGGTCAGCGGCAATTTGATCGTGGCGGCGCAGGCCGACCAGTTCGCGGCGCTGACGCTGGGCAGCGCCACCGATAGCGGCGCGCTGGTGGTCGAGGGCACCTATAACATCGATAACCTGTCCGGGATCGCGCAGGGCAGTGCCGGCGGTACCATCGCGATCACCGCGTTGGGGACGCTGGCGAAGATCGGCTATAAGGGTGCTGAGAATATCGGGCCGGGGATCAGTGACGGCGGCGAAATTCTGGTGGCGGACGGTATGCTGCGGCTCTCGCGCGGGTTGAGCGGCACCGGCGGTGTCACGATCGATAACGGCGCGAGCTTCGAGGTGGCGGGCTCGGTGGCGAGCGGCATTATCGTGACGCTGGGAACCAGCAGCGACCTGCTGATCAACCATTTGAGCGAATTCGCCGGCGAGGTGAGCAATTTTGTCGAAGGCGATACGCTGGATATCGGGCAGAAGATCACCGGCGCGACCGCCGCCAGCGACGGTACGCTGACGCTGCTGGATAATGGCGTGAGCGTCGGCACGCTGCGGCTGGCGCAGAATGATTCCGGCGATATTTTCAGCACCGGCACGGATGGCAATGGCGGCACGCTGTTGCAGATTACCGGCGCGGATGCGGTGACGCCGAGCGGGGCGGCGGATCTGTCGTTGGGGCGGATGGATTTTGTCGCTGCACCCGCGGTGTCCGGCAAGGCGGCGCAGGATGCCAAGCTGGATGGCAAGGCGGTGGTGCTGCATGACGCCTGGGCGGGACCGGCCGGCGCGGTGGCGGAGCGAACGATTGGTTTGATCGATCTGTCAGGGACGCAGGCGTCGGCTTTGTTGTTGGGGCATCACGGGCATGCCGTTCCGCCGCATTTTGGGTGATGCGGGTCGGTGCCGGAGGCGCGGATCAGGGCGCCCCAAACATGCGGCCGGCGGTGGCTTCGGCGCGCGCCACGTAGGCCTGGTTCAAGGGCGGCGTGTGGGAGTGGTAGTCGCCGATCGCGGGTAGCAGCGCGCCGTGGGTTTCGGCCAGATATGTGCGCAGAATCAGGGCGGCGGCGGCAATGTTGAAGCAGGGATCATCGATCAGGCGCTGCTCGGTCGCGGCCGTGGAGAGGCGGGCGCGGGCGGCCAAAGGCGGCAGCCAGATCGTGTTGACCTGCATCACGCCGAGATCGGCGGTGCCGTTGGCATCCTGGCGGACGATGCCGGGCGCGCCGCCCTCGATCGCGGCGATCACCGGCAGGACCCGGGGCGGCAGGGCGGTGGCGCCGGCGACGGCGATCATGCAAGCGAGGTAGGGGATCACGCGCTTTGACCGCGGGGCGGCAATGGGTTAGCCGGAGCGCGGCATTTCGAGGTGGACGGCAATGGACCACGATCAGACATCAGCGACGGTCTCCAAGAGTCTCCATGGAAGGCGCGGCGCGGCCGGGTTCACGTTGCTGGAGCTGCTGGTGGTGATCGTCATCCTCGGCCTGCTGATCGGGCTGGTGGCGCCGGCGGTGCTGCGCCAGCTCGGCCACGCGAAAAACTCGATCGCGAAACAGTCGATCGCGCAGGTCGGTTCCGTTCTCGACATGTACAAGCTGGATGTCGGCAGCTATCCGAGCACGGATGATGGCTTGCAGGCGCTGCTGACGCAGCCGTCGGATGTGCAGAACTGGGCTGGCCCCTATATCAAGAGCAATAATCTGCCGGTCGATCCCTGGGGGCATCCGTATCTGTACGATTCGCCGTCGACGCGGCCGGGGCTGGATTATGATCTGTGTTCGCTGGGTTCCGCGGATAAGCCGGGCGCGCCGGGCGATCCCGGGCTGATCTGCAACCAGTAGCGACGGGACTGGATCAATCGCTGACGACATCGCCGTTTTCCAGGGCCAGGAGCTTATAGGGCGTCTGGGCGTTCAGGCCTGGCAGGCTGGCGATCGCGCGGCGGCATAACGGGGCGGGCGGCGGCGCGCAGGCGGTGATGGTGACGACGGGGGCACCTTCGTAGTCGCCGTTGTTCGGATCAGCCGCGCTGGCCAGGGACATGGCCTTGGTGACGATCGGGTCGGCGGCGGCGGGGTCCGGGTCGCCGGGCTGGTACAAAGAGAGATGCGGCCGGATCCGGGCCAGGATGTCCGGTGTCATGCCGATGACGTCGCTGAGCTCGCCAATCGACGCGAAATTTGTGCCGGGCGGGGCATAGGGCAGGCCGGCGCGGTGATAGGCGTCCGCGGCGGCGGTGCTGGTGGCGGTGGCCGGCGTGCGCCAGGCGATGATGGCGTTGGCGAGGTCGTTGGCCTGGTCGGGCGGCAAGCCGACCGCCTGCAGCAGGCCGTCCAGCAGCGCCTGCGAGGCGAGATTGGGGTTGATCTGGCCGTCCAGCGTGGCGATCGAGACGTTGACCGGGATGGCGCCGACCGCGACTGGGTACGTGGCGCCGGGAGTCCAGCGCGCGTTGTTGGTGATCGGCAGCAGCAGGTGAAAGATCGCGGTCTGGATCGCGCCGTCATCGGCCGCGCTGGACTGCGCCGCGGCGCGGATATTGCCCGCCAGATCAATGGCGGTGCGGCCGCGGCCCAAAATCTGCGTCATCAGGAAGGCCAGGAAGACCAGGACCCACAGCACGATCAGCAGCGCGAAGCCGTTTGAGCGAATCTTGGATGGGCATGGCCGACGTGGGGAGAGAAAGTCGTGGATGCCGGCCTGCGCCGGCATGACGGAGAATCGCGGCGCTTTCATTGCGAGACCTGGGCGCGCAGATACTGGTCGGGGTCGGCGGAGCCGCCGACCGGGGTGGATTGCAGCGTCGCAGGCACCTGCGCGGCGTTTGGCAGCTGTTCACGCAGATCCTCGGTCAGATCGGCGGCGTCCTGCTGGGTGTGGATGACGTGCGGGGTGATCAGGACCAGCAGCTCGGTGCGGGAGCGGGTATTGTTCTGGTTACCAAACAGATCGCCCAGCAGCGGGACATTTTTCAGGTAGGGGATGCCGGCGTTGGCGTGCGAATCGCTATCCGAGATCAGGCCGGCGAGGCCGATGGTCTGGCCGTCCTGGATCGCGACGCGGGAGGTGACGGCGCGCTCCGAGAAGGTCGGCGAGTTGATCCCGCCGGTGGTGGTGTTGGCCAGCACGCCGCTGACCTCCTGGGCGATGTCCATGGTCACCAGACCATCGCTGCCGACATGCGGGGTGACTTGCAGGATCACGCCGGTTTCGCGGTAGTCGATCGAGTTGACGACCTCTGAGGTGCTGGTGATGGTGCTTTGCGAGCTTTGGGTCAGGTAGGGAACCAGGTCGCCCACTTGCAGGCTGGCGGGCTGGCCATCCAGCACCATCAGCTCGGGCGAGGACAGCACATTGACCTTGGTGACCGATTGCAGCAGCGAGATCGCGAGCGGCGCCGCGTCACTGCCATAGCCCGACAGCACGAAGCCGGGGAAATTGGTGGTCAGCGCGGCGCTGGAACCTTGCGTCAGCAGCGCGTTGATGCCGCCGGATTTGAAGAAGAACTGGGTGCCGTATTGTAGCGCGCCGGTGAGATCGACCTCGGCAATGGTGGCGTCGATGCGGACTTGGACGGGGGTGATGTCAATTTTCGCGAGCATGGCGTTGATGCGGTCGTTCTCGGCCGCGGTCGCGTAGATCAGCAAGGCGTTGTTCTGGTTGTCCGGGATGATGCGCAGGGTGTCGGCGGTGCCGCTGCCGCCGCCGGAGGATAGCGGGCCGAGCAAAGCGGCGGCGCTGGAGCCGCCGCTTGGGGCGGCAGCGGGCGGCGTGCTGCCGGATTGGTCCGAGCTGCCGCCGGACCCGCCAGACCCGCCGGTGACGCTGCTGCCCATCACGCCACCGATCCCGCCGGACCCGCCGGACCCGCCGGAGCCGCCAGAGTCGTCGGAACCGCCAAGGCCGGAGCCGCCGGTGCTGCCGCCGGATGATCCGCCGCCGGAGCCGCCACCGGATTGGTCGCTGAGCGCGGAGCTGACCTGGCCGCTGGCCTGCGGGGTGGGCTGCGCGGTCACGTTGTCCGGGGTGAAGGCCTGCTGCAGGACATAGGCGGCGTCATTCGCCTGGCCGTTCTGCACGTAATAGACGTGCCAGCTGCGGACGGTTTCCCGCTGGACCTGGTTCAGCACGGCGTAGACCCGCTGGGCGTCGAACAAAAAACTCTCGGCGCGGGCGATGACCAGCACGGCGTTGATACGCTCGAGCGGGACCACGGTGATCGGGCCGGCGGAGCCGGTCTGTCCGGACTGGCTGGAAGCCGATTTGCCGAGCGCGCTGGTGAAGGCGGTTGCGAAGTCGCCGGCGTCGCCGCTGGTGACCGGGAACAGCTCATAGGACTGGCCGGCGAGCTCATCGACGTCGAAGGCATCGATCAAATTGGTCAGCGCGGCGCGGGTGCCGGGATCGCCCTCCACGATGATCGCGTTCTGGTCCGGGTCGGCGACGATTTTTCCGCCGTTCGAGACATAGGGTTGCAGAACAGTGGCGAGCTCGGCGGCGTCCGCGTAGCGCAGCGGTATCACGGCGCTGCCGCCCAGCGCATTGTCGCCGGCCAGCGCGGGAGAGGCGGCCGCCTTGTCCGCCGGCATGACCCGGTAGATATCGCCGTCGCGGACCAGCACGGCGCCGTTCTGCGCGAGCAGCACCTGTAAGGTGGGGATCAGCGCGTCCCGCGCCAGCGGTGTGACGGTGCGCAGCGTGGCGGTGCCCTGCACCGCGGCGTCAATGGTATAGTTCTGCTGGAGGATGGTGCCGAGAATCTGGCCGACCACGGCGCGGATGTCGGTATCGGCGAAATCCAGCGAAATATTGCCTTGGGAGGGGCCTGGCGACGGGGCGGCGAGGTTCAGCGGCGGGGCGGCGCTGTAGCTGGCGCTGGCGCGCGGTGTGTAGGTGACGGTGTTGATCGGGCCGCTGACGCGGCTGGCGGCGGCGCCGCCGAGCGGGATCGGCTGGGCCAGCGGCGTGGTCGGGAGCGCCACGGGGGAGGCCGGTGGCGCTGGCCTTGTGCAGCCGCTGGCGCAGCCGAACAGCGCCAGGCAGACGGCCAGGGCGACACGGCGGAGATTGCGCGTCAAGGCGGGTTGTCCAGACGTCCGGAGAGCGGGAGCGGCGCGAGACCGCCCGGCAACGCGTAGGGCAGGCCATCCGGGTTGGTGGCGCCGCCGGGCGCCGCGGGCGTACCGGACCCGGCGGTGCCGGTGAATTGGGGATGGACCTGAACGTTGCCATTCGGGCCGGAGAGGCCGACGCTGTCCGGCGAGATGGCGAAGACCTGATAGGCGCCGATGCTGCCGCCGACAGAGACCGCGGTCGGCGCGCCGTTGCCGCCATCAAAGAGCGCGCTGCGGCCGGCGCCGGTGACGATGATGGCGGAGAGCCGGGGCAAGGTGTCGTCAACCGGCGCGGCGGCGGCGACGGCGACCGCGACTGGCCGGCGGGTCGGGCGGAACAAAGGCCGGGCCAGAATGATCGTGACGTCGCGGGTGGAGAACGGATTTGTCGTGGGCGCTGCCTGGGCCTGGTGGATCTGAAGCGCGACGGCGGGCGGTGGCGCGGGGGCTGGCCATAGGGCCTCGGCGGCGGCAAGCAGCGCGAGCGCCGCGGCGAGTCCGGCGGGGAAGCTACGCGCCAGGGTCCAGGGGATCATTGGCCGCCGCCGGCGCGGAAGGCGGAGACCGAAAAGCTTGCCTGGAGCGGGACGTCCTGGGTCGGATCCGGTTGCGCTGACGCGGTGACGCTGAGATCATCGACGATCATTCGCGGCTGCGCGGTCTCGATCGCCGTGAGCAGCGCAATCAGCGCCGGCCAGGTGGCGGTGACACTGACATCGACACCGATGCGCCGCAGCGCGCCGACCGGCTGCGGCGGTATCATGGCGGCGCTGTCCAGGCTGTTGCCGGTCTGGGTGGCAAGGTTCTGCAGGGTGGATTGCAGGTTCGCGCCGGCGATGTCGTCCGAATTGCCTGAAAGCAGGAGCTGAGTGGCGATGGCATTGGCGGCGGGGCTGGCGACCGCCGCGCGCAATGCCGGCAGGGTCAAGCGCAAGACGGCCATGTGGGCGGCCTCCTGGCGCGCCGCGGTCAGCTGCGCCTGCCGCCCGGCGTACCAGCCCAGCGCGGGTGACAGCACGCCGAGCCAGAGCAGCGTCAACGCGATAAAGGTGAGGCCGACCGCCATCAGCTGGCCCTGGCGGCCTTCCGGTAATGCTAAAACACTCATGGCCCGACCGTGGCGTGGATGGAGAACAGATCGGCGCTGCCGTCAATCGCGCGGGTGACCGGGGCGATGAATTTTGGATCGTGGAAGCCGGGCGAGCCGGCCATGACGGCGATCAACCGGGCGGCGTGGCTGGATTCGCCATCGATGGTGAGGTCACCCGATTTCAGGGTGAGGTCGCTGAGCCAGGTGCCATCTGGCAGCGCCGCGGTCAGCGCCGCCAGGGCCTGGAGGGTATCGCCGGACTGTTCCGCCGCGGTGATGGCGGCCTGGCCCGACGAGGCGATGGCCAGACGCTGGCGCAGCTGCAGCGCCTCCGCCCGTGCCGGCGCCAGCGCGGCGATCTGCGCCGCCGCTGTGTTGAGCGCGAGTTGCTGGCGGAGCACCGGGATGACCAGGCAGAGAAGAGCCAGGGCGGCGCAGAGGCCGTATAACGCGATGCGGAGGCGTGGATTGGTGCCGTCGGTGGTGGCGAATTCGATCCGGCCGGCGGGGCTTTCCAGGAAAGACGGTTTCAGGTTGACGCTGTTCAGGGCGTCCAGCAGCGCTTCCACCGGGCGGCGGAGCACCACGATCAGCGTGAGCAGTAGGGTGCCGCGAGCCGCATCGCGGCGCAGGCTGGAAACACCCCAGAAGACGTCCTTGGCGTCGAACGGCGTCAGGCGGTCCATTTCAAAATTGAGGACGGTGGCGAGGTCCCGCTCGGCGGCGAGCGGCAAGCTGACGTCTCGGTGCAGGACCATCTCCTCCGGCAGGCGCAGGCCGGTGGCCAGCGCGCGCGCCGGGGTCGCGGCCAAGGGGCGGGACATATCGAGCGCCGCGGTTTGCGATTCGGCGCCGCCGCGACGGAGCAGAATCGCGCCGGTGGCGGCATGCGGATCGTCCACGTAGCGGTCCACCGCGATTATCGTGGCGTCCGGCGCCTGCCGGGCGAAGCGCCGCGGCAGCAGGGAGCGCAGCTGGCGGACCCACCAGGTGAAGAGCTCAGCGAGCATCGAGGCGACAAGCGTAACGCAAATCCGTTAGCTTTCGGTCAGTGGTCTGCCAAGGACGATTCCCGCCTTTGGTTGCCGCGCCATGGCGCACCAACCTCACACGATCGCACTCAACTTTAGGGTGGATCAACATTGGAGAGCCATGTCAAGGCGCCGAGGCGATTGGCGCGGCTACGAGGTCGGGCCATGAGCGGCGGTCGGCGAAGGCGATGCTGATACGGACCAGCAACGGCAGGCCGTTGCTGGTCCAGTGGTCGGACCAACTGGCCGGGCCGGACGGTTGCGGCATCAGGTAGCTGACATGGATGGCGGCGACCTGGTCCAGCAGCGGCTCGATTTGCGGCGGCGGTGGCGGGGTGAGCGGCAGGCCGGCGGGGTGCGGGGTCCAGCGCAGGATAAGATGTTGGCCGGGAGCGACGACCAAAGCGATGTCGGCGAGCCGGTCGGCGAGGCCGGCGCCGGCGGGCAAGGTGGTGGTGCAGGCGAAGCTCGCGGGCCGGCCGGTGAAGCCGGTGGGCAAGGTCCGCTCGATCAGGCCGCGCAGGGCGTTATCGACGGCGGCGAGCTGTTCGGGGCCGGCGGAGGCGCGGGTTTCGGACGACCATGCGGTGAGGCCGTAGCGCATGGTCTGGCTGAGGCCGGCCATCAGCAGGCCGAACACCATCAGGGCGACCAGCATTTCCAGCAAGGTGAAGCCGGCGGCGCGGGACGGGCAGGCCGGTTGGCTCATCGCGTGGTGGCCAGACGGTCTGTGATGAGGGTGACGGAGCGCTTGCCGTAGATCTCGGTCAGGGTGATCTGGTAGAGGGTCAGGCTGGCCAAGTTCCGCAAGGGGGTGACGGCGACGCGCCAGGAATAGCCGCCGCCGTCATCGCCGGCAAGGTTTTCGGCTTGCAGCTGGGTGAGGACGCCGAACGAGGCGAGACGGGATTGGGCCCGGGCGGTGGCCTCTTGATAGGTGCCGGCGACACGGTTCTGGGCGGCGCCGGCGAAACCGGCCTGCAGGAATACGACCGTGGCGAGTGCCGCGATCACGAAGGCGGCCATCACTTCCAGCAGGGTGAAGCCGTTGCGTTCTGCCGGATTAGTTCGCATCGAGATGAACCTGGCCGGTCAGCCAGTCGGTGGCGAGGGTGATCTGCCGGCTGCCGTCGTTCAGGACGATACGGGCGGCGGTGGCGCTGCCGTCCGGCTGGAAGACGATGCCGCCGGCGGGGGCGGCGACGTTGACGAGCAGCCAGTCCGGCAAAGGCGGGAGCTTGAGGGTGATGGGCTGGCCGGTGGCGATGGCGCGGCCATGGTCCTGGGCCATGGTATCGGCGATTTTTTCGGCGGCGGCGCGGGTGGTGAGCCAGTGGCTCTGGAACGGGCCGTATTCCGCGAGCATGCCCATGACCAGACCGAGCACGGCGATGACCACCACCATTTCCAGCAACGTGAAGCCGGAACCGCGATTACTGTGCGATGTCATTCAGGCTCAGCATCGCCAGCAGCAGCGAGGAGACGATGCCGGCGACCGCGGCACCCATCAGGATGGTGATGGCGGGGACTAGGATGGCGACCACGCGCTGCACGCCGATCCGGGTACGTTCTTCATGGATGTCGGCGGCGCGCAGGGCCATCGGCCCGAGCTGGGCGGTATCCTCGCCGAGGCGCAGCAGGTGGACCAGGCGGACCGGGAAGATGTGAGACTTTTCCAGCGATTTGGCGAGGCCGTCGCCGCCTTTGGTGCTTTCGGCGGCGGTCATCACGGCTTGCTTGGCCAGCGCGTTGCCGAGAATGTCGCTGGCCATGGTCAGCGAGGTGAGCAGCGGCACGCCGTTGATCAACAACATGCCGAGGGTGCGGGAGAAGCGGGCGGCGAGGATTTCGCGGATGATGCCGCCGACGATCGGGATGGTCAGCACGATCCGGTCGACGGCGAGTCGCGGACCTTGCCGGCGCAGTGCCATGCGCAGCGCGAAGCCGGCGGCGACCAGGGCCAGGATCCCGGGCAGGCCGTAGGCGGTTAGCACATGGCCCGCGCCGAGCAGGAAGGCGGTGGAGGCGGGCAAGGGAACCCCGTTTTCGGCGAATAATGGGACGAATTGCGGCAGCACGCGCGTGAGCAGCAAGAAGATCGAGCCGACGGCGGCGACCACCAGGATCGCGGGATAGATCATCGCCGATTGGATGGTGGCGTTCAGGCTGCGCTGGCGCTCCATCAGCGTCGCGACGCGCTCCAGCGTGCCGCCGAGGTCGCCGCCGGCCTCGCCGGCGCGGACCAGGCCGACATAAAGTTTCGGGAAGCTTTTCGGCTCGCGGCTGAGCGCGGTGGCGAGCGATGAGCCGTCCCGCACGGCGTCTCGGACTCGGCCGAGGACGCCGGCGATGCGGCGGTGGGTGGCGCCTTCCACCATGTAGCGCAAGGCGCGGTCCAGGTCCTGACCGGCGCCGAGCATGGCGGAGAGTTCACGCGTGGCTTCGGTGAGTTCGCCGCGGTGCAGGGAATGGCCGCCGAGTTCGGCGGTGAGCAAGGCCAGGCCGCCGCTGGCGGGGTCGACGCCGAGGACCAGCATGCCGCGTTTCTGCAGGCCGGCGACGATGTCTGTCGCACTGGCGCCGTCCATGACCCCGCGAATGACCTCGCCGCCGCTGAGCGCGCGGTAGCGAAAGCTCGGCATCAGTCGGCCGCCTGCACGGCGCGGAGGATTTCCTCGATGGTGGTTTCGCCACGTTCGACGGCGGCGATGCCGGTATGCAGCATGGTCTTCATGCCGGCGGCGACGGCGGCCTGCTCGATTTCGGTCTGGTCGGCGCGGGCGAACAGCAGGCGTTCGATGGTGGCGTCCGGAACCAGAAATTCCGAGATCGCCTGGCGGCCGCGATAGCCGGTGTTGCGGCAGGCCGGGCAGGTGCCCGCGTGGTAAATGGTCTCGCAGGTCAGGCCGAAGCGGGCGCGCAGTTCCGGCGCCGGATCGGTGGGCTGCTTGCAGGCATCGCAAAGGCGGCGGACCAGGCGCTGCGCGCAGATGCCGCGCAGAACCGCCGCGATCAGATAGTCTTCCAGGCCCATGTCGCGCAGCCGGGTGATCGCCGCGGCGGCGGAGTTGGTGTGCAGGGTGGAGAGCACGAGGTGGCCGGTGAGCGCGGCGCGGGCGGCGATTTCGGCGGTTTCGAGGTCGCGGATTTCGCCGACCATGATCACGTCCGGGTCGAGCCGGACGATCGAGCGGAGCAGGCTGGCGAAGCCGAGATCAATCTGCGGGCGGACCTGGATCTGGTTGATGCCGGGGAGCTGATACTCGATCGGGTCTTCCACCGTGATGATCTTGCGCTCCACCTCGTTCAAGGCGAGCAAGGCCGTGTACAGCGTGGTGGTTTTGCCGGAGCCGGTTGGCCCGGTGACCAGCAGCATGCCGTTGGGCGCCTTCAGCGCGCCGTGCAGGCGGGCGATGAATTGGCTGTCATGGCCTTGGGCCGCGAAGTCAAAAGCGACGGAGCTGCGATCCAGCACGCGCATCACCACGATCTCGCCATACAGGCAGGGGGCGGTGGCGACACGGAACACCACGTCCTGACCGCGCACGGCGAGGCGGATACGGCCATCCTGCGGCAGGCGGCGCTCCGCGATGTCCAGTTTGGCGAGGATTTTGATGCGGGAGATGATCGCGGCGGTGAGGCGCGCCGGCTGGGTGTCCGCCTCGATCAGATCGCCATCGTAGCGGTAGCGGATGCGCAGGCGATCCTCGAACGGCTCGATATGGATGTCCGAGGCGCCGGTCTCGACGGCCTTGGCGATGATCTGGTTGACCAGGCGGATCACCGGCGCCTCGCTCGCCATGTCTTTCAGGCGCTCGGCGTCGTCCTCCGAGGCTTCTTGTGGCGCGGATTCCGATTCCTGCGAGGCTTCCGGATAAAGGCGGTCGAGTGCCGCTTCGAGTTCGATCGGCACGCCGATTTCGAGGCGGACTTCGCGCTCGACGGCGAGGCGGACGGCCTCCGGCGTGAAGCGGTCAAGCGGGTTGGCGACCACCAGAACCAATTGCCCGGCTTCGATGGCGACGGGAACGGCGCGGGCGGCGCGCAGGAAGCGGGGACGCAGGCGCTCTGGCAGGATGGGTTCGGCGGGATACCGGTCCGGGCCGGCGGCGGGCAGGCCGAACAAGGCGGTATAGGTCTCGGCCAGGCCGCGTTCCGAGACCAGGCCGAGCTGGACCAGGCTTTGCGCGTGGCTGAGGCCAGTTTCCTGGGCAACGACGGCAGCCCGGTCGAGGGCGATGGTATCACACGCACCGGATGCAAGCAGCTTGTCCAGGACGATGGCTTCGGCCTCCGCGGCGCTGGCTGGGCCAGCGACCAGAGGGCCTGTTCGCATATTGTTCATAATCCTTTAATTCATTACATGCGCTGCCGAAAGGCAAGTGATATGACGGTGTGTTTCGGGCTGAACCGGTGAACATAGCGTGAAATAAATGTCCGGCTTGTCGGAAAACTGTCATGAAGGCGCGCGGATGGACGAGAGGGTCGCGTATAAAGTTCTGACGGCGCCGGAAATGGCGGCGTTGGCGCGAGACGAGTTTGCCGGCGCGGCGGTCGACCGCGCGGATGGGTATATTCACTTGTCGACCGCGGCGCAGGTGACGGAGACGGTGGCGCGGCATTTTGCCGGGCGGGACGACCTGGTGATCGCGGCGGTCGATCTGCGCGCGCTAGGCGAGGCGGTGCGGTGGGAGCCGTCCCGCGGCGGCGAATTGTTTCCGCATTTGTATGGAGCGCTGCGGATGGAGGCGGTGATCGCTCACGCGGCGCTGACGCATGACCGCGAGGGGCTTGTGCGGCTGCCGGAGATTACGGCGTGACAGCGTGGGTGCGGCCTTCGCCGGCATGACGATATGATTATCGCGATCGGGTCGGGAAGGAAGGTATAGCTTTTCGCAATGTCCGATGAGATGGCGGCGGAGGGGGTGCTGGGGGTGCACCTGGTAATTATCGCGTTCAACGTCGCCGGGTTGGTGGTGATACCGGTGGGGGCGTGGGCCGGGTGGCGGATTGTGCGGGTGGCGTGGCTGCGGCTGTTGCATCTGGGGCTGATGGCGGTGGTGGCGGGGCAGGCGCTGGCCGGGCAAGCGTGTATTCTGACGACCTGGCAGAATCGGCTGACGGGCGGAGATGCGGCGCCGTCGCCGCTGATCATGCGCTGGGTGGACCGCGTGATCTACTGGAACCTGCCGATGTGGTGTTTTGCCGTGCTGTACAGCGCGGTGTTTTTGTACATCGTGGCGCTGTTGGTATTCGTGCCGTTCTGGAAACGTTAGAGCCATTTTTGCCGAGGGCGATTCACGGTTTCGGCCGCTCAAGATGAGCGACCTCAACCAATCGCGCTCTAAGCGCTTTCGGATTGCACGATCATGGCGGCGAGCTGGTCGGCGGCGGCGGCCCAGAGGCGGCTCATGACCGCGACCGTGTCGATCGCGGACGCGCCGGCGGCGGCCTGGGTCTGGTAGCTGTTGGTCAGCCAGTTGCTGGTGCTGGCGGCGGCGCGCACGGCGAGTTGCGCGGAGAGGATCAGTTGGCCGCCGGCGCCGGGGTCGAAGCGGAGCAGATTGATTTCGACCAGCAGCTCGGCGGGCGCGCCGATCGCGCCGCCGCTGCCGATCACGGTCGCTTGCGGCAGACGCTGCGCGAGGTCCTGGACCATGGTGGCTTGCAGCATGTCGGCGAGCGGCTCGGCCCAGAGTTCGTTGGCATAGGTGTCGAACTGGTAGTCGCCGCCGGTCTTCACGATGCCGGTCTGGTCCAGATAGCCGGGAATGCTGACGCCGCGCACGCCGATGCGGGCGGTGATGCCGGTCCGGATGGCGCCGGGGATGGCGGCGAGGCGATAATAATTCGTGGGCGTGGCGGCGCAGCCGGTCAAAGCGGCGGCGCCGGCGGCGAGGAGCAGGCGGCGCGGGATCATTGGCCGCCGCTCCGGCCCAGCAACAGCGATTGCGGATGGCGGTCCAGATATTGCGAAAGCTCCTTGATCGAACGCAGGGCATCGGTCGCCTCATCCATCAGCTGCTCCAGATTGCGTTGGAAATCCGAATCGTTGCCGTAATCCTGGTTGACGCTTTGCAAGGTCGCGTTGGCGTTCTGCAACGTGGTGTCGGCGGTCTGCATGGTCTGGCGTAGCGAGGACAGGGTCTGCTTGACGTCCGCGCTGCCGACGGTGCGGTTGGCGGTGACCAGCAAACGGTTCAGATTATCGCCGATCTTGTCGAAGGGAATCTTGTCGAGCTTGCCGCTGATGTCGGACAAATTGGCGATGGCGTTGTCCAAGCCGCCGGCCTGGCTTGGCACCACCAGCGCGTCGCCTTCCCGGGTGAGCGCGGCGCGGCCGGCGCCGGGGACTTTCGCGAGCACGATGTCCTTTTGGCCGGTGACATAGCTGGAGGTTTCCAGTTCGACGCGGACGCCCTGATTGACCATATTTTGGAGCACCTGGGCGGGATCGTTGCCGGCCTTGGCGATGCCCGCCGCGCCGACGACGCGCTCCGGCTGCAGTTCCATGGCGACGCGGACTTTCGAAGTACCGGTATGGGGATCGATCAGCAGGTTGACGCCGGTGACCTCGCCGATCTGGATGCCGAGGATATTGACCGGCGCGCCCGCCATCAGGCCGCTGACCGAGGACTGGAAATAGGAGATGATCTGGATGTTGGTCTGGTAGCCGGCGGCGTTGGCCTCATCCTCGGATTTGTACAAGGTGAAGCTGGCATTGTCCGGCGCGGGCGCACTGCTCTCGGCGCCGGGCGGGATGTTGAACGTTACAGCGCCGGACACGATCGCCTGCAGCGACTGGAACTCGATGTGGAAGCCGCCGCCTTGCACCTCTGCCGTGATGCCGGAGGAATTCCAGAAATGACTCTGCGACTTTACCAGATTATCGAACGGAGCTTTCACGAAAATGCTGACGGTGACCGGGCCGAGGCCGTTGCCGACATCGTAGCCCAGCACCTCGCCGACCTGCACGTCACGATAAAAGACCGGCGAGCCGGTACCCAGCGAGCCGATGCTGTCCGCCTTCAGCGTGTAGGTGCGGCCAGGCTCATTGGAGCGCACGCCAGGCGGCTGTTCGAGGCCGACGAAATTCTTCTGGAAGGCGCCGCCGGGCAGGCCCGGATCGACCGCGATGAACGCGCCGGAGACCAGCGTGGACAGGCCGGACAGGTCACCAGGGGAAAAGCTGGGGCGGACCACCCAGAAGCGCGCATGGCTGTTGAGGAAGCGCCGGCCGACATTGTTCATGCGGATACGGACGATGACGTGGCTGTTGTCGCCGCTGAGATCGATGCTGTCGACCGTGCCGAGGGCCACCGCCTTGTATTTGACCTGGGTCTGGCCGGCGGCGAGGCCCTCCGCGGTGTCGAAGGTCAGGGTCAGTAGCGGTCCCTGCTCTAGGATGGTGCGGTAGCCGAGATAGCCGGCGATGATCGCGGCGACGATCGGGACGAGCCAGACGAACGAGAAGCGCCGGCGGCGCAGGCTGGCGCGCGGCGGGCGTTGCGGGGGGGAATCGGGCGGGCTGGACTCGCTCATGTTCGCGCCGGCGCCGCGACCGGATTGGCCGCCGACGAGGCATCGTCCGCGGCGTCCCACATCAGGCGCGGGTCAAAACATTCGACCGCGAACATGGTGAGAACGACCACCGCGGCGAAGCAAGGGGCGCCGATATCGGCCTGGATGTTGGCGAACTGATTGAAGCGGACCAGGGCGACCAGGATCGAGATCATGAACACGTCGATCATCGACCAACGGCCGATGAAGTCGATGATACGGAACGCACGGGTGCGGCCGAGCAGATGCTCGGCGCTGCCGAGCTGGGTGGTGATGAGCATGTAGACGAGGATCAGCAGCTTCATGAGCGGGATTGTGATGCTGGCCAGGAACACCAGCAGGGCGAGCGGCCAGAGGCCATAATCGGCGAGTTCGACGATGCCGGCCATAATGGTGAAGGGGTGGGTGTTGGCGAGCTGGGTGATCAGCATGACCGGGTAGATATTGGCGGGGATGTAGAGCAGGATGGCGGCGGCGACATAGGCCCAGCAACGGGCGATGCTGTCGGGCTTGCGCCAACGCAGCGTGGCGCGGCAGCGGCGGCAGTGGTCACCGGGATCGGCGCGGTTGACCAGGCCGCAGCTATGGCAGCCGATGATCTGGGCGGTGCCGTCCGTCGGCATGGCGGGGGCGGTGCCGTCCATCCGATCCAGGGCGCGCCAGACCGCCTCGTTGTCGAGGGCGGCGTCCGCCGCGGCGAGTGAGATCATCAGGCCGATTAGGGCGTAGAGCGCGGTATCGAGATGCACGGACGCAATCGCGGTGAGCCGCGTGTAGGCGACCAGAAAGCCGAGCAGATAGACGTCCACCATCGCCCAGGGGCTGATTGGCACGTACCAGCGGAATAGGAGTTTCAGAAAGCGCGCCGGGAGCAAACGGGTTTCCATGCCGATCAGGGTGATCAACATCAGCCCGAGCTTGGCGCCGGGGAAAACCACGGTGACGGCCATGACCAGGATGCCGACAATTTCAAAATTCTGAAGAGTGAGCTGCACCGGGCCGGTTTCAATGCGCGCGAGCTGGAACCGGCCATAGGCGGTGATTTCCAGGAACGGCGCGACGATGGCGTAAATATAGAACAGGAGACCGGCCAGGGCGCAGGCGATCGGGAATTCGAACGGGCTGCGGCGCATTCGCCAGAGGGTGTGGGTGCAGCGTGGGCAGTCCGCCACCAGTTCCGGGCGCATCCGTGGCAGGATGGAGACCAGGCCGCATTGTGGGCATTCGCGCCAATCCTCGGGGATCGGGAGATCGGGTTCAGCCGCAAGGGATGGTGGTGGGGGGGCCGAAACCGTGTCTTGTGTCAAGTTGCCGCCTTCGATTGCGCTTTGGGTTAGATAGGCGTTGGCAACGGCGGTAAAAAGCCTGGCAAGATGCTATGCAGGTCTGGCAATCCGGAGGCGCGACGTGAAGACACTCATCGTTCAGATTAAATGTAAGCTGGGGCAGGCCTACGAGGTGGCGGCGTTCATCGCGGATCATGTCAGCCAGTGCCAGGTTTATTCGATTTCAGGGGCTTATGACCTGCTGGCCCTCGTGAATCTGGAGCCGGACGTCGATCCGGGCGTGTTCGTGAACAAGCGGCTGCATGCGGTGCCGGGGATTGTCGAGACCAACACGATGATCGCGTTCAATGCGTTCACGCCGTCAGCGAAGGTTTAACGCCACACCGTCAACAGCCCGACGAAGATCAGCGCGCCGGCGGTGACGACGACGTTCCAGAACAGGAAGCGCGTGAACCAGTTCCAGCCTTTCTGGGCCTCGCCGTTGATTTCATCCAGGCTGGGCGGCGGGATGGCGACGGTGGTGTGGATGTCCAGACGGGCCGGCTGGCCATCGAGAGGTGTATGCGCGACCATGGAGATTACCTTGCGTGGCGGGTCTATGGCGGGGTTTTAGGGGGCGCTAGTGGCGGCTGGCAAGGGCATTTGCGCGATGTAGGCGGCCAGTGCCGCGGGGTAGATGCGATGCTCCTGGACGAGCACGCGGTCAGCCAGCGTCTGCTCGGTATCGTCCGGCAGCACCGGCACTTCGGCTTGGGCGAGGATCGGGCCGTCATCCATGGTTTTTGTGACGAGATGCACGGTGCAGCCATGCCGCGTCTCGCCGGCGGCAAGGACGCGGGCGTGGGTGTGCAGGCCGGGATAGGCCGGCAGCAGGCTGGGGTGGATGTTCAGCATTTTGCCGGCCCAGCGCTCGACCAGGTAAGGGGTGAGCAGCCGCATGTAGCCGGCGAGGCAGACGATTTCGACGTTGTGGGCGCGCAAGGCGGCGTCAATGGCGCGTTCATGGGCTTCGCGGTCACCGCCGAAATCCTTGCTGGGGATGCAGACGCTTGGAAGGCCGGCGGCGAGGGCAAAGCCTGGCGCGTCGGCCCGGTTGGACAGCGCGAGGGCGATTTCGGCTGGATAGTCCGGGCTGTTCGCGGCCTCGATCAAGGCTTTCATGTTCGAGCCGCGGCCGGGGAAGAAAATCGCGACGCGGCGTTTGCTCATGCGAACAGCTTGTCCCGGTGGTGAATGGTGACGCCGCTGCCTTCCGCCACATGGCCGATCGTGAACGGGGATTCGCCATGTTCGCGCAGCAGGGCGATGGCGGCGGGGGCGTCGGCGACGATCAGCGCCATGCCGATGCCGCAGTTGAACACGCGCAGCATTTCGGAGGTGGTCACCTCGCCGGTGCGGGCGAGCCAGGGGAACACCGGCGGCATCGGCCACGGGGCGGTCAGCTGCGCGCCGAGCCCGGCCGGCAGCGCGCGGGGCAGATTGCCGGGCAGGCCGCCGCCGGTGATGTGGGCGGCGGCTTTCAGGAGTCCGGCCTTGTGCAGCGCCAATAGCGGCTGGACGTAGATTCGGGTCGGCTCCATCAGCGTTTCCGCGAGGGTTTGCCGGTCCACGAAGAGCGCGGGGGTATCCCAGCCGAGTTCGGCATCCGCGATGATTTTGCGGACCAAAGAGAAGCCGTTGGAATGGATGCCGGCGCTGGGCAGCGCGAGGATGCTGTCCCCGGCGGTGACATTGGCGGGCAGTAGCGCGTCGCGCTCTGCCGCGCCGACAGCGAAGCCGGCGAGGTCATAGTCGCCGGCGGCGTACATGCCGGGCATTTCCGCCGTCTCGCCGCCGACCAGGGCACAGCCGGCGATCTGGCAGCCGCGGGCGATGCCGGCGATGATGGTTTGCGCGGCCGCGACGTCCAGCGCGCCGGTCGCGAAATAATCCAGGAAGAACAGAGGCGTGGCGCCCTGAACGATCAGGTCGTTCACGCACATCGCCACCAGGTCGATGCCCACATAAGCGTGGATGCCGGTTTCGATGGCGATTTTGAGCTTGGTGCCGACGCCGTCCGTGGTGGACACCAGGATCGGGTCCTTGAAGCCGGCGGCCCGCAGATCGAACAG
>Ga0116230_10000748_pt1 | contig 29231 bp, 23 predicted proteins | sample S1TSphfallax_3_FD_88678 | JGI IMG/M metagenome (GOLD analysis project Ga0116230, IMG submission 88678) | Host-associated microbial communities from peat moss isolated from Minnesota, USA - S1T2_Fd - Sphagnum fallax MG | ecosystem: Host-associated > Plants > Peat moss > Unclassified | place... | reverse complement strand
GGGTGAACCATGCCCAATTCCCTGTATGCCGCCCTGCCGACGACCATCTTCACGGTGATGTCGGGGCTGGCCCGGGAGATGGGGGCGATCAATCTGGGGCAAGGATTTCCCGATGAGCCGGGGCCAGAGGCGATCCTCAGGGCCGCGTCGGAGGCCCTGCTTACCCAGAGCAATCAATACCCCCCCATGCCGGGGCTTCCCGCCCTGCGCGAGGCTGTGGCGCGGCACTATACCCGCTGGCAGGGCCTGAGCCTCGATCCGACGCGGGAGATCACCGTCACCTCAGGCGCCACAGAGGCCCTCGCCTGCGCCGTTCTCTCGCTCATCGAGCCAGGCGACGAGGTGGTGCTGTTTCAGCCGCTCTACGACTCCTATTTGCCCATGGTCCGCCGCGCGGGAGGCGTGGCGAAGCTGGCGCGCCTGGCGCCGCCGCACTGGCGGTTTACGCGCGAGGATCTGGACGCCGTGTTCAGCCCTCGCACGCGCCTGGTCGTGCTGAATAATCCGCTCAATCCCACGGGCACGGTGTTCAGCGACGCCGACCTCGCCCTGCTCGCGGAATATTGCGTGCGGTATGACGCGGTGGCCCTATGCGACGAGGTCTGGGAGCAGTTGGTGTTCGACGGCGCCGTTCACCGCCCGCTCATGGCCTTTCCGGGTATGCGCGAGCGCTGTGTGAAGATCGGCTCGGCGGGAAAGATGTTCGCCCTGACCGGCTGGAAGGTGGGCTGGCTCGCCGCGGCCCCGGCCCTTACCGAGACGCTCTCCAAAGCCCACCAATTTCTCACCTTCACGACGGCGCCCAATCTGCAGACCGCCGTCGCCTTCGGACTCAATGACAGCGAAGACTGGTTCGCCGCCATGCCCATCGGCCTCGCCGCCGCCCGCGATCGCCTGGCCGCCGGACTCACCAGGGAAGGATTCGTCACCCTTCCGAGCGCCGGGACCTATTTCCTCAATATCGACCTGACAGCCTCAGGAATCGCTGAGGACGACACCGCCTTCGCCTTCCGCGCCGTGCGGCAGGCGGGCGTGGCGGGTATCCCGGTCTCGGCCTTCTACGAAAGCGATCCGGTGACGAACATCCTGCGGCTCTGCTTCGCCAAGCGCGACGAGACGCTGGACGAGGGTGTGATCCGCCTGGCCCGGGCGCGGGACTTGTCTGTCAGGGCGAGCAGCGCGTCTTAAGGATCGCGGGCGAGACGCCCACGCTTACGATGGCGCCCTAGAGCGACCGTTTGACCTCTTCCACGGTGAAGCACTCGATATAGTCACCAGGCTTGATGTCCTGGAAGCCGGCGAACTCCATGCCGCATTCCATGCCTGACGTGACCTCGGCCACTTCGTCCTTGAAGCGCTTGAGGGTCTTGAGGGTGCCCAGTTCCAGAACCACGACATTGTCGCGGATGATCCGCACCCGCGCGCCCCGGCGCACCACGCCTTCGCGCACCCGGCAGCCGGCGATGCGGCCGACCTTGGAGATATCGAAGGCCTGGAGCACCTCGGCGGCGCCCAGGAAGGTTTCCCGCTGGATCGGCGCCAGGAGCCCGGAGAGAACGCCTTTGATGTCGTCGATCAGATCATAGATGATCGCATAGTAGCGGATCTCCACGCCCTCATGCTCGGCCAGAGCCCTCGCCTGTTTCGAGGCGCGGACATTGAAGCCGATGATCGGGGCGTTGGCGCCCTTGGCAAGCATGACATCGCTTTCGTTGATGCCTCCGGCGCCGGAGAGGATGATCCGCGCGCGCACTTCGTCGGTGCCGAGCTTATCCAGCGAACCGACAATGGCCTCGGCCGAGCCCTGAACATCCGCCTTAACAAGTAGCGGCAGTTCGCTGACCTTCTTGTCGGCGAGTTTGGCCATCATCTCGGCCAGGCTGCCGCCGGCGCCGACGGGGGTGAGATTGCGCTCGCGCTTCAGGCGGATGCGATAGTCGGTGAGCTCCCGGGCGCGGGCCTCATCCTCCACCACGGCAAAGGGCTCGCCCGGATCGGCGGCGCCGTCGAGACCCAGGATCTCCACCGGCGTGGAGGGGCCGGCCGTGGTCACCTGCTCGTCCCGTTCATTGAGAAGGGCGCGAACACGGCCATAGCTGGCCCCGGCCACGACGATCTCGCCGCGCTTGAGCGTCCCGCGCTTAACTAGCACGGTCGCCACGGCGCCGCGCCCGCGATCAATCTGGGATTCGATCACCACGCCCTCGGCCGTTCGATCAGGATTGGCGCGCAGGTCAAGAACCTCGGCCTGCAGCAGGATGGCCTCAATCAGATCGTCCAACCCCAGCTTCTGCAAGGCGGAGACCTCGATCACCTGGGTCTCGCCGCCCACGCTCTCGGCAATGACTTCGTGCTGCAGGAGCTCGTTGATCACCCGGGTCGGATTGGCGCCCGCTTTATCGATCTTGTTGATCGCCACGATGATCGGCGAGCCGGCGGCCTTGGCGTGCTGAATCGCCTCAATGGTCTGAGGCATCACCCCGTCGTCGGCGGCCACCACCAGGATGACGATGTCCGTCACATTGGCGCCGCGGGCGCGCATGGCGCTGAACGCGGCGTGGCCGGGGGTGTCGAGGAAGGTGATCCGGTCACCACTAGCCACCTGCACCTGATAGGCGCCGATGTGCTGGGTGATGCCGCCATGCTCGCCGGCGGCCACGTCGGTGGCGCGCAGGGCGTCCAGGAGGCTCGTCTTGCCGTGGTCCACGTGACCCATGACAGCCACGACCGGCGGGCGGGGGACCATGCCCTCGTCGTCGGCTTCATCTTCGGTCAGGAAGCCCGTTTCCACATCGCTTTCCGAAACCCGGCGCACGGTGTGGCCGAATTCGGCGGCCACAAGTTCGGCCATGTCGGAATCGATGACGTCGGTGATCTTGAGCATCAGGCCCTGGCGAACCAGAAACTTGATGATCTCCACACCGCGTACGGCCATCCGGCTCGCCAATTCCTGCACGGTGATGACGTCGGGAATAACAACTTCCCTGGCGGCGCGGGCCGCTTCCTGGGCGCCGCCCTTGCGCTTTTCGCGTTCCCGCTCGCGAGCCCGACGCACCGAGGCCAGGGAGCGCATGCGCTCCACGGCGCCCTCGTCATCGCCGGCCACGGCCTGGATGGTCAGACGGCCTTCGCGGCGTTTGGGTTCGCCCTTGGTGCGCGACACGGCCTTGCCGCCGGCCGCCTTGCCCTTACGGGCGGCGTCTTCCTCATCGAAGTCCGGACGACGGTCGAGATTGAGGGCGCCGGGACGCGGGGCCTGACGCGCGGCGCGCTGGACCTCGGGGGCGCCAGCGTCGCCAGCCGCGGGGCGCCCGCCCGGGGGCGGCCGCGCGCCGCCGGGCCTGGGCGCGCCATCACGCGGCGGGCGGGGCGCCAGGGCCGAATAGCGGACGGTCTCGCCAGGACGCGGGGGACGCTCAGGACGCGCCGGGGCGGCATCCTCACGTTCACGCGCGACGGGGCGGCCCGCATCCGGCCGGGCGAGACGCTGATTATAGGCCACGCTGGTGGTCGGCGCCGGTCGATAGGTGGTGGTGCTGGGGCGCTCATCGCGACGCTCCCGGCTGGGTTCATAGGTGCGGGTCTGGCCCGGCGCCGTCGGGCGACTTGGCTCGGCGGGCCGCGCGATCGCGCCGGCGGGCCGGGCCGGCGCCTGCGGACGCGGGGCAGGGGCCGCCGGCGGGAGCGCCGGAGCCCTGACCTCCGGCGCCGGCCCAGGCGTCGGCGCGGCGACCGCCACGGGCAACGGGGCCTCAGGCGCCTTGGCTTCGACCGGCGCGGGGGGCGGAGGTTCGGGGGTTTGCGGAGCCGGGACGCTTTCGACGGGACGGGGCGCCTCGACGCGCGGGCGCGCCTGACGCTCGGCGGCGGCGCGTTCCTGAGCGGCGCGCTGGGCCTGCTCAATCACCCTCTGGCGGGCGCGGCGTTCATCCTCGGAAAGCCCGCGGGCGGCCGCACTCATGGGCGCGGCAGGGCGTGGGGTAGGGCTGGAGGCTACCGGACCCGGCTCAGGCGCTACGCGACTGGGCGTGGGCGCCGCCGGCATGGGCATGTCGCGGCGCCGCTTTGTCTCCACCACCACGGTCTTGGAGCGGCCATGGCTGAAGCTCTGCTTGATCATGCCAGCGCTCACGGCGCCGGGAGACCGTGGCTTCAGCGTGAGGGGCGCGCGAGCGCCCGCCCCTGCGGACGCGCCGTCCGTGGGAGACCTGTTATTATCGTTTTCGTCCGTCATGCGCTCGCTTGATCAATCAGCCGTGAGCCCCAAAAGGCCGCCCGGCGCAACACCAACAATTACAACACTCAACAACACAAAAGAGACCGGCGCGGCGAGCGCTCCGGTCTTCCTCGTCAAGGCCCCTCGAGCCAACTCTCAGGGAAGAGGGGGCGAAAACCCGCCAGACGCTCGACGTCCCTCGTCCAGCGATCCGCGCCTCGCCCGGCAAGGAGCGCGCTGTGTATCACATTCTCCGCGCCCAAGGCCAAACTCAATTCCAATCCATCGAAGAGACCCAAAAGGCGGGGGGGCCGGGGGACGGCGCGCATCAGAGCCAGAAGCTTGCGACGACCATCTTCGGCCCCATCCCGCGCCTCGATGAGGCAGACCGCCTTCCCCTCCGCGACGGCCTGGCGCACCTTCTCGAAACCCATGACCAGCAAGCCGGCTTTGCGGGCCAGGCCCAGCGAAGCCAGCAGGCGCGCCGCCAAGAGCGCCTCCACGCTGGCCGCGAGATCGGCGGGCGCCGGCAGTCGCTTACGGGCGGCCTTGGAGAAGAGGCCCTTCCGCGCGGCCGTCTCCACCGAAACCCGATCAGCGGCCACCCACACGCCCCGCCCCGGCAGCTTGCGCCCGAGATCTGGAATCACGGCGCCGTCCGGCCCTTCGACGAACCTGATCAATCGCGCCTCGTCCATCACCTGGCCGGTGACGATATCACGACGCTCCCGCGCCACCGACGCGAGAGTCAGGCCAGGACCTGAGGCGCCGATAGCCGTGTCAGAGGCCGTTGAGGAGAGGCCCGGATCCGTCAGACGCGCGCCCCTGACGCTTCGCCGAACACCGCCGCGGCTTCGTCATAGGGCGCCTCTTCAACCTCAAGCGTTTCGGGCTCCGGCTCAGCTTCGACCCAGCCGGCCAGAACGCGAGCGCGCATGATCAGACGCTCGGCGTCCTCAGGGCTCATCTCGAAGCTTTCCAGAATGCCCGGCTCCCGGACCCGCTCGCCATTCTTGGCTTCGTAATAACCGCGGATATCGTCCGGGACGAGTCCGGCCAGATCCTCGACGGTCTTCACCTCGCCCTCGCCGAGCGCCACGGCGATCGGGAGGGTCACCCCCTCAACCTCAAGAAGGCCGTCCTCGACTCCAAGCTCGATGCGGCGCGCGTCATATTCAGCGGCCTCCTTATCGAGATAGTCCCGGGCTCTCGCCTGGATTTCCTCGGCGGTGTCCTCATCAAACCCCTCGATGGCGGCGATCTCGTCGGTCTCCACATAGGCGACGTCCTCCACCGTGGCGAAACCCTCGGTGACCAAGAGCTGGGCGATGACCTCGTCCACATCCAGGGCCTCCTGGAAGAGCGCGGTGCGTTCAGCGAATTCCCGCTGGCGCCGCTCGCTTTCCTGACTCTCGGTCATGATGTCGATCTGCCAGCCGGTGAGCTGGCTGGCGAGGCGCACATTCTGGCCCCGCCGGCCGATGGCAAGGGAAAGCTGCTCATCGGGCACCACCACCTCGACCCGCTCATCCTCTTCGTCCATCACCACCTTGGTCACCTCGGCGGGCGCCAGGGCGTTGACGAGGAAGGTCGCTTCGTCGGGATTCCACTGGATGATATCGATCTTCTCGCCCTGAAGTTCGGCCACCACGGCCTGAACGCGCGAGCCGCGCATGCCGACGCACGCGCCCACCGGATCGATGGAGGAGTCATTGGAGACGACCGCCATCTTGGCGCGGCTGCCGGGATCGCGGGCCACGGCGCGGATCTCGATCACGCCGTCATAGACCTCGGGGACCTCCTGGGCGAAGAGCTTTGCCATGAAGCCGCCGTGGGCGCGGGAAAGCATGATCTGCGGTCCCTTGGCTTCCCGGCGGACGTCATAGATATAGGCCCGCACACGGTCTCCGACCTGGAACATTTCGCGGGGGATCGACTGATCGCGCCGCATGATGCCCTCGCCGCGGCCCAGATCGACGATCACATTGCCATATTCCACCCGCTTGGCGACGCCATTGACGATCTCGCCCACGCGGTCCTTGAACTCCTCGTACTGCCGCTCGCGCTCCGCCTCGCGAACCTTTCCCATGACCACCTGGCGGGCCATCTGGGTCTGAACGCGCCCAAACTCGAAGGGCGGCAGGGTCTCTTCATAGATCTTGCCGACAAAGGCGTCCTTGTCGGTGGGCAGGGCGTCGCTCAGGCGGCGATTGGCGTATTCATTGAAGGGCTCCTCGCCCTCGGCGGGGATGGGCAGATCATCGTCCACCACCGTGACCACACGGGTGATAGTGGTCTCGCCGGTCGCCGGATCGATATGGACGCGAATGTCATGCTCGGCGCCATAGCGGCTGCGAGCGGCCTTCTGGATCGCCTCTTCGATGGCCTCGACGACGATCTCGCGCTCAATGGATTTCTCGCGGGCGACGGAGTCGGCGATCTGCAGAAGCTCAAGGCGATTGGCGGAAATTCCGGCGGTCATGGTTCGATTATCCCTGGATTCATAAGGCTTTAAGACGTGACGCTTGGGTCAGCCCCAAGCTCGTTTTCAAGCCGGTTGTTTTCGAGTCCGTCGTTTTCGATTCGGAGGGCGCGGATTTCGGCCCCCCTTTTGAGAAGCGCGTCATTGACCATCAACTTCGCCTCCACCAGCCAGGCGAAGGGGACAAGGGTGGTCGCCTCTTCCCCCTCCAGATTGATGGCGACATTCTCCCCGTCGAGCCCAGCCAGTTCGCCGCGGAAGCGCTTGCGACCCTCGGCCAGGCGGTCAATCTCCAGCCGGGCCTCGAAGCCTTCCCAGGCGACAAAGTCCTTAAGGCGGGTCAGTGGCCGATCAATCCCGGGGCTTGAGACTTCCAGTAGGTATTCCCCGCTGATGGGGTCGGCTGCGTCGAGAACCTGGGAAATGGCCCGCGCCAGCCGGGCGCAATCCTCCACAGCCATGGACCCATCGGGCCGCTCGGCCATGATCTGCAGCCGTCTCCCCGCCGCGCCGGCGCCCATAAGCCTTAGGCGCACAAGCTCCAGGCCCGCCGCCTCGGCGACGGGATCCAACAGCTCCAGGAGCTCGCGGTCCTCAGGTGTTTTTCCGCGCACGATGATAAACGCGCCAGCCTTCTCAAACCAAAAACGTGCGCGCCGGACGGGCAAAGAAAAAGCGGCGGGCCTTTTGGGCCGCCGCTCGTAAACGCTATCCAGCGCCAACGGACGATGTAAGGCGTTTATAGCGGGGGCGGGCGGGTCTGTCACCCCCGCCGTTCGACTATCCCCTGACGGGCGCAACTCACCCTCACGCCAGCCAGATCATCATCCGCGTTTCAGCCTCGGCCTCGCGGGCGAGGGAAAAACGGGCGCGGCGCTCGCCGGTGTAGAGGAAACCCGCCTTGATCAGGACGGCGGCGGAGGCGGGATTGTCGGCGAAATGGCCAGAGGCCAGGATGCCCCGGCCCCACTCCTCCCGCGCCCAGATCAGGACGCGCTCCACGGCCTCGGTCATATAGCCCTGGCCCCAGTAAGGCCGACCAAGCCAATATCCGACCTCCACCCGCGCCTGATCATTGGGGTGCAGGCCGACGACCCCGATAAGGCCCTCGGCGGGCAGTTCCACCCCGAAGAGCGCCTCGCGAGCCCGGTCAGCGGCCGCCATCCGCGCGATGAATCCTTTGGCGTCAGCGAGATGAAAAGGATGGGGGATGGACGTGGTCATCCGGGCGATGTCGATGTCATCAGCCAGCCGCGCCATATGCTCAGCGTCATCCAGGGTGACGGGACGCAGGCGCAGACGCTCGGCGGTGATGTCCGGCGGCCAAGGTGTGGATGGGGTCACGTTTCAAGGCCTTCCAGCAAACCCCCGTCATATGGCGTCGGAGGGGGATATTCGCGCGGTCTGGTGTTCCGGCTTTCCGGAGCACCCGCGCTTGCTGGTCCGGATCGCTTGAGCTTGTGGCGGCGATCCGAGGCTTATTTAGGCGTTCGGATCGACTATTTGGCGGCGTCCGCGAGGGCCGGGGCCGCAGCCACGTTTACGTAGGTTCGGTCCTGCTTCTTGGTCGTAAAACAGACCGCGCCGTCAGTCAGAGCGAAGAGAGTATGGTCCTTGCCCATGCCAACATTTTCGCCGGGCCAATATTTCGTGCCGCGCTGACGGATGATGATATTGCCGGCCACGACCGCTTCGCCGCCGAACTTCTTCACGCCAAGGCGCCGGCCGTCGGAGTCGCGACCGTTGCTGGAGGAGCCGCCTGATTTCTTGTGGGCCATGGGATTGAGTTCCTAAATCTCTGTCGTCGAGGCTATTCGGCGGTCGGGGTCTTGCGGGCCCGGGGCTTGGCGGGCGCCTTGGCCGGAGCCGCATCGACAGCCTTATCGGCGGCCTTCGCCTTCGCCGCCGCCGCGGGCTTCGACGTCGCGGCCTTAGCTTTCGTTGCCTTAAGGGGGGCGGCGGCCTTGACGGGTTCAGTGACAACCTTGGGCTTAGCGACGGCGGCTGCCTGGACAGGCGCCTTACGCGCGGCCCGGGCCGCGGCCTTGGTCTCGGCGACTTCCATGCCCCTGGCGAGGTTGCGGGCGCGGGCGCGCAGGGTGGCCACGGGGGTCAGGTCGATCTCGCCTTCCCAAGTGGACTCCTTGCCGGCCCCAGCGATGCCGGTGACACGCAGGATCGTCTCGATCTGGCGATGACCGCCCGTCCGGCGATAGCCCTGACGGCGGATCTTCTTGAAGATCTTAATCTTCTCGCCCTTGCGGGTCTCCACGAGCGTGGCGCTGACGCGAGCGCCGTCGACAAGTGGTGCGCCGATGCTCACCTCAGGCCCGTCGCCGAGCATGAGAACGTCCTCGAACGCGATCAATGCGCCGGGTTCACCCTCAAGCTTTTCCACCACGAGCAGGTCGCCCGGTTCAACCCGGTACTGCTTGCCGCCCGTCTTGATTACCGCATACATCTTGAAAACGAGCGCCTTTGAAAATCTTTAAGTTTGTCGAGCTTGGAAACACCAAACGCCGCGCGCGGCCTAATGCTCGCGGGCGTCTCATCCAAGGGCGCGGTCTTTACAGGCGCAAAGGCCAGAAAGTCAATCAGCCGAAGGTCAATTCCAGGATTGGGTCAAACGGCGTGTGGCCTGACGGTCGTGCTCTTTAGAAGAGCAGCTTGGCGCCAACCAGGGCGAGGGTCGAGGCGAGAATGGGCCGCAGAACCTTATCCGGCGTTCGGGTCGCCAGAAGGGAGCCGATGATCACGCCTGGGATAGAGCCCACCAGGAGAGCGAGAAGCAACACCCAATTCACCTGGCCGATGAGGCCATGGCCCAGGCCCGCAAGCAGGGTTAGCGGCACGGCATAGGCGATGTCCGAGCCCACCAGGGTTGATACGGGGGTTTTCGGATAGAGCAGGACGAGGACAGTCATGCCGATGGCGCCGGCGCCCACGGAGGAGATGGTCACCAGGACGCCGATGATCGCGCCGAGAAGCACCGTGAGGGCCGTGATGGTTCCCGGCTTGAGCTTGGCGACGCTCTCGCCAAGGGCGTCCAGAATGAAGCGACGGAAGACAATCGATATGGCGGTCAGGATGAGCGCGACACCCAGGACGATGGTCGTGATCCCATGGCGCGCATCCAGCTTCGCGCCGAGGTGGGCCAATAGAAAGAGCGTGAGCGCGGCGGTGGGGAGGCTTCCGGCGGCGAGACGACCGACGATCTTCCAATCGACGCTGCCACGCCAGCCATGGGCGGCGGTTCCCGCGACCTTGGTTCCGGCGGCGTAAATCAGGTCGGTGCCCACCGCCGTGGAGGCGTGCATCCCAAATACCAGGACAAGCAGCGGCGTCATTAAAGACCCTCCGCCCACGCCGGTGAGACCCACAAGAATCCCCACCGCGAGCCCGGAAAGGTTGTAGGTGGGTTGAAAGATGTGAAGCACGTCGTTTCCTCGTGTTCGAAGGCCGCCGCACGCACACGGCGCGATCCTGAGGCGCTAGACGCCCGTGGAAGCGCATCGCGTCAAACGTCCTTGTCTTTAGGCGCTATCAGGTTTTCTTAAAACCGCTGGGACAGCGGCCCCCCGAAAGGCGGCCGTCGACTTACAACCGTACGCTTTGACCCACGCCCAGTGAGCGCGCACGATCCAGAATGAATTGGGCGGCGGCCAGATCCTCGGCGGCCAGCCCGAGAGACTTGAACAGGGTGATCTCGCGATCGCCCTGCCGGCCTGGCTTCGAACCGGCGACGATTTCGCCGAGTTCGGCGGCAATATGGTCTGACGCAATGGCGCCGGCTTCCCTGGCGGTCAGATACTCCCCCGCCTCGGCCTCGGCGGACGCGCGCAGATCAACGACATATCGGGATTTCGCCACCAGAGCCGTATCCACCTCCGCGGCGCTTGGAACGCAGGCGCCCACAGCGTTGATATGGACGCCCGGCGAGACCTGACGCCCAAACAGGATCGGCGCGCGGGCGCCGGTGAGGGTACATATGATGTCCGCGCCGCCCACGGCCGCGGCGACGCTGTCAGCCGCTTCGACATCATGAGCCTTGGCGAAGGCTTGCGCGTGGCCTGGTGTGCGGGACCAGACGCGAACCCGGCGGATCGGCCGGACTAGCCGGAGCGCCTCAAGATGACTCGCCGCCTGTTCGCCGGCGCCCAGAAGCGCGAGGTCTCCCGCATCCTCCCGGGCGAGGAGCCCGGTCGCCACAGCGCTGACAGCGGCGGTCCGGATCGCGGTAAGCGCTGAGGCTTCGAGCAATGCGACGGGCTGACCGTGATGCGCCTCAAACAAAGCGACGAGGCCCAGATGGGAGGACAGACCGGCGGCGGCGTTCTGGGGAAATAGGCTGAGGAGCTTGATCCCGAAAACGGCGGGATCTTCTAGGACCCCGGGCATCAAGCCTAGCCCATTGCCCCCGGCCCCCACGGGCATGGCGCTGCGCAGGGGGACATATGCTTTCCCGCCCGAGACCGCCGCCAGCACGTCAGACATCAGACCAATAGCGTCGGCCATGGGCAGAAGCGCGCGAACGTCAGGGCCCGAAATGACGCGCAGTGGAGGGGAGACGCGGGTTGAGGACGTCATGGGCGGCAGGGGAACTGTGTCAGCTGAAATTTTGGGAAATGTTCCTGCAACTCTTGACGCTCAGGCGCCCTAAATATGGCATTTTTGATACATTTTTCGCCATTCACCGCAAAAGCTCGTCGAATTTGCGACGCGGCTGGAATGATGACCTCGACCGTGCCAGGGTTGGTGACAAGAACGCCATATAATATCAATTTGGCAATCAAGGGGGCATGGCTGCTCAATGTGGAGGGGACGTCATCGGGCTTTGAACCGCGCGCCATCGTTGGCGGTGCTTCTTATCAGCCCTACGGTGAAGTCCCCAATGTCGTCGCGCAACGGCGACATGCTTCGGCCAGCCGGCCTTTTTGATTGGAGTCATGCAATGAAATTTATGGGCTTGACCGCTCTGGCGGTTGTTTCTCTGAGCCTTCCCATGGCCACCGCGGCGGCGCCGACCATTACGCGGGTTGGCCCTGAGGCGTCTCCCATTTCCGGCGTGGTTGTCGTCAAGGACGTTGGCGGCGCGGACTTCGCCTATGCCAGCGGCGTGCCAGGCCCCGCCTCGGCGGGCGACACCAAGGCGCAGACAGTCGTCTCCCTGACCAAGCTTCTTGATGGGCTCAAGGCCCAAGGCTTTGGCGCCGGAGACGTGGTCATGATGCGGGTCTATCTCGTCGCCGACCCGGCCACGGGAAAGATGGACTTCCCGGGCATGATGGCCGGCTTCAAGCAATTCTTCGGTACGGCGGATCAACCCAATAAGCCATCCCGCACCACGGTGCAGGTGGCGGGCCTCGCATCGCCCGGCTCGCTCGTGGAAATCGAAGCCCAGGCAGTCAAGCCGCATATGTAAATTCCAAGATGATCGGAACGGTTCGCGGCGGGCCGTTCCGATCAATTCTGATCTTTGAGTGTGGATGCGACGCAAAATGATCGCATCCCACTCTTCAAGGGGGGTGAGACGCCCGGCGATAGAGGCGCCCAGTACAACAACGCGTTCAACATTGAGGGGAACTTTAGATATGAAAAACCTGATGGCAGGCACGAGCCTGTTCGCACTCCTGGCTTCGGCCGGCGCCTTGCATGCCGCCGAGGCGGCCCCGGACGCACCCGCACCCGCCGCCAGCAGCGTTGAGGAGATCATCGTCACCGGCACGCGCGAGACCGGGGTCAAGGCCGCGGACAGCGCCGCGCCGATCCAGCTCGTTGGGAAGGCGCAGCTCCTGAAGACAGGCGCCGCGGATTTGGCCACAGCACTGACGGCGGCGGTTCCCTCCCTGAACATCCAAACCAATGGCGGCGACGCTTCGGCGGTGCATATCCTCGCCGCGCTGCGCGGCCTCAGCCCCGATGACACCCTGGTCCTGGTGGACGGCAAGCGCCGCCACCCCACGTCGAACCTCGCGGTGGACTCGGGCAGCGCCTATTCCGGCTCGGCCACCACCGATCTGTCTTACATTCCCGTCGGCGCGATCGACCACATTGAAGTCCTGACTGACGGCGCGGCCGCCCAGTACGGCACTGACGCCATCGCCGGGGTGGTCAACATCATCCTGAAAAAGAACGCCAGCGGCGGCACAATGTCGGCCACGGGCGGCGAATATTATAACGGCCAAGGCTCCCAGGGATCGATTTCCTACAACGAAGGATTTGACCTGTTCGGAAAAGGATTTTTGAACGTCACCCTGGAAGAGCGCTATCATGACTTCTCAACCCTGGGCATCGGGGATGCGCGCAACACAGACTCGAACGGCGTGGCGCTACCCGGGCAATCCTATCCCAACTCAAATTCCGCCAATGCGACGATGTTCCCGCACCTAAACCGCGTCTACGGCGATCCTGAGTACAATATCTACAACGCCTTCTTTAATGTCGGCTACGATATTGCGCCGGGCATTGAATTCTACGGCTTCGGCAACTTCTCTTACAACGCTTCCCAGCACTTCGAGAACTACCGGGAGCCGAACAAAGTCTCAGGAGTGACAAGCACGGGGGTGACGGTCTACCCGATACCCTATGGCTTCGATCCGGCCGAGAAGTTCGACGAGACGGACTATTCTGTCACCGGCGGATTCAAAGGCGAACTCGAAGGATGGCACTGGGACCTGTCATCGACCTTCGGCGGCAACCACACCGAGGTCTATGTGATCAACACGGCCAATGCGAGCGAGTTCGCGACGCTGCAGGCGGCCCAGGCTACGCCCGTCAATTATGGCCTTCACACAATCTATGACGGCAACTTTGACGCCACGGAATGGACCAACACTCTGGATGTGGACAGGGGCTTTAACGTCGGCTTGGCCGCGCCCCTGAACATCGCCGTGGGCGTGGAAGAACGCCGGGACACATACGGGATCGGATCGGGCGATCCCGAATCCTATTACATCACTGGCACCCAGTCGTTCTTCGGCTATGCGCCCTCGGACGCGGGTAGCTACTCGCGCGTGAACTATGCGGCCTATTTCGATGTGGCCACCGACCCCATCAAGAACCTGCACGTGGATCTCGCCGGTCGCTACGAGCACTATAGCGATTTCGGCAGCACCGAGGACGGCAAGGTCACGGTTCGTTACGACTTCAACCCGAAGTTCGCGGTTCGCGGCACCATCAGCAATGGCTTCCGCGCGCCTACACTCGCCGAGGAATACTATTCGGGTATCAACGTGGGCCCGACCTCGGCCAGCGGACAGTTTCCGCCCAATTCCGCGGCGGCTAAGAACGCCGGTTTCTCATCTCTACAACCAGAGAAGTCGATCAACTATAGCGTGGGATTTGTCGCCCACCCAATGGACAACATGCAGATCACTCTGGATGCATACCAGATCATCCTGCATGACCGGATCCTGAATTCAAGCGGCTTCAACGGCATCAACGCTGAATGCAATCCGCCAGGATTTACGATCGCGACTGTCCCGACGAATGTGTCCTATTTGAAATGCCCCGCCGGCTACACGCCCGCGGTGGATATCATCTCGCAGTCGATTCTGAACGCGGTTCAGGCCAAGGGCATCAGCTCGGCCGGCCTGACAAGCATCTCGATCTCCAGCTTTGTGAATGGGATGAACACAACGACAAACGGCATCGAGGCGACCTTCAATTACGCGTCGGATTTCGCCGATTATGGCCACGTCGATTGGTCGATCGGGGCGAACTACAACAAGACTCAGATCACCAAGATCGATCCCATCCCCGCCTTCGCCAACGAGGTCATACCGCAGCTTGGGATCAATCAGACGCAGCTCTTGGGGATCGCCGCCGCGAGCGAATTCACCACGGCCCTGCCGCGAGAGAAGATCATCCTACAGGCGTTCTGGACCAAGGGACCCTTCAGCGTGAATCTGCGGGAGACCATCTACGGCAAGACATCGGAGTTGGCCTATGCGCCGACCCTCAGCAACTACTTCAACGAAACCGTCCCGGTCACACCGATCACTGATCTCGATATCGGCTATAAGGTCACCAAGAGCCTTAAGTTCGACGTCGGCGCGAACGATCTCTTCAACCAGATCCCGCCCACGGTGCCGCTGGCCTCCACCGGACAGTCGCTCGATGGCGGTCGCGTATTCCATCTACCCTACGGCACCGCGCCCTGGGGCCAGAATGGCGGCTATTTCTACGGCCGGGCCACCTACAGCTTCTAAGACTTTTGCGGCCAGCCGGGGCCCCGGCTGGCCGCTTTTCTTAAGCGAAGCGCGAGGCTTTCCACTAACCTTCGGCGGGGCGCGCGCGGCGCAGGCAGCAGAATGGCGGCCACGCAGCGAGAGTCCGCAAGTGCGATGGCTAAAGCCGGCGAGCAAGATTCTTCCGAATCGAGCTTAAACCGCCTATCGCGTCCCCTGCGGCGTGACGCGGCGCATAATTGCCGCAGTGGCGCCGAGGCGGCGCCGTCGGAGCATGTGGCATCAGAGCATCACCCTTGACTGATCGCGAGGCAAACACTCTGCCGTCTGCCTTAAACTCAATGCGGTAGGCGGCCGCCCAAAACACCTTAATAGACTTTTATTGTATATTTTTCAATATTTTAGCCCGATCCGCCACCGCTGTGGGATCGGCGTTGGACATTACGGATTAGAAATCTAAAAGAATTATTCTTGAAATCTGAACGAGCGCTATTTTCGCCCGCTTAGCGAGCGAGGGAGCGGCGTTCAAGGATCGCGCCCCGCAAAATGGGAGGCTTCGTCCGGCGAAAGTGGTGAACAACAACCATTGCCGATTCAACATTGAGGGGAATTCTGGACATGAAGAATCTGATGGCGGGCACGAGTCTGTTCGCACTTCTGGCGTCTGCCGGCGCCTTGCATGCCGCCGAGGCGGCGCCCGATGCGCCCGCGCCGACCACCAGCAGTGTTGAGGAAATCATTGTCACCGGCACCCGCGAGACCGGGGTCAAAGCCGCAGACAGCTCGGCGCCCATCCAGCTCGTGGGCAAGCAGCAACTCCTCCGGACAGGCGCGGCGGACCTTGCCACGGCTCTGACGTCGGCGGTCCCCTCCCTGAACATCCAGACCAACGGCGGCGACGCTGAGGCTGTTCACATCCTGGCGGCCCTGCGCGGCCTCAGCCCTGATGACACCCTCGTATTGGTGGATGGCAAGCGCCGCCACCCCACATCGAACCTGGCCGTGGATACGGGAAGCGCCTATTCAGGCTCAGCGACGACCGACCTGAACTATATACCCGTCGGCGCCATCGACCACATCGAAGTGCTGACCGACGGCGCGGCCGCCCAGTACGGCACGGACGCCATCGCCGGGGTTGTCAACATCATCCTCAAGAAGAACGCCAGCGGCGGCACAATGACGGCCACCGGAGGCGAGTACTATAATGGCCAAGGCGAAAGCGGCGCGGTCTCTTACAATCAGGGCTTCAACCTGGCGGACAAGGGCTTCCTCAACATAACCCTTGAAGAGCGCTACCATGACTTCTCGACGCTGGGGATTGGCGATGCGCGCGTCACCGATTCCAACGGGGCTTCTCTACCAGGCCTGACCTATCCCAACTCGAATTCGGCCTCAGCGACCAATTTCCCGTATCTGAACCGCGTCTATGGCGACCCCGAGTACAACATCTACAACGCCTTCTTTAATGTGGGTTACGATGTCACGCCGGCGATCCAGTTCTATGGCTTCGGCAACTTCTCCTACAATACATCGCAGCACTTCGAAAATTATCGAACCCCGGATCGCGTCGCGGGTGTGACGTCTACTGGGGATACGGTCTACGCGATCCCGTTCGGCTTCGATCCGAAGGAGAAATTCGACGAAACCGACTACTCCGTCACCGGCGGCTTGAAAGGTGTCCTGGCCGGATGGAACTGGGACCTGTCCACGACCTATGGCGGCAACCACACCGAGGTCTACGTTCTCGATACGGCGAACGTAAGCGAGTTCGCAACCCTTCAGGCCGCGTCCGCCACGCCCGTGAACTACGGCCTACACACGATCTATGATGGCAATTTCGACGCCACGGAGTGGACCAATACCCTCGATATCGACAAGAGCTTCAATGTTGGCTTGGCGGCGCCTTTGAACGTCGCCTTCGGCTTCGAGGAGCGCAGGGACACCTTCGCTATCGGCCAGGGCGATCCCGAATCCTATTACGGGACGGGCTCCCAGTCCTTCGCCGGCTACGCGCCCACCGACGCCGGCAGCTACTCCCGCGTCAACTACGCCGGATATTTTGACATCGCCACGAGCCCGATCAAGAACCTGAAGGTCGATCTGGCGGGTCGCTACGAACACTATAGCGATTTCGGCAGCACCAAGGACGGCAAGGTCACGGTCCGTTATGACTTCAGCCCGAAGTTCGCGGTTCGCGGCACCATCAGCGACGGTTTCCGCGCCCCGACCTTGGCGGAAGAATACTATTCGGGCGTGAACGTGGGGCCGACCTCGGTCGGCGGGCAGCTTCCGCCCAACTCCGCCGCCGCCCAGGCGGCCGGATTCAACGCGCTGCAGCCTGAAACCTCCATCAACTACAGCGTGGGCTTTGTCGCCCACCCGATGGACCGCATGCAGTTCACATTGGATGCCTACCAGATCATCCTGCATGCCCGCATCATAAATGCGGGTCCCTTCACGGGCAGCGCCCAGGAATGCAACCCGGCCGGCTATACCGGCGCCGTTCTGCCGGTCAACGTGTCCTATGTCACATGTCCCGCCGGCTACACCCCCGCCGTGGACGTCATCTCACAATCGGTGCTCAGCGCGGTCGCCGGGCGGGGTATCAGCACCGCCGGTCTGACGAGCGTTTCGGTCTCGAGCTTCGTCAACGGTATGAATACGACCACCAACGGGATCGAAGCGACCTGGAACTACGCTTCGGATTTCGGTGACTATGGCCACGTCGATTGGAATATCGGGTTCAACTATAACAAGACCCAGATCACCCACATCGATCCGATCCCCTCTTTCGCTTACGTCACCATCCCGGCATTGGGCTTCAATCAGACCCAATTGCTCAGTGTCGCCAGCGCCAGCGAATACACAACGGCGCTGCCACGCGAAAAGATCATCCTCCAGGCCTTCTGGAGCAAGGGTCCGTTCAGCGTGAACCTGCGCGAGACGATCTACGGCAAGACCTCTGAACTTGGGTATGCGCCGACGCTCAGCGCTTACTTCAACGAGACCGTTCCGGTCACGCCGATTACGGATATCGATATTGGCTATAAGGTCACGAAGAACCTCAAATTCGATGTCGGCGCGAACAACCTGTTCAACCAGATTCCGCCCCTGATGCCCTTGGGATCCACGGGTCAGGCCCTCGACGGCGGTCTCGTCTACCACCTGCCCTATGGCACCGCGCCCTGGGGTCAGAATGGCGGCTACTTCTATGGTCGAGCGACCTATACCTTCTAGGTCCTGAGCGGCTGGCCGGGGTCCGGCCGGCCGCCACGCCATCTTCCAATAACTCGCGCCCTGCCCTTAAGTGGGTGGGGCGTTTGTTTTTTGGGCGCCAGATGCGGAGGTTTCACGTATGGCGCTGGCCGACCCGGCGACGCTGAACGCGGCAGTCGCCCGGGCCTCCGCGGCTCTGGCCACCGACCCCGCCACCGCCCAGCGGGAGGCGGAAGCCGTGCTCCGCCTCGCGCCACAGGACCCACGCGCGCGGCTGATCCTCGCGTCGGCCCGCCGCCGACGGGGCGATCCGAGCGGCGCCCTGGCGATTCTTCGGCCCCTGGCCATCGCCTTTCCCCGCGCCGCCCACACGCAATATGAACTCGGGGCCGCTTTGCTCAGCCTCGGGGACAGTACGAACGCCAAATCGGCTCTTCGCCAAGCGGTGTCCTTGAAGCCCGACCTTGCCGAGGCCTGGCGCGCCCTCGGCGACCTGCTGTTTGCGCAAGGGGACAATCCGGGCGCCGAGGCGGCCTATGCGGCGCATGACCGGGCGAGCGTAAGCGACCCTATGCTGGCAAGCGCGGCGGACGCCCTTTATGGCGGCCGACTGGACGAGGCCGAACAGCGGCTGCGTCAGATCATCCTCGTCAATCCCCGGCATGTCGGCGCGGTGCGCCTGATGGCGGAGGTATTTCGCCGTCTTGAACGCCTTGCGCCTGCCGAGGTCCTGCTCGTTCAGGCCTTGGCGATGGAGCCGGGCCATGCGGGAACGCGGCTGGCGCTCGCCGATTGCCTGTATCGGCAGCAGAGGCCCGCCGAGGCCCTCGCGGAGGTGGAAACCCTGCTCGCGAGCGAACCCGCCGCCATCGTGTATCTGAACCTGCGCGCCGCATGCCTCTCCGGACTCGGCCGGTTTGACGAGGCTATCGCCGCCTATAACGAACTTCTAAAAGCCCTGCCCCGACAGTCCCGGCTCTGGGTGAACCAGGGCCATGCGCTGAGAATGGTCGGCCGGCGGCCAGACGCCGTGGCGGCCTATCGCCAGGCCATCGCCCTGTCGCCCGCTCTGGGCGAGGCCTATTGGAGCCTCGCCGATCTCAAGGCGGAGCCGCTTTCGGCGGCGGATGAGGCAGCCATCGTCGCCCAACTGAAGCGCCCGGATCTCGCCCTCGACGACCGTGTCAATCTGCACTTTGCCCTGGGAAAGGCCATGGAGGACCGCGGCGGGAACGACGCCGCCGCCTTTGCCCACTACGCCGAGGGCGCGCGGCTGCGTCCCCGGCCCTCAGGCTATGATCCGGATGAAGATTCGCAGCTGATGACCCGGGCGAAGCGTATCTTCACCGCGCCGTTCTTCGCGACCCGCACGCACTGGGGTTGCGCGGCGGAGGATCCGATTTTCATTCTGGGCATGCCGAGGTCCGGATCCACCCTGGTGGAGCAGATCCTGGCCAGTCATTCAGCTGTGGAGGGCACCATGGAGCTGCCCGATATAGGGCATCTCGCGTCGCGATTGGGCGGCGATGCGCGCCTCGCCTATCCCGAGGGGCTGGAACGGCTGGACGCCCGGGAGACGGCGCAGCTTGGCGAGGCCTACCTGGAGCGCACGCGCGTGCAAAGACGGTCGGGCCGCCCTTTCTTCATCGACAAAATGCCCAATAATTTCCGCCATGTGGGCTTCATTCATATGATCCTGCCCCGGGCCAGGATCATCGACGCGCGACGCCACCCCATGGCGGCGGGCTTCTCAAGCTTCAAACAGCACTTCGCGCAGGGGCACGCCTATTCCTATGATCTGGCAGAGCTCGGTCGCTACTACAGGGACTATGTGGACCTGATGGCCCATTACGACGCCGTGCTTCCCGGGCGCGTGCATCGCGTGATCTACGAGGATTTGGTGGAGGATACCGAGGCGCGGGTGCGAAGCCTCCTTGCGTATTGCGGTCTACCCTTCGAGGAGGCGTGCTTGCGATTTCACCAAACCAACCGTGCGGTGCGCACCGTCAGTTCCGAGCAGGTGCGCCGGCCCATTTTCCGCGAGGGCCTGGATCACTGGCGGCGGTTCGAGCCGTGGCTGGGACCGCTCGAAGAGGCTTTGGGCCCCGCGCTGAGAACCTGGCGCGGAGGGGGTCAATAGAGCCGGGGGCGCCCAGGAATTGAGCCTGAGAGGGTTGGCATTTGGGCTTGTTGCGACGCATGGGGCTAGCTGGCGCTTCGTCCGTTGACGGGGTGTTCCTGGCTGCTAAAGCCCCCTCATCCGAGCCTGTCGCGATCCCGCGCCCGGTGCTCGCGCGCCCTCGTTTCAGGGCGATTTTGTTAGGGAGTCCCATGGTCACTGAATCCAACGGCGCGGCCTTCAGCCGACGTGATTTCCTGCAGCAATTGCAGGGCTGGGGCGGGACGGCCCTGATGATGGCGGGCATGGACGCCCTGGGCTTTGGTATCGCATCCGCGGCGACGGCCCCACCGAACCTGACCGGTGGGGGCGCCGGCAAAAAGGTCATCGTTCTGGGGACCGGCGTGGCCGGCCTTACGTCGGCCTATGAGCTGAGCAGCGCCGGCTATGACGTGACCGTTCTGGAGGCCCGTGACCGGGTGGGCGGGCGATCCTATACCGCCCGAAAGGGAACGAAACTGACCGAACTCGGCGGCGAGCCACAGGTCTGCGACTTCGACGAAGGTTACTATATCAACCCGGGTCCCTGGCGCATCCCCTACTCCCACCGCGGCTATCTTCACTACGCCAAGAAATTCAAGGTGGGAGTCGAGCTCTTCAACAATGAGAACGAGCACTCCTACATCAAATTCGACAAGGGGACGGGCCCCCTGGCGGGACGCCCGGTGCGCAAGCAGGAGATCACCGCGGACACCCGCGGATACGCCAATGAAATCCTCGCCAAGCAAGTCCGGCAGGGGGCTTTGGACGCCGAATTCGCTCCGGGCGATAAGGAGCTGTTCCTCGATTATCTGCGCAGCGAAGGTTATCTGACCAAGGACGATTTCAAATATATCGGAACCGATGGGCGGGGGATGGACGAAAATCCAGGCGCCGGTCTGGATCCCGGCGTGCCCTCAACGCCCCACAAACTTACCGATATTCTGCATTCCCAAACCTGGCGGACCCTGCAGTCCGTGGGCAGCTTGGACATGCAGCATACAATGTTCGAGCCCATTGGCGGCATGGACCAGCTTCCGGCTGGCTTTGTGCGTAACCTGAAGCCGATCATTCGCCTGGGGCACGTGGTTGAAAAGATCAGCCAGACTCCGGATCAAGTGACGGTGGCCTATACGGATTCCGATGGCCAGAAGGGCACGGTGACCGGAGACTTCTGTGTCTGCACCATCCCCCTGTCCGTGCTGCGCGGGATCGATCTCGACGTCACGCCGGAGTTCAAGGAGGCGATCACCGGCGTCTCCTACGCCCTGGTCTGCAAGATCGGCCTTCAAATGAAGACCCGGTTCTGGGAGGACAATCACCAGATCTATGGCGGCCACGTCTATGTCGACGACCCTGGCGTGAATGTGATCAGCCTGCCTTCCACCGGATGGCTTGGCGAGAAGGGCGTCGTCCTTGGCTTCTATCCCCAGGGTGCGGCGGCGGCGCGGGTCAGCGCCCTAAGCCTGGCCGGTCGGCGCGACTATGCCCTCTCGGTGGGGCAAAAAGTGTTCCCGGAATACACCGCGAGCAATGACGGATCCTTCTCCATCGCCTGGCACCGGGTGCCCTTCAATATGGGCGGCTGGGCGCAATGGACCGAGGAGGGGCGCGCCAAATACTACCCCAAATTGCTGGAGCCCCAGGGCCGGCTTTATCTCGCCGGCGAACATCTGAGCTACATCACCGGATGGCAAGAAGGGGGCATCGAGTCGGCCTGGTCGCAGATCTCCAAGCTCCATAAGCGGGCGATGGCCGCGGCATGAAGAGGCTTGCCGCGCTCGCTTTAGGCGCCCTTGTCTTGGGGACGGCGGCGGAGGCCCAAACGACGGGGGCAACGCTGTTCGCGCAGAATTGCTCGGCGTGTCACCAGCTCACCGGCCTTGGCATTAAGGGCGCATTCCCAGCCCTGGCAGGTGATCCATTCGTGGTGGGGGATCCCAAGAATCCGGCCTATGTTCTGCTTCACGGGCGGGGCGGGATGCCGAATTTCAGCGAGGATCTTTCCGACGCCGATATCGCGGCGGTCTTGAGCTATGTCCGTTCGTCCTGGGGAAATCATGCCGCGCCTCTGGATGCGGCGTTTGTAGCTGCCGTACGCGGCGGGGGCGCCGCGCCGCCGAAGGAGCGATCAGTCCTGCCGGGGCATTAACCTGCCAGTCGGCCTGCGAGTCGCCCACGACGAGCGAGAAAGAGGCGACATAATCAGCTGGAATAGGGGCTTTTGCGGCGCCGACGCTCCACCAGCTTGAGGATCATCGGAGTCAGAATGAGTTGCATGGCCAGCTCCATCTTTCCGCCAGGAATACAGATGGAATTGGCGCGGCTCATGAAGCTCCCTTGGATCATGGCGAGCAGATAAGAAAAGTCATAGCCCTGCGGGCTCTTAAAGCGGATGACGACGATAGATTCATCGGCCGTGGGAATCCAACGGGCGATGAAGGGGTTCGAGGTGTCGACGGTGGGCACCCGCTGGAAGTTGATGTCCGTTTCGCTAAACTGGGGGCAGATGAAGTTAATATAGTCGGGCATACGGCGCAGAATGGTGTCGGTGATGTCATCGGCGCTGTAGCCGCGCGCGGCCTTGTCGCGATGCAGCTTCTGGATCCACTCCAGATTGATGACCGGCACCACACCGATTTTCAGGTCGACGTGCCGGGCCAGGTTGACCTCATCCGTGATGATGGCCCCGTGGAGGCCTTCGTAAAACAGTAGGTCGGAGCCCTCCTCGAAAGCCTCCCAATCGGTGAAGTTACCGGCCTCAAAACCGTATTTTTCAGCCTCGAAACGATCGTGGATGTAGTGGCGCGTACGACCGCCGCCCGTCTCGCCATAGGCTTTGAACACCGCTTCCAGCTCCGGGAGCAGGTTCGCATAGTCGCCAAAGTGGCTGTAATGGGTGTTACCGGCGGCCGACGCCTTGGCCATGTTTTCCGCCATGTCCACGCGATTGAACCGATGGAAGGCGTCCCCCTCGATATAGACAGCCTTGATACGCTCGCGCTGAAAAATCTGCTCGAAAGTATTGCGCACGGACGTCGTGCCCGCTCCGGACGAGCCGGTAATGGCGATGATCGGGTGTTGCACGGACATGGGCTCGGCGTGCCTCTAGCCGCGCATCAGGCCACGTCGGCCAAAAAGGGGTGACTCCTGGTCTGGAGGCGACAGATCAAGATGGTAACGGCGCACCAGCTCCACCTTCTCAATGGAGCCCATCACGAGCGGCGCTCGCTCGTGCATGGCCTTCGGGACGATATCAAGAATGGGGTTTATCCCATCGGTGGCTAGGCCCCCCGCTTTGTCCACCAGGAAAGCCATCGGATTGACCTCATAGATCAGGCGAAGCCGACCGTGCTCGTAACCGGGCCGGTTGTCGGCCGGATAGAGATAGACTCCGCCGCGTACGAAGATACGGAAGGCATCACCCACAAGAGCCGCCATCCAGCGCATGTTGAAGTTTTGGCCGCGCGGACCCTCGACGCCCTTAAGGCAGTCATCAACATAACGGCGGACGGGCTCGTGCCAATGGCGGGCGTTGGAGGCATTGATCGCATATTCGGGATGTCCGGAAGGGATACTCAGATCGCTTTCCACGAGGACAAAGGCGCCCGCGTCCCGGTCAAGGACGAACAGGCTGACCCCCCCGCCCGTGGAGAGGATCAGGGAGGTCTGGGGCCCGTAGACGAAGAAACCGGCCGCAAGCTGGGCCCTTCCGGGCTGACGGAAGGCGGCCGCGGCGTCATCGACCGCCCCGGAGATCATGGGGAGTATGGAAAAAATCGAACCGGTGGGGGCATTCACATCGATGCTGGACGAGCCGTCGAGGGGATCGATGGCGACGGCTAGCACGCCGTCGGTGTTCAAGATCACCGCCCCTTCGATTTCCTCGGAAAGATAGGCGCCGACCGGCGCGCGCCTCAAGGCGGTGGAGAACAGTTCTTCGGCCAGAATGTCGAGGCGCCGCTGCGCGTCACCATCGCTATTGAGGCCGCCCGCGGGGGCGCCGAGGGGGCCGTCGAGAGGGGGCCTCGCGATGATTTGCGATAGGGAAATGGCCGCCTCCGCCATCTCTCTGATCGCTGCCGCGAGGGCCAAAGCTTGCGCCTTATCTGGAACCAAGTTCGCGGCCAGCATCTCCTGAAGACTTAAGCCCGACGTCATGGTTCACATCCTTGCCGTGTGGCGGCTCCTATTGTCGATCTTCGCCCGCAGGCGCGCGCGGCGGGCCACGGTATCATAATGAACGCGGCTCATACGGGAGCATCAGGTCAGCCGGTGGCACATCTTCCCGCTATCCACATACTCCGCCTGCCGATCGGCGGGAGAAGCTCCCTCCCCCTTTCGCGAGGGCGAAGCTCATCCGCCGTCATCCGCCCGAACGGCGCCAAACCTAGGCGGCGACGGCCGACCGGCTCAGGGCGCAATGGGACCAGAGCTCCGAGAGAGCCGTGACCAGCCGTGAAATATCCGCATCGGAGTGCAGAGGAGACGGCGTGATCCTCAGGCGCTCGGTACCCCGCGGAACCGTGGGGTAATTGATGGGCTGGATATAGATCGCGTAATTGTCCAGCAGCCAGTCGCTGATCATTTTGCACTTCACCGGATCGCCCACCATCACCGGAATGATGTGGCTTTCGTTCCGCAGGCAGGGGATCCCGATGGCGGTGAGTTCGCGCCGCAGCTTGGCGACCCGGTTCTGCTGACGCGCCCGCTCCAACTGGCTTTGCTTGAGATGACGAACGCTGGCCAGAGCGCCCGCCGCGATAGCCGGCGCAAGGGACGTGCTGAATATGAAGGCTGAGGCGAAGCTGCGAATGAAATCGCACATTGCCGCCGAGCCGGCCACATAGCCGCCCATGGCGCCAAACGCCTTGGCCAGCGTGCCCTCAATCACCGTGATCCGGTCCATCAGGCCTTCACGCTCAGCGACGCCGCCGCCGCGCGGTCCATAGAGGCCCACGCCGTGGACTTCATCGAGGTAGGTCATGGCGCCGTAGCGGTCGGCCACGTCGCAGATCGCCTTGATGGGCGCGATGTCGCCATCCATGGAGTAGACCGACTCGAAAGCGATCAGCTTGGGCCGTGCGGGGTCAAGGGCCGCCAGCTTCCGCTCCAGGTCCGCCACATCGTTGTGCGCGAAGATGATCCGCTCGGCGCCGCTGTGCCGGATCCCCTCGATCATCGAGGCGTGGTTGGAGGCGTCGGAGAGAACGACACAGTTGGGCAAGCGGCCCGCCAAGGTGCTGAGAGCCGCCATGTTGGACACATAACCGGAGGTGAAAAGCAGGGCCGCTTCCTTGTGGTGGAGATCAGCCAACTCTTGCTCAAGCAGGATATGGTAGTGGTTTGTGCCGGATATATTGCGGGTGCCGCCGGCTCCCGCGCCGCATTTGTCCAGGGCCTCATGCATGGCCGCGAGGACTTTTGGATTTTGCCCCATCCCCAGATAGTCATTGGAGCACCAGACCGTGACGTCCGAGGTCTCACCGTCATGGTGGCGCGTGGCGGCCGGAAACTGTCCCACCTTTCGCTCAAGATCCGCGAAAACCCGATAACGACCTTCTTGCTTGAGGCCGGTCAACTGGTCGCGAAAGAACGTCTCGTACATGCTCACGTCAAACTCCCTTTAGAATGTCTTTTGGCCCGACTCCGGATCATGAGGCGGGCGGCCAGTCTGTGCTTTAGGTGGGTTGTGGGCATGGCGCTTTAGAGATCCAGGGCCGGGCCATCGGAGGTCTTGGCGGCGGGCATCGCCCAGCGCCAAAGAGCGGTGTCCGCCACCGGCAGCACCATGAAAGCGTGTTCAACAACGGCCAGAGCCGTGAGCGCGAAAAGGAGGGAGAATCCCACCGTTTCGAAGGCCTGCGCCCCGGGATGCAGGGCGCGCCCGGCTTCCGCCGCCGCGAGGGCGCAACCGGCGGCCAGCGAGATGGGAAAGAGCGCACTGACCCCGCTCTTGCGCAGATAACTCCCGAGATATCGGAGGTGATCGGGGAAGAACACGTCGCTGAAATTAGGCACGCCGAGGAAAATGTTCAGCTTGGCGCTGAGCCGGCTGACCAGGAGAATGAGGAAGGTCCAGGCGCCGACCTGATTGGGGGCGTTCCAGGTGACCGCGAAGAGCAGCACGGCGGTCAGAACCAGAGCGATCTCATGATAAATAAGGGTCGAGGCCGCCAGCCTGAACCGGCGCCAGCCCTTGGCGTCGGGGGGACAGCGCGTGGTGCGAGGACCGGTGATCAGACCCGTGAGGAAACTGAGCTCGTGCCATCCCCAGACGGCAATGGCGCAGGTAAAGCTCACGACGGCGCTCATGGGTGTCAGGGTCGCATCGTTGGCGATGACGCCAAAAATGGCGGCGGCCGCCACGGCCGAGGCGGCGATAAGGCTCCAGCGATGTGTCTTCCGGGGCAGCCGGTCGAGCCAGAGAATGGCTCCCGTGCTGACCCACCAGAACAGCACGGTGTAAATCACAGCGGCGCCAATGGCGGGAAGTGTCATCTTAAGCGACGCTCCCTACCAGGCCGGCACGAGGCGCACATTGGCGGGGGCTTCGTTGCGGACGGACGGCAAAAGATAGAGGCCCACGAGGGTCCAGGCCACCTGAAGGCCGAGACCGACCTTCTTGGCGAGCCCAGAAAGCCCACTTCCGACCGCCGACATGGCCGTTGTGATCCGCGCGAGGCGAGCGAAACCGGCCCGGAACTTGGGATTGTCGATGTCCAAAGTCATCGGAAAAACCTGCTTCGAGATCTCCGAGCAGATCCGATAGACCTGATAGTCATAGGTCTCGGGTTCGAGCCCCAAGGCCGCGTGGAACGCGGGCCGTGCTTGATCGCGCACGTGCATGGTGGCGTAGACCGACAGCAGGAAGAATTTCACCCAAAGCGCGTTGGCCCCGCGCAGTAGTTTCGGGTCGGCCCGCATGAGCAGCGCAAAAGCCTCGCCGTGGCGAAACTCGTCAGCGCACCATTCCTTGAACCAGTCGAATATTGGATGAAACCTGAGCTCCGGATGCCGCTTGAGCTGGTTATGGATAGAGATATAGCGCGCATAGCCGATCTTCTCTGACAGATAGACAGCATAGAAGATGAATTTTGGCTTGAAGAAGGTGTATTTCTTCGTCTTGGTCAAAAAGCCAAGATCGACCCCGATATTCAAATCCTTCAAGGACTCGTTGATAAAGCCAGCGTGCCTAGCTTCGTCGCGGCTCATATATTTGAACAGCGCCTTGATGTCCGGGTTGTCTACCCGCTTGGCGATCTCCGCGTAAAGGACGCAACCGGAAAATTCCGCCGTCAGAGAACTGACGAGGAAATCGATGAATTCCTTGCGTAGCTCAGGGGAAAGGCCGTCCAGGGCCGCGCCGAAAGACTCCGTGCGCTTGAAGTGGTTGCGATTGGGATCGCTCGCCATTTCGGCAATGAGGGAGTCCCACTCCCGGCGCACGGGCGTCACATCGATCTTGTCCATCGCCGCGAAGTCGGTGGTGTAGAACCGCGGGCTGAGCACCGTGTCCTTCTGGGCAAGGCGGGTGGTCTCGCCGACGGTCTTCTCAAGTGTGACGGTGCTCACAGGAGTCTCCCGGGGGTGAAACTGACTTCATAAAGTTCGGCGAGTTCGAAGTGGGCGGCGAAGCGGACCCAGGCGCGCTCCAGGAGCCCGGCCTGCTCCACTGTCGCTTCCCGGCGCAGCGTCATGTGTTCCCCAAAGCCCACTTGGATCGCCGGGCCGTGAACCTTGACCCGATCGCCAGGCTGGAGAGCCATGGCGTCGTCCAGCTCCACATGGGCATGGACACTGCGGGCCGAGCATTCGACATTGATCGTGCACAAGGTCTGGCGCGCACGCCGACGCCAAATTGGCGGCCTGGTCATGACTTCGTTCCCACGGGGGTGAGAAGCTTCAAAAACGCCTCGCGATTGGTCGGTCCGAACGCCTGAAGGTCGATCCGCTGGCCGGTCGCCAGATCTTCCAGATAAACTTGGCCCGACGTCCATTGGGTCAGGCGAAACGGGATGGCGGGGCCAATACCGCGCATCCGACGCTCGCGGGCAAGGCCGCGCATAACGTCGCGCACGAAGCCATTTGTGCCGGGCGCCAGGGTGGCGACCAGAGCGGCGGTCCGACCGTCCCTCACGCTCACCGAGCCATTCGCCTCGTCGGAAAACTTCAGGTCTTCCGAGAGGGATGGTTTCGACGCTGACACGGGGGTTCCGAATGACTGGGAGCCAAATCCCGTCAGACGGGCCGCGCCCGCGAAGGCAATCGATAGACTCATAACCGCGGCGATGGCGATCAAGGCCGTGCGCGGGAAGGGTTCTGCATCAATGGCGCTCATGAGGGTCTCCGATTCACGCGGCGTGGGCTTCAGCGCCGGGCATAGGCGCGAGGCTGATGGCTGCCCTGGATTTCGACAGGCTGGGTGTGACCGCCATCTGCCTTTGCATGGCGCCGGCCAGAACCTTGGCCGCGTGATCGGCATGGGCGATCGCCCGCAGGGTCGGTTCCGGCGCGGCCAGCTTCCAGGGCCTGGCATGGGGCCAAAGCATCAGGAAGGCGATCTTGTTGGGGGCCTTGAGCGTGAGCGCCAGGTCCCCCGCGCCGTCACGCAGAGTCTTTACGGCCGCGTTATCGATCACCTCAAAGGGAATATTGATCGCCTTGGAGAAGGCCGCTCCGAAGCGCATCACCACCCTGCGATTGGTAATCGTATAGACGGTGGTGCAGCTGTTGAGCCAAGCCAAAAAGGCCAGAATGCCCAAGGCCGCGATGGCCAGGGGCGAGACCTGAACCGCAGTCGCGAGGGCCCCTTGTAAGTGGCCGCCGGCGGCAAGAGCGCTCGTGACCCGCCAGATCAGCATCGCCGCGAAATAGGCGCCGACGAGGCGGATGTGAAAGGCTTCTCCCACCAGCACCCGCCAGTCCGGCGCGCCCTGCCACAGGATCGTCTCGCCCGCAGGCAGATCG
>Ga0116230_10000746_pt1 | contig 29284 bp, 29 predicted proteins | sample S1TSphfallax_3_FD_88678 | JGI IMG/M metagenome (GOLD analysis project Ga0116230, IMG submission 88678) | Host-associated microbial communities from peat moss isolated from Minnesota, USA - S1T2_Fd - Sphagnum fallax MG | ecosystem: Host-associated > Plants > Peat moss > Unclassified | place... | reverse complement strand
TCGCGCACGATCAGCGGCGCGAGCCCTTCGGTCGGTTCGTCGAGCAGCAGCACGCGCGTTTCTTGCATGAGCGCGCGGGCGATCGCGAGCATCTGTTTCTCGCCGCCGGAGATCTCGTCGCCCCTGTTCGCGAGCCGCTCGCGCAGGCGCGGAAACTTCTCGTAGATGCGCTCGAGCGTCCAGCCGGGTTTGCGCGCGGTGATCTGCGCGAGTCGCAGGTTCTCGGCGACGGTGAGGTTGGTGAAGATGCGGCGCTCCTCGGGCACGAGCGAGATGCCGGCACGCGCGTTGGCCATCATCGACCGCCCGGCGAGCTCCTCGCCGTCGAGCCGCACGCTGCCGCTGCGCGGAACGACCCAGCCGACGATCGATTTCAGCGTCGTCGTCTTCCCCGCGCCGTTGCGGCCGAGCAGCGCGACGGTCTCGCCGAGGCCGACTTCGAGCGACACCGATTTGAGGATGTGGCTCTCGCCGTAGTACGCGTCGAGATGATGCACCGCCAAGAGCGGCGGTGCGGCGACGGCCGTCATACGTGGCCCGCCGTATGCCCGCCGAGATAGGCGTCTTGCACGCGCTGGTCGCTGCGGATCTCGGCCGGCGTGCCGGTCGCGAGCACGCGACCCTGATGCAGCACCGTGATCGAATCGGAGATGCCCATGATCATCTCCATGTCGTGCTCGATGATGAGCACCGTCATCGTCGCCGCCAGTTTGCGCACGAGCGCTTCGGTCTTGCGCGCTTCGTCCTTCGACATGCCCGCGACCGGCTCGTCGAGCAGCAGCACTTTGGGTTGCGTGGCAAGCGCGATCGCGATGTCGAGGCGCTTCTTGTCGCCGTGCGAGAGATCGCCGGCGCGCACGTGCGCGACGCCGCCGAGGTCGACGCGCCCGAGCGCTTCTTGCGCCATCGCGTCGACGCCGCCGATGCGGGCTGAGCCGCGCAGCATTTGCAGGTTGAACGCACCGGTGATGCGCGCGAGCGCGGCGAGCCGGCAGTTCTGCAGCACGGTGGCGTCGGGATAGATGTTCGCGGTCTGAAACGCTTTGGCGATGCCGAGCCGCACGCGATGCTGGCCGCTCGCACGCGTCACGTCGCCGCCGTCGAACGCGATCGTGCCGGCGCTCGCGGGCGTGACGCCGGCGAGCAGGTTGAAGAACGTCGTCTTCCCCGCGCCGTTGGGGCCGATCACCGCGCGTACTTCGCCCGCCTCGACCGCGAAGTCGATGTCGGCGTTGGCGGCGAAGTGACCGAACGACTTCCCGAGGCCCCGCGTTTGCAGGATCGTCGCGCTCATTTCGCCGTCACCAGACGCCGCAGCCAGAGCCGGCCGCCGCGCCGGCGCAGCAGCGAGCCGACGATGCCGCTCGGCAAGAACACGACCACCGCGACGAAGACCAAGCCTTCGACCAGACGCCACGCGGGGAACACGCCGCCGACGATGTTCTCGAGCCACATGATCAAGCCGGTGCCGACGAGCGGACCGATCAGCGTGCCGACGCCGCCCACGATCGTGAAGATCGCAAACGCGCCGCTCTGCTCGACCGAGAGTCCCTCGATCGCCGCCGAGCCCTGATAGAGCGCGTGCAGCGCGCCGGAGAGACCGCAGAGTAGTCCCGAGATGACGAACACCGCGAGCTTGTAGCGGCGCGGATCGAGGCCGATGAAGATGCTGCGCTCCTCGTTCTCGCGGATCGCCGCCAGCGCTTCGCCGAACTCCGATCGCACGAGCGTACGCACGAACGCGACGACGAGAAACGCGACGATGGCCGCGAAGACGTACCACAGCTTGATGTCGCTCAGATCGCCGCAGGGTCCCAGGCCAAACGCGGGCAGCGACGAGCCCAGATCGACGTGCGCGAACCCGACGTTGAGCGGCGGCGCGGAGATGCCTTGCAGTCCGTCGTCGCCGTTGGTGAGGTCGCGCGCCTGGAAGACGATGAAGTACACCATCTGCGCGAACGCGACGGTGAGCAGCGCGAAGTAGATGCCGTAGAGGCGTACGACGAGCGATCCGATGATCGCCGCCGCGATGCCCGCGATCGCGATGCCGGTGAAGAGCGCGAGCGCAAAGCTCTGCGCATGCGGAAAGAACGTGAGCACCGCGAGACCGCTACCGTAGCTGCCGAGGCCATAGAACGCGGCGTGGCCGTACGAGAGCTGACCCGCATAGCCGAGCAGCAGATTGAAGCCGATGGCGGCGATGCCGACGATCAGGATCTCCGTTGCGAGCCCGGCGTAGCCGTTGATCGGCGGCAGATGGAAAATCAGCGGAAAGAGTGCGAGCCCCGCGGCGAGCAGCGCATAGAATCGCCAGCCCGTCATCCGCGGATCATCTCGCTCTCACCGAGCAGCCCTTGCGGCCGCAACAGCAGCACGAGCGCCATCGCGACGTAGATGATCACGTCGGAGACCACCGGAAACGCGACCTGCGAGATGCTCATCAGTTCGCCGACGATGATGCCGCCGACCACCGCGCCCCAGAAGCTGCCGAGCCCGCCGATCACCACGACGACGAACGAGGGGATCAGGAACGCAAAGCCCGTACCGGGGTCGACGCTGTAGATCGGGCTCGCGGCGACGCCGACCAATCCGGCCAGTGCCGCGCCCAGCACGAAGATCAGCGTCGACGCCGCTTCGACGTTGCCGCCGAGCAGCTGCACCATCACGCGATCGCGCACACCGGCGCGCACGATCAGGCCATAGGTGGTGCGCTCGATGAAGAACCACACCGCGAAGACGACCACGATGATCGCGATCGCGAGGTAGATGCGGTAGGCCGGATACTGCAGCCCGGCGACCGCGATCGATCCGTTGAGCCAATCGGGGATCGCGAGCTGACGCGTCGTGCCGCCGAAGATCAGCCGCAGCGCCTCCTCGACCACCAGCGCGATGCCGAAGGTGACGAGAATCTGCGCGGTCGGCGGCTTGCCGTAGAACGAGCGCAGCAAGACGCGGTCGAGACCGAAGGCGAGCATCCCGACGACGATCGGCGCGGCGACGACGCCGGCGAAGAAACCGAGGTGATCGGCGACCACGAGCCCCGTGTACGCGCCGATCGCGTAGAACGCGCCATGTGCGAAATTCACCAGCCGCAGCATGCCGAAAATGATGGTCAAGCCGATGGCGATGGCGACGTAGATCAGACCGAGGATGAGCCCGTTGATCGCGGCCTGGACGAACGACTCGAGGGACACGATGCCTCCAGGCAGCGATGCTCTAGTAAAGGGAAATTATGCGGACTCGATCTTGCACTTGGACTGGCCCTGCGTGACGGCGACGCCTTCGCCGTCGACCTCGTGCAGCACGCGCGCGAAGGCCCACTCGTCGCCGAACCGGGCCGACATCGGAATGCCTTCCATCACCATCACGCTGTTGATGCCCTGATGGTCCCACGCGCGCCAGTATTCCGGGCCTTTGGTGGCTTGGAATTTGTGGCCCTCGAGCTTGGCGATCACGCCCGCGGGTGCCGGCGATCCGGCCGCTTCGACCGCGTACTTCCACTGGTACATGTTGACGTACGCGCACTCGGCACCGTTCGATGGCGGCGTGCCGTAGCGCGCCATGAACGCGTCGACGAACTTCTTCGCGGCGGGATAATGGGCCGCATGATACTTGTAGTAGAACGGCGCGGTCGTGACGACGTTGTCGAAGTTGTCGCCCGTGCCTTTCGCCATGTACTCGTCGGCGAGCGGCACGAGGATCTTGGTCGACTTGGTGAGTCCGAAGGTCGCAGCCTGATTGAGGCAGTTCACCATGTCTTTGCCGAACTCGGTGATCACGAGGACGTCGGGCTTCGCGGCTTGCGCCTTGCCGAGCGCGCCGGCGAAGTCGGTCGTGCCGAGTTTGAGCAGCACGTTGTCGACCGTCTTCGCGCCCTTCGGTTCGACGACCGCGGTGAGGTTGTCGTACACGGAATGGCCCCACGAGTAGTCGGCCGTGATATGGAACCAGCGGCCGGTGCCGTACCGCTTGATCAACTCGTTCGCCATCGCACGCGCCGACATGTGCGCGTCGTTGTAGCGCCGGAACGTGTGCTCGTGGCAATTGATGTCGGTCGTCTCGTCGCCGTGCGTCAGCGTCGCCATGAAGATCGTCTTCATCTGCTGGCAGAGCGCGGAGACGGCGATCGCGGTGCCGGTCGACGAACCGCCGGTGATCATCACCGCGCCGTCGCGTTCGATCATCCGGCGCGCGTTGTCGACCGCCACGTCGGCCTTCGTCTGGTCGTCGCCGACGCTCGCGCGCAGCGGCACGCCCATCACGCCGCCCGCCTTGTTGATCTCGTCGATCGCCATCTGGTAGGCGCGTAACTGATCGGTGCCTTGATCGGAGTACGACCCCGATTGCGGCACGTTCACGCCGATGACGAATTCTTTCGTCGGCGCGGCCATGATGTACGGCGCGCTTCCGAAGGCCAGCGCCGTTGCGGCGGCCGTGCCGCCGATGAATCGTCCACGTGACGTCGTCTGTCGTTTCACAAACGCGCTCCTCATAACAAGACTAGCGTTGAGTTCCGGGTGCGACTTCAATCGCCGGTACAACAACCCTGCGGAGGCGTCAGTCGCGCGCGCAAATAGTTTCTTCCGTTCGGCGGGTGCGGCTAGGGCGCCGGGGGATCTCCATTGCTCCGGGCGCGCGCGCCGCGGCGGCCGTAGAGGTCGGGTCCGACGATCTGATCCACGAGCAAGCCGGTCAGCATCGCCCAGGTGACCAGCAGCGCCAGCACGTGCTCGGGGAGCAGCAGCGGCATCAAGATCGTGATGCTGCCCAGCAAGAGGAGAAGGCCCGCGACGAACGTGATCAGCCCGCGCAACAGCGTGCCCGGGCGGCGCAGCCCGCGACCGAGGTCGCGCAGCAGCTGGAGCGGCGATCGTGGGGCGATGTCCCAGACGATGAACGCCAACGTGTCGACGAGGATCGCGGCGGCGACCCGCAGCGCCGGCTCGATCAGTGCCCGGCTTCGTCCGGCCAGGTCGCGATCTCGCCGAGGGCGGCGCTCTTCGCAACCTTGAGGCCGAGCATCGCGCACTTCATGCGCGTCGGACTGATGCCGATGCCGACGTTCTCGAGCACGACGTCTTGTGAGAGCGTGGCGACCTCGGGGAGCGTCTTGCCCATCAGCGACTCGGTCAGCATCGAGGTCGACGCCTGCGAGATCGCGCAGCCCTTGCCGGTGAACTTCACGTCGTCGATCTTGCCGTCGGCGCCGACCGACAACTCCATCCGCACCTTGTCGCCGCAGAGAGGATTGAGATCCTCCGCCACCGCCGTCGGATGCTCCAGATGCCCGAAATTCCGCGGATTGCGATAGTGGTCGAGGATGTACTCTTTATAGAAGTCGTCCATGGCTATGCGATCTTGAAGACGACGGCAGCCTTTTCGAGGGCGGCGATCAGCGCGTCGACGTCGGCTTCGGTGCTGTAGAGGTAGAATGACGCGCGGGCCGTGGCGGACCAGTTCATCTTGTCCATCAGCGGCATCGTGCAGTGATGGCCGGCCCGCACGCAGACGCCTTCGAGGTCGAGGATCGAGGCGAGATCGTGTGCGTGGATGTCGGCGAAGTTGAACGAGATCACGCCGCCGCGATCTTCGGCGCGTGCGGGCCCGTAGATCTCGAGGCCGCGCGGCACGAGCGCCCGCAGCCGTTCGAGCGCGTAGCGCGTGATGCGTACCTCGTGCTCGCGAATCCACGGCATGCCGACGGCGTCGAGGTAGTCGCAGGCGACACCGAGCGCGATCGCATCGGCGATGTTGCTGGTGCCGGCTTCGAACTTCCACGGCACCTCGTTGAACGTCGCCGATTCGTAGGCGACCGATTTGATCATGTCGCCGCCGGTGAGGAACGGCGGCATCGCATCGAGCAGCGCGCGCTTGCCGTAGAGGAAGCCGATGCCGGTCGGGCCGCACATCTTGTGGCCGCTCGCGGCGAGAAAATCGATGTCGAGCGCCTGCACGTCGACCGGCAGGTGCGGAACGGACTGCGCGCCGTCGACCAGCACGAGCGCGCCCGCGGCGTGCGCGCGCGGGATGATCTGCGCGAGCGGCGCGATCGATCCGAGCGTGTTGCTGATGTGCGAGAGCGCGAGCAGCTTCACGCCGCGCAGCAGCTCGTCGAGATTGTCCAGGCGAAGCGTCCCATCGTCGTCGGCTTCGATGAAGCGCAGTTCGGCGCCGGTCTTCGCCGCGAGCAGTTGCCATGGCACGAGGTTCGAGTGGTGTTCCAGCTGCGTCGTGAGGATCGCGTCGCCCGGTTTGAGGTTCGTGAGGCCCCACGAGAAGCTGACCAGGTTGATCGCTTCGGTCGTGTTGCGCGTCCAGATGATCTCTTCGGTCTGCGCGGCGTTGACGAAACGCGCGACCTTGGCGCGCGCCGCTTCGAACGCATCGGTCGCGCGCGCAGCGATCTCGTACACGCCGCGATGGATGTTCGCGTTGTAGTTCGAGTAGTAGTCGACCAGCGAATCGATCACGACCTTCGGCTTCTGCGAACTCGCCGCCGAGTCGAGGTACACGAGGCGCTTGCCGCGCGACGTGTGCGTCTGCAGGATCGGGAAGTCGGCGGCGATCTGCGCGGCGCGTTCGTCGACCGAAGACGTCGTGACGCTCACCGTTGCGACACCGCGAGTTTGGCTTCGAGCAGGCTGCGGATCTCGTCGCGCAGCGCCTCACCGGGGAAGCGCGAGAGCGCGGGTTCGAAGAACCCGAGCGCGATCAGCTTCTCGGCCGCGTCGCGTTCGATGCCGCGGCTCATCAAGTAGAAGATGTGCTCGTCGTCGATCGCGCCGACGGTCGCACCGTGGAACGCCTTGACGTCGTTGGCCGCGATCTCGAGCGCGGGGATCGCGTCGATCTTCGCGTCCTTGCCGATCAGCAGCGTGTCGTCGCGCAGCGAGGCTTCCGAGCCGTGCGCGTGCGCGGCGATGCGAATGTTGCCGAAGTAGCGGCCGCGGCCGTGGCCGGCAGCGATGCTGCGCACGACGGTCTGCGAGGTCGTCCGCGGCGTCTCGTGGCGGACTTCGGTCGTCAACTGCACGTTCTCACGCGCGACCGGAAAGAAGAGCGCGGCGATCTCGGTCGTTGCACCGGGCGCGACGTGGCGGCTCACCACCGCGTCGACGGCGCCTGCGCCGCCGAGTAGCGCGACGTTCCACTTCACCGTGCCGTCGCTTCCGACGTCGGAGTTGCGCGTGGCCGCGATCTTCACGCCGGTCGTCGCGGTTTGCACGACCGTGTACGTCACGTCGGCGCCGTTGCCGACGGCGACGTCGCAGGCGAGCGCGACGGTTTGGCCGGCGGTTCCGCCGTGCAGGCGTTCGACGATCGTGACGCGCGAGCGCGCGCCGGCGACGACGCGAATCGCGGCCGGAACCGGCGCCGCGTCGAGGTCGACGTCGACGACGATCGGATCGTCGAGCTGCGCGCCCTCCGGAATCTCGATCAGGGTGCGATCGGCCGATGCGTCGATCGACGCGGCCGATTTGACGGGGCTAAGCGACGCCACCGACGACCTCTTCGCGAATGCCGTCGTAGCCTTCGCGTTCGACGCGTTCGGCGAGGTCGGGGCCGCCCGTTTTCACGATGCGACCGTCCATCATGATGTGCACGACGTCGGCCGGCACGTGACGCAGGATGCGCGGGTAGTGGGTGATGATGAGGAAGCCGCAATCGCGACCTTCATCGGTGGCGCGCATCGCTTCGATCGAGCGGCCCACGGCTTGCAGCGCGTCGACGTCGAGGCCGGAGTCGGTCTCATCGAGCACGGCGTACTTCGGGTTGAGGATCGCGAGCTGCAGCATCTCGAGCCGCTTTTTCTCGCCGCCCGAGAAGCCGTCGTTTACGTAGCGCGACAAGAACGCGGCGTCCATGTCGAGCACGTCGAGCTTGTCGTAGATCAGCTTGCGGAATTTCGCCGGCGGCAAGTCGTCGGGATTCACCGCCATCCGCGCGGTGCGGATGAAGTTGGCGACCGAGACGCCCGGGATCGCCGCCGGATATTGGAAGGAGAGGAAGAGGCCCGCGCGAGCGCGCTTGTCGGGCGAGAGATCGAGGATCTCGGTGCCGTCGAGCGTGACGCTGCCGCCCTCGATCTTGTAGTTGGGGTGCCCGGCCATCGAAAACGCCAGGGTCGATTTGCCGCTGCCGTTGGGTCCCATCAACGCGTGAACCTTGCCCGGCTCGACGACGAGATCGATCCCCTTGAGGATCTCTTTCTCCTCGACGCTGGCACGCAAGCCGGAAATCACGAGTCCACGATTGCTCATACAGCCTCTAATGGTACGGGTCGGCGGGGAGAAAGTCAAGGAAACTCTGGACTATCTTCGTTGCCTGTGCTAGGGTGGGGGAAAGATGCACGACCGGTTTTTCGACTCCACCCGCGGGAAGATCGTCGATGCGCTTCGGAACCGTCGCGCGGCGTCGGCGTTCGAGCTGGCGGCCGAGTTCGGCCTCTCGGCGAACGCGATCCGTCAGCAGCTGGTGATCCTGGAGCGTGACGGCCTCGTCACGGGCAAGAGCGTCCGTCGTGGCAAGACGAAACCGACGCACGAGTACGAGCTGACCGCCGAGGCCAACCGGTACTTTCCGCAGGCCTACGACCGGATGCTCAACGCGGTGTTGCGTGAGATCCGCACGACGAGCGGCGACGAAGCCGTGACGCAGATCTTCGAGAGCATCGGCAAACGCGCGAGCGAGCGGATGGCACGGAAGGTGGCCGGCATGAACGTCGCCGAGCGCGTCGACGCGATCGCCGCGTCGATCCGCAGCGCCGGCGTGACGGTCGACGTCGAGCGCCAGGGCGACGTGCTCGTGCTGCGCGAGCACAACTGTCCCTACGCGAGCGTCGTCGCCGAGAATCCCGAATGCTGCACGGCGATCCACACCGTGCTCGACACCGTGATCGACACCGACGTCAAACAAACCGAATCGCTCGCAACCGGCGGGAACGCCTGCCGGTTCGAAGTGGCTGCACCGGCTTCGAGGTAGGAATGGATTTCAACAAGTTTCAGCAGTTGGTCGAACACCGCACGGGTTTCCGCACGATGGACGACGCGATGGCGTCGGGCGAGTACTTCAGCGACTCGTGCGGCGACATGTACACGTACTATCTCAAGGTCGGCCCGGGCGACGTGATCGAGGACATCTCGTACTTCACGACCGGCTGCGGCTTCGGGACGGCGACGTGCTCGCTGCTCGTCGAACTCGCGCGCGGAAAGACGCTCGATGCGGCGCTCGCGATCACCGACGCCGACATCGAAGCCGCGCTCGGCGGCTACCCCGAGAAGAAGAAAGACTATCCGGAGCGCTCGCGCCTCGCCTTGCAGGCCGCGATCGAAGACTATCGCGCGAAGCGCAGCGCCGGTGCGATCACCGATGCGATGCTCGAGCAGGCGCGTGCGACCGCCGCGGTCGCGGCGCTCGGCACGCTGCCCGGCACCGGCAAGACGTCGCAAGACGAGAACGAAGCGGCCGGCCCGCGCGTGATCGGCAACGACGGCGGCAAGCTGACGATCTCGCTCCGCTAAGCGCGCGTGACGGCCAACGCAACGGCGCCCGTCGATCCGTCGCGCATCGTCTTACGCGCGGCCGTCCCCGCCGATGCCGACGTACTCGGCCGCATCTGCTACGACGCGTTCGCCGCGATCGCCGACGAGCACAATTTTTCGCACGACTTCCCGACGCTCGAGATGGCCGTCGAGACGCTCTCGAGCATGATCGCGGATCCGACGGTCTTCAGCGTCGTCGCGGAGATCGACGGCCGCATCGCCGGTAGCAACTTCTTGCGCGAAGCGAATGCGATCAGCGGCGTCGGTCCGATCAGCGTCGATCCGGCAGTGCAGAACGGCACGGTCGGACGGACGCTGATGGATGCCGTGCTGGAGCGTTCGGTGAGCCGCGGCTTTCCCGGCGTTCGACTGGTGCAAGCCGCCTACCACCGGCGTTCGCTCGCGCTCTACATGAAGCTCGGCTTCGCGGTGCGCGAGCCGCTCGTGTGCCTCCAGGGCGAGCCGGTTCGTGTCGCGATACCGGGCTGCGCGGTGCGCGTCGCAATGCCCGACGATCGTGCCGACGGCGACCGGTTGTGCGCGCGCGTGCACGGCCACACGCGCTCGGGCGAGCTCGCCGCCGCGATCGCGCACGGTACCGCTCGCGTGGTCGAACGTGCGGGGCGCATCACGGGCTACGCGACGGGCTTCGGGTATTCGTGGCACGCGGTGGCGGAGACGAACGACGATCTCCAGGCGCTGATCGGCGCCGGAGAAACGATCCTCGGGCCCGGATTGCTCGTGCCGTCGCGCAACGGCGAGCTCGTGCGCTGGTGTTTCGCGCACGGGCTGCGCGTCACACAAACGCTGACGCTGATGTCGATCGGGCTCTACAACGAGCCCGCCGGCGCGTGGATGCCGTCGATCTTCTACTGAAAAGAGCCCGCCAACCGAAGTTGACGGGCTCCGTTCATTCAGCCGGCGCGGCGGCTATTTGTTGACGATCGAGAGACCGTCGACCCACCAGTAGCTGCTGTAGCTCATGGATCCCGTGCTGCTGCCCGAGCTGGTCCACATGCCGACGAACAGCGTCGTCGTGCCCGTAGGTATCGTGATCGGTCCGATCTTGCGATACGCCGAGTCGGTCCCGACCGAGCTCGTTTCGATGTTCTCCATGTAGAGAATGTTCTGGAGCGTCAGCGTGTAGGGAATGGTCGGCGTGTTGGTTGCCGGCGTATTGGTCTGCGTGACCGTACCGATCATGTCTTCGACGTATTTGCTGGCCTCGTTTCCGCTCTCGAAGACGTACGCGGTGAGCGACGCTCCGTTGGCATCGGCGACGGTGACCGTTTGGCAGAGGCCGTTGTAGTAGTAATTGCCCGCGTTGTAGTTGTTGAAGAGCTGGCCGAACTGCGCGACATAGTTGCCGGCGTAGCTCGGGGCCGTTACCTGCGTCGGGGTCGGTGAATGCGTGCCTCCGGGCGCCGAACTGCCGTTTGCCACGATCGTCGCAGCCGGAGTCGTTCCGGGCGTCGGCGAGTAGGTGGTGGATGCGGGCGGAGCCGTGGCGGCCGTGTAGGCACCGGTGCCGCTGATACCGCCGGAGTAGGTGATGCCGCTTGCGACGGCCTGGACGTTGCACTGGGTCCAGCCTTGTGAGCCGATGGTCGAACCGAGTGCACCGACCGAACCACTCTCGAACCCGCCATCGCCATACACCGGCGTCTGCGTCGGCACCGGTGTCGGGGTCGCGCCCGGCGTCGGCGTAGCGGTGGGAACGGGCGTCGGCGTCGGAACCGGCGTCGGCGAAGGCGTCGGTGTCGGAAGAATGATCGCCGAGCCGCTGTAGATCGAAATGTAGACCGGCGTGGCCGACGTCAGGGTCAGCGCGGTGGTACCGGCGTTGAACGACAACGTCGTACTCGCAATCGAACCTGCGCCGCCGACGGTATACCACTGCTTTCCGCTCCACTCGGCCTCATAGTATTTGGTGCCGGCCGCGGGTGTCGAAGGCAGCGTCAGTGAGATGCCGGGTAGACCGGCAAGCGTACCGCTTCCGGTGTACGTGACGTAGAGGATCGGCGTGTTCGGCGATGGCGATGGTGACGGCGTCGCTAATCCGGCGGCCAGCGTCGATCGCGACGAACTCATCAGCGCGACGAGGTTCGCGGGCGGTGAGGCCGAGACGTTTGCCGTGACGGAGCCGGTGCCGCTGGGGTAGATGATCGAGCCGGGATACCCCGCGACGTTGAAGCCTTGCAGGCTCTGCGCCGAGGCCAGCGACACCGGTTGGCCGGTCGTGTCGGTGGGCGCCGTCTGCGTGATGGGAGGGCTGCTATTTCCGGTGCACGCTGCAACAGCGCCTCCGAGAATGAGCATGCCGATGATTACCGGTGGGGAGATACGCATGACGTCCTCATCAGATAGTGCGTCGACATCCGTCGCTCAGAGATGGATCTGCAGGGCGGCCGAAAACTGTTGCGGCTCGATTTGCTGCTGACCGTTGGTATACGATTCGCACGCGCTCTGCACGTACTCCGTGGGGTCGGTCGCTGATTTCGCGTACTTGCATTCAACGGTCGAGATGCCGGTGCCGTACGGCGTCGCCTTCGCGACATTGGCGAGATCCTGGAAGTTGAAGATGTTGCGGCCGCTGAGCAGGACCGACACGTGCTTGGCGATATCGCGGCGGAAGACCGCATTGAACGTCAAGAAGCCCGGCACGAAGTAGGAGTTGTTGTTGCCGTTGTACGTGCCGCCGAACTCCGCGCGCGTGTTGTGCGAGCCTTTGTAGACGAGGGAGAGGCTGGCCACCGCGTACGGATTGCCGTCGAGCTGGCGATTATCGAACGTGGTCAGATAGCCCGTATTACTCCCGTAAAATGCTGCACCGAGGTTATAGTAGTACGCGCGATTCAAGCTCAATTGCGCGTTGTAGCCGAAGCCGATGACCGGATCGTTCTTGAAGGCGAATTCGGCGCCGTAGCTCTTGTAGGTCGATGCGTTGACCGTCGACTTGGTCGCGGGTAGCGTCGAATTGGGGATGACGGTGTACTCGGTGAGGAACGCATTGTGGATGGTGTTATCGTAGGCGTCGAACGTGAAGACGCCGCCGTCCGGAATCCGCACGTCGGCGCCGATGTTGTACGCGACGATCGTCTCGGGCGTGAGGTACGGATTCTTCTCCGTATAGTAGCCGTACGGATAGGTCGTCGAGGGTTGCGAGAAGGTCGGCAGCCCACTGACTTGCTGCGCGTACGGTAACGTGACCGACGATCCGCCGACCAGGCGAATGGCGACGTTCTTGTTCGCGTTGTAGACGAAGCCGGCGTGTGGGTCGAAATGCTCGCGATTGATGTTGCCGTCGAGGAGATCGAGCGGCAAGTTCGCCGACCCGCCCGGCGTATACGGCGCGAGCGCCAGGATCGCCGGATTTTCATACGAGAAATCGAGCGAATCGAGATCGTAGAACAGCGCAGCGGCGACGGAGAATTTGGACGTGGGTGAGAGGAACACGGTCGCCGAGAAGTCGTTTGCGCGGCGCACCGCTCCGGGCACGGAGAGGTTGCTCGCGTCGCTGATCGATTGCGGAAACGTCGGGAAGCCGGCGAGCGCGATCGGTGCCGCCGGGGTCGGCGCGTTACCGGAGATGTCGTAGGTGTAGTCCGACGTGTACTGATAGGCGAACTGGAACGTCCCGAGCGAGCCGAGCGGGTGCAGGTAGGTTCCCGTGACGCCGTGGAGCCGGTCGAGTTCGTACTGGTAGTACGGATCGGCCGCACCGTCTTGATAACACGACGTCGCGACCGGCGTGTTCGAGGCAGCGCACGGGTTGGTCGCACTCGTGTAGGTCGTCAAGGCGCCGCCGTTCGCGATGTAACACGGATTGGTGGCGCTACATTGCGACGGCAAGGTTGCGAGCGAAAACGCGCCGTTGTTGCCGGGCGTGTTCGGCGCTTGTGTCCCGTCGTTGATGCGTTGCACGACTTGCGTGAACGGACGAATCAGGATCGTATCGTCCTTGAACGACGTGCGAAACTCGGCTTCGAACATCGGGTTGTTCTCGGTCTGCGTTTCATCCGGATAGGCCGAGTAGAGCGGGATCGTCGTGCCGTAATACGGTGCCGCGAGCGGGTTGCTGTAGACGCTACTCTGGTTGCAGCCCGCGAGCGACGCTTCGGGCTTCCCGGCGGTGAAGCACGGGACGACCGTGTATTGGCCGTACGCGTAGCCGTATTGCGAGCCTTCCGGGTTCACGAAGCCCTGTGATCCGACGAAGCCGGCCCACAGCGAGGTCGTGTCGCTGAACCGATAGCGCAGTTTGAAGACCTCCGACGCGAGGCGTTCGCCGGCGTTGAACGTGCCGATATAGTCGACCAGCGCGCTGCCGACGTTGCTCGTTCCGATCGTGTACGCCGGCGTGATCGTGTTGCCGGATGGCGCGGCGAGCGGGCCGTAGTAGCCGAACCCGGGGCCGTTGTAGCCGGTCACGTTGTAGTCGAGCACGTAGCTGATGCGGTCCTTCGGAAGAAGGCTCCCGCGAATCAGCGCCGAGGTGAACTGGCCGTTGTACGAATCGATGCCTTGTTTCAAGAACCCGTTCGTCGTGTCGGTGAAATCCCACGTGCGCAGGTTGATCGTGCCGAACGACTGCTCACCGGCGTCAGCGGCGAAGACGCCGGGGCCTTTCTCGATGTCGACGGCTTCGAAGATGCCCGGGTTCAACAGACCCGTGTAGTACACGCCGGAGACGCCGGTGCTGAGCGGGTGGCCGTCGATTTCCGTGCGCGTCTCGATGCCGTTGACCGAACCGCGAATGTTGAAGTAGGCGAGGGTGGAGCGATTGCCCTGGATCAGCGAGACGCCCGGCAGATCGGTGATCTGATAATCGAGGTTCGCCGACGCGAACGATCCGATCTCGTCGGCCGTGATCGTGCTCTGCGCCGTGACGCCGCGGTTGAGCGGCGTCGGGCCGCTCCGCGTGCTGGTGCGGCCGATCTCACGGGTCGTCGACGAGGTCGCGTCCGCCAGCGTGTACACCGCGTTGTTCACCGACTGCGTCGCAACGACGACGTCGTCCGCGGTGAGCGTCTGAAAGCCGCCCTTGTTGATCGAGATCGAATAGATGCCGGGCGAGACGCTGACCGAGAAGTGCCCGTTCGGGTCGGTCTTGAGCGTTTGCGATCCGGCGGGGCCGGTGATCGCGATGACCGCATCGCCTTGTGCGACCCCGCGGGAGTCGCGGACCGTGCCGGTGATCAGGGCTTGCTGTTGCGGTAGTTGTTGCGGCGCCTGCGCGACCAGCGTCTGGGTGGATGCGGCGTTGACCGGGCCAACCATCGTCGTGGAAAACGCGAAGAGCAGCGCAACGGTACAATGCGCTCGGTGCACTCTCAGCCTCTCAAAAGAAAAATTTGCCGCGTCAGATGACGCGACCGCGTAAGTATAGGGACGAAAGGTTATCTCGTGGTTATCTGCGGCGGTATGTTTGCCGTCGGCCGGGGCTCCCTGCCAAGGAAGCGGATTACGGCGGCTAGTGTGCGCTGCCGCTCTTTAGCCGAGCGTGCTGGTGGCGAAGAGTTCGCCGGCGGGAAAGCCCTTCGCAATGATCTCGTACCTGGCCATCAGATCGACGACCGGCTGGACGAGCCCCGCGCTATTGCGTTCCGCGAAGAGCAAGCGGGGGTAGGCGTCGATCACGCTCGGAGCGACCTTCGTGTACTGCGCGAGGATGATCGCGGCGGCGGCGTGGTTCTTCGGGTCGTTCGCCCAGTGCGCCGCGGCGTGAATCGCCGAGGCCACCTTGCGCGCCGTCGACGGGTTCGCATCGACCCACGTCTTCGATCCGGCGATGCCGAGCGTCTGGAACGGTTTGTCGTCGTTGACCGAGCTGTACGGCGGTCCGAGCTCGAGCACGTCGTTCTTCGCACCCGTGTAGAACGGCTCGACCAGTACTGCGCCGTCGATGCGCTTCGCCACGATCGCCGCCCCCTGTTGCGGCGGCGGCAGTTCGACGAAGTTCACGCTCTTCGAATCGCCGCCGTTCTTGTCGATCCAATTCAGCGCGGTCGCTTGGATCATGTCGCGCAGCGTCGAGACGGCGATCGTCTTCCCGGTGAGATCCTTGGCCGTCTTCACGCCGGTCGTCTTGCCGACGCACAGGTGCGCGATCGGCGATTGCGGGGAGTAGGTTGCGCCGCACGCGACGAGATAGATCGGCACGCCGTGTGCGTGCGCGGAGGAGATCGAGCCGCTGTTCGTCACGCCCACATCGAGCGCGTTCCCGAGGATCGCCTGCGTCACCGAGCCGCCATTGGGCAGGATCTGCAAATCGACGGCCAGGCCTGCGGCGGTGAAGAAGCCCTTCTCCTTGGCATAGAACGCGAGCGCCGCTTCCTCGACCGGCACGGCGCCGAAGCGGACGGATTCGAGCGCCTGCGCGCCCGCGAACGCCGGGGCAGCGAGTACCGCCGCGCCGGCAGCGATGACGGTGGAACGTTTCATGAGCGAACATATCTTGCCGGCGGAGCTCATGTTCCTTGCGGAGTTGCGAGGGACCGCGATCGGGGTGCCGGATTCGCGAGGCGCGTTGGGCTGATCAGGCGAGGAGGAAGGGGTTCGTCGTGCGTTCGGTGCCGATCGTGGTGGCGGCGCCGTGGCCCGGGACGACGCGCGCGTCGTCGGGGTAGTCGAGGAGGCGGGTGCGGATCGAGGTGACGATGTCCTCGAGCGAGGTGCCGCCGAGATCCCAGCGGCCGACCGCGCCGCGAAAGAGCGTGTCGCCGGTGAAGAGCGTCGTCGCGCCGTTCGCGTCGAGCGCGAACGACGTGCTGCCCGGCGTGTGGCCCGGCGTGTGGATCGCGCGTAGCGCGATCGTGCCCGCGACGTAGGTGTCGTCGTCGGCGATGTCGCCGTCGAGCGCGACCGGGTCGTAGCCGTGATCGAAGCCGAGCGTGCGCGAGCGGTCGCGCATCAGCGCGTAGAGCGGACGATCGCCGGGGTGCAGCAAGCCCGCGCCGCCGACGCGTTCGCGCAGCGGTCCGAGCGCGCCGATGTGATCGAAGTGCGCGTGCGTGTGCAACAGATAGCGCGGGCGCAGACCGTGCGCGGCGAGCCGTGCGGCGATCGCTTCCACATCGTCGCCGCCGTCGATCACGATCGCCTCACCGCTCGCGGGATCGCCGAGAATCGTGCAGTTGCAGCCGAGCATCCCGACCGGGAACGTCTCGACGACGATCACGGCGCGATGCCGAAATCCCGATAGGCGCGATCGTAGTAGCCGAGCGGCGCGCCCGCGCGTTCGCCCGATTCGAGCACGCGGCCGATGAAGATCGTGTGCGTGCCCGACGTGATCTCTTGCTCGACGCTGCAATCGACGAACGCCAGCACGCCGTCGAGGATCGGCGATCCGCTCGGGCCGGCGCGGTGCGTGACGTTGCTGAAGCGCTCGTGCGGCTCGGCCGTCATGAAGGTCTCGGCGAGCGATTGCTGTTCGAGTCCGAGGATGTTGACGCAGAACGATCCGGAGGCGGCGATGATCGGGTGCGCGCGCGCGGTCTTGTTGACGCAGATCAGCACGGTCGGCGGGTCGGCCGTCACGCTGGCGAACGCGTTGACGGTGAAGCCGTGGATCGTCTCGCCCGTGCGGGTCGTGACGATCGTGACGCCGGTTGCGAACCGGCGCATTGCCGCCTTGAACGTGTCAGTCGATACGGGCACCGATGCCAAGTCCGTCTCCAATCGGTAAGATCGTCGCGTCGAGTTGCGGGTGGTTGAGAAACGTCTTGCTGAACGCGCGGATCGCCTTGACGTCCTCGGAGTCGCCCGGTGCCGGTTCGGCACCCGCCTCACCGCCCCAGAGCAGGTTGTCGACCAAGATCAGCCCCGACCGCTTGAGCATCGGCACGCAGAGGTCGAGGTACTCTTCGTACTCGGTCTTCACCGCGTCGATGAAGACGATGTCGAGGTTGCGCGCGTAGAAACTCGGGAGCACGTCGAGCGCGGGCTGGTTGATGAACTCGACCGCGTCGAGCTTGCCGGCGCGTTCCAGATAGGTCGACGCCACCTGGGTGCGGTCGGAATCCGGATCGATCGTCCAGATGTGGCCCGCCGGCGGTAGCGCGAGCGCCATCCAGAGCGTCGAGTAGCCATAGGCGGTGCCGATTTCCAGCACCCGGTTCGCCTGCATGCAATGCACGAGCGTCGAGAGCAATCTCCCGACCGCCCGATCCACGATCGGGACCCCGTCGTAGGTGCCTTGCTGTTCGCATTCGAGCACGAGTGGCGGCGGTTCGCGATGTAGCCGTGTCAGATAAGCGAGATCGCGCACGAATTCGTGTTTGCCGTACCGGGAAACCGGGAACCTGCCGACGGATACGGGGGTGCGGTTCGTGTCGTCGAAGGCCGTGTTACCCCCATATGCATCCAGGAGGCACTCCCGTGGCAACCCTCACGCAACAAAGCTACACGCCCAAGAAATGGGACCTTTCCGGCCTGCAGGGCATCAGCGACAACACGCTGACCGTCCACTTCGGCCTCTATGAAGGGTACGTGAAGAACACGAACCTGCTCAACGAGCAGATTTCGGAGATCGTCAAAGCGGGTCAAGCCGGCGGTGCGAACCCGCATTTCGCCGAGCTCTCGCGCCGGCTCGGCTTCGAGTACAACGGCATGCGTTTGCACGAGTACTACTTCGACAACATGACGAGCAAAGCGGGCGGGTCGCCGTCGTCGGCGCTGACCGACGCGATCTCGGCGTCGTTCGGCGATTTCGAGACCTGGAAAAAAGACTTCTTCGCGGTCGGCGGGATGCGTGGCGTGGGTTGGGCGATCGCCTACCAGGATCCGTGGACGGGCCGCATCTCGAATCACTGGATCACGCTGCACGAAGACGGCAACGTCGCGGGCTTCACGCCGATCCTGGTGATGGACGTGTGGGAGCATGCGTTCTTGCTCGACTACAAGCCGGCGGAACGTCCCAAGTACATCGAATCGTTCTACGCGAACATCGATTGGGACACGGTCGCGGGCCGTCTGAAGCCGGCGCAGCCCGGCTCGTAATCCATGGCGGGCTCGACGCGCCTGCGGATGTTTCCGCTCAACACGGTGTTGTTTCCGGGAGCGGCACTCAGCCTGCACATCTTCGAGCCCCGCTATCGCCAGATGATTGCCGAATGTCTCGATGCCAACGAGGCGTTCGGCGTCGTCCTCATCCGTGACGGCGACGAAGCGGGCGACCCCGACGTGCAGCCCCACGAGATCGGCACGACCGCGGAGATCGCCGAGGTCACGCCGCTGCCGTCGGGGCGCTATCACCTCACCAGCACCGGCGGGCGCCGCTTTCGCATCAATGCGATCGTGAGCCGCGAGCCGTTCTTGCTCTGTGACGTCGAGTATCTCGACGAGGCGCCGAACGACTCGCCGGCGATCGAACGGCTCATCGCCGAGATCGAAAGCGAGTTTCGCGAGTACCTCAACCTGATCGTCGCGTTCTCGGGCAGCCCGGCCGAGGTCGACGTGCCCGACGATCCGGTGCGCGCGTCGTACGTGATCGGCGACGCGCTGCAGGTCGCCGACGCGCTCAAACAGCAGCTGCTCGAACTCGGCAGCGCGCAAGAACGGCTCGATGCGGAGCTCGGATTTCTTCGGCGGCTCTTACCGCAGTTGCGCTCGTTGCTCGAGCGCAAGCGCGAGCGCGACGAATCACCCGAACCGAGCGAAGCGCCCGGCGGCGGCTTCCGCACCTACCAAGAAAAATTTTTCGGCAAGCACTTCAGCGACAACTGAACGACGGTCAGCGCGGGTGGAGGCGCTCTGCGGCGAGGATCACGTTGCGCATGAGGGCGACGTTGGTCACGGGGCCGACGCCGCCGGGGACGGGCGTGATCTCGCGCGCGATCGCAGCGACCTCGTCGTAGGCGACGTCGCCGCGCAGCACGCCGTCGACGAACGTCGTGCCGACGTCGATCACGGTCGCGCCCGGCATTACCATGTCGGCGCGGATGAGGCCCGGCACGCCGGTCGCGACGACGAGCACTTCGGCATCGCGTGTGTGTCGCGGCAAGTCGATCGTCTTCTCGTGCGTCACGGTCAGCGTCGCGTTCTCGCGCATCATCAAGAGCGAGACCGGCAGGCCGACGACGTTGGAACGGCCGACCATGCACGCGCGCACGCCGGCGAGCGGCCAGCGCGAACTGCGTTCGAGCAGCAACATCACGGCGGCCGGCGTCGCGGGCACGAACTCGGTGCCGCTGCCGAACGCGAGACGCCCTTGGTTCACCGGATTCGCGCCGTCGACGTCCTTGTCGGCCGGGATCGCGTCGGCGATGCGCCGGATGTCGAGGGAGCGCGGCAGCGGTTGCTGCAAGATGATGCCATGCACGGACGGATCCCCGCCGATCGCACGCAGTCGTTCGCGCAGCGCGTCCTCGCTCGCGCGCGCGGCGATCGTCTCGACCGCGACATCGATACCGACCTGCGCGCCGACCTTCACCAAGCTGTGCACGTAGGCGTGGCTCGCCGCGTCTTCGCCGATGATCGCGACGATCAGTCGCGGGGCGATGCCGCGCCCGCGCAACGCCGCTCCGCGCAATGCGACGTCGCGGCGCAATTCGGCCGCGAGCGCGCGGCCGTCCAAGATCGTGGCCGGCATCGCCGAGCGCGTTCGGGCGCGTAAGCGGGCAACCCTGGAACGCGTGCGCTGGACCGTCGCGCTCGGCACGTCGTTCGACGCGGCCGCATTCGAGCGCGCGTTCGCGCGCTTCCGCGAACTCTACCACGTGCGTCCGCAGCGCGTGCTCTGCGCGCCCGACGTGCTCGCGCGCTACGCGTTCGTGTTCGCGCGCGCGGCCGACGACGCGCTGGCGCGCGAGCTGCGCTTCGAGGGCATCGCGCTCGTCGCCGCGATCCTCGCGCCCGGAACGATCGCATTCGAAGGCGAGGTCGACGAAGAGCGCATGGGCGACTGGTGACGCGCGTACCTCAGCCGGCCGGCACCGGCGCGAGGAACGCGTTCATCTCGCGCGCCAATTCCTCGGGTTCGTCGTCCATCACGACGTGGCCGCTGCGATCGAAGATGCGCAGTTCCGCGTGCGGGTACACGCGTTGCGCGTTGGCCAACGCCTTCACCGGGATGAAGCGATCGTGTTGCCCCCAGATCACGAGCGTGGGGCCGCGATACCCGGCGAACGTGGCGTGCAGCATCGGCAGACTGCGCATCGATTGCATCGCGCCGCCGTAGATGCCGCCGAACGCGCGGCGCAGCTCGGGATCGCCGGCATAGACCTGCGCCTGCGCGATGACGTCGGGGTCGAGGTGCTGCGGATCGTACACCGACTGACGCAGCGTGCGCAGCACGAAGTCGGGCCGCGGCTCGAGCGAGAAGAGCCGCCGCACGAAGCCGCTGCCGAGCACGCGAACCACGAAGCCGTTCACGCTCGCGAACCCGGCCGGGCCGATCAAGATGAGGTGATCGATCGCCGCGGGGAAGGCGCCGGCGAAATCCGCGGCGATCATGCCGCCGAGCGAGTGGCCGGCGATGGCGAAACGCTCCGGCAGCGATTGCCGAGCCACCTCGGCGATCACGGAGCGGAAGAACGGCAGGTCGTACCGCACATCCGGGCGCGCGCTCTCACCGAAGCCCGGTAGATCGATGCCGACGATGCGCCAGGCAGGGTCGAGCAGCGGAACGATCCGGTTCCAGGCGGCGCCCGTCCAATGTCCGAGACCGTGCAGGAGAAGGAGCGCCGGTGCGCCGGGCTCCGTCGATCCGGCCGTGAAGCGCGCGATGTCGACGCCGGCCGCCGTGATGCGGTCGGCGCGCCAGCCAACTTCCGGCGTCACGGGATGAGGAGGCAACACGACGGGCGCGAAGGCCGTTGGGTGTCTGTGCGGTCGATAGCGTGTTCGGTGCTTCTGATGGTGGTGCTCTCAGCGTGTTATTCCGGTGGTGGACCGAAGCATAGTGTCGATTTCAGCGCCGGCCCGGCGATGCTTGCCGGTGCCCCGGCGGTGAGCTTCGACGTTGCCCGCGTCGGTGGCGGGTCCGACTCCCTCGCCGCGTATCGCGGCAAGATCGTGCTGATGAACTTCTGGGCGACCTGGTGTCCGCCGTGCAAAGAAGAGATGCCCGCGCTCGAGCAACTCTATCGCGCGGATCGCAGTCGCGGACTCGTCATCCTCGGCATCGATCAGGGTGAGTCCGCCGCGACCGCGGGCGCCTTCGCGCGCGCGCACGGCGTGACATTTCCGATCTTGGTCGACGAAGATCAGCAGTACGCGTCGAGCTACGTGTCGGTCGGCTTGCCGACGTCGGTGATCGTGAGCCGCGACGGCCACGTCGTGCGCGGCATCGACGGCGCGCAGACGTTCGCCGAATTCCAAGCGGCGGTCGGGCCGTTGCTCGCCGCCAAATGACGCCGCGCGCTACGGCGATCCTGCTCGCGCTCGTCGCGATCGGCTTGACCATCGCACAAGACGTGTGGCCGGCTCGCGACTGGTATCACAGCTGGCAATACATCACGCTGCTCGCGCTCGCGATCATCGTGATGACGGGCTATGCGTGGAACGCGCGCGATGGTTCCGACGGCGTCGCGGGACGGCGCCTCGGCCTTGCGATGATCGGTGCGATCGCGACCGCCGTCGCGGGCGTGCTCTCGGGGTTGATCGGGCCCGACACGGTGACGGTCGTCGGTTCGCCGGGCACGGTGACGCCGGTGCCGGATCTCGGCGCGGCGGCGTTTTTCGCCGGCGTCGATCCCGCGTCGCTCGCGCGCAACGATCCGGTGATCACGCTACGCCGGCGCGGCGCCGATCCGATCGACATCGGATCGCAGCCAACGCTCGACGGGCTCTCGGTCGTGTTCACGCAGATGCGCCCGGCGGCGTACGTCGTCGCGCGCGACGAGCACGGCAACCGGCTCACCGTGACGCAGCCGAACAATCCGTCGTTCCTCTCACCCGTGCTGCTCTTCCGCCAGCAGCAGCAGATCCGCGACAAGACGTTTCCGATGGACACGTTCGCGACGCCCGCGGTGAATCGCATCGCGCGCGTGCTCTATTTCAGCGCGGCCGATCTCGCCGCGTTCCGTCACGGATTGCCGGGCTCGCGCGACGCGGCCGGAGCGGTGCTCTCGGTCGCCGACAATGCGGGCAATACGCGCGGTCTCACGATCGCCGCGTCGGGCCTGCCGGTGAACGTCGCCGGCCTGCAGATCACGATCACGCTCGGCATGTATCCGGTGCTCGTGATCGCCTCGGCGCCGCAGCCCGCGGTGATGATCGGCGGCATCGTGCTCTTCGTGCTCGGCTGCGTGTGGGCGGCGTTTGCGCGCCGCGATCGCGCGCGAGCGGAAGCCGCGGTGCTCGCGCCGCAGTGATCAGCGGCGCAACGGCAGCGAGCGGCGCACGCGGCCGGGGAGCACGGCGCGCGCGTGGCTGCCGCGTCCGAACGTGCGCGGGCTGCTGATGAATTCGCGCGCGAGTTGCATCACGATGTAGAGTCCGCGTCCGCGTTCGGCATACGAGTCGGCCGGGAGCTTCGGGTTGAGCGAGAAGCCCTCGCCGAAATCGATCACGTGCAGCACCGGTGAGTCTTGCGAGAGATCGACCACGACCGTGAGATCGGTGCTCGCATGCCGCAGCACGTTGCCGACGAGTTCGGAGAAAATCATCTCGGCCGCGAAGAGATCGTCGGGCCGCAGACCGCATCGTTCGAGTTCGGCGACGAGCTCGTTGCGCGCCGCGTGCGCCGCGGCGCCATCATCCGATGCGAAGGTCCAGTGGCGCAGCCGCGCCTCGGGCGTGTCGAGGTTGCACCGGTCGAAGGACGCGCAGAGCAGCGCGATGTCGTCGCGCGACGACGTGCTGCCGATCAGCACGGCGTCGTGGATCTCGCGCGCGGCGTGGTGCACGTTGCTCGCGTCGACGGTGCGCGCCGAGATGGCGTCGATCAGGCGCCGTTCGCCGCCCGCGAGATCGCGCGTCGCTTCGGTGAGCCCGTCGGTGTAGAGCACGAGCAGCGTTCCCGGCTCGATGATGCGCTTGCCCACGCGGCGGCTCTCGTAGCGTTCCGCGTCAGTGACGCCGAGGAGCAGGTCGCCGCTCTCGAGCGTCGTCACGGTGCCGTCGGCCGCGCGCAACATCGGCGGCGGATGGCCCGCGTTCGCATACTGCATCGAGAACGTCAGCGGATCGATCACCGCCACGAACGCGCTCGCGAACGGCGCCCGGCCCGGATCCGCAAAGACGCCGTCGGCGGCCTTCAGCACCAGATCCGGATCGGGATTGATGCTCGCGGCGGCGCGAATGCTCTGCCGCAGCGCGGCCATCGTCGCCGCGGCGCCGAGCCCGGAACCCGAGACGTCGCCGATCGACACGACCACGCGGCCGTCGAGCAGACGGAACGCGTCGTAGAAGTCGCCGCCGATGTTGGCATCGCTGCTCGAGGGTTCGTAGAGCGATGCAAAACGCACGCCCGGCACGTCGGGCAACGCCGAGGGCAGTGCGGCGTTTTGAAACGCGCGCGCGATGCGCACCTCGCGCTCGTACGCACTGGCATTCTGCAACGCGAAGCCGATGCGCCGGCCGATCTCTTCGTAGAACGGCACGTCGCCCTCGGCGTACGTGCGTTCGTTTGTGCTCGAGAGCGCGTGAAAGGTGCCGACCAGCTTGCCGTTGCTGATGATCGGGACGACGATCGCCGAGGTGAGCCCGATCCGTTCGACCGCGTCCGCGAACGCCGGCTTCAGGTTCGGTCGCACCGTTTGCGGCGACGTCGACTCGATCACCTCGGTGCGGCCGGCGCTGAAGACGCGCACCGAACCGCTGCGCCCGTACGGCTGCTCGTAACCCTCGCCGACGAACGATTCGAGGAGCGCCGAACGCTCGGGATCGCGATGGCGCGCCGCCGCGAGCACGAGCGTGCCGTCGGAATCGGCCAGGTTGATCATCGCCCAGTCGGCGAAATCCGGGACGAGCCCCTCGATCAACGCGACCAGCGCGCTCCGGCGGTCGAGCGTCTGCACGAGCCGATCGCCGAGACCGGCGAGAAAATCGAGTTGCTCCACGGCGCGGCGTTCCGAATCGACGTTGGTGCTCGTGCCGTACCAGCGCGCGGCGCGGCCGGTCTCGAGCATGTCGGGAACGGCGCGCGTGAGGAACCAGCGAAGGCGCCCGTCGCGTCCGCGCAAGCGGAACGTCATCTCGAACGGGGTGCAGGTCGCGACGCTCGCCGTGAAGCGCCGCGCCACCTCATCGACGTCGTCGGGATGGTGCACCGCCATCCAGCCCGAGCCGAGTGCTTCCTCCGGCGTCTGTCCCGTGTAGTCGTACCAGCTCTGGTTGTACCAGGTCACCGCACCGGTTTCGTCCGTCACCCAGAACAGCTGTTGGCCCGATTCGGCAAACAGTCCGATCTTCTGAATCGTGCGCGTGATCTGTTCGGATTCCGCGCGCACGCGTTCGTCTTCGAAGGCGCGCGCGGCGACGACGGAGTTGCCGATCTGCGCGGCGAGCAGCGCGATGAACTTCCGGTAGTCGTCGTCGATTCGCAGGCGCGGGTTCACGCCCGCGACGAGCGCGCCGATGAATTCCTGGCGATCCGGGCCGGCGATCGGAACGACGATGCTCTGCGGTTCGGCCTCGTCGGGCGCCGCGAGGTCGATCTCGCTCGGCACCGTTGCATCGTCGGCGTGCGTGCCGATGCGCGCGACGAGTTGCGCGCGCGAATCGTCACCGTCGCGCAGGTAGATCGAGGCGCACGGAACGTCGGCGTTGCCCGCGAGCGCTTCGCCGAGCGTGCGCAGCGCCTGCGCTTGCGTGAGCGCGACGCTCGCGCGGAGCGCCAGGTCGCGCAGCGTCTCGATGCGGCGCCGTGCCAGCACGTTGGCGGTCGTCTCGAACACGGTCGCGAGCACGCCGGCGATCTCGCCGTCGTCGTCGCGCAACGGCGAATAGGAGAACGTGAAGTAGCCGTCTTCCTCGAAGCCGTAGCGGTGAATCGGTAAACGCAGATCGACCTGCGTCACCGCCTCGCCGGCGCGCACGCGGCGCACGAGCGGGTCGACCACGTGCCAGATTTCCGACCACAGCTCGTCGGAGAGCCGGCCGAACATCGCCGGGTGCTTGTCGCCCATGATCGTGATGTAGCGATCGTTGTAGAGCGCCACGTTGCGTTCGCCCCAGAAGATGTACATCGGAAACGGGTTGTCGACGATCATGCCGACGTAGGCGCGAAGACTTTGCGACCAGCCTTCGATCGCACCGAGCGGCGTCGTGCTCCAATCGAACTCGCCGATGCGCCGGCCCATCTCGCTGCCGTTGAGCAACGAAGCGGGCCATGACCTGGCGTGCCGCACCGGGTCGTCGCGCTCGAGCATTGCGGGTCAGTAGTCCGTCGTGGAGGCGAAGGTGAAGCGTTCGAACTTCACCGGCGGCACGACGCAGGCGTACGAGTATCCGCCGGTGCGCGCTTGCGTGTCGCCGAGCACGCACGTGGCGAGCGCGTCCACGAGCGATTGATTGAAGCGCAGGTTGCGCACGCCGCGCCCGACCGCGCCGTTCTCGATGAGAAACGTGCCGTCGCGCGTCATGCCGGTGAGGATCGTCTTGCGCTGGTCGACGATGCGCGTATACCACAGGCGCGTGATCAACAAACCGCGCTTGGTCGAAGCGATCAGTTCCTCGAGCGGCAGCGATCCGGGCTCGACGACGAGGTTCAACGGATAGGGCCCGAAGCTGTTGGGCGAGGGCAATCCGTGGCCGGTGTTCGGCTGGCCGAGTTTGTGCGACCAGCGCCGGTCGAGCACGACCGATCGCGCGACGCCCGCATCGATCAGCGTCGGGGTCGTCTTCGCCGAGCCTTCCCAATCGAAGGGCATGTCGGGATGCAATGGGTGCGTGTAGTCGTCGCGGATCGTGACGTTATCACCCATCACTAGCTCGCCGAGCCGGTCGCTCAGAAACGAGGAGCCCTCGTCGACCGATTGCGCCGAGAAGTGACTGCCGAGGAAGTGGAGCAGTTCGCCGAACGCGGCCGGCTCGAGGATCACGGTCCATTCGCCCGGTTCGACCGCCACGGGATGCTCGCTCGCGCGCGCCTTGCCCGCTGCGCGTGCGCCGAGCGCATCGCCGTCGAGCACGGCCGCGTCGCTGTCGTAGCGCTCGGCGAAGCCGGTCGAATCGCCCGCGGTCATCTTCACGTTGACCGCGGCGTCGGTGCCGTCGAACGACGCATGTGCGCCGGTGCTCGTCGCGATCGTGACGCCGCTCGTGGCGGTGGTGACGTACCCCGACGACCAGCACGCGTGCTGCTCGGCTTGCGCGAAGATGCGCGCGGCGATCTGCGCGCGCCGCTCGGCGCCGGCGGCGGCCGTACCCGCAACGTAGGCCGCCTGCGGCGCGCGGACGTCGACCGGCCCCGCCAGCGGCGGCGACTCGTCGTCGCGCGGAACGAACGATGCGATCTCCGCCGCGCGCGCGATCGCCTCCGCAAGCGCGTCGTCGTCGGTGCGATTCGTCTCGGCGACGCCGGTGCGTCCGTCGACGACCGCGCGCACGCGCACGTTCACGTCGTCGATGTCGACGTTCTGGTGGATCAGTTCGTGCGTGAAGCGCGTCAGCGCGCGATGGTTCGCGACGACGGTCACTTCGGTCGCGTCGGCGTGCGAACGTTCGAGGATGCGCGCCGCGAGCGCGCGTCGTGCCTCAGCGTCCATAGCCGACCCCGACCGCAACGTTGCGGAAGCGCGCGGGCGCCGCGGCCTGCGTCGTGCGACCCGTTTGCATCGGCTCGCCTTTGCCGCAATTCGGTGTGCCCCACTCGAACCACGACGCGGCGTCGCCGATCGCGTCGCACGAATTCCAGAAGACCGGCGTCACGCCGCCGTAGGTCGGGTTCTTGAGCATGCGGCCGCGCTTCCCGTGTTTGATCTCCCAGCCGATCTGGCAGCCGAATTGGAAGTTCAGCCGGCGATCGTCGATCGACCACGAGCGGTTCGCTTCCATGTAGATGCCGTCGCGCACGTCGTCGAAGAGGTTCTCGAACGGCACGGTGCCCGGCAGCAAATTCAAATTGCACATGCGGATCATCGGGATGTGCTGCCAGCTCTGCGCGCGCACGCACGCCGTCGACGCCGTGCCGATCTGCGCCGCGGTGTCGCGCGAGCTCTCGAAGCCGACCAGCATACCGTCGCGAATCACGTCGGCGCGCACGCTCTTCGTGCCCTCGTCGTCGTAGCCGCAGGTCGCGAAGCCGCGCGGCATCGTGTTGTCGATCTCGATCGTGACGATGCCCGATCCGTACTTGAGCCGTCCGCGCTCGCTCGGATCGAGGAAACTCGTGCCGCTGAAGTTCGCTTCCCAGCCCATGATGCGATCGAGTTCCGCGGCGTGACCGCACGACTCGTGGATCTGCAGCGAGACCTGCGAGCCGCCGAGGATCACGTCGAACGTTCCGCTCGGGCACTGCGGCGCGGCGAGCAGCTGGTGCGCTTCCTCGCCGATGCGCTGCGCGTTCGCGGCGAGTTCCGCGCGTTCGATCGCTTCCCAACCGCCGCCGAAATACATGCCGCGATCGCCGGGCCACATGCGCACCTGCGCGTCGCCCTCGCCGACCGCGAGCGCCGACATCCCGCCGCCGCTCTGATAGATGGTCTGACCGATGCGCGAGCCGGCCGTCGAGTAGAACTCTTTGTCGGTCTTCCAGAGATCGATCCACGCGTGGCCCACCGCGATGCTCGGCGCGCTGTGCAGGCTGCGTTCGGCTTCGAGCAAGAGCGCGACGCGCGCGCCGAGCGGTACGCTTGCCGGGTCGTGCTCGAGCGGCGTCGCGAAGTGGTCGACATACGCGTCGGTGGGAATCGTTCCGATGCGCTTGGTGCTCGCGCTCGCGCCGGCGCGTGCCATCGCGACGGCGCGCGCCGCGGCGTCGTCGAGCGAGGCATCGTCGAAGCGCGCGCTCGCGGCGAAGCCCCAGGCGCCGTCGACGAGCGCGCGCACGCCGAAACCGTCGCTGCGTTCGTCGGTCATCGAGCCGACGTCGGCGTTGCGCACCTCGATGCGTTCGGTGCGCGTGCGCTCGAAGCGGACGTCGGCATAGACGGCACCGCGCGCCACCGCCGTGTCGAGGACGCGATCGGCTGACTCCGAGAATTCCATTGCCGCTCCTACGCTAGGGTTTGTTCGGCGCCTGCCGATAACCAAGGGTGAACGGGCTCGTCCCGTGCTCTGGCCTCGTCCCGAAAGGAACGATGGATGAAGCAATTGTTGATGAGTGCGGCGCTGGTATCGTTGGCAAGCGGCGTCGCTTCCGCCGATCCGACGACGATGCACGCGCATGCGGTGGCGAAGCCGGTCATCCCGGTCGTCCACGTGCTCACGTACAAGGTCGCGCCCGCCGACGAATATTTCGGCCGGCTCAAGATGAGCATCCTCGGCATCCGCAACGTGATCAGAGACGATGCGGCGAAGATCGACGCCGATCCGAACCAGGGAGCAAGCGTCGTCACGAGCGTCGCCTACACCGAGGACGCGTTGCACGATTGGGAGGCGAAGTATCCTCGCGACTCGTGGCTGCCGCACTCGCTCTTCACGCTCGAGCGCCTCTACGCGAAGATCGACAGCGACGTCGGGCGCGCGAAGGCGAAGGCGACGATGATCTGGCTCGTCCACGATTTCCCGAACTCGCCGCAAGCGAAGATCGGCCGCGTGGAGCTCGCGTCGAATCGCGTCGGCGTGAAGCCGGTCGTGGCGACGACCAGCGCCGACGTGAGTTCGGTGCCGGCTCCCAGCCCCTCGCCCTAGCT
>Ga0116230_10000745_pt1 | contig 29297 bp, 28 predicted proteins | sample S1TSphfallax_3_FD_88678 | JGI IMG/M metagenome (GOLD analysis project Ga0116230, IMG submission 88678) | Host-associated microbial communities from peat moss isolated from Minnesota, USA - S1T2_Fd - Sphagnum fallax MG | ecosystem: Host-associated > Plants > Peat moss > Unclassified | place... | reverse complement strand
GCTGCCATCAGCTCCGGAAAAACGCTCCACGCCCGTGGGCTGGTTCAGCACGCCAAAACCGCTGGTCAGCGGCTGGGCCTGGGGCCAGCAATATCTGGACGGCGGAACGGCCGTGGCGGAAGCCAGTTTGGGGGAAGGCAAGATTTTCCTGTTCGGCCCGGAAATCACATTCCGAGGCCAGGCCCACGCCACGTTTAAGTTTCTGTTCAACGCGATTGATTACGCCGATTCGCAACCAGTGGAGCTGAAATAATTAATCAACCTTATCCTCCTTGCGAGGGCCTTGTGCCGTTACAAGACGTCGCAGGTGACGGCGAAGAAGAGCCCTTGCGTCTCAAGGAAATATCGCTGGACGCTCGTTGCTTGAGTGGGCGGATAAACTGGAGCGAAGACTTCGTTCGTTGAAGGAAATAATGGGGCGATTGTTCACCTAATGCACGGGCCACAAGTATTCGCAATGATCGAAGCGGAATACAATAATGATCCGGCGGCATGGCCCGAAGCAGCGAGAAGAGCTAAGCCGATCAAGTACCCGAGCGCGCGAAAGGCTGTTTTGTTGCATCTGCCGCAATCCGTAACGCATGCCGCTCAATACCTTGCAGCATGCCTTTGAAAACAACCGCGTGAAACGGGACTACCGAATACCAGTACAGAATGCCCATCAGTCCGCGCGGAAGAAACAGGGCCTCCTGTTTGAGCACACACCTGTCGCCGGACTGCTGGGAAATCAGAAACTCCAGCAGCGCTTCCCCCGGCAGCTTCATTTCCGCGCGCAAGGCCAGTTTGCAGTCGCGCTCATAACCGGTGACGCGCCAGAAATCAAGCGCTTCTCCGTAGCCCACCAGTTCCGGATCACGCCGTCCGCGCCGCAACCCCGGGCCGCCCACCATGACATCCATCCAGCCGCGAATGCGCCACAGCCAGTCGGCGGCGTACCAGCCGTGGCCGCCGCCGACGCGGCAGACCGCGCGAAACACGGCCCAATCCGGCGCGGCAATTTCCACCTCGCGCACGTCCTTGAACACCGTACCGCCGGCCCAATCCGGATCACCCGGTATCGGGCCAGCCATGGACCAGCTTGTCTCGACATCGGCGTGCGCAATCTTCTTTAGGGCGGCACGGATGGCTGCGCGAACACTCAGCAATTCCTGGGGAATGATCTGGGCGATTCGATGATCATTGCAGATAACCGGGTTGCGCAGACCTTCCGCCAGCGGCTTAGCGATGTCTTTGCTCAACGGCGTGACCAGGTGAATCCAGTAAGAACTCAGCTTCGGCGTGAACACAGGCACCGGAATGACAAGGCGCTTGCGCAAGCCTAATTCGTCCGACATCACGTGCATGATTTCCAGGTAGGACATCACATCGGGACCGCCAATTTCATATGTCTGGCCGATGGTTTCCGGATTCTTCAAGACGCCCAGCAGATAACCAATCACGTTGCGAACTCCGATTGGCTGGCACAGCGTGCTGACCCATTTCGGCGTAATCATGACCGGCAGACGTTCCACCAGATAGCGCAGAATTTCGAAGGAAGCTGAGCCCGAGCCGATAATCATAGCCGCGCGCAAGACAGTAACCGGAACGTCGGACGAAGCCAGCGCCTCCTCCACTTCGCGGCGCGAAGCCAAATGCTGGCTCAGGTCTTTGGAAGACGCACCGAGACCGCCCAGATAGATGATGCGCTTCAGGCCGGCCGCGCTAGCGCCTTTGGCAAAGGAAGTCGCCAGTTCCCGATCCCGGTCGGCGTAACCCGAGCCCGCCGACATCATGGAATGGACCAGATAAAAAGCGGATTCGCAGCCTGTGAGCGCTTTCGCCACGGCTGCGGAATCCGCCAAATCCACTTGTTCCAGTTCCAGTGACTGATCAGCTAACGGATGAGCGGCCCAATCGCGGTCTCGAATCTTTCGGACTGAACGCACCAGGCAGCGCACCCGATAGCCAGCCTCCAGCAAACGGGGGGTAATCCGGCCGCCAATGTAGCCGGTTGCTCCAGCAATCGCAATTGTGGACATCCGGCCATTAGATGTCAGCCTTTCGGCACGGAGACAGTAATATTGCGAAATTTCAGGCCGCCGGTGTGGTCGCCCTGGATGTAGAACGGACCGGGCTCGCCCTCGTCCGCGTTCATGGCGCCGCCGGTGATGCCTTCAATCTCTTTGTTGTCGATGATCGTTTTGCCGTCACGCACGATGGTGACCATGCGGCCTACTAACGTGATATCGAAGGTCTCCCACTGGCCCACCATGCGCGGCAATTCGATGGATGGCGGAATGCGGCCGTAAATGGAACCCATGGAGCGTTCCATCGGCTCTTTGGCCTTCTCATATTCCAGTTGCACTTCATAACGGCCGCGAAGATAAAAGCCGCTGTTTGCAGTGTCAGGGCAGTTTACTTCAAAGTGAAGCTTGAAGTTTTCAAATTTACGGACCGACCTTAGATTGTCGCCATGTTCTTCGTTGACAAGGTCGCCGTCCTTCACCACCCAATGGCTTTTGGAGGGATCGCCGATCGGCTCCCAGCCCTTCAGGTCTTTGCCGTCGAAAAGCGATTCCGGCTTCGACCACTTGGTGACCGGTGCGCTCTTCAAATCCGGAGCACGAACACCAGCCAGATCCATTGTCTTTTCGCCCGTCTTCTGAACGCCAGTAAGTTTGTTCCCGGCGGCGTCCAGATCCCAAGTGGTGGCCGGGTGCGTACCCGAAGCCGGGGAAACAACCAAGGTTAAATGAGATCCGCTGAGTTTCACGTCATCCACCGGATGAACGTGGCCGCCAGTGGGCTGAAACCAGACCTCTAATTTTCCGTCCTTGTCGTAAACGCCAAGCCAATTGGCACCGACGCCGGAAGGAGTTTTCACATCAAAATCCCAGCGCCCAAGAAACGGGTTCGTGTCCGCATGGGCGAGGGCGCGGCCGGTCAAAGCCGCGCCGAGAATGAAAGCTGTTGTAAACCGCATTTAGGCAGTTTATAAGAACGTGCCTTGCGACACAGCAAACAGCCCGCGGGTGAAAGCACTAATAGCTGCCTGCCTGACGAAGCATGCCGCCGTCTATGAAATGAGTTGACCCGGTGACGTAGCCGGCTTCGTCGGAAGCCAGATAAACCGCCAACCCCGCAATTTCCGCCGGTTTTGCCCAGCGCTTGAGAGGGATCTCAGCCATCAGGGCCGCCTCCATTTCAGGTTTCTTTTCAACATCGGCGTCAATTGGGGTGTAGACCGCGCCCGGACCAATATTGTTCACAGTGATCTGATGCGGCCCCAATTCAACGGCGATCGTTCTGGTCAGCATCCGCATTCCGCCCTTGCTTACGCAATAAGCCGAATTTGTGGGCATCGGCAGATCCTCATGCACGGAAGAAATGTTGATGATCCGGCCGCCGTGTCCGTGTTTGATCATTTGGCGCGCGGCGGCCTGGCAAATCAGGAAAGGCCCAACCAAGTTGACGGCGAGGATTTTTTGCAATTCCTCCAGAGGATAATCAACGAACGCCGCCTTTTTCTCAATGCCGGCGTTGTTCACGACGATGTCAATTTTTCCGAAGGTCTTGATCGAGCTATCTATCAGGTTCTGCACCTGGTCGGGCTGTGAGACATCGGCTTCGACACACAGCACCTTGCCGCCGAAGCTTGCTATCTCTTGCTCGGTCTTGCTGGCAGCGTCCGGTTTGCCGACATAATCGACAACTACGGACGCGCCTTCTTGTGCAAAACGAACGGCAATTGCCTGTCCGATGCCCGTAGCAGCGCCTGTCACTATCGCCACTTTACCTGTTAATCGTCCTTGTGTCATCGCCCGTTGGAGCGAAATGGCGGGATTGTGTTTCAATAACCCGCAGAATGGATAGTGAAATCTACGCCGCGCGTGCGATTCACCGCCACGGTTGCCGGCAGATCCAGCATGTCGGTGGGGAAAACCATGGGCGTTCCGTTTAACGCGACGTAGCTGAACCGGGAACCGGGCTCAAACCAATATTCCGTTGCCATGGTGCGGCGGCCATTGCGGAACATCAGCACGGTGACCGGAGGAGGAGGCGGCGGTGGAGGTGCGTAAACCATGGGCCGGTAATAAACCGGCGGCGGAGCGTAGTAGGTGATGGGTGGCCGTTGCGAATAACCATACGAATCGCGGGCGGACGGTTGCTGCTCGTAAGAAGCCTCCTGCGTCATGGGAACGCCAAAGTCGTCCATAATTTTGAGCGTCAAACGAGTCTCTGGTTTCAGCACGGGGCGCGGACCCCGGCGCGGAAGGTTCAGCAGGTCAATGGGCCACAAAACAGGGATGAGCCATTCCACCGTATCGCGCACAGGGTGCCCGTTGCCGTGGATTCGGCCTTCTTTGTCCACGTTGTACTTCGGCACGTAGACGACCTTGGCGGAAATCGGAATAATCTGACCAGGCGGAATGAACATTCGGTCGAATTTCAGTTCCATCCAGCCTTTGCCGACGAAGTGGCCTGGATCTTTATAATCTTCAAATCGGCCTTCCAAATAACTTCCGTAAGGAAGCACGGAACGTCCATAGAGTTCGACATGACTCACATGGCAGAGAACAGGATCGCCAATGTCGGTGGTTTTGGAGGAAAGCTTTGGCTCGGAAACAGTGCACTGAATCATGGAGCCTGCCGGGATCATTTGCTCGGCCGCGTAGCTGGACAGTGGCAAAGCGAGAAGAATTGCAAATACGGAGCCCTTCATCGTAAAACCTCTACTTCAAAATAGGTTTGTATACGAGGGTAAACCTAGTATTCGCCTAGTATGCGGCCTTCCACGCGGTCAGTCAAGAGAATAAGTTTTGCTATTCCAGGTGATGGTTCACCCGGCCAGGGCTAACCTTCCGTAACCTGCGAGAATGTCCTGGTTTCAACCCAGGCTTGCGCTGAGTCCATGCACCTAACCGGGAACTCGGTCTGTTCGCAATACACTAGAAGTTTGAAAGAACGCGAACAGATTCTCGATCTTTGGCACGAGGTGCGGGCACGGGGAACCGATGCGGTTCTGGTGACGGTGGTGAAGACGCTGGGTTCGTCGTACCGGCGGCCTGGGGCGCGACTTTTGATTGCGGAAGGCGGCAAGCGGGCGGGATCGATCAGCGGCGGATGTCTGGAAGATGACGTTGTCAAGAAAGCATGGTGGCTTTCGGAGAAAGGTCCGGTGGTGCGGCGTTACGACACCACTCCTGACGGCGAGATTGGGCCTAGCGGTGAGTTGTCCGGCGGGTTTGGGCTGGGGTGCAATGGCATTATTTATTTGCTGATACAGCGGCTGCGGACGGGGGAAGTTTCGCCGCTTGACGTTCTCAAAGAGGTTTACGCCACGCGGCAGGAAGCGGTGCTGGCGCATGTGCTCGCACCGGCGGGTTCTGTGGGAACATTTTCGGGCACCGAGATGCCGGCTGCAGCGGCGGAAGTGTTCGTCGAAACGCTGAATCCACCGGTGCGTCTCCTAATATTTGGAGCCGGAGACGATGCTGTGCCTTTGACGGAATTTGGCCGGCATTTAGGCTGGCGAATCTGTGTGTTTGACGGGCGGGCGCATTATGCACGAAGCGAAAGGTTTCTGAGCGCACAGCAGGTTTCAGTTCGCGATTCGAGTTTGAGCCTGGACGATTTGCAGATGGATAGCCGGACAGTGGCCGTAGTCATGACGCATAGCTACACGCAGGATCTGAATTTCCTGAAGGCGCTGATGAAGCACCGGCTGGCTTATGTAGGCGTGCTGGGTCCGCGCAGCCGGAGCGAACAATTGCTGCGCGATGCGGGTGTTCAGGCTCTGGATACCGCGACGCTGCATGGGCCGGCTGGTTTGGACATTGGCGCCGATGGGCCGGAGCAGGTCGCGCTTTCCATTATTGCCGAGATTCAGGCGCGTTTGAACGGGCGCGAAGGCGGACCTTTGCGGGAACGAGCGGGCTCCATTCATTCACGCGATTCCGATGGGAGGACGTCGGTGCCTTTTGTTGCAGGTGTGGCGTGCGCCTAACGGCTTTACTCTTGTTGCTGGCGCAGGCGCCGGTTCTGCCTTTGGCGCCTTCCCAGATTAAGGGCAGGCAAATGATTCAGCGCGCGGTCGTGGCACTGGGCGATTCATCGTTCACGCACATGCACAGCCTGACGACCTACGGGCGCGTCTACGGGTTCTTTCACGACAAGCTGAGCGGGCTGGATTTTGCGCACGTCTATCGCGAATATGACGATGAACTGCCCGCCAAGGGCCTGGGTGTGAAGGAACGGCAGGTGCTGGGCAAGAAACAGGACTACTCGTATTTGTATTTGCCGGATCAGGCTTGGGACATCACGTTTCGCGGAGCGCGTCCTATTCCGGACGAGAGCTGGCAAAAATATGTGCGTGGCACGCAAAATGACATTCTCTATATCTTGCGGTTCCGGATGAAAGAGCCGGGCCTGCAGTTCGATTACATCGGGTCGGATGTCTTTCTAAGCACGCATGTGGAAGTGATTGAGGTGAGCGATGCGAACGATATCACCATTCGCGTTTATTTCGATCACAATACCATGCTTCCCATTCGCCAAACGTATACCTGGCTGGATCCGGTGACGCATGAGCGCAATGAAGAAGTGACGATTTACGACAAATGGCGAGACGCGGGATTTGGAGTCATGTGGCCGTTCACAATTGAGCGTGAGCGCAATGGTTATAAGACTTACCAATCGTTTTGCGAGACGGTAGAGGTGGATAAATCGCTGCCCGTGAAGATCTTCGAGCTTCCGCCCGGCATTACAATTCTGAAAAAGGTAGACTAGTGGGACACCCTGTAGTGGCACCATGGATCTAGATCAACTTCATACATTTCTGGAGATTGTGCGGCTGAAGAGTTTTAGCAAGGCTGCCCAGACGTGTTACCGAACTCAGCCCGCCATTAGCGCGCAGGTGCGGCAATTGGAATTGGAGCTGAATACCACGTTATTTGAGCGCTATGGCACCCGAATTTCGCTTACGGTGGCTGGACGGATTTTCGCCGAGCATGCCGAGCAGATTCTGGCTTTACGCAAACGTGCGCAGGATTCCATAAATGAGCTGGAACGCGTCCCGCGCGGCGAACTGGTGATTGCAGCGAATGAGGCCACCTGCATTTATGTGCTGCCGGGTGTGTTTGCCGAGTTCAAGAAGCAGTTTCCCAATGTGCAACTGCTGGTGGACCGTTCTTATGGCACGCGCGTTGTGCAGGCGGTTCTGGATAACCTGGCGGATTTCGGAATTACGCAACTACCGGTGCAGGAGAAGAAGCTGCAGGTGGTGCGGATTCATTCAGATGAAATTCAGCTTCTGGTTCCGGCCGAGCACCGGCTGGCGAAGTCGTCTCGCATTCTGCCGGGCGATCTTTTGAATGAACAGATTTTGCTGCCGAAAACCGGCGCAACGCGGGCTCGGCTGAACACGTGGCTCGAGTCGGTGCATGATGAGCTGACAATTTCGATGGAACTGGATTCCACGGAAATGATTAAGCGCTTTGTGATGGCTAACCTGGGGATTTCTTTTCTGGCGCATTCGCACTGCCAGGAAGAGGAAGCGGCGGGTAAAGTGAAGTGCATTCCGCTGGGGCCGGAGCCGATGATCCGGCGCGTCGGGTTAATCTACAGGAAGGATAAATCTTTGTCGAAAGCGGCGCTGGGCTTTATCCAGGTAACGCGTGATCATGCGGGCAACGAATTGGGACTGGTTCAGGACGTGCTGCAAATGGAGCGAATGCGTGCGTAGCGGAAGAAGGATGGCTAATTCTTAATGGCTCACTTAACTGCCAAAAGTTCGACAATCTTCATCTCGGCGGAGGGTGAGACCAAGGTTTATCGTTCCGTGGAGGATGTGCCAGAACATTTGAGAAGACGGCTGGTGGAATCCACCCACGGGGTGAACGCCGCGTCTATTCTGATTGCAGACAAGCGGGGCAGGGAAGAACTGGTGCGGGCGCTGCAGGGCCGTCCCAGCGATTTGCAATGCCGGGTAGTGGAAACGCTGCGTTCGCGCAAGGCGGAAGCGACACCGGTAGCTAGAAAGACGTCGCACTGGTCACAGCCGCTTTGGCAGCGACTGCGTTCTGTCCGCACCTGGGTGGAATTGCTGGTTCCGGTTGCGATTGGGGCTTCGCTGTGGTTATTCATAGAATCGCATTTCTAAACCCTTAGTACTTTCCGCGCTGTATAACTTCTCTAAAGGGTTCGCTTCGCTGCGTCGATGAGCTTTTTGTGAGCAGCACATTCGACGACCATCCACATCCGGCAACAATCCAGATTCCGACCGGGGAAGCTAACGGGGCGAAGCATCAGGTGCCATCCACCGTTTCCGGCATGGAGGGTAAGCGCCTAGTCCTGGAGACAGAGGAGCGGGTTAGCATGTCCACGCCTGTGAGCGTGGAATACAACGACGCCATGTTTTTGGGCGAAGTGATGTTATGCAAGCCGATTGGAAACGGGCATTACCGGGTTGAAGTGTTTGTGGAGCAGATTTTGACGGGGTTGCAGAGCTTAATTGCTTTGCGCGCCGGGTTGCTTGGGGACGCGCAGTCTGCCCCGGCACCGCGTGCGATGGCACCGATCAATTTGCCTCACCCGCCGCAAAATAACTAGGGGTGGGCGAGCATACCGATCCTGAAAAGCTCGGCGGCGTTCCGACCGTCAGAGTTTTCCGGGTATCAGCCGATACCGTGGTGGAAAATCACGCTTCCGAAATTTCGAACGAAGAAATCGCCCACCAGTTCACACCGCCCCTGGAGGATGTCCGTTCGATTCTAGCCTTTGCTAAAAAGGCACGCCAGGTTGCGTATTTCTCTTCGACCAAAACGTAAGGCAAAAGCCTCAGACTCGCTGGTCTTCTCCGCTGCCCAGCCTTCGGTGTGATCCTCCGAAGTTGCCCCAGTTCTGCATTGACTAATCCCCTGTCGAACCTTTATCCTAATGGCTCAATGTTCTTCTCCGTTATCTAGCTCTGGACCGAAAGCGGCAGGCCGCGACCGACACGTCGTGGCTTATCTGTTCGCATCTGACATCGGCGGCGCTTTTGCATGCCGCCACTCAGCAGGTTCAGTTTCTGGAAAAAAGGGGAAGTCCATGCCGTGTTCAGAACATTCTGTTCGGTACCACAGACGAAAAACCGATCAAGCAATCAGTCATGCCTACGCAAGGCTTGCCTCGGACGGTCCTGCCGTTGCGAAGTTCCAAGAACTTCTTCACTGTGTTCTCAGCCGAGCGGCGCGTCTGTTGGAAGCGCCCGTTTACAACGGGCATCACCCGGGTGTTGAAGCGCTCGTCAATTTGGCTCGATTCAGAAGCGCACACATTCGCCCAGCGGCCGATTGGCCGGGGACTATTTCGTCTTGGCGACCGGCGGTTTCATCGCTTGCGCACCATCTCGTCTGCAAATATGAGGTTCCCGCGTTTCTCGCCTCGGCGTGGTATCCGAGTGATGACCCGTGCGGGGACAAGAAGCGCGGCTGGTTCGTAGACCATGGCCGCGGTGCCAGCTTTCGATCACTCAGTTTGCCGGTCATGATGACCAGAAAGATGGAGCACATTTTCCTGGCATCGCGTGATCATCTGGCAATCGAAGCGGCAATGCGCCGGGCGGAACTGCTCGCGCTGGGCGCATCTGACGAACTCGTGCGCGCGGTACTGTCGACCCGGTTGGCGGCGGACTTGAGGCATGGCACGTTTTGGCGCACGGTCTGGCACTTTCTGATAGCACACGCGGGCAGCATTCCCCTCGAACAAATTGGACCGATGATTGATTTCATCCAGGCGATCCGGCACGACCCCATATCCGCGAAGACGCCGGAGGGAATAGTAGAACTGGATCCGCCCCAGCCGGCTTTTTCCATCAAAGGAAGAACCGCGCAATCGATGCTGCGTCTCATGCGGGAATGGCATCGGAGCCTGGGCATGGCCAGCGGCGGTCTCACATGGACACCATCGCCATTACAACCGATGTGGATCGAGGAGCCAAGTGAGGATGCCGTTGCCCCTGCCAGACAGTGGCAGATGACGGAACTCACCAATAGTGCCCAGCTCCGGGCGGAAGGCGCAGCCCTGCATCATTGTGTTGGCAGCTATGCTTACCGCTGCTTCCATGGGTTGTCCCGCATCTGGGCGCTCCGGTTAAGGCACGGTGAAAAGGTACACCACGTATTGACAATTGAGATCGATCCTCAGAGACGATCCGTCGTTCAGGCTCGGGACAGGGCTAATCGAGCGGCTTCCGGCAAGCCACTTCGGCTCTTGCAGCTTTGGGCTGCCCGAGAGAGGCTGCATGTCGCTATCTGAAACTAAAACCCGGCCATTTGGTCTCATGGTTGTGAATACCAGAGAAGCGGATAACCAGTCGGGCGATATGCAGGGGATTTCGGATGAGGAAGACAGCAATTCCGAAAGCGTGCGTGAATTGCTTGAGGAAGGGCAGTACTACGAAGCGTCGGTGGTGAGCGGAATTGAGAATGTGCCGGATGCGGATGAGTCCGAAGTCAGGACGAGGCAGGTTCCGGAAGACGACGTTCCTATTGAATACCTGAATCAAGAGGAAGAAGACTTTCGGTAGCATAATGCTGAGATGACTCGTGATCAGGCCTGGGATATTGTTTGTGAGTTTGTAAAATCTGAGAGTCTTCGGCGGCACATGCTGGGTGTGGAAGCTTGCGTGTCGGCGTACGCGCGCAGGTACGGCGAAGATGAGAATAAGTGGGCGGTGACGGCGCTGCTGCATGACTTTGATTGGGAGATTCACCCGACTTTGCCTGATCATCCGATGAAGGGCGAACCGATTCTGGCCGAACGCGGCGTGGAAGAAGAGGTTCGGCGGGCGATTTTGTCGCACGCCGATTTCAGCGGTGTGCCTCGGGTGACGCCTTTGGAAAAAGTGCTTTACGCGTGCGATGAATTGTCGGGATTTTTGACGGCTTGTTCCTATGTGAAGCCCACCAGGAGCATTTTGGATGTCGAAACTAAGGGCGTGCGGAAAAAGATGAAGGATAAAGCGTTTGCGCGGGCAGTGAACCGGGACGATATTATTCGGGGCGCGGCGGAACTCGGTGTGGATCTGGACGAACACATTGACTTTTGTATTCGGGCAATGCAGGAGCAGGCGAGTGAGCTGGGCCTGGTGGGCGAAGGTTCAGTGAATACGCCAGCGGTTTAGGCGGTGCGCTGCGAGTCGGCAAACAGGTCCGGTGCCGATTTGAAAAGCTCTGAAATGATGCGTAAAATCTCTTCGTACCATTGTCCTGCTGGCAGTTGCGGCCAATGAGAATCGCATTCCGATCTAATAATCAGAATCAAAGCTTCCTGCAAGTAGACGCTCAGTTTGGCGAAGGGCTGGTTCCAGAGGCGAAGGGCATCGAAATTAAGGAGCTGCAAGCCGGAGCGGATGTTTTTGATATCCAGCGGAAGCTGAAGTGATCGTCTGGAATCGTGCAGGAAAGTGTCAAATAGCGCAGCTAAGGCGGTGAGTTTGCCCTTGTGGCTGGAAAATAGGCGCCCTGTTAGGGCCGTCAGCGTCTCAAACTCTTCAACGGTCATTTCCCGGGGCTGATATTTCTCGATTCTTCGCGCAAACGTCACCCATTTTGGATGCACAAACCGGGCCATAGCGACTCAAATTCCTGATCGGCTATGCTGCAAGAGAATGACGCATAAGGTGATTGTTTTTGGCGCTGGGGGCCAATTGGGAGTGGAATTGTGCCGTGAATATGAGCGCCTTTCCTGGGATGTGGTCAGGTACGAGCGGCAGACGCTGGACGTGACCGACAGCGCGCGCGTGGAAGATGCGGTGGCGCGGGAAGAGGCGGAAGTGGTGATTAACGCGGCCGCTTACAACCAGGTGGACATAGCCGAGAAAGAACCGGCGGCGGCTTATCAGGCAAATGCGCTGGCCGTGCGGAATATTGCCATGGCGTGCCGTCAGGCGGGCGCGAAACTGGTGCATTATTCCACCGACTATGTTTTTGACGGAACGAAGGGCAGTTCCTATGTGGAGACGGACGCCACGCATCCGCTGGGCGCTTACGCGGTTTCGAAACTGGCGGGCGAATTGTATGCGCAGGCGTATCTTGACGATGCGCTGATTATTCGCACTTCCGGGGTGTTTGGGCCGGCTGGCATGTTCACACCGCGCGGCAACTTTGTCGAAGTGATGCTGCGCATGGCGAAGAACAACCAGCCAATTAAGGTGGTGATGGATCACGTGGCTTCGCCCACTTACGCGCCGGCGATGGCGGAACGGACGGCGGCTATGGTGGAAAAGAAATTGTCAGGCGTGTATCATCTGGGCGGCGGCGAGCCGGTGTCGTGGTATGAGTATGCGCGCACGATTTTCGATTCGGCAAAGCTGAGCCCTGCGCTGCAGCCGACCGATGAGCGGGAATACCGGACCGCGGCGCGGCGGCCGAAGTATTCGGCACTGTCGAACGCGAAACTGAACGCTGCGGGAATTACGCCGATGCCGCCGTTTCACCAGGCTGTCGCAATGTATCTGGAAGCGCGCGCGGTGGCTACTGCCCACCGTTCTGTGTAGCGTAGTAACCGTTGCGCGATTGTACGCGGTAATCGGGGTTATCGACCTTGATTTCGATCTTGCGGAAACTGCCATCGCGGTTCGCGTTATCGGGGGAGTAGGCGACTGAGTACTGGTTGCGCAGCTCTTCCTGAATTTCTTTGAAGACTTCGCTGAGCGGATGTTTGCCGCTCACAGTGAACACCTGGCCGCCGGTCTCTTCGGACATCTTTTTCAGTTCGCCTTCACCGCCTCCGCCGAAGCTGAGGCCGCCGTAGCGTGAATAGAAGCCGCGATCGACATAGTAAATGCTGAAGATGATGGCGTCGGCTTTCTGCGCGGCTTCAATGGCGGCTTTGCGGTCGTAGGTGCTGCCTTCATCGTCACCGTCGGTAATCAGAATCAAGGCCTTCCGCCCGACTTCGCCGGTCAGCTTTTCGTTCGATGCCAGAACCACGGCGTCGTACAAAAGCGTTCCTTTCGGCGCGCCTTGCGGGACCGGCCCATTGTTGACGGGAACGCGGCCCATCATCGGGGGCATGGCGTCGGCCTGCAGGTCGTGCAGCGAGCCGGTCAATTGGCGGACGGAGCCGGTCATATCCTCCAGCAGATTGATGTCTTTGCCGAATGAGATGACAAAGGCTTCGTCCTTCTTGCGGATCACGTTTTCGAAGAAGGAAGAAGCGGCTTGGCGTTCGATATCGACCAGGTTCATCTGGCTGAGGCTGACATCAATGAGCAGGCCCAGCGTGATGGGCAAATCGGTCTCGCGCGTGAAACGCTGAATTTTCTGTTGTTTGCCATCTTCAAAGACGGTGAAGTCTTTTTGCTCCAGATTGGGAATCAGTGCGCCGCCTTTTTTAGCTTTCACGGAATAGAGGATGCTGACCAGGTTTACGTCCACTTTGATAGTCGGACCCTGGTCGTCCACCGGCTTGTCTTCATGAGGGACACGGCTATGAGGTGGCTCAAATTGAGCGAAGGCGAGAGTGCCGCAGAGGGCAGCGGTCCCAGCCATTAGAAAGAGTCTGCGCAGTGAGCTTCGCATCTGGTTATGATTATCGTTCAGAGCCTTCGGGAAAATGCAGCACGCCATCGATCATCTTATGAAAGCCGACCCGGTTCTGGCTGCCATTATCGAAAAAGTGGGTCCTTGCCAACTGGTTCCGCGAGAGCCCACTTTCGAGACGCTTGCGCGGTCTATCACGTTCCAGCAGTTGAGCGGCAAGGCGGCCGGGACGATTTTTGAGCGGCTGCGGAAGGCGGTGGGGCGGCGGTTTACGGCGGCGGCGTTTTTGCGGCTGTCAGATGACGAGCTGCGGGAATGCGGATTGTCGCGCCAGAAGATGGCTTCGCTGCGGGATCTGGCGGAGCATGTGGCTAGCCGGCGGATCAGCTTTAAGAGGCTGCACGAACTGGAGGATGAGGCCATTATTGAAATGCTGAGCCAGGTGCGTGGGGTGGGTGTTTGGACGGTGCAGATGTTTTTGATGTTTGCTTTGGAGCGACCGAATGTTTTGCCTACTGGGGATTTGGGCATTAGAAATGCGATTTGGAAAGCTTATTCGCTGGAGGCGGCTCCGAAGCCGCTGGAGATTGCCAAATTGGCGGAAAGATGGCATCCGCATTGCACCGTGGCTTGCTGGTACTTGTGGCGGAGTTTGGATGGGGCGGCGGAGTTGTGATTCACTATAGTTCGATATATGGGCGCAGTTTCAGTCCTGGAATTACGCTGGAGGAGTTTGCAAATCTGCCTGGTGATGCAGTTAAGCATGAGGTCAGTTTAGGCGTTTTGATTAGGCTGCCTCCTGCAAAATCTTTGCACGCTTTAGTGGCCAATGCCGCGCTTCGGATTATCCAACGCTTCGTTGAGGGCAGAGAATCAGTGGTGCTTTCTGAAGCTGGGTATGTTCTTTGTGCCAATCCGCTTATCGTCCGCCAGCCGGATATCTCGGTGCTGAGCAAGCAACGCATCCGGGCAACCAGCCCTGATTCGTACTTTCATGGTGCGCCCGAATTAGCTATCGAGGTTAATTTGCCTTCCAATGATCCAGAGGACAAGGAGGTGAAGATTGCTCAGTATCTACAGTACGGCGCAATCCAGGTCTGGGTGCTTTATCCGATAACCGAACAAGTTCATGTGTTTCGGGCCGACGGCAGCACCAGCATTTTAAATGCTTCACAGACTCTCGATGGCGGTTCGGTTCTTCCTGGATTCTCTATCGCCTTGAGCGACCTGTTCACAATTTAACCCTAGTCCACCAAACGGATAAGCGAGAATAAGGCTGGTTCGGAAGGTTGGTCCGTTATGGAATTTATTGAGCAGGGTGCGCGGCGGGGAAGCCGTGGCTGGCTGGTTGCGTTGGCGGTGGTTGCGTTCTTGCTGCTGGTGGGTTCGCGGTATCTGGCCGGCACTTGGATTGATTATCAGTGGTGGCAGGAAATGCATCAGTTGGACACCTGGTTCAACCAATTGCTTTATGGCACCTTGCCGGTTCTGCTGGTGTTTGCGGCTTTGTGCATTCTTTTCTGGAGCGCGCTACGCTTAGGTCTGCGGCGCGCGGTGGAAACGCCGGTGTTTGGAATAATTAAGCGCGGCCTGGTGATCAAACTGGCGATTGCGCTGCTGGCGTTTGTGGCCTTTGTTGTCGCCAATGCAACGGTGGATAACTGGACGGTTGTGCGCTTTCTGGGCGGCATGCGGATCTCCCCGTCGCCGACGGAATACATCGATCCCATTTTCCATCAGCCGCTGCATTTTTATTTCTTTACGCTGCCTTTCGCGCACATGCTGCTGTCGCTGGTGGTGACGGCCACTATCGTGACCCTGATTACTTACACGCTGGCAGCGAACGTGGAGCGGCTGACCAATCAGCGGCACTTTCTATCCGGTCCCAGCGCCGCTTTCGAGTTTGACGATATTCATTGGCGTGATTTGCTGAACAGCGTGTTCGTGCGGCTGGGCGTGGCGCTGCTGCTGCTGGGCGTGGCGGTGAAGGTTTATTTTGACCGTTTCGATTTGCTGATGGAAGACCATGGCGCTTACCTGGTGGGCGTGGACTGGCTGGGCGCCAATATTGTCCTGCCGCTGATGTGGGCGCTAGTTTTCGCGTTTGCGATTGGGGCGCTGCTGGTGCTGGTGAAGCGTTTCAAGCTGGCGGTGTTTCTGGTGGCGGCGATGCTGGTGGTGCGTTTTGTGGTGCCCGGCGTAATGAGCAGTTTATATGTGAAGCCAAATGAGTTGCGGCTGGAAAAACCTTACATTCAAGACCACATTAACGCCACGCGCGCGGGGTTTGGATTAAGCACGAACGTGACGGAAAAGGCGGTACCGGCCGAGCCGGAGATTCCGCTGAATTATGAGTCGCACAAAGCGCTTCTCGACAACGTGCGGCTGTGGGATTGGCGGGCTTTTCACGACACTATTTCGCAGATTCAGCCGCTGCGCCCTTATTCGTATGAGGACACGGATGTCGACCGGTACATCATTAACGGCAATATTCGGCAGGTTTTGATTGCTCCGCGCGAGCTGGATATCCGGCAGCTTGGAACGGCCGCCAACCGCTGGATTAATCCGCATTTGATTTACACGCACGGCTATGGCGTGGTGATGGCGGAGGCTAACAAGATTACTCCCGACGGTTTGCCGGTGCTGCTGATTAAAGATGCGCCGCCGGTGGTGTCGTCGCCTTCGTTGAAATTTACGCAGCCGGATATTTATTACAGCGAAGTGACGCATGAGCCAGTGTTTGTCGATACTTCGCAAAAGGAATTCGATTATCCATCTGGCGGCAACAGCGTGGAGACGACCTATTCGGGAACGGGCGGTTTCGTGGTGGGTTCGCCGCTGACGCGCCTGGCGGCGGCGGTTGAGTATGGCGATATGAATCTGCTGCTGACAGAGTATTTGAACTCGAACAGCCGCATGATGATTCACCGGCAGGTGCTGGACCGGCTGCATAAACTGGCCGGGTTTGTGAAGTGGGATTCCGATCCTTACATTGTTCTGAATGATGCCGGGCATCTGGTGTGGATTGTGGACGGGTATATGACTTCCGATGCGCATCCTTATTCACGCGCTGTGGATTTGGACGATCAGAGTGTGAATTACATTCGCAATTCGGTGAAGGCCACGATGGATGCGTACACGGGCGAGGTGCATCTTTATAATTTTGCTCCTAATGATGTTTTGCTGGCGGCCTATTCGCAGTTGTTTCCGGCGCTGTTTGAGCCCGAGGCGAAGATGCCGGCTGATTTGCGCAGGCATGTTCGGTATCCGGAGACTTTGTTTCGTACGCAGGCGGAGATTTACCGTGCGTTCCATATGCGTGATCCGGAGGCGTTTTATAACCGCGCGGATTATTGGGATTTGGCGAAGACAGGGAACCAGGGCCAGGGGGCTACCTATGTTTCGCCGACTTATGTGGTGGCGACGCTGCCGGGGAGCAACCAGCCGGAGTTTTTGCTGATTACCACGTTCACGCCGGCGAATAAGGACAACTTGATTGGCGTTATGTATGCGCGCTGCGATGGGGAACATCTGGGCGATCTGGTTTTTAGCCAGCTATCGAAACAGAATATTGTCTACGGACCGATGCAGATTGATGCGCGGATTAATCAGGATCAGACCATTTCCAAGGATTTGACTTTGTGGGGACAGCAGGGGTCGACCGTTCTGCGCGGGCAGACCTTGGTGCTGCCGATCGATAACAGTTTTCTCTATGTGGAGCCGCTGTATATTCAGGCGCAGCAGGCGAGTATGCCGCAATTGAAGAAGGTGGCGCTGGCGATGGGGAACCGGCTGGCATATGCGGATACGTATGAGGAGGCTTTGCAGGATCTGATTACGCAGACGAATTCGGGAGTGACGCGGGCGGAGGCGGCTACGCCGATTAACCCCGCGCCGCAAGTGACTCAGTCGCCACAGTTGCCGGCGGATGCTTCGAAAGCCGCCGAGACGCTGCGCCAGGTGCAGCAGCACTTGCAGCGGTATCGGGAACTGAGTTCGCGGGGGAAATGGGCCGAAGCGGGCAAGGAACTAGAAGAAATTCAGCAGTTGGTGAACAGGTAAGTTAGAGAGACATGAATACGCTGATTGAAGCTGCCAAGGCGGCTCGGGAGAGAGCGCACGCTCCGTTTTCGCATTTTAAGGTGGGCGCGGCGATTGAGGATGAGCATGGCCATATTTACACCGGCTGCAACATCGAAAACGCCAGCTATGGCCTGACGCTGTGCGCCGAGCGCGTGGCGGTTTTTAAGGCCATTTCGGAAGGCGCGGGAAAACTGGTGCGGATCGCCATTGTGGCCGATACGCCTTCGCCGACTCCGCCCTGCGGGGCATGCCGCCAGATTCTTTGGGAATTTATGGGCGACGCGGATGTCACGCTGGTGAATTTGGCGGATCAGCAGGAAACAATGAAGATGAGCGTTATCCTTCCGAGGGCTTTCGATGCATCGTTCCTTTAATCTGCTGTTTGCTATGGTTCTGGCAGTGATGAATATTCAGGCGGCGGAAAGTGCGGATTTTATTATTCATGCCCGCTATGTGGTGACCATGGATTCAAAGCACCGTGTTGTTTCTCCTGGTGCGGTCGCTATTCAGGGCGATCATATTGTGGCTGTGGGCACGCCATCTGAGGTGTCGGAACGGTACACTTCTAAACACGTGATTGACCGGTCGAACGCCGCGCTGGTGCCAGGCATGATCGACACGCACACGCATGCGCCCATGTCGCTGCTGCGTGCCCTCGCCGACGACAAGAAACTGGACGACTGGCTGACGCATTATATTTTTCCGGCTGAATCGAAAAACGTTACGCCCGAGTTCGTGCGCTGGGGCACCCGGCTGGCTTGTTTAGAGATGATTCGCGCGGGCATCACCACCTACACGGACATGTATTATTTCGAAGACGTGGAGGCTGAAACCGCGAAAGAGGCGGGAGTTCGCGGCGTGCTGGGTCAGACGATTATTGGCTTTCCCGCGCCCGATTACAAGAACTGGCACGACGCACTGGATGCCACGGAAAAGTTCATGCAGAAGTATGCGCACGACGATTTGATTACTCCGGCGGTGGCGCCGCATTCGATCTACACCACTCCAGATGAAGCTTTGGTGGCCGCGCATGAACTGGCGGTGAAATACCGCGAGCCGCTGCTGATTCACCTGGCCGAAACGCAGAAGGAACGTGACGATTCGCTGACCAAGCGCAACCTGACACCGACGCAAGTGCTGGAGAAATTGGGTTTGCTGGATGGCCGCGTGGTGGCGGCGCATGCGATTTGGGAGGATGACGGCGATCTGCAGATTCTGCTAAAGCATGGCACCGGTGTCGCGCATTGCCCTTCCAGCAACACCAAGCTGGCCAGCGGCATTGCGCATGTGGTGGAAATGCTGAATCTGGGCATAGCGGTGGGACTGGGAACGGATGGCTTTGCCGGCAGCAATGACAGCACCGATCTGGTGCGCGAGATGGATCTGGCCGCCAAACTGCAAAAAGTGACCAAGATGGACCCGACGGTTTTGCCGGCCGAGCAGGCGTTTGAAATGGCGACGATGGGCGGGGCGCGCGTGCTGGGGATGCAGCGCGATATCGGGTCGATTGAAGAAGGCAAGAAGGCGGATCTGGTGACGATGTCGCTGGCGGATTCGACGGCTTATCCTCTCTATAACCTTTATTCGCATTTTGTCTATGCCGCCAAGTCGAGCGATGTGCAGGATGTGTTCATAAATGGAAAGGCGGTCATGCTGGAACGGGTTGTTTCCACTTTGAACGCGCCCGAGATTTATAAGAAGGCGGAAGAGTATGGGAAACAGATCTCGGCTAGCGTGAGATAGTTTCGATTTTGCATTGGCGCGTGTCTTTTTGGAAGCGCGCATAAGGGCTAATCCTGAAAAGAGGAGTTTTGCCGGGGACACACTCTCACGGTGAAAGATTTTTCAAGGGGATGCCTTTAAAATGCAAATGAAAACCAAGGTTTTTTGCACAGTCCTGTTTGCCGCTGCTGCCTGTGCGCCACGGCTGAACGCAACTGAGATCGTTACAACTTCCTATGCCGCGTGGGTGGCGACACAGACCGGCACACCCACGGAGTGGAACTTCTCGTTTCCCAACGGCGGATCATACAGCACGGCTGCCGGCTACAGTTTGAGCGTCGGCACGTACGGACCGATTAATGTCACTGGTCCGGACGGCAGCGGCTATAGCCTGAGCGAAGACAGCAGCTATCACGTATCGGGGACATCGTATAACCTGCAAACCCTGCAAAGCGCCAGCGATGGCGTGGGCAGCATGGTGTTCAACACACCGGCCGCGGGCTTGACAGCGTTTGGCCTGGGACTAGGTGAATTGGGCACGGCCAGCGCCATTACCGTTACCTTATCCGATGGCGAGACGTTCACGGTGAGCCCTTCAGTGAATGGGACGGTGTACCTGGGCGTTTCCAGCCAGACCGCTATAACGTCGTTTACTCTGAAAAGCTCCAGCGGCACAAACATTGAATTGACTGATTTCTTCGCTGGAGTTTCAAACGAGCCTGCTTCGGCCCAGGCTCCTGCCGCCGAAGTCACCACGGCGCTGATGATTGGCACGGGGCTGTTTATCTTCGGGGCGCGGCGGCGGGTTTTTTCTAACCTGTCCCGACCAAAGGTAGGGCAAATCTGAACAGAAAAAAGTCGCGTCTGACCACTTTCCTGACTGAAAGGCTTTGTCCATGAAATTTACACTCTTTGCTGCGATGATGTTTGTTGCCGTCCATCTGAATGCGACGGAGATTGTCACCAGTTCCTACGCTGCCTGGACGGCGACAGTAACGGGTGCGCCGGCGGAATGGGATTTCTCGTTTTCCGGCGGCACATCTTATAGCACTGCCGCTGGTTACACGCTGAACGCTGGCAGCTATGGCCCGTTAACCGTGACGGGCCCGGACGGAAGCGGCTACTTACTGAATGAAAACCCAAGCTATTTTGACAGCACGACGTCTCAGAACATAACTACCCTGGAAAGCGCCAGCGACGGTTTGGGCAGCATGGTTTTTACGACGCCATCGGCGGGTCTTACTGCTTTTGGACTTGGGCTTGGGGAACTGGGCACTGCCAACCCGATTACGGTTACCCTGTCCGATGGCGAGACATTCAGCGTCACCCCCGGCGTCAACGGTGACGTGTTTCTGGGCTTTTCAAGCGCTGCGGCGATCACGTCGTTCACTCTGAGCACAGCCAGCGGGTCCTATATTGAACTGACGGATTTCGACGCGGGCACTTCCAGCGAACCCCAACCGGCAGCGGAAGTGACGCCACTCCTGATGATTGGAAGCGGATTGCTGTTCTTCTTGGCACGCGGCCGAAAATTTTAAAGCCGGTTCCGCGCGCGGGCATAACTGCTTCCGCGTGTTACTGTGAAGGCTGATTCCATGGCCTGGTTTACACGTCAAAAGCCGCCTATTGAGCCGTCAGATGATAACGAGAAAAACATACGCACGGAAGGATTGTGGCAAAAGTGCGATACTTGCGGACAAATTATCTGGCGCAAGGCGGTGGAAGACAATCTCAATGTCTGCACAAAATGCGGCCACCACTTCCGCATGGGCTCGCGCGACCGCCTGAAATTTCTTTTCGACGACGGCGTTTTTACCGAACATGACAGCGGCATGCGTTCCACCGACCCGCTGAACTTCGTGGATTCGAAAAGCTACATTCAGCGGCTTTCGGATATGGCGGAAAATACCGAGATGCGCGATGCTGTCATCTGCGCCAGCGGATTAATGAATTCCCGTTCGGTTGAGATCTGCGCACTGGAGCTTAAGTTCATCGGCGGCAGCATGGGCGCGGTGGTGGGTGAAAAAATCGCACGGTCCATTGAACGCTGCCTGATCCACAAGACGCCGTTGATTGTGATTTCGGCATCGGGTGGGGCGCGCATGCAGGAAGGCGCCATCAGCCTCATGCAGTTGGCGAAATTGTCGGCCGCGCTGATGCAACTGGATGAAGCCGGGCTTCCTTATATCAGCGTGCTGACCGACCCGACCACCGGCGGCGTCACGGCCAGCTTTGCCATGCTGGGAGATTTAAACATAGCCGAACCCGGCGCACTGATTGGTTTCGCCGGACCACGCGTGATTGAACAAACCATTCGCCAAAAGCTGCCGGAAGGGTTTCAGAAAAGCGAATTTCTGCTGCAGCATGGCTTTCTGGACGCTATTGTGAAGCGGCCAGATTTGAAGAATTACATCACTAACGCGCTGAATTTCTTTCTGGTCTAGATTCGCCTTTTATTCGCTATTATTGGTAAGTGCAATATATCGAGCTGCACTGCCGTTCCGCCTTTTCTTTCCTGGAAGGTTCATCGCTTCCGGAAGACTTGGCTGCACGAGCTTTTGAACTGGGCCAAACAGCCATTGCGCTTACCGATATGCATGGCGTTTATGGCGTGCCTCGGCTGCATGCGGCGGCTAAAAAGCTGGAGATTCGGGCATTAGTTGGTGCTGAAGTGCTTTCGCAGGCAGGTCACCGTTTGACGCTGCTGGTGGAAAGCCAGAAGGGTTATCAAAATCTTTGCCGCCTGATCACGCGCACGAAATTTCGGGAAGGGGGCGTGGGGAAGCCTGAAAATCCGTATGCCACGGATGAAGATTTTGAGGAATTCTCAGAAGGCATTGTTTGTTTGACAGGCGGGGAAGAGGGGCCAATGGCGTGCGGCGCGGGTGCGCGTCAGCAATTGAAACGGCTGCTGAGCATTTTCGGGCCGCGCAGTGTTTATGTGGAGTTGCAGCGGCATTTTCGGCGTGATCAGGAGCATCGCAACAAAGCGCTGGTTGAGGAAGCTGAGCATTTCGGCCTGCCGCTGCTGGCCACCAATGGCGTCACGCATGCCACTGCGGAGCGGCGCCGCTTGCAGGATGTGCTGACCTGCCTTCAGCACAAGACCAAACTTGCGGAAGCGGGTAAGCTGCTGAATTACAACAGCGAACGTTTTTTGAAAAGCAGCCAAGAGATGGAAGAGCTGTTTCGCGATCTTCCTGCGGCCGTCGGCAACACCAGCGAATTGGCGGCGCGGCTGCAATTCACGCTCAAAGATTTGGGTTATCAATTCCCGCGTTATCCCGTCCCAGCGGGCGAGAGCGAAATGTCTTATCTGCGCCAGTTGACCGATGCCGGGGCGCGCCGGCGTTATCAGCCGTACTACGAAAAGGCGCAGCGCCAGATTGAGCGGGAACTGGCGCTGATTGATTATCTGAAACTGGCCGGCTATTTCCTGATTGTCTGGGACATGGTGGAGTTTTGCCGGCGGAACAAGATTCTGGTGCAGGGGCGCGGATCTGCGGCAAACAGCGCGGTGTGTTATTCGCTGGGCATCACGGCGGTTGATCCGGTGGGGATGGATCTGCTGTTTGAACGCTTTCTTTCTGAAGAGCGCGGCGAAATGCCCGACATTGATTTGGATCTGCCGAGCGGCGACCAGCGTGAACGAGCCATTCAATATGTCTACGAGCGCTACGGCAAACTAGGCGCGGCCATGACCGCCAATGTGATTACTTACCGCGCGCGATCGGCCGTGCGCGATGTGGGCAAGGTGCTTGGCTTTGACGAGGCAGAGATTGAGCGGCTGGTTTCGCAGATGGCGCGCTTTGAATGGAAAGATCCGACGGATACGTTGGAAAAACGCTTTCGCGATCAGGGATTTAATTTAGAAGAGCAGCGCAGCGCACAATTTTTTTCGCTGGTCAGCGAAGTGCTGGACCTGCCGCGGCATCTGGGACAGCATTCCGGCGGCATGGTGGTTTGCCAGGGGCAACTGGATTTAATTGTTCCGCTGGAACCGGCATCCATGCCGGGGCGCGTGGTGGTGCAGTGGGACAAAGACGATTGCGCTGATTTGGGCCTGATCAAGGTGGATCTGCTGGGGCTGGGCATGATGGCGGTGCTGGAGGACAGCATTCATCTGATCCGCGATCATTACGACGAAAACATGGACCTGGCGCAGATTCCCGCGAATGATCCCGCGGTTTATGAATGCCTGCAGAAGGCGGACACGGTCGGCTTGTTTCAGGTGGAGAGCCGGGCGCAGATGTCGTGTCTGCCGCGTTTGAAGCCGAAGGTTTTTTACGACATTGTGGTGCAGGTGGCGATTATCCGTCCCGGCCCGATTGTCGGGCAGATGCTGCATCCGTATCTGAAGCGGCGGCAAGGGATGGAAGAGCCTGTTTGTCTGCATCCGTTGCTGGAGCCGGTTTTGCGGCGCACGCTGGGAGTTCCGCTGTTTCAGGAACAACTGATCAAAATTGCCATGATCTCGGCTGGTTTTACGGGCGGGCAGGCGGAAGAGCTGCGGCGGGCGTTTGGGTTTAAGCGGTCTGAAAAGCGCATGCGGGAAATAGAGGTGCAGTTGCGCGCGGGCATGGAGAAAAATAACATTACCGGCGAAACGCAGGAACGCATTATTCAAGCCATTACTTCGTTCGCGCTTTATGGGTTTCCCGAATCGCATGCCGCCAGTTTTGCGCTGCTGGCTTATGCCAGCGCCTATCTGAAATGCCATTATTTGGCTGCCTTTACGGCTGCCATTTTAAACAATCAGCCGATGGGGTTTTATTCGCCGGAAACGCTGGTGAAAGATGCGCAGCGGCATGGACTGCGGTTTCGGCCGGTGGATGTTTCGAAGTCGAAATATTTGTGTACGGTGGAAAGCGACGGCAAGACAAAGTATGTCCGGCTGGGGTTGAATTATGTGAATGGTTTGAATGCGGGGACGGCACGCCAGATTGCGGCGCGCAGCCCGTTTTCGAGCATGCGCGATTTGGTGCGGCGTGTTCCGGAATTGCAGAAAGATGAAATTGCCAGTTTGTCGGAATTGGGGGCGCTGAATGGGCTGCCGAAAGACAAGGCGGACAGGCACCGGCGAGGGGCTTTGTGGCAGGCGCAGTTGGCGTTGCAGCCGGTGGGCGAACTGCTGGAAGCGGCCAGCGACGATGGCGCTGTTTCGCCTTTAGCGCCGATGAATGAGAAGCAGCGAACCTATGCCGATTTTGCCAACAGCGGGGTGAGTATTGGCAAGCATCCGATGGCGTATCATCGCGAACGTTTGAATGCGATGAAGGTGATGGATGCCGCGACCGCGAAACGGCAGCGCAATGGTATGGTGCTGACTATAGCTGGCTGCGTGATTACGCGGCAGCGACCGGGAACGGCGAAAGGGTTTGTGTTTTTGAGCATTGAAGATGAGACGGGAATTATGAATATTATTGTGCAGCCGACGTTGTATAACCTGCGGCGGCAGATTTGCAACAGTTCGCCGTATTTGCTGATAAAGGGGATTCTGCAAAGCACCAGCGGCGTGATTTCGCTAAAGGCTGGTGAGGTGTATGAACTGCCTGTGACGGGCGCGGCTGTTGTGGCGTCGCACGATTTCCATTAACGCTGGCTGGCTTCACCGGCAGCCACTTTGCTGTTGAATTCGGCTGAGCGGTTTTTCGGGATGCTTAGCGATTCCCATTGCTGCTGTGCAAAATGCTTGGCTAGCAGAACGATCTGCCCGACATGATAGGGATAATGCGCCAACTGACGGTTCACCGCCTGCATCACGGAATGGGCTTCGCCGCGAATGGTGACAGTGCGGCCTAAATCGGCATCGGTGAGCGGTTCGAGAGCGGAAAACAGGCGCGCCCAGCCATCTTCCCAGAGCCCCAGCAGCGCTTCACGAGTGGCGGGCGGATCGGCAAATTCGGAATCGCGATTGCGGCTGGGCTTTTCGCCGTCCGATGTCAGGAAATTGGTCCAGCGCGATTGCATATTTCCCGCCACATGCTTCACCACAATCGCGATTGAATTTGCTTCTTCATCAAGTTGCACGAAGAGCTGTTCATCGCTGATCTGAGCCATGGCGCGGTCGGCGAGCCTTTTGTAGTAGTGGAAGAGCGAGAGCGAATCGTCGATGTAAGAGGTGCTGAACTGCAGGGCCATGAGTTCAGTTTATTCGCGAGTTGCCAGAATGGTGGGAGATGCGTCTTTGTTTCGCTTTTCTGAGTGTTGTCGCGCTGGGCTGCGCGCAAGAATTACCTCTGGCCCCGGAAGCTAAGGTTGTAACTGTCTCGCCTGAAGGCGGCCACTATACGGAGCCGGGCATCGCCATCAATCCGCGCAATCCGCGGCAGGTGGTGGTGGTCTTCCAGGGCGGGAAGAATGCGCAGGGCACGGCAAATGCCGCGTGGTCGAATGATGGCGGCGCTACGTTCACGTCTGCGCAAGGAACGGGATCGAGCAATTGGAAAGTGCTGGGCGATGTCACCACCACGTTTGATAACAGCGGCAGCGCCTATCTTTGCAGCATCGCCTTTGACACGCTGGGAACGAGTTCTTACTGGGCGCATGGCGCGAAACGAAACGGAATTATCGTCAGGCGCTCGCCCGATGGCGGCAAGACCTGGGATGTTGGCGTGTCCCAGGTCAAAGCGTTTCCCGGTGCCAACGAACGCGGCATTCCCTTTGAAGATGAACCGCGCATTTATGCCGATAACAACCCCGCGAGTCCGCATCTGGGCACTTTATATGTGGGCTGGGTGGAGTGGCAGATCACGCAGTCGGTGATGTTCATTTCGCGCTCCACCGATCACGCAAAAACCTGGTCTGCGCCACTGCGTATCAGCACCAAAGCCGGTCTGCCCCGGGATGATAATGGCGGTCTGGCCGGCTACTCGCAAGCCACCGCTGCCGACGGCACCATTTATGCGGCGTGGTCCGACGGCAACAGCATTGTGCTGACCACATCGCACGACGGCGGGCTGAGCTTTTCGCCGTCGCGTTCCGTTGTCGCCACGGGTCCGTCGTATTTTGGCGAAGTGCCGGGCGTGTCACGCGTGCAGGGCTTTCCCAATCTGGCCATGGATGTTCGCAAGGGTCATCACGAACTTTATCTTTGCTGGAGCGATTACACAAACGGTGATGTTGATGTGTTTGTCGCTTCGTCGAAGGATCACGGCCGGACTTGGTCCGCGCCTGTGCGTGTGAATAACGACGCGATCCACAACGGCAAGGATCAGTTTTTTCAATGGATGGTGGTTGACCCGGTTACGGGAGATGTTTTCGTCGATTTCTATGACCGGCGCATGGACCCTTCCAATTACCGAACCACCTTGACCATCGCCCGTTCCCGCGACGCCGGCAAAACCTTTGACAATTACGCGCTTTCTTCCACGCCGTTTTCCCCATTCAATGCCTTCTTGGGCGATTACACGTGGATGGACGCATTTAACAACCACATTGTCGCCGCCTGGACAGAGACCACCGCGAAAGCTTCGCGCGGCAATACGGAAACAATTATTAAAGTAGGCTCGGCCGACTTTCACTAAGCGGGCTGGAGTTCCACTTTCTGGCCAGCGAGCGCCAGGTTCTCGCGCACAAACGTTTCATCCCACAGATTGGAGTTTACGGCCGAAATGTGCGGATTTTGCAGCACCCAAAGATAGCCTTTCAGCGGCACCTTCATGTCGCCGGGAATGACACGGTTGATCTTGTCGATGCGCCATTGCGGAATGGGCTGCAGGGGTTTGTGATGCGTTGCAACCGCATGCGCCGTTTTCATGCCGACCATGCCGATATTCTTCGCCGATGCTTCCAGAATGGCCTGATCCACATAGCCGCCGTTAATCACGTTATAAGCCATCTGCACTGCGTCGTAATGGCCCAGTTGCGCGGCCGTGCGCAAGACGGCCGCTGGATCATTATGCGAAGTGACGCCAAGAAAGCGCACTTTGCCCTGCTTCTTTAGTTCGAGAAATGTGTCGTAAATCAGCGGATTGTGCATTTCGTCGGCGGTGTTGGCCCCATGCGGGCACATCAGCAAATCGAAATGATCGGTGCCCACGCGTTTCAGACTGCCTTCGACTGAATCCACAATGCAGCGGCGCAGTTCGGGACGGCTCTCCACGCTGTCGCCATACCGCGGCATCATGGCGCTGCTGAGATAGCTGCTGGCGAACTGGCTGTGCTGACCGGGAAAATAAGTGATGTAGTAGCCGGGTTTCTCGGCCAGATTGGTGTTTTTGATCTCCTCGACTCGCGCTATGATAGCTTGCTGTTTGTCGCTGGAAAGGCTGTTGAAGACCTCTTTGTACAGACTATTCCGCAGTCCGTTGTAAGCACTGACTTTGGTCTGGAGGAAAACTTTATTGCGCTTCTCGGAACCGCCGAGGAACTTGCCGTAGGCGATCTCGCAATCGCCGTTCGAGTAAGCGGGCGCCATGTCGAGATAGTTCAAGCCCATTTCGAGCGCAAGGTTCAGGTGTTCATAGTTCTTGCTGGTGATGGGATCGCCTCCGGAGACGACTTCGGAGATCATCAGTCCGGTGCGGCCCAGACGCCGGTAATGCATACCTGGCTGTTTGTTGCGCCATTCGACGGGTCCAGTGTAGGTGTCGGTGGGTTGCCCAGTTACGGGGAGCGCTGCGGCCACCGTCAAGCCGGCCGCTGTCTGGAGAAAGCCGCGTCTGGAACTCATAAGAAGAAGTCTATACCTGTTGCCGCCAAAGCCAAACTCCAGCAATGACCATCCAACCCGCAATCCCATAAGCGGCGACACGTTCCACCGCGCCCACACCCACATCCCGAATCAACGCTCCACTACCTTCACCGACCAACACTGTGGCGGCCAGCACAGCAAGTCCAACCGCTATCGAAACCCATCGAAATGCGCCGTGCCGCGCACTCAGCCCCGCCGTTATCATGCCCAACCCGGCCCCCAGAAAATGGAATGCGGCACCCAGGCGATGCAGAGAGCCATTTCCATCTTCTGGCACGAAGCCGACCATCACGACGCCCAGACCGGAAATCAACAGCAGACACATGCCGATTCGTCCCAGCATGCTCCATCGTCTCCAGGTCAAAAGCGCGCCGCCGGCGATCAGCAATCCCTGCAGCACGAACGAACCGTTCATCAGCGCATGCCAGGGCGACACGGTGGCACCCAGATCGCTCACATAGTTTCTGGCGAAGCTGTAGGGAATGGTCCACTCGCGCCTCACGAGTTGCTCCGCCAGGAAGAATTGCAGACAGGCCATCCAAAAAAGCGCGCCCAGTCTGGTAGCTTTGGATTTTCGAATGATTTCGTTTTCCAACATTAATAAACAATACGGCAGGCAACTGATTTTTGTCGATGCCTCATTTCAGCTCAATCCCGGTGAAAAGATCGGGCTGGTGGGTCCCAACGGCGCGGGCAAGACCACGCTGTTTCGCATGGCGATTGGCGAGGAGTCGCCGGATGAAGGCGACGTTTCCGTTCCCAAGAAAGTGACCATCGGCTATTTTCGGCAGGACGTGGAAGAGATGCAAGGGCGTTCGGTTCTGGATGAAGCGATTGCGGGCAGCGGGCGAGCCGGCGAGCTGCATCATGAGCTGGAACAGTTGCAGCAGGCGATGGAAGACCCGGACCGCGCCGATGAGATGGAAAAAACGCTGGAGCGCTTTGGCGAGGTTCAGGAGGAGTATGAACATCTGAACGGCTACACGCTCGAGGCGCAGGCGCGCGAAGTGCTGGAAGGGCTGGGTTTTTCGGAAGCGCAGATTGACGGCGATGTGGGTGCGCTGTCGGGCGGCTGGAAGATGCGCGTGGCGCTGGCGCGCGTTTTGCTGGGCAAGCCCGATGTGCTGCTGATGGACGAGCCGACGAACCATCTGGATATTGAATCGATCATCTGGCTGGAGCAGTTTTTGAAAGCGTTTCCGGGCACGCTGCTGATGACGTCGCACGACCGCGAATTCATGAACCGGCTGGTGACGAAGATTGCGGAGATTGACCAGGGCGAGATTGTC
>Ga0116230_10000742_pt1 | contig 29336 bp, 28 predicted proteins | sample S1TSphfallax_3_FD_88678 | JGI IMG/M metagenome (GOLD analysis project Ga0116230, IMG submission 88678) | Host-associated microbial communities from peat moss isolated from Minnesota, USA - S1T2_Fd - Sphagnum fallax MG | ecosystem: Host-associated > Plants > Peat moss > Unclassified | place... | reverse complement strand
GCGCAGCACGACGGCATAATGTTCGCCATGTTTCAGGCCTTCGACGCAAAGCTGTTGATCTTCGCTTGTGATCGCAGCATTAGAGGCACCCGAAACAGCGACATAAGGCGCGAAATCGGCCTTGCCGCGCGCTAAAGGATCAGAAAATTGAAAGCAGGCGCGAGGCGATGCGGATTCATTATCGACTTTATAATCGAGAATCCGGAAGCCATATTTCTCGCGCTCGTCTTCATAGGTTTTACGAATGCCCGGCAATTCGACGAGGTCCAGGCTCGCACGATAGGCATTCAGCGACGGACGCCAAATCTCTCGCTTGGCATAGACTTCACCGAGCCAGGCGAGCGCCGCCGCCTCATCTTGTTTTCCAGCCGCGCGCTGATAAGCGGCATAGGCGGCCGCCGTCGCATTCAACCCAAAGCTATAGGAATCGCTCGCAGCCAGCAGCGCATGCGAGTAGGTCAGCCAAGCCTGCGCATCCTTGATATCCGGCAGGAGGATGGCCGCATAAATTTTAGCTGCCCCCGCTGTATCCTTATGCGCGAGGGCGGCTTGCGCATCCTTACGCAATTGATCGGGCGTCCTGGCAGCGAGCGATGCGGCATCTTTCTTGACTTGCTCTTCAAGACGTGTCGCATCGCTGGCGAGATCCTCATTGGTAAAAGCTTTCTGCGCCCGCGCCGGACTGGCGAAAAAATCCGCGCCGGAAAAGCAAGCGAGCGCAAACATCACATAAATAAAGAGCAGCTTGCGCATCGTCTTCTCCTGCATTCATCATGATTTGGCGGCAATGTTATAGGCAAACAATTCCACTATCATCATGCCAATTGCGTCCGCTCTGTGTCATGATGCACATCGCGGTAAAATGAGTTTTGTCAAAATAGATCATTTTCCAAAATAGATTATTTTCTTGGAGAGCGCGGAATTATCCATGCGCTTTGGAGACGGGGCATGTGTCTGCGCTTTCCTTTCATTCGATTCTTCACATTTTACATTCTGATGACGGCGGGCATTTTGCCTATGGCGCAGGCAGGTGCTCAAACACCTAAAGGGCAAATACCCGCGGTCACGCCGCCCGCGCCTGCCGCGGATCCAGCGCAAGAGGCTGCGAAGCGCGCGTTTGAATCCCTCCCGGAAACCGGCCGCATCGCGATCCAAGACGGATTGATCTGGGCTGGCGATTACAAAGGCATTGCCGATGGGAAATTCGGTAAAGGAACACGCGATGCCATCGTAGCTTTCGCAGGCCGCAACAAGCTTCCAACGGATGGCACGCTCGACCCCAAAGGGCGAAGTATACTTGCCGCGCTCACCAAGCAGGCAAAAGACAGCGTGCACTTCCTTGTTCAGCCGGACGAGAAGACAGGATTGCGCATTGGCCTGCCGCTCAAACTTTTGACAAAGGTAAAGCCTTTGGCTTCTGGTACACGCTACAGCAGCGCCGATGAAAGCTTTTCGATCGAAACCTCGACGCGGCCAGCGACGGCCACAAGTTTGCAAGACACCTTTGCCACACTGATCGCGGACCAGCCCGGACGCAAAGTTACTTACAAAATCCTGCGCCCGGACTTTTTCGTTGTCGCGGGCGACATGGGCACCAATACATTCTACACACGCATGGCGCGGGGGGAACATGCTGGAGCAGCCACACTCAATGGCTTCACGATCACCTATCCGATCGCCGCGAAATCGCGCTTCGATCCGCTTTCGATTGCTATCGCCAATTCTTTCGTGCCTTTTCCCGATGGAGCGGCTGAAGCGGCCGCATCGGTCTCGAATGCTGCTGGTGTAAATCCTGAGGCCGCAGTTGCGAAATCGGCTTTGACGGCGACCGGCATTGCCATAGCCCCCGGACTTGTTCTGACAAGCCTGCCGAAGACTTGCGGCGATCCGCGGATCGGCACGAAAAAGGCAAAAATCCTGAAACACGAAGACATGCACGGTCTGACTTTACTATTGCTTCCAGATGCGCCTGCGGCAAATCTGCCTGTTAGCGCTAACGATCCGGCGGATTCATCCCAAGCTGTCATTTTGTCTTTCGCATCCAGGGCCAATGCCGCTGATGAATTGATTGGCGCCGCTGGCGAACTTCATAAAGACGATGCGACAGGCGCATGGCGCCTTTCGGCTCCTGTGCAAAATCCCATCGCCGGGGCAGCCGTCATAGATCGAAGCGGCGCATTGATCGCCTTGGTGCCGTTCGAAACAAACCCCGGCAAACTCATTGCCGGGGTCATGCCGGAAATGAGCCGCGATGTCATGCCAATATCTCAAATTCGCGCGTTCCTCGCCGAGGCCGCGCCACAGCCGCACCAACAAAACGGTGCTCGTACGATGGGCGAAATCGCGGCATTAGGCAGCGGCGCGCTTTACCCGATTTATTGCGCTCCCTGATTGAGGGGTCTTCTTGGATCACCGATACCCACAAGCCCGCTCGCCTCACCTCACGGCATCTTGCGCACCGCAGCAAAGAATAAATTAAACAGCCTCTTGCTCCCGCTCCCGCCACGCCGCATAACCCATTTTAAATGGCGTTGGCCGTGCCGATTGAGGGGACCCGATCTTGCCCGTTCGTGTTCATCAGCAAAAGAGCAGCGGGACTTGAATTTGGAAGGGTTTTCACACAAGGCCAACGGATATGCTTCGCTTGAAGAGCACAGTTTGGCCAATGAAAATGAAATACGGCTCGATGATGCGGCACCCATAGCTCAGCTGGCCGAGGCAGGAACAAGCCGTGATTCATTGTCCGGCCATCCGGATGCGATCAGCCAGAAGCACAAAGCTGCGCGGCGTGAAGGCATTTTAAAAAAGCTCGGCGTGACGCTGAGCCTTCTCATCGCGGCCCTCTCGATCTTTGTGCTGACGCGCACGCTCGCCAATGTGGACGTGAATGCCCTTCGCGGCGCCATAGCCGCGACGAGCGGCGAACAGATCACCGCCGCCTTTCTTTTGACCGCGCTCTCATTTCTCGCTTTGACAGGCTACGATGGCTTGGCCTTGCGGCAATTGCGATTGCGCGTACCTTACCGCACGACCGCGCTCGCCTCATTTACGAGCTATGCGATCTCCTTTACTTTAGGCTTTCCGCTGATCACGGCGGGCACCGTCCGCTATTGGATCTATTCACAAGCGGGCCTCACCGCGAGCAAAGTCGCAAGCCTCACGGTCATCGCTGGCGTCACATTCTGGCTCGGCATGGCCTTGGTGATCGGAGCCGCCCTCACCACTGAAGGGCATACGATCAGCACGCTCAATCACTTCGATCCGGCAATCAACCGCTTGATTGGCTTCTGGGTGATCGCAGCCCTTATTGCTTATCTTGTCTGGGTTTCCATCGGACATCGCCGCACGCGCATCCGGGGATTGAGCCTTGAATTGCCGGGCCTCGGCGTGACGCTTGGCCAGATGGTGCTCGGCGTCATCGACCTTTGCTCCGCCGCTGGCGTGCTTTACGTTCTATTGCCGTCGCATCATCTCATCGATTTTTTTACCTTCGCGGCAACCTATGTTTTTGGCTGCGTTCTGGGCATCGCCAGCAATGCGCCCGGCGGGATCGGCGTCTTCGAGGCGGCTATGATCAAGGTTGTGCCGGTGACGTCGGAAGCGGAGCTTATTGCCTCTCTGCTTCTTTTCCGCGTAATCTACTATCTCATTCCCTTCGTTCTGGCGCTGGCCTTCATCGGCGCGCATGAAGCTTTCCGGCGCTGGAAAAGCCTGCGCGAAGCGATGATAGAGACTGACAGCGATAAACCCGAAGATGTCAGCTAGCATGTTGCGCAAAGTGTTCGCGGTTTTGCGATGAGAACATGCTCTCATATATTGAATTCAAAGCGAATTCTTATCGCTTGTCGCTTGGGTGATTCACCCAAACGGAAAGCGCTATTCATTCATGACAGTTTTATAACGGTTTCCCCATATCGGTATCGCTTGAATCGCATTTCTGACTTATCAGGTGTACTTAAATGCGATGGATCAAAATCAAGACGATTCTTCTCTTAAGCTGATCGGCGGCCTGATTGCGGCTCTGCCGGAAGCTGTCTTGATTATCGCCGCTGATGACCGGGTTCTCTCGTTCAACGGCCCGGCGCATTCCCTTTTTCCGACATTGCGGCCAGGCGATTTGCTCGCGAGGAGCCTGCGATCACCAGATGTGCTCGACTCTCTCGGCCGCGTGCGCGGCATGAATCAGGCGGAGCGGGTTACATGGCTTGAACGCGTGCCGGTCGAACGCGTGTTCGAAGTGAATGTTGCGCCGCTCGATGGTAGCGGTCTTCAGCCGACGCTCGTTTTAACCTTACGCGACTTGAGCGAAACCCGCCGTATCGAGCGGATGCGCGCGGATTTCGTCGCTAACGCCAGCCATGAATTACGCACCCCGCTCGCATCGCTGCTCGGCTTTGTCGAAACCTTGATGGGTCCCGCGCGTGAAGATTCACAGGCGCGCGACAAATTTCTCATCATTATGCGCGAGCAGGCCCAACGCATGTCGCGCCTTGTCGATGATCTGCTTTCGCTTTCGCGCATCGAACAGAATCTGCATCTGCGTCCGCAAGAGCCTGTCGATCTCTCAGCCGTCTTGCACCATATCGTTGATACTCTTGGACCGCTGGCACGAGAAAATCAGGCCGCTTTGAAGCTTGACGCGCCTGCTCCGGTCATCGTGGCGGGCGACCGGGACGAATTGATGAGGGTGGCCGAAAATCTCGTCGAAAACGCGATCAAATATGGGGCCTCTTATCCCTCAACCGCGGATAAGAGTGTCGATATTTTGGTCTCAGCCCCCAAGGGCGAAGCGCTTTTGACAATTCGCGATCACGGGCCTGGGATCGCGCCCGAACATTTGCCGCGGCTGACCGAACGGTTCTATCGCGTCGATGCCGGGCAAAGCCGCGCCAAAGGCGGAACTGGACTCGGCCTCGCGATCGTCAAACATATTATCCTGCGCCACCGTGGCCGTTTGAATATCGAGTCCAAGCTCGGCGAGGGCGCCGCGTTTTGCGTCACGTTACCTCTTCATGCCAGCTGAAGGCATAAACGCAAGAAAGCTGGCGCCAATTCATCATAGCGTCATAGACTCTTGTGAAAGCATTGAAAAGAAAAGGCGGAAAACGGAATGCACAGTTCCGCCATTTCTTGTCGCGCATGGATCCCAAATGACCTCAGACGGACCTATCCCATCGCAAAGAACAAGATGAAATTTGAATTGATTGGAATATTTTTAAGCTTAAAGCGATGACCGTCTTGCTGAAAATGCTCTATGCCTCCAAAAGTCCTGCCTGATTTTCTCGATCATGTTCAAGTTTCATGATCACATCATCGGAAAGATCCAGAGTGCGTTTTAAAACCGGCCCTAGCGATCCCACCGGACAAGCTCAGCGTTGCGTAAAAAGGATGCGGTCATGAATGAGATCGTTTCGGAGGCCGCCCGCAAGACAGCGGCAGGCCTCGCTCAAAAGATGGGGATCAAAGATCTTCAATTCTATTATGGCGAAACTTGCGCCTTAAAGAACATCACGCTGCCATTCTACGCCAATAAGGTGACCGCTCTCATCGGGCCCTCGGGATGCGGGAAGTCGACGCTGCTGCGCGTCCTGAACCGGATGTATGATCTCTATCCGAAGCAACGCGCAGAAGGCGAAGTTTTACTCGATGGGGTGAATATTCTCCAGCCCGGTCAAGACCTCAATCTGTTGCGCGCCAGGGTCGGCATGGTGTTTCAAAAGCCCACGCCATTTCCGATGACGATTTATGATAATATTGCCTTTGGCATCAAACTTTATGAAAAGGTGCCGAAGAAAGAGCTCGACGACCGCGTCGAAACCGCTCTGAAAAGCGCGGCCTTATGGAGCGAAGTCTCCAACAAGCTTCATACAAGCGGGCTATCTCTGTCTGGCGGCCAGCAGCAGCGGCTTTGCATCGCACGTACCATTGCGATCCGGCCAGAGGTCATCTTATTCGATGAGCCCTGCTCGGCGCTCGATCCGATCTCAACGGCAAAGATCGAAGAATTGATCGATGAGCTCAAAGAAAAATATACGATCGTCATCGTAACGCATAATATGCAACAGGCGGCGCGAGTCTCCGAATATACGGCGTTCATGTATCTGGGCGAGCTTATCGAATTCGGCGAGACGTCGCGGATTTTCACCTTGCCTGAACAGCCCCGGACACAAAATTATATTACTGGCCGGTTTGGCTGATATCGCGCACGAAGGATCGATTCATGTCCGACCATACCGTCAGAGCCTATGACAAGGAACTCGAAATTCTCGGCCGCAAGATCGCCGAAATGGGCGGCATCGCCGAAAAAATGTTGTCGGATGCCATGGATGCACTTGCCAACTTCGATCTCGATCTCGCTGAAAAGACTGTGGCAAGCGATCCGCGCCTTGATATTTTACAGCGTGACATTGAAGAGCAAGCGATCTTGACGATCGCACGGCGGCAGCCGATGGCTGTCGATCTGCGCGAAATCGTTGCCGCCATTCGTGTCTCCGGCGATCTCGAACGCGTCGGTGATCTTGCCAAGAACATCGCGAAGAGAACTCTGAAGATCGCCGCCGAGCCGCGTATCCCGCGCGCCATCGTCGGATTGAAATCGATGCACGAGCATGCAGCCATGCTTTTAAAAGATGTGCTCGATGCCTATGCGCAGCGTGATGCTGAGCGCGCCCGCCGCGTTTGGACCGGCGATATGCAGCTCGATGCTTTGGAAGATTCCGTCTTTCGTGATCTCCTCACCTTCATGATGGAAGATCCGCGTAATATTTCTTTTTGTGCGCATCTCTTGTTCTGTTCGAAGAACATTGAGAGGATCGGCGATCATTCCACCAATATAGCGGAAACCGTCGTTTATCTCGTAACGGGCGAACCTCTGCCGATGGACAGACCAAAAGGCAGCAGCGCTTTTCCGAGTCCTCAGATGGTTTAGCCCTCAGATGGTTTAAAACATCGGATCGATGAACGCGCTCAGGCTTTAAGCCTTGTATTAGACCTGAAAGCTGGATCGGCTTTCAGGAATATGATCAATACGTGTTTGTAAGCTCAGCCTTGCAACGATCAGCCTTGAGCGGAGTTTTGAAGCCGCCTTTCACGCTCGCGCTCACGGCGGCGCTCCTGCATAGGCTGATAGGCCATATTCGTATGATAGGAACAATAGGGCCCTTCACTGGTGCCTGGTTTCTTGGCACCGCAGTAACGGAACTCCGCGCTAGCCGGATCTCCATGCGGCCAGCGGCACATGGATTCCTTCAATTCCATGATCGTCACACGTTCGGAAATCGGGATAACGATTGTCTCCGGCCTTGGCATCACCTGCTCGTATGGCTCATCTTTCAGCGCCAGCGCCGTATTGCCTCGAATGACTGAACCACTCGATCGTGACACTACGGTGCGCTGGGGCTGTTGCTGTTTAAGCCTCACCCTCGTGCTGGGTGCCGCTTGTGCTTTGATCCGGCCGGATAGACCGAGACGGTGTACCTTACCGATCACGGCATTGCGCGTGATCCCATTAGCAAGCTCCCCCGCGATTTGACTGGCGCTTAATCCTTCGAGCCAAAGCTTCCGCAAAAGCTCAACTCGTTCATCGGTCCAGGACATTCATGTCCTCCTTGGAACTGGCCGCCGCATAATCGGTGCGGCTGGAAAAACCGGCCGTCTCATTAAACCGAGCCATATTTGACTTGATAGAAATCGAACTCTTCAACTTGAACCATCCTAGCCGCGAAAAAATCTAAGAATCCGCAGCGAAACGCAGCACCGGAATCCGGCGTCGTTCAAACGCTTACGCATCAAGATAAAGCCGTCGCTCGAGATGTCGTAGCCGACAAAAATGACGCTACACTGGCATTGGAATCGCGCGCAAGAGTCCCAATGAATCTTGTCGCGTTTTCAACAGGAGCTTGCAGAAAAGCCACAGATCAAACACGCCTAACGTGAACAAAACAGAATCATCTGTGCGTAAAACTTCTCGCTTTGCGAGTCCGCATTGCAACGGGAGCGTTTTGGTTGTCGTCACCTTCAAGCAAAGCTTGCAAAGAGAAGTATGCTCCAGAGTTCTTGCCATTCCGCGGAGACATATGATTGAAAGCATCGCGTGAAACGTGGCGTCACGATGATGCTTTTTGTTTTTCTGCCAGCGCTTTTGCCAGCCGTTGTAGAAGGCGGGGATGGACCGAGTTCACCCTTGCCAGGCCGGAATTGACCGATGCCGCGCCGCTTCCTAGAATAGCTTTCTGCGATTGCCGTCCCTCACGGGGCGGCAGTTTGATTTTTGAGGCCTCGACCGTATCTCCTTGGAGGGAGCCATACCGTCGGATCAAGGCTGCTGGAGGAGAATGTGACTTCGTCGCTGCTTCCGACTTATGCGCGTGCTGATCTTGCCTTCGCGCGAGGCGACGGCGCTTGGCTGACTTCGACGAAGGGGGAACGCTTCCTCGATTTCGGAGCGGGCATTGCTGTGGCAGCGCTTGGCCACGCCCATCCTGCTTTGGTCGCAGCTCTGACGGAGCAGGCTCAAAAGCTCTGGCACACGTCGAACCTCTTCGAGATCCCCGAAGCTGAGCGGCTTGCCAGGCGCCTGACCGAAGTGACCTTCGCCGATCTCGTTTTCTTTACGAACTCCGGCGCCGAGGCCGTTGAAGGGTCGCTTAAGACGGCGCGTAAATATCAATCCGTGAGCGGTCATCCTGAACGCTATGAGATCATTACCTGCCTCGGCGCCTTTCATGGGCGCACATTGGCGACGATCGCGGCGGGCGGTAATCCGAAATATCTCGATGGGTTTGGACCCAAGCTCGAAGGATTCGTCCATATTCCGCTGAATGATATCGAGGCTTTGAAGGCGGCGGTCAGTCCCAGCACCGCGGCGATCATGGTCGAACCGATCCAGGGCGAAGGCGGTATTCGCGTCGCTGACCATGCGTTTTTGCGAGCGATGCGCAGCCTTTGCGACGAGCATGGCCTGCTCTTGATTTTCGATGAAGTTCAAAGCGGCGTAGGCCGGACGGGCACGCTCTTCGCCCATGAGCAAGCGGGCGTCGTGCCGGATATCATGGCCGTTGCCAAAGGTCTCGGCGGCGGCTTTCCGCTTGGCGCCTTTCTGACCACCAAAGAAGCCGGCAAAGGCATGCAGCCAGGCACCCATGGAACGACCTATGGCGGTAATCCTCTGGGGACCACCATTGGCATGGCCGTGCTCGACATCGTGCTTGCACCCGGCTTCCTGGACCACGTCAAGGCGATGGGTGTTTTGCTCAAGCAACGGCTGGCCGGACTCCAAGATGCCCATCCGGGCATCATCGCAGAGATACGCGGCGAAGGATTGATGCTGGGCTTGCGTTTGCACGTGCCCCCCGGCGACTTCGCTGCCGCTGCCCGGCACGAAAAAATCCTTGTCATTCCAGCGAGCGAGAATGTCGTCCGCCTTGTGCCGCCCCTTATTATAGGTGAGGAAGAGGTCGCGGAAGCAATCCTGCGGCTCGATGCGACTTGTCTCCGGCTTGAGAACGAATTTGCTCCAAGCAAGCAGAGAGCCGCGCTATGACGGCTTCTCTTCCGGGACAAAACGGCGTTTCCTCCGCCCGCCATTTTCTCGACCTTTCAGACATACCAGCCGCTGACCTCAGGCATATTCTCGATGCTTCGGCACGCATCAAGGCAGCGCGCCGCAAGGGGGAGGTTTCAGCTGAGCGGCCGCTGACTGGCAAGACGCTCGCAATGATCTTTGACAATCCATCGACACGCACGCGCGTCTCGTTCGATGTCGGGATGCGCGAACTTGGCGGCGAAACGATCATGCTGACGGGCCAGGAGATGCAGCTGGGGCGGGGCGAAACCATCGCCGACACAGCGCGGGTGCTGTCGCGCTTCGTCGACGCGGTCGTCATCCGCATCCTCAGCCATAGCGACATGAACGAACTCGCCAAACATGCGAGCATACCGGTTATCAATGGTCTGACGAAAAAATCGCATCCCTGCCAAGTCATGGCCGATGTCCTCACATTCGAGGAGCATCGCGGTCCGATCAAAGGCCGTACCGTCGCTTGGAGCGGCGATTCCAATAATGTGCTCGCGAGCTGGGTCCATGCGGCACAGCAATTCGAATTTGAGCTGAATGTTGCGACGCCGGCTGAACTCGACTTGCCGAAGGAGCTTGTGGAATGGGCGCGCGGTTCGCAAACCCGCTTGAACGTGACCCGCGATCCGTTTGAGGCGGTGCGCGGCGCCGACGCCGTTGTCTCGGATTGCTGGGTCTCCATGGGCGATGAAGATGAAGCCTTCCGGCATAATCTTCTCGCACCTTATCAGGTGAATAAAAAACTGATGGCGGCGGCGGCGAAGGACGCGATTTTCATGCACTGCCTTCCGGCGCATCGCGGCGAAGAAGTCACCGATGAAATCATCGATGGCCCGCAGTCCGTCGTTTTCGATGAGGCAGAAAATCGCCTGCATGCGCAAAAGGGCATCCTTGCCTGGTGTTTCGGGGCGAGCGCGGCATGAGCGGCACAGAGCCCGTCTCACGCCCAGTGTCCGATCACGGCCTGGACGATGTCGTTCTGCCCTTTTCGGTGGAACCGCTTGATGTACGCGGCCGTGTCGTGCGGCTTGGGCCATCTGTCGACCATATTTTAGGACAGCATAAATATCCGCCGCCTGTCGCACGGCTTGTCGGCGAAGCTGCCGCTTTGACCGTGCTGCTTGGCACGTCGCTCAAAATGGAAGGCCGGTTTCAACTGCAGACGCGCAGCGACGGCTTGATCGGCATGCTTGTGGTTGATTTCGATGCGCCGGATCGCATCCGCGCCTTTGCCCGTTACGATGCAGAACGGCTCGCCAGCATCGATGCGGACACAGAGCTTCTCGGCAAAGGCCATCTCGCCTTCACGATCGATCCGGGCAATGAGATGTCGCGCTATCAAGGCGTTGTCGCGCTCGAAGGCCAAGGGCTTGAGGAGGCCGCGCATCAATATTTCCGCCAGTCTGAGCAAATTCCGACGCGCGTGCGTCTCGCGGTTGCGGAAAGCGTCACGGGTGCGGGCGCCAATTGGCGCGCGGGCGGGTTAATGGTGCAATTTCTGCCCGCATCGCCCGAGCGGCAGCGGCAAGCCGATCTCGATCCTGGCAATGCACCTGCCGGAATAGCCGTGCCGGTTCAGGAAGAGGACGATGCTTGGACCGAAGCGAAATCGCTCGCGGCGACGATCGAGGATCATGAGCTCGTCGATCCGACGCTCTCGAGCGAGCGGCTTCTCTATCGCCTCTTCCATGAACGCGGCGTCAAAGTGTTCGAGCCGCAAGGGGTCCGCGATTCCTGCCGCTGCTCGACCGAGGGCATCGTCAATATGCTTCAGAACTTCTCAGCCCAGGAGCGTCACGACATGATCGGCGACAATGGCAAAATCGGCGTCACTTGCGAGTTTTGCTCGGCGTTTCGCGAGTTCGATCCGAAGGATTTTGATGAGGGGTGAGAGCTGCTATGCTCGCCGTCATGCCCGGCCATGATAAATGACATAGAGCGGGCGCCCTACAGCTTCCGCAACTCGACCTGCTCAATGCGATGGCTCGCGCCCTTGGTCAAAATCAAATTGGCGCGCGGGCGTGACGGCAAAATATTTTCGCGCAGATTGGCCAGATTGATGCGCTCCCAAATCCCGCGCGCGACGGCTTCGGCATCGGCATCGCTTAAATCCGCATATTTCTTGAAATAAGAGCGCGGATCGCGAAACGCCGTCTGGCGCAGCCGCATGAACCGCGCGACATACCATTTCTCGAGATCGTCTTCCTCGGCATGAAGATAGACGGAAAAATCGAAAAAGTCCGAGACGAAGGGAATAGCGCGCCCGTCCTTCATCGGCCGGTGCGGCTGCAGAACATTGAGCCCTTCTACGATGAGAATGTCCGGCCGGTCGACGCTGACGCTCTCGCCGGGCACCACATCATAGGTCAGATGCGAATAGACCGGCGCCCGCACATGCTGCTGTCCGGCTTTAATATCGGAGAGAAAACGCAGAAGCTCCGCGCCATCGTAGCTTTCCGGAAATCCCTTCTTCTCCATCAAGCCTTCATGCGCGAGGAAAGCATTGTTATGGAGAAAGCCATCTGTCGTCACCAGCTCGACCTTGGGCGTGTTATGCCAGCGCGACAGCAGCGCCTGCATCACGCGCGCCAGGGTCGATTTACCAGCGGCGACCGAACCGGCGACGCCGATAATATAAGGCACTTTGCCGCCGTCCGCGCCGAGAAAGCGCTGCGTTGCCTTGAACAGCCCTTGGGTCGCTGCGACATAGAGCGCGAGAAGGCGCGACAAAGGCAGATAGATCGCAATGACTTCTTCGAGCGAAATGGGATCGTCGATCGATTGAAGCTTGGACAAATCGTCCATCGTTAAAGTAAGCGGCGTATCGGCACGTAAAGCTGCCCATTCTTGCCGGCTGAACCGGTGATAGGGCGATGGGATCACCGGGCCTATCTGGGCGGGCACACCGATGAACGTGCCAGCGGCTAGAGCGTCAGTGCTCATATCATCCTCCGCGGATTGATCCGCTGCCGCAATGATCCCATCTCACACACCAGCCGTTGTGCGCGCCGCTTTTTCGTCATGCCCGGATTGCCCGGTCCGCCGTTCGAGTTCGGCGAGAACCTCATCCAGAGAAATTCCGCTCGCCTGGAAAAGCACGAGCAGATGATAGAAGACATCGGCGCTTTCGCAAATCAGGGCCTGCCGGTCGGCTTGAACCGCTGCGATGACGGCTTCGACGGCCTCTTCGCCCAGCTTTTTCGCCACCCGCGCGGGGCCTGCTTCAAGCAAGGATTTGGTATAAGAAGACGCTGCCGCGGCACCGGCGCGTTGTGCGATGATCGCGGCCAGCGCCGTCAAAGTGAAGTCCGTCATCGCCTCTCCGGCTAAGCTTTAGAGCGAGATGAGGAAAAGTGTGTGCGGTTTTCCGCCCGCATCTCGCTCTACACTTTAGAAATAGATCATGATATCGCATCCATGCGAATGGCAACACCATGTTCAGCCATGTAATGCTTCGCCTCGCCGATGGAAAACGTCCCAAAATGGAAGATCGAAGCTGCGAGCACTGCCGTGGCACCGCCCTGGCGGATGCCCTCGACGAGATGATCCAGCGTGCCAACACCCCCCGACGCGATCACCGGCACAGATACAGCATCGGCCACTGCGCGGGTGAGCGCAAGATCGAAACCGCTCTTCGTGCCATCACGGTCCATAGACGTTAGGAGCAGTTCACCCGCGCCGAGCGCCACAACTTCACGCGCGTAAGCAATCGCGTCGATACCCGTCGGCTTGCGGCCGCCATGGGTGAAAATCTCCCATTTGCCGGGGGCGACGGCTTTGGCATCGATCGCAACGACAATACATTGATTGCCGAATTTCTCCGCTGCGGCGCGCACGAAAGCCCGGTCTGAGACAGCAGCCGTATTGATCGAGACTTTATCGGCACCAGCGAGCAGAAGGCCGCGGATGTCGTCCAGCACCCGCACCCCGCCGCCAACGGTGAGTGGCATGAAGCAGGCTTCCGCCGTGCGCTGCACGGCATCTAGCATGATCCCGCGATTTTCATGGCTTGCCGTGATGTCGAGAAAACAGAGTTCGTCAGCGCCAGCCGCATCATAGGCAATCGCGCAGGCGACCGGATCGCCCGCATCGCGCAGGTCCAAAAAGTTCACGCCTTTGACGACACGGCCGTCTTTCACGTCAAGGCAGGGAATGATACGCGATTTAAGCATCAGGCTGCTGTGAGCTTATCCCCATGATGCAAAATATCCCAAAAGGCGGAAACCATGTTGCCCGCCCGGCTTGCATCCGTAATATCTGAGATAAAGAACAATGTCTTATTTAATGGGCTTGCCCTTAATCGCTGGGTTAAAGCCTCGACGTCTTTTGTGCTTTGGAGAAAAGCTACATTATAGTCAAAACGAAACAGCCGTTCATCTTCGTCCAAGGCATCGGCGAAAAGCTTCATTTCATCTATTCTAGTCTCTAAATTTTCTTGGAACACAAGAATATATGTGCGTAGCGTCATAGCTCGCTCTCCGGTGCTTTTTTGTCGCTCGGCTGCCTTGTCTCTATTCTCAATTGAGGAATGTCATTTACGACTTCGACCACCTCTGTCGCTGAACCTCTTTTTTGCAAGATTTGAAGCGCGCGCTGCCGAAGCCGATATTCTTCCGATTGTAATCTGTCCGGATTTTTTTTTGGCGAAGAAACAGCCGATCGCCATCGTTACAATCATAGGAACCGCTGACAAAGATAGTAACACATATTTGCCAATGGATCTTCTCTGAAAACAGCAGCGAAACCTAGGAAAACAAGCGACCAGCTAAAAGACCATAGAAATGGATTTAAGGCACTGCGAACATGCACGACGCCTACACGCGAAAAGCCACTTTTGATCAAATGGTCTACGCTCACGCTATGATTTTCCTAAGTAAGTTTAACGCCTCACTCGGATCGATCCGCCCATCGTAGAGCGCCCGGCCGGTGATGGCCCCGGCGAGCTTGGCGCAATCGGGCTGGATCAGCCGCTCAATGTCGGCGAGCGAGGCAAGCCCGCCCGATGCAATGACCGGAATGGCGATCGCATCGGCCAGCGCCAAAGTGCCTTCAATGTTCAAGCCTTTCAGCACGCCATCGCGGGCAATGTCGGTATAGATGACCGCTGCGACGCCAGCGTCTTCAAACCTTTTACCCAGTTCGGCCGCGCTTAGCTCAGACGTCTTGGCCCAGCCTTCCACCGCGACAAAACCGTCGCGTGCGTCGATCCCCACCGCCACCTGCCCCGGAAAGGATTTGGCCGCCGCGCGCACAAAATCAGGATCGCGCACCGCCGCTGTTCCGATGATAACGCGCGAAAGGCCTTTAACGAGCCAGGCTTCGATCGTCGCCAGATCGCGAATGCCGCCGCCCAGCTGCACCGGCATCTTGACCTTTGCCAGAATGGCCTCGACGGCTTGCGCGTTCATTGGCTTGCCGGCAAAGGCGCCATCGAGATCGACGACATGAAGATGCGTGAAGCCCTGGTTCTCGAAGCTTTGCGCCTGCGCCGCCGGATTGGTGTTGAAGACCGTGGCGGCCGCCATGTCGCCTTGCACGAGCCGGACGCATTGCCCTTCTTTGAGATCGATAGCCGGATAAAGGATCACGGTTTCCACCTCAGAAAATTTGCAAGCAACGCCAAGCCGAGGGTCTGGCTTTTCTCCGGGTGGAATTGCGTGCCGACCATATTATCGCGCCCGACGATCGCGGTTATCTGGCCGCCGTAATCCGTCGCCGCGACAAGGTTCGATGCAGGCACTGACCTAAAGCCATAGGAATGGACGAAATAGGCATGCCATCCGTCGCGGCCCGTCGGGATGCCATCCAAAATCGGATGCTGAATCGCAACATCGAGCGTGTTCCAGCCCATGTGCGGAATTTTGAGTTGCGGATCGTCCGGTTCAAGCGCCGCGACTTCCCCTTCGATCCAGCCGAGGCCTTCCGTGGTCTCATGTTCCAGGCCCCGCGCGGCCATGAGCTGCATGCCGACACAAATGCCAAGAAAAGGCCGTGCCTTCTCCCGCACCGCCGCCGTCAAAGCAGCGAGCAGACCCGGAACGGATTCCAAACCATGGCGGCAATCGGCGAAAGCGCCGACGCCGGGCAGCACGATTCGCTCGGCATTGAACACGTCATCTGGATTCGCGGTCACTTTGATGTCGTCTTTGAACCCGGCTTCATGCGCCGCGCGCTCAAGTGCCTTATGCGCCGAGTGCAAATTGCCCGAGCCATAATCGATGATCGCAAGACTCAAGACCGGTTCTCCGGTTCCGGGAACATGCCAAAGGCAGTTTCCGCGGCGGCAACATGCGCGGCTGGCAGAGGCAGTGGCGGCGTTATGACAGGCAAAGCGCCTTTGCCCTCCGTCCAGCGATGGAAGAAATGAATTTCCGCGTCTTCATAAGTGTCGCCGCTGACAATATCGGTGACATCTTTGCCTTGCCCGATCAGTTTCTCCCGCCGCCATTCACTCCCTTCCAACCCGTAAAGAAACGCGATCAGAAGGGCGCAGACCTCTTTCGCAGCAAAAGAAAGCCCGAGCGGTGCCGCGAAGATGATCACCATGGCCGCGCACCAAAGCAGGAAGGCAAGCCACAAACGATGCCGCAAGGCCCAGAGCGGCGCGAAGAAAAACGCGTCCCAGGCAAAACCTTCCGGCACGAAGCTCGCGTGCTGCGCATCTTCACCTTGCAGATGAACGGTATAGACGGTCATGGGCCGCTCCAGCGTTTCCTCAGGGTGAGGCCAGTTGCTCAAATGAATGGATTAGAGCGTGCCCTTTGTCGAAGGAATCTCGCCCTTCTGCCGCTCATCGACCTGCAAGGCCACGCGCAAAGCCCGGGCAAGCCCTTTGAACGAGGACTCAGAGATATGATGCGCATTGACGCCATAAAGGGTCTCGACGTGGAGGTTCATCCCGACATTATTCGAAAATGCCTGGAAAAACTCGCGCACGAGATCGGTGTCGAATTCGCCGATCTTCGGCCGGTCGAACGTGGTCCGGAACACAAGATAGGGCCGCCCAGATACGTCAACGGCCACACGGGTCAGAGTTTCGTCCATGGGCAAAAGCACATCGGCGAAACGGGTGATCCCGCGCATATCGCCCAAGGCTTTCTTGATCGCCTGACCAAGCGCGATCCCCGTATCCTCGACCGTATGATGATAATCGATATGCAGATCGCCTTTGGCAGCGATCTCAATATCGATCAAGGAATGTTTGGCGAGCTGTTCAAGCATATGGTCGAAAAAGCCGATGCCGGTCGAGATTTTGGCCGCGCCGCTGCCATCGAGGTCGATCGCGACATCGATCTCGGTTTCTTTTGTTTTGCGGGAAATTTCAGCTTTACGCATGGGTTTTTAAGGTCACTCTGTTTCCAGGGCTTCTAGCAATTTGCCGGTCGCTTGGCCACCCTGAGACGCTTTGAGGCTTAAATTAGCCATGAAATCTAAAGATTTCCGGGCGCTCAGTTGCGTTTTCCGGCCTTGCAACGGCCTAAGCTTCTCCATAGATGGGGTGAGCGGCTAGGGACGGAACGCCGCCGGCTTGAAAAGAACCGGTTTTCAGGGGAGTTGCGCTTGCAGGACCAAACGCCCGGCCTCCATGGCTGGCATGCGACGACCATCATCATGGTCCGCAAGGGAGGCCGCACGGTGATTGGCGGCGATGGCCAAGTTTCGATCGGCCAGACGATCATCAAGGGCAATGCCCGGAAGGTTCGCCGCCTCGCCAAAGGCGATGTGATCGGCGGCTTTGCTGGTGCGACGGCCGATGCCTTTACCCTCTTCGAGCGGCTGGAAAGCAAGCTCGAACAATATCCCGGCCAGCTCACCCGCGCCTGCGTCGAACTCGCCAAGGATTGGCGGACGGACCGCTATTTGCGGCGGCTAGAAGCCATGATGCTCGTCGCCGATAAAGAAGCCGGCTTGGTCTTGACCGGCACTGGCGATGTGCTCGAACCGGAGGGCACCGATGGCGGCAGCGTGATGGGGATCGGCTCCGGCGGCAATTATGCACTGGCCGCGGCCCGCGCGCTTTTGCCGATGGATCTCGACGCCGAGGCCATCGCAAGGCGTTCCCTCGAAATCGCCTCGGACATCTGCGTCTACACCAATCATAATGTGGTGATCGAAACCATCGAACCCTAAAACCGGCCCCGCGAGACCCGCCGCCACGAAAGCGCTTTCATGACCGATTTTTCTCCGCGCGAGATCGTCTCCGAACTCGACCGTTTCATCGTCGGGCAAAATGCGGCGAAACGCTCTGTCGCCATTGCTTTGCGCAACCGCTGGCGGCGCTTGCGCCTCGAAGGCCCCATGCGTGAGGAAGTTCTACCAAAAAACATCTTGATGATCGGGCCGACCGGCTGCGGCAAGACAGAGATCGCCCGGCGGCTCGCCAAGCTCGCAGGTGCGCCCTTCTTGAAAGTGGAAGCCACCAAATTCACCGAGGTTGGTTATGTCGGCCGCGACGTCGAGCAGATCATCCGCGATCTCGTTGAAACAGCCATTGCGATGGTGAAGGACGAAAAACGCAAGACCGTGCTTTCGCGCGCTGAACTCGCGGCGGAAGAGCGTGTGCTGAACGCGCTTGTCGGCGCAAATGCCTCACAGACGACGCGCGATTCCTTTCGCAAGAAACTCCGCGCCGGCGAAATGAACGACAAAGAAATCGAGATCGAAATCAGCCAGCCGAGCCCGGCGCTGCCGATGTTCGATATGCCGAATATGCCGGGCGCTTCGATTGGCGCGATTTCGCTCGGCGATATTTTCGGCAAGTCCATGGGCAATCGCCAGACCACACGCCGCACCACGGTGCAGGACGCCTATAAACCTCTGATCCACGAGGAGAGCGATAAGCTCATCGACCAGGAGCAGATCGTTCAGGATGCCATCCGCGAAGTGGAAAATAATGGCATCGTCTTTCTCGACGAGATCGACAAGATCTGTGCGCGCGAAGGGCGCGGCGGCGCCGATGTCTCACGCGAGGGCGTGCAGCGCGATCTTCTCCCGCTCATTGAAGGCACCACCGTTTCCACCAAACACGGGGCCGTGAAGACCGATCATATTTTGTTTATCGCGTCGGGGGCGTTTCATGTGTCGAAGCCCTCCGATCTGCTGCCGGAGCTGCAAGGCCGCCTGCCGATCCGCGTCGAGCTTCAGCCTTTGAATGAAGATGATTTCCGCCGCATCCTCATCGAAACGGAGGCGAGCCTGCTTAAACAATATGAGGCTTTGCTCAAGACGGAAGGCGTCGAACTGATCTTCGAGCCGGAGGCCGTCAATGCCATCGCGCGTATCGCGGTTCAGGTGAATTCCAGCGTCGAGAATATTGGCGCGCGCCGCCTGCAAACAGTGATGGAACGCGTGCTGGATGAGGTAAGCTTTACCGCGCCGGATAAGTCCGGGCAGACAGTCACAATCGACGCGGCTTTTGTGGAAAAGAACGTCGGCGATCTGGCGCGCAACGCGGATTTGAGCCGGTTTATTTTATAGGAATAGAATCCTTGGCATTAAGCGACAGATTTTCAATTGCGTCATGGCCGGGCTTGACCCGGCCATCCAGGCATAAAGGCTACATATTAAGCGGGATTCACTCGTGCTTAGATGCGCGGGTCAAGCCCGCGCATGACAAGCTCCGCATGCAGGTTAGAAAAGATGGCAGGTTTCCGCCATCTCGCGCATCACTTGCCACAACGCCGCGACATGCTCGCGCTCCGTTGCCACAGCGCCGATCGACACACGCACCATCCAGCGCCCATCGAGCACAGCTGGCGTGAGATAAGCGCGGCCAGATCGATTGACTGCCTCCGCCCAGCTTTTCGTGTGCGTATCTAACCCCTCGCCGTCTAAGCCTTGCGGCTCATGCCGCACGCAGACCGTTTGCAATTGCACCGGCGCCAGCACGCGCCAGCCAGGTGCCGCGGCCACTTCGCTAGCGAGCCATTGCGCATTCGCCATATCGCGCCGCAGCCGCGCACGCAAAGCTTCCATACCCTGCTCACGGATGACAAACCAAAGTTTCAGCGCCCGGAACCGCCGCCCGAGCGGAATGCCCCAATCGCGCAGGTTTTTCACCCGGCCATCGGCTGAGGATTGCAGAAAGCTCGGATTGGTCGACATCACCCGCATCAGATGTTCAGCATCGCGCACATAATAAAGCGAGCAATCGAAGGGTGCGCCGAGCCATTTATGCGCATTCACAATGATGCTGTCGGCGCCTTCGATCCCTTCCCACATCCAGCGGCATTCAGGGAGGATCATCGCGCTGCCAGCCATCGCGGCATCGACATGCAGCCAAATACCGTAGCGTCGCGCAATCTCCGCGACCGGCGCCAAAGGATCGATCGCCGTGACAGCTGTGCTCCCCGTCGTCGCAACAATCGCGCAAGGCTTGATGCTTGCGACGAGATCTTTTTCGATCATGTCCGCTAAGGCATCTGGGCGCATCGCGAAGCTCTCATCGCAGGCGACGGCGCGCAAGTTGTCGCGTCCAAAACCGGCGAGCAGCGCGGCTTTCTCGACCGAACTGTGGCTTTGCGATGAGACATAGATTGCAAGAGGTTGCGTCTCGGCCTGCAAGCCGCCGCGCGCAAGCCCGTAAGCCGTTATCCGCTCGCGCGCCGAGATCAGCGCGATCAGGCTGGAAGTCGAAGCCGTATCCTGGATGACGCCGCTCCAGGCCGCGCTCAACCCGATCATCTGGCGCAGCCAATCGGTGACGCGCTCTTCGATTTCGGTCAGCGCCGGGCTCGATTGCCAGGAGAGGCCAATCACGCCAAGGCCAGTGCTGACCAGATCGGCCAGCACGCCCGCCAAAAGCGCATTGGCCGGGAAATAGCCGAAGAACCTTTGATGCTGCCAATGCGTCAGCCCCGGCACCACGATACGATCGAGATCTGCGATCAGCGCCTGCATCGGCTCCGGCTGCTCGGGCGGTATCGCAGGCAAAGCGGCCTTGATCGCACCGGGCTCCACTGGCTCCATCACAGGCCGTTTGGAAAGGCCGTCGCGATAATCGGCGATCCAATCCACCAGCTGATGGCCAAAGCGGCGAAATTCGTCCGGGGTCATGATGTGGAGACTTTCTTCCGCTTTCGTTATGGCGGAGAAAGACATGTCTCATAGGAAGCGCAGGTGCAATATCTATCCCGTCTTGCAACATCCTGTCTTGCAACGCGCGGCCCGCTGCGGGATAAAGCTGCGAGTCAGAGCAAGGCCAATAAGAGGCTTGCTCAAAAGCAAAGCAAAGACCTAAGGCGTGGTCTCGAAAAGCCAGTCCGGTTTCGGACAAGATCATCCTGCAAGCCGCCTGGAGCTTTCTCCTTAAATGACCCAATTCGTACAACGTGTTTTTTCCGGTGTACAACCCACCGGCAATCTGCATCTTGGAAATTACCTAGGCGCGATCACCAAATTCGTCGATCTGCAAAAGACGCATGACTGCATCTATTGCGTCGTCGATCTGCACGCGATCACAGTGCCGCAAAAGCCTGAAACTTTACGGGCCAGCATTCGCGAAGTGACCGCGGCCTTCATCGCGGTCGGCATCGATCCGAAGAAACATATTATCTTCAATCAAAGCCAGGTCGCGGAACATGCCGAACTTGCCTGGGTCTTGAATTGTGTCGCACGCGTCGGATGGCTGAACCGGATGACGCAATTTAAGGAGAAAGCCGGCAAGGACCGCGAGAATGCCTCGATCGGGCTTTATGTTTATCCTGTGCTGATGGCCGCCGATATTCTGGCTTACCGGGCCACGCAAGTGCCCGTCGGCGAAGACCAGAAACAGCATCTCGAACTCGCACGCGACATCGCGCAAAAATTCAATCTGGACTTTGCCGAATCGATCGCAGCCTCCGGCCATGGCGAGGCGTTCTTTCCTTTGCCGGAACCTCTGATCCAAGGTCCGGCCACACGCATCATGAGCCTGCGCGATGGCACGAAGAAGATGTCAAAATCGGACCCATCCGATTACTCGCGGATCAATCTTTCGGACGATGCCGACACCATCGCGCAAAAAATCCGCAAGGCAAAAACAGACCCCGAGCCGCTGCCTTCTGAGATCGAAGGGCTCGCCAACCGGCCCGAGGCGGAGAATCTCGTCGGCATTTACGCCGCGCTCGAAAACCGCACCAAAGCCGAGGTGCTGCAATCGTTCGGCGGCGGCAATTTCTCGACCTTCAAAAGCGCGCTCGTCGATCTGGCTGTCGCCAAGCTCGATCCGATCGGCGCCGAGGTTAAGCGCTTGAACGCGGATGTCTCCTATATCGATCAAGTCTTGGCGGACGGCGCCGCCCGCGCCCGCGTGATCGCATCGGAAAACATCAAAGCTGTAAAGGATATTGTTGGTTTTGTGCGGTAAGCCTGAAATGCTCACTGCGGACTGCTAGCGTTAAATTTTTTTTCCAGGCACGCATTAAAAGGATCCTGACAAAAACCGGTCGTTTGATCGCCGCTCTTCATGCAACTCGCAAAGATGCCGATACAATCGGAGCAAGCCGCTGTGCATCCTATATCGGCCGTATTACAGAAACGTTCCTTCGTAGCCCGCGGCACAGACGTATCCTGCTGGCCCATACATTTTGCCGTTTCTGACGTGCACATTTGAAGACAGCCCCGCAGCTGGCTTTTGACCAGAACATTTACATTCGCGCGAACATCATCGCTCTGCGCATGCGCTGGAGGCGCGATCACGGTCAGAGCCAGAAAAAGCACAAGCGATAGAATGTGTTCGATATAATATTTGGAAGGTCTCACGGGCTTCCGCCTTTGACTCGCCGCTGCCAGCCCCATAGTACGGGCGAAGCCGCGCAAAGGCCAATCATCAATCGAGCGATAGGCTCTACGCCGGGATAATAGGCATGCCAAAGATCAAGCAAACCGAAGACGAGGCGCGCGCAGCTCTTGCCGCCAATCCTTTCCCGCAGACGCCTTGGGTGACCGTGGAAGCTGACGGCATTGCCATCAACACGGGTTTCAGCGAAGCCCTGCAACGGCTTTTGCGCTGGGTGCCGCAAGCGCAATACCGGCCAGCCAAAAGGCGCTGGCATGTGCCCTTTACGGGCGCCAATGCCATCCGGTCTGTGCTGCCCGAAATCACCCGCCTTGCCGACGCGGCACAAGAACTCGATGCGACACAAACCGCCGAACGCCAGTCCATTCAATCGGCAACAGGCGATGTGCCCCATTTGAGCAGCGCGCATCAACGTCTCGCCGAAGCGGCGCGGCTTCTGTACGGCACGGAGTGGACAGCACCCTTGGCGCGGGACGCCAAGCTCGATCCGGCCTTTGCCGCGGGCTGGGTGAATGGCTCGGTGCCGATCGACGCAAGCTATGGCGTCTTCCCAGATCTTGTCCGTCTCATGCGCCAGCGCGCGGCCGAAATAACCAATGCGGCGGATGAACTTGAGGCTTGGCAGGCCGCGTCCGCGAAAAGTCCTGATCTCGCTTGAGCCAGCGGTAAAGGGTCCCGCTTGCAAACGGGATGCTTAAAGCCTTGCGCTGAGGGCCTGCTGCGCGCATATCTTAGAAACGTTCTATGTGCTAAAAGAGAAGCGAATAAGCGGAATAATGTTTCGCGGCGTTTCACTTCAGCATTTGAGAATCGGTCACGTTCATGACTTTGAAATCAAAGTCATCGGGATTTGAGGCAGCCGCCCCCGCGCGCCGGCCGCCTGGGAGAAAATGAATGTTCATTCAGACCGAGGCTACCCCGAACCCAAACACCTTGAAATTCTTGCCAGGCCGCAAGGTCATGAGTTTGGGGACGCTCGATATACGCGGCGCTGAAGGCGCGCGCCAATCGCCTTTGGCCGAAGCCCTATTCACCATCAACGGCGTCTCCGGCGTCTTTTTCGGCGGCGACTTCATTTCCGTCACGAAATCCGCTGGCGAATGGGCCGAACTCAAGCCGGAAATCCTCGGCGCCATCATGGAGCATTTTCTCTCCGGCGCGTCGCTCCTGAGCGCGGAAGTTGGCGGCGATCCAAAAGAGGGCGAAGAATTTTTTGCCCCTGCCGACGCCGCGACCGTCGCGACGATCAAGGAGCTGCTCGAAACACACGTCGGTCCCTCCGTGGCCAAGGATGGCGGCGACATTAAATTCCGCGGCTACCGGGACGGCACGGTCTATTTGGCCATGAAAGGCTCGTGCTCCGGCTGCCCCTCGTCGTCGAGCACGCTCAAACATGGCGTCCAAAACCTGCTCAAGCATTATTTGCCTGAGATCCGGGCTGTCGAGCAGATTTAGGCGCCGCCGTTTGAATAGGACTTGCGGCCTCACCGATTGATCGGCCGGCATTATGCGATCACTGTAGTGCTATGAAAATTCTGGCGATCGATACGGCACTGCCCGCTGTTTCCGTCTGTGTGCTGGAGGACGGCGCAGCCGTTCCCGAAGCCTCTGAGACGGTAGCGATGGAGCGCGGCCATGCGGAAGCGCTTCTACCGATGATCGACCGCGTGATGTCGCGCGTCGAAGGCGGTTTTTCCGCATTGAGCCGCGTCGCGGTGACAGTCGGTCCTGGCTCTTTCACAGGTTTACGTGTCGGGATCGCGGCTGGGCGTGCAATCGGCATTGCCTGTGTGGTCCCAACGGTCGGTGTCTCGACCCTTGCGGCCCTCGCCGCGCCTTTGATCCTCGACGAAAAGTCTGAACTCGTTGCGGTGGCGATCGATGCAAAGCATGGAAATGTCTTTTTCGCCGCCTTTGAGCCCGACGGCCGTACCTACCGGGCACCTTGTCATGTCCCGGTCCGCGAGGCCATCCGCAGCTTAGGATCTGGACCCATCCGCCTCGCGGGGTCTGGCGCGCCCATGCTTGCGATCGAAGCTTGGTCGATTGGGATTTCCGCCGAGGTCGCCGGCGCAACGACAACGCCCGACATCGCTTTTGTGGCGCGGCTTGGCCTGATCGCCGATCCCGCTTCGGCGCCCGCCCGGCCGCTTTATCTCAAACCGCCGGACGCCAAGCCTCAGAATGCCGGGCGGGTTCCGCTGGCCTCCCCCTAAATATAGAAAAGGACATGCCAGGATTTCTTGCAAAGACCCTCTCTTTGTTCAGGCAGGACCAAGCGCAAACGGGATCTTTGCCGGTCATCCGCCGCATCGGCAGCGAACGCGCGGCGGAGTGCGCGGCGCTTTATGCTTTGTCATTCGCGCATCCTTGGAGCGCCGCTGAGCTCGAACAATTGCTCGGCGCCAAAGAGACTTTGGCCGACGGCGCGATGGATGGCAAAGGCCAGACTCTTTTCGGATTTCTTTTATCGCGTATCGCGGCCGATGAAGCTGAAATCCTCACCATCGCGGTCGAGCCGGCGCTGCGTAAAACGGGGATCGGTACAAAGTTGCTCGCCGCGCATTTGGCAAAGCTCGCCGCGCAACGGGTGAAGACCTTGTTTTTGGAAGTGGATGAAAACAACGCCCCGGCCCGCGCGCTATATGCGCGTTTCGGCTTTCAGAAAGCCGGTGAGCGCAAGGCGTATTACCGCACCGCGGACGGCGGCCGCGCGACCGCCCTGGTCATGCGGCTCGATTTGGATGGGTGAGACGCCCGGCCGTCCGAATCATGCGGCCTTCATCAAGCTCTGAGAGACGAGTTCGCGCAGGCTGCGCAAATCCTTCGCAAAGTTGCGGATGCCCTCTGCGAGTTTCTCCGTCGTCATCGCATCTTCATTGATGAGAAGCCGGAAGGTCTTTTCATCGAGCGAGAATTTGGCGGGCGCCTCAGCCCCCGCATTGGCAGGGTCAAGCCGTCTTGGAAGCTCGCCCATATCCTTAGCGAGCTCTTCAAGCAAAGCTGGCGCAATGGTCAAGCGGTCACAGCCGGCCAGTGCCTCGATCTCACCCTTGTTGCGGAAGGATGCGCCCATAACGGCGGTCCTCAGATCATAGGCTTTGTAATAGGCATAGATCTGGCGCACGGAGACGACGCCCGGATCCGTTTCCGCCGTAAAAGTCTTGCCCTCAGCCTTGCTATGCCAATCGAGGATGCGGCCGATGAAAGGCGAAATCAAAAAGGCACCGGCCTCCGCGCAAGCGACGGCCTGGGTGAGCGAAAACACCAGCGTCATATTGCAGTCGATCCCCTCCGCCTGCAATTGCCGCGCGGCCTGAATCCCTTCCCAAGTGGCGGCTATCTTGATGAGGACGCGGTCGCGGGAAATGCCCCGGCTCTCGTAATCGGCAATGATCGCATGCGCCTTGGCGATCGTTCCCCCCGTGTCAAACGAAAGATTGGCATCGACCTCAGTCGAAACCCGGCCGGGCACAATGCGCGTCAGCTCGGCCCCGAAATTGACCGCGAGCCGGTCGGTGACACGGCTCGTCACTTCATTATGGCTGCGCCCCCAAACAATCGCTTCCTCTACGAGATGCGCATAAGCGGGCATTTGCGCCGCTTTGAGGATCAAGGTCGGATTGGTTGTGCAATCCACTGGCTCAAAGGCCTTGATCGCATCCATATCGCCCGTGTCGGCGACGATCACAGTCATGGATTTCAGCTGATCGAGTTTTGAAGGCATGATGGCGTCCAGCGTAGCAGTTTCGGGATAGCACGCGCTCCTCGATCACGATGATTTTGGATTGATTCAATCCAAAATCATCGTGATCTCAGTCAAACATCGGTCCAGCGCGGGCATCGATCAAGATGGTATGACACTAATCTTTGACAGATTGATTCCGTTCCTGGCAGTTGAAGCTAACCTTTGCCGCCTCTAGCTTGCCAGCGCCTTGTCTATGATCAAGCCGGCGGAATAAGCCGGCGCGGCTCCTTCGAGAACCCGGCTGATACGGCGAAGATCGACAGGCTTTGCCAGGACTTCGTCGATGCCGGCCTCGGCGGCGCGGCTGCTGGAGGCCTCGTAAAGATCGGCGGTGAGCGCGATGATACGCGTGCGCTCGCAGCCTGCGCTGCGTTCCGCCTGCCTGATGCGCCGGGCAACGGCGAAGCCATCCTGTCCCGGCATGCGGATATCCAGAAAAATGAGATCGAAGGCTGGCCGCGTGCCTGCGATCGCCGCTTCCGCGAGTGCTATCGCCGCCAAACCATCGTTGCAACGCGTGACGCGGCCGCCCAGCCGTTCCAGATGCCGTGTCGCCAGCAAGGCATTGATGTCATTGTCTTCCGCTAGCAAAATTTCCAGCGGGCTGCGCAGCGGCTCGCTGATCCACCTGCGTCTTTGATCCGCGTCCGCTTCCCTGCTGCTTGCGCCAAGCCGCGCAAATAGCGACCGCGACCGCACCGGTTTCACCAGCCAGCCATCAAAGCCTTGGACGGTCGCCTGTCCGAAAGCGCGGCGCTCGTAAGGTGAGAACAAGATCAAGCTCCGCTTCACGCCCGCGAGGCGCGCCGCCGCGCCCAAACGGATGGTTTGTTCCTGACCGAGAGCGCAATCGACGATCATGATGTCGGGCGGCGCTTGATCAGCCCCTAAAAGAGCCAGGGCCTGGTCCCCGGTTTCGGCCCGCGAAACCATGATCCCGGCTTGAGTGAGCCTTTCGCCCAGAAAAGCCGCCTCGAAAGGCGAATCCGCGACGATCAGAGCGCGGCAGCCAGCGAGATGTGCGAGAGACGAAACCTGTTCCGTTTTCGAAAGCGCGGCCTCCGCGGCCCGCAACGGCAGCTTCATCACAAAAACCGACCCGGATGATCCAGTGGCCTCGATTGTGAGCGAACCGCCCATGCGGATCGCGATCCGGCGCGAGATCGCAAGACCAAGTCCTGTACCTTCACGCTTGAGAGCAGAAGTGCCGCCTTGCTCGAAATCCTCGAAAATGCGGCCTCTTAATTCTTCAGGAATACCCGGACCCGTGTCGATCACCTCAAACCGGATCACCGCACCGGCGTCTTGGGAGACCCGCAAGCCCACGCCGCCTTTTTCAGTGAATTTGACCGCATTTCCGGCAAGATTAAACAGAATCTGCCGCAGCCGCCCCGCATCGCCCTTAACCGAAGCCGGAACATCAGCCGCGATGAAGCAAGCGATTTCGATCCCTTTTCCTTGAGCGGGCGGAGCCAAAAGTTCAATCACGCCTTCGATCAGGAGCCGCGGATCGAAAGCGTCCTCTACCAAATCGAGCTTGCCTGCCTCGATCTTTGAGAAATCCAAAATTTCCTCAATCAATGAGGCAAGCGCGGTCCCTGATGTGCGGATCGCTTCGACATAGGCCGTCTGCTCGCCATCGAGGCCTGTCTCCAGAAGCAACTCCGCCATCCCCAGGATGCCGTTGAGCGGCGTCCGGATTTCATGGCTGACCGTCGCGACGAAACGCGATTTGGCTTCGCTTGAGGCCTCGGCGCGGTCAAGCGCCGCCGCCGCTGCCTTAAAATGCAAGATTTCCGCCTGCATCGCGCGAGCTCTTTGTCTGAACCGCAGCGCGGCTGCGAAGCCCGCGCAGCCGAGGAAGATGGCAATGGCGGCCAAGAAAGGGCTTGAAACGGATTCATACATGCGCATTATTATCCGGCAGGCGGGCAGCCTGCTTGGCAGTTCTCGCAAGATGATGTGAGCAAGGACTTGCGATTCCGTTTCCCCGATACGGAAAAGGAGGCTGTTTTGGCCAACAAAAAATCCGGCTTCGTTGAAAACGAAACCGGATTCGCAAGGATGCGATGCAGAAACTTATTTCAGAAGCTTGGACAAAGCCTTTCCAGCCTTTGTTTTCAGCTCCTTAGCTGACAAGGTGCCTTCATTGTCCGTATCGGCCGCTTTGAACAGAGTCTCGACGATTCCAAGATATTCGTCCTTGGAGAGCGTCTTGTCCTTGTCGGGATCACCAGCTGCGAATTCGCTTTTGCTGACGTGACCCTTGGCTTCCTTCTTGTCGATTGTTCCGTCGCTATCCTTGTCCAGCTTGTCGAACGCAGCTGTGGCCGCCGCCTTCGCTTCGGCGAGATCAAGTGTGCCATCCTTGTCGGTATCGAAGGCAACGGTGGCAGGCGCGGCAGAAGCTGCGACGATCGACGTCAATCCGAAGGGAAGGCTGGCAAATGCGGAGAGACCAAGACCAAGAATTATTTTACGGCTATCGATCATTTTTATGCTCCTTCAGGAATTTTTCTCTTATTTTTGGAAAAATTCCTTATTTAAACTTCCATTATCTTTGGTGAGATGACCTAAGTCGCGACATATATGGGTGACTCCAGTCAAAAGGGAAGCTCAGGCAGATAAGAATTCATGGAAATACTTAGAGCCTATTCCGCAAAAATGTATGCGGTTTTGCGATGAGAACATGCGCTCATTTATTGAATCGAGAGCGAATTCCTTCTGCTTGGGTGATTCCAACCAAGTGGAAGCGCTCGAAGTAGATCGAACCATGCTTACCCGGCTACGCCGTTTCGCCCCGCATCATCTCACGCAAAACAAGATGATGACTTGTTTCCTGCACATCATCTCGTCTGAGAAGTCCGCGCCTTTCAAGATTATGCAGCCTGCGATTGAGCGCAAAAATCGCTGCGGTAGGACAAGGCCTCGGCGAGATGCACATGCCCTACCTCGGCCGCGCCATCGAGATCGGCGATTGTGCGGGCGAGCTTCAAAACCCGGTGAAACCCGCGTGCCGACAGATGCAAGCGCTCAGACGCATCGCGAACGAGCCTTAATCCCGCTGCGTCAGGCCGTGCGACCGTCTCGATGACTGATGCTGGCGCAGCCGCATTAGAGCCAACGCCTTCTAAACCGAGACCGGCATAGCGGCGATTTTGTATGGCGCGGGCCTGCGCCACCCGGGCCGCGACATCGGCGGAGGTTTCAGCGGGCGGCGGCAACATCAAATCGGC
>Ga0116230_10000738_pt1 | contig 29369 bp, 22 predicted proteins | sample S1TSphfallax_3_FD_88678 | JGI IMG/M metagenome (GOLD analysis project Ga0116230, IMG submission 88678) | Host-associated microbial communities from peat moss isolated from Minnesota, USA - S1T2_Fd - Sphagnum fallax MG | ecosystem: Host-associated > Plants > Peat moss > Unclassified | place... | reverse complement strand
GCTCGAAGCGGTCAGCAGTTTCCGTGACTTCGACCGGCAGCTCACGATCTGGAACCGCAAATTCAACGGCGACCTGCCGCTGTACGATGCCGCCGGGCAGCGGCTCGACACGCTGCAGTTGTCGCCTGGCGAACGCGTGATGGCCATCCTCACGTGGTCGGCCCTGCCCGGGGCCAGCCGGCATCACTGGGGTACGGACCTCGATCTGATCGATGCCGCCACGCCGCCGGGACGACAGGCAGCCCTCACGGCCACCGAGTTCGCGCCGGGCGGTCCATTTGCAGCATTATCGACCTGGCTGGAGGGACATGCCGCGCGCTTCGGCTTCTTCCGCCCGTTCCGCGGCAAGCGGTCAGGCGTACAGCCGGAGCCCTGGCACTACAGCTTTGCCCCGGTCGCGGAACTTGCTAGACGGCAGCTCACCTGCCAGACCCTCGCCGCGGCGCTGGCAGAAGCGCCGCTTGCCGGCAAGTCGGTTATCTTGCCGCGCCTCGAGGAAATCCATGCCCGCTATGTGGTGGCGATCGACTGGCCGTAAGTGCGGAGGGCTTCAAGCCCAGAGCATCTTGAGGCGCCGCAGCATCAGCCCTCGCACCTGGCTGATCTGGTCGTCATCGGAGGTGAATAGCGGCGGATTGCGGCGCAGCATCGGCCATCGCTCGGTGCGCAGCACACGGTCGAGAAAGGCAAGATTGCGGTCGATGGCCTCGAGATACGGATTATTGCCGTTGAACAGCGGTTCCAAATAGCGATACGCGTGTTCGAACTCGCCCTCGAGGCGCCGCAAGCGGGTGGCGCGCACGAACTCAGGGGTCTGCCGTAGGAGGTCCAAGCCTGAGCTGTAGCGCACCTGCGGTTCACCGTTGGTCCCGGGCGCGGCGGCGATGCCCCCTAAGACGAATTCCGGATAGAGCCGGTCACGACATTTTTCCAGATAGCAGCGATCCGCCATCTGCGCGATCAGATCCGCGGTGCCCAACAGGTGGCCCAGCTTGCGATCGCGCGGGTCAGGCAGATCGAGTTGGACGAGTTCGACCTCATAGCCCGTGAAATGAACCACGCGGGTTGCCGTCGGCACCCAGTGTTCCATGCCGATGGTCGGCAGGAAGCGCGCGATGTAGCGGGCACTGCGAGTGACATGGTAAAGCGTGAATTCGGCACCGTTGCGATGCGTCTGATCGTCGGATTCGCGGATGTAACCGGCGTCATGAAACAAGGAAACCGCGAGTGCCATGACCGCGCGTTCGGCGCCGAAGCGCTGGCGTGGTTCGACGCTGCCTTCGTAGCCGACCATCATCCGCGCCATCGCCAGAGTCATGTCCAACGAATGCTGTCGGTCGTGGTAGACCGTATCTACCCCGTGATAGCCCGGCATCCGGCCGGTGAACAATTTGTCGAATTCCTCGAATGCCAAGGCGACACGATGGAAGGACTCGCCAGGCCATGCCTTGGCAAAAAGCTGTCTGACCGCCTCCGTGACGGCGGCGGTGGAGCTGACTTGGACGGAATTCGTAACGTCGAAGTCGTTACGGCGAAAAGCGTACATCCACGGATATTAAGCTGTTGACACGCCGGATGCTACGCAGTGGTTCTCCTTATTAGGGGGTATCCGTAACGAATTCACCCTATGTCAAACGTCTCAATAAACCTTGAGACCGCCGAATTTGATTCTGACGCGACGCGCCAACGTGGCATAGCCCAAGGCGAAACCGGTCGCCAGCGCGAGCAGCAGCGACACTCCCCACCAGAACTCCACGCGCGTTGCGGGTGGCGGCGCCCCCGCCGCATCGGCGACTGCCACGCTGACCGGTGCCGCTCCCGCCTGCGATTGTGCCGCGAGTTCCCGCCGCAGCCGATCCACTTCGCTGTGCTCGGCCGCTTCCGCCAGCATGGGTGTCGCGGCGCTGCTGCGGTCGAGCTCGTCCTGCAGCTGTTTGAGACGCACAATGGCGGGTTCACTAGTGGTGAGGTAGGCGCTCTTTACCCAGCCGATGACGCCGTCGGCGAGCCGCACTTGGGTGGCATCGCCGTTGACGGCAAGCGTCTCGACGCTGGCGCCCGAATGCAGGGTGGCGAGCCGCACCCCTGAGGTGCTTTGCTGTTCGTAGACGCCGAGCACGAGTTCGTCCGTGACATAAGCGGGTGCCGCTCGTCCCTCATCTGCGGCGGCCAGCGCTAATAACAGCGCGGCCAGCCGTTTCACGCGGCGATGCCTGTTTGTTTCAGCAGCGGCCTGACATCGGGCTGGCGCCCGCGGAAACGCACGAATGCCTCCATGGCGTCCAAGCTGCCGCCCCGTGAGAGGATCGAATCGCGGAAGCGCGTCGCCGTGCTGCCGTCGAAGACGCCGGCTTCCGCGAAGGCCTCGAAGGCATCCGCCGCCAATACTTCCGCCCACTTGTAGCTGTAGTACCCCGCGGCATAACCGCCGGCGAAAATATGCGCAAAACTCGAGGGCATGCGGTTGAAGGGCGCGGCCGGCACCACCGCAACGCGGCGGCGCACAGCGGCGAGGGTCTCGGCGACCCTTGCGCCCACCGCGGGATCGAAGTTCGCGTGCAATTCGAAGTCGAAACTGGCGAGTTCGACCTGCCGCAACGTGTCGAGCGCCGCATTGAAGGTGCGTGTCCCGAGCAGCCGCTGTAGCATGTCGACGGGGAGCGTCTCGCCGGAGTCCACATGCGCCGAAATCAGCGGCAGCACCTCGGGGCGCCAGACGAAGTTCTCCATGAACTGGCTGGGCAGTTCCACCGCGTCCCAGGCCACGCCGTTAATGCCGGCGATGCTCGGGTACGCGACGCGGGTCAGCATGTGATGCAGACCGTGGCCGAACTCATGGAACAGGGTGGTGACTTCGTCGTGGGTGAGGAGCGACGGCGCCGCGCCCACCGGTGCCGTGAAATTACAGACTAGCTGTGCGACCGGCAGGGCGGTCCCCGAGGGGAGGGCCTTGGCGCTGACGCACTCGTCCATCCAGGCGCCACTGCGTTTTTCGCTACGCGAGTAAGGATCGAGATAAAAGCCGGCGACCCGCTGCCCGTTGGGATCCAGCAGATCGTAGTAACGCACGCTCGGGTGCCAGACGCTGACGTTGTCGCGTTCACGCACGCGGATGCCGTACAGACGCTCCGTCACCGTGAACAAACCGGCGAGCACCTTGGGCAGCGGGAAATAAGGACGCAAGGCCTCCTGTGACACCTTGAAGCGGCTCTCCTGCAGCTTCTCGCTGTAATACCCCATGTCCCATGCATTCAGCTTTCGGCCGGCGAACCGCTCCAGATCGGCGAACTCCTGACGGCCGGCGGGCAGGCAGCGTTGCGCCAGATCCTCCAGAAAGGCGAGCACCTGATGGCTGCTCTTCGCCATGCGGGTGGCGAGGGCGTAGTCGGCAAAGTTCGCGAAGCCGAGCAGCCGGGCAAGCTCGTGCCGGAGCGGCAAGAGTTCCTCAATGATCGGACCGTTGTCGTAGCGCCCAGCGCTGGGGCCGAGTTCGGAGGCGCGCGTGACCCACGCTTCATAGATGTCACGGCGCAGCGTCGCGTTCTCGGCGCTGGTCATCACGGTCATGTAGGTGGGCTGATCGAGTTTGAAAAGCCAGCCCGTTTGTCCGGCCTCGCGTGCGTCCGCAGCGGCGCGATCCACCGCATTGGCCGGCAATCCGGCAAGCTCGGCGGCGTCGCTGACGTGACGGCTGTAGGCCTTGCCGGCATCCAGCACATTTTCCGAAAACTTGGTGCCGAGTTGCGCCAGCCGTTGCATGACCTCGCGATAGCGGGTCTTACGCTCCGCCGGCAGAGCGACGCCGGCGAGCCTAAAGTCGCGCAACGCGTTGTCGACGACTTTCAGCTCGGTGGCAGCCAGAGAATCGGCTTCGTGCTCGCGGACGTAGGCATAGGCGGCGTGCAGCTCCGTATTCTGACCGAGTTCCGAGGCATAGGCGGTGAGCAGCGGAACGCACTCGTTGTAGGCCCCGCGCATGGCGTCCGAATTGGCGACGGCATTTAAGTGCCCGATCGGGCTCCAGACGCGGTTCAAGCGATAACCGAGTTCCTCGACCGGCACCACCAGCGAGGCGAAGGTCGGCGCCGCTTGAGCGGTCAATTCGGCCAGGCGGGCGCGGTTCTCGGCGAGCACCTTCTCCAAGGCCGGACGGGCGTGGCCGGCCTCGATGCGGTCGAAGGCCGGAAGCGAGTCGAATTCCAATAGAGGATTATTCACGCGCTAATTCTAGCAGACCCGGCCTGTTCTGCGGCCGCCGGCGACCGCGCGGCGGCGCGCATCTATCCGGACGCGGTCGGGTATCATGGCGGTTTACGCGCCTGTCAGCGACGGAGTTCATCGTGTCGACCCAAGCTTTCGATCTCATCAGCATCGGTGGCGGCAGCGGCGGTCTCGCCTGCGCGCAGCGTGCTGCGGAATACGGTGCAAAAACCGCCGTAATCGAAGCGGACCGGCTCGGCGGCACCTGTGTGAATGTGGGCTGCGTGCCGAAGAAGGTAATGTGGAATGCGGCCAGCGTGGCCCTCGCTCTGGCGGATGCCAGCGACTATGGATTCGACGTCAAGGTGGGGCAGACCGATTGGGCCGCGCTCAAGCAAAAGCGCGATGCGTACGTTGCCCGGCTGAATGGCATCTACGCGCGCAATCTTGCCGCGAAGGGCGTGACCCACGTGCACGGTGCGGCGCGCTTCCTCGATGCACACACCGTCGAAGTCGCGGGGCAGCGGCTGACGGCACCGCATATCGTGATCGCGACCGGCGGCGTGCCGAACGTCCCGGATATCCCGGGCGCCGCACTCGGCATCACGTCGGACGGATTCTTTACCTTGGAACAGCGGCCGGCGCGGGTGGCCATCGTCGGCAGCGGCTACATCGCCAACGAGCTGGCGGGTGCCTTTCGCGAGCTCGGCAGCCATGTGGACGTGCTGATCCGCAAGGATCACATGTTGACGCATTTCGATGCGATGCTCGGCAAGGCGTTGATGCGGGAAATGCGCGCCCAGAAGATGACCATCCATGAGCATGTGGTGCCTAAGGCGCTGACCCAGACCGGAGGCTCGAAGAGCCTGGTGGCGACGGATGGCCGCGAATTCCCGGGTTACGATTGCGTGCTTTGGGCGATCGGACGTTCCGCCAACGTCGCGGCATTGAATCTCAAGGCGGCGGGAGTGATCTTGGACGGCGCCTCGTACGTGGCCACCGATGACTTCCAGAACAGCAACGTTCCCGGCATTTACGCCATTGGTGACGTCACCGGCCGCGCGGCGCTGACCCCCGTGGCGATCGCGGCGGGCAGACGCTTGAGCGACCGCCTGTTCAACGGCAAGCACGACCGACGCCTGGACTACAACAACATCGCGACCGTGGTGTTCACGCATCCGCCGATCGGCACCGTGGGCTTGACCGAGATCGAGGCGCGCGCGATTCACGGCGATGCGGTCAAGGTGTACGTCACGGATTTCACGCCGATGTACCACGCGCTCACCACCCGCAAGTCGCGCACCGACATGAAATTGGTGGTCGTCGGCCCCGAGGAGAAAGTGGTCGGCTGCCACGTCATCGGGGCGGGCGCCGACGAGATGATGCAGGGGTTCGCGGTGGCGATTCGCATGGGCGCGACGAAACGCGATTTCGACGATACCGTGGCCATCCACCCGACGAGTTCCGAAGAACTCGTCACGATGCGCTAGCGCCGTGCCGCTGCGCGCGTATCTCGGGGTCAATCCGGTACTCGGCGAGCGCGTGTACGTCGATGCGTGCGCCGTGGTCATCGGCCGCGTGACGCTGGGTGACGATGTGTCGTTTTGGCCGTTTGCCGTGGCACGCGGCGATGTCAATCGCATCGAGATCGGCGCGCGCACCAATATCCAGGACGGCAGCGTGCTGCACGTGGTCAGCAATTCGCCATCGGTTCCGGGGGGCATTCCGCTTATCATCGGCGAGGACGTGACCGTGGGGCACAAGGCGATGCTGCATGCGGCGCACATCGGGCACCGCTGCCTGATCGGCATGGCCACCGTGGTGCTGGATGGTGCGGTGATCGAGGATGAGGTCATCGTCGCGGCGGGTAGCGTCGTACCGCCGGGCAAACGGCTCACTTCAAGGGGACTTTATATGGGCAACCCGGCGAAGCGGGTGCGCGAGCTCCGCGACGAGGAAATCGAGCGGCTGGTCTATGGCGCCGCGCACTACGTGAAGGTCAAGGACGAATACCTGGCAGCTCCGGCCGGTTCATAGATGCGGGGCCAGGGCGTCCAGCACCGGCCGCGTGTTGGGCCGGATGCCACGCCACAGCAGGAACGCCTCGGCCGCCTGTTCCACCAGCATCCCCCAACCCTTGCAGGCGAGCGCCGCGTGCTGCGCGGTGGCCCAGGCGGTAAAGGGCGTTTGCGCGCGGCCGTAGGCCATGTCGTAACAGACCGTCGTCTCGCCGACCAGCCCCTCCGGCAGCGGCGGCAGATCGCCGCGCAGGCTGGCGGAGGTGGCATTGATGATGAGATCGAACGGTCCTTTGCCGATCTGCGAGAAACCGCAGCCGCTGATTTGCCCTAAGTCGGCAAATTCGGCGGCCAGACTCATGGCCTTCTGCGCAGTGCGATTGGCGATCACCACCTCGCGCGTTTCGCGTTCCAGCAGCGGTCCCAAAACGCCGCGGACCGCGCCGCCCGCGCCCAGGATGAGAATGCGCGTGTCGGCGAGCGGCAGCTTCGTATTCTGCTCGAGATCGACTATCAGCCCCACGCCATCGGTGTTGTCGCCGAGCAGCGTGGTGTCCTCGAAAAACGCGATGGTGTTGACGGCCTGTGCGCGCGTGGCACGCGGCGTCAATTCGTTGACCAGATCGGCGGCCGCCTGCTTGTGCGGCAGCGTGACGTTGAGTCCGCGGACGCCGCTGGTAAATAATTGCAAGATGTCGCGGCGGAAAGCCTGCGGGGTGATGTCGAACAGCCGGTAGGAGAGGTTTTGCGCCGTCGCCTGCGCGAACATGCCATGGATGAACGGCGACCAGCTGTGCGCGACGGGATGACCGACCAGACCATACTGATCCGGTTTGCCCTCGCCGCCGGGCGCCGTCTCGTGGGCTGGACTCACCGGGCGAGCCACTCCGCGGCGCGCTTGGCGAAATAAGTGAGGATACCGTCGGCGCCGGCGCGCTTGATGCAGAGCAGCGTCTCCAAGGCGATGGCCTTTTCGTTGACCCAACCGTTCGCGGCTGCGGCCATGATCATCGAATACTCGCCGCTGACCTGATAGACGAAGGTGGGCATGCCGAACTCATCCTTGACGCGACGCACGATGTCGAGATACGGAAGACCCGGCTTCACCATCACCATGTCGGCGCCTTCGGCGATGTCGAGCGCCACCTCGCGCAGCGCCTCATCCGAGTTCGCCGGGTCCATCTGGTAGGTGTGTTTGCCGCCGCTGCCGAGCTGGCCCGCCGAGCCCACTGCATCGCGAAACGGACCATAGAAGCTCGAGGCATATTTGGCGGCATACGCGAGGATGCGGGTATGCACCAGTCCGGCCGATTCGAAAGCGGCGCGGATCGCGGCAATACGTCCGTCCATCATGTCCGAGGGTGCGACGATGTCAGCCCCGGCGTCCGCGTGGGAGCGCGCCTGCCGCACCAGCGTCTCCACGGTGAGATCGTTCTGCACATAGCCCTTGCCGTCGATCAGTCCGTCCTGGCCGTGGGTGGTGAACGGATCGAGCGCCACATCGGTGATGACACCCAATTGGGGGAATTCTTTCTTCACCGCCCGCACCGCCAATTGCGCGATACCCTCGGGATTCCACGCCTCGCGTGCATCCAAGGTCTTCTTCTCGATCGGGGTGACCGGAAACAGTGCGATGGCCGGGACCTTGAGGCCAACCAACGTTTCGCACTCGCGCAGCAGTTCGTCCACCGAAAGTCGCTCGATTCCCGGCATGGAGGCAATGGGTTGGCGCTGCCCGCGGCCTTCGACCACGAACAGCGGATAGATCAGGGCGTCGACGGTAAGCTGGGTTTCGCGCATCAGGCGGCGCGAAAAGTCGTCGCGCCGCATGCGCCGCATGCGGGTGTGCGGAAATGAATTTGCCGAAGGTCCGGTCATCTCTGGGTGACTCCAATATCTAAGTACAAGTTAATCCTGGCGTCGGGGGTGACCTCGGCAGCCAGCCGATCGCCGGCCGGTCATCGTAACGCGCTACTATCGCCGGGAACAAATCGGAGGGCGGGTGCAGATCCATACATGAAGGATTCGCTGAGGGTAAATCCGGAGCGCGCTCGCTTCCAGGCGTTGTGCGAGGCGCTGCGACCTGATCTCCTGAGATTCGCGTTCTGGCTGTCCCGAGACCGGGCGGTGGCTGAAGACGTGGTCCAGGAAACCATGCTAAGGGCATGGAAGGCGCAGGATTCGTTGCTGGAACAAAGCGCCGCCAAACCGTGGTTTCTGACCATCATTCGGCGTGAATATGCGCGCACCTTCGAGCGTAAGCGCTTCGTCACCGTGGACGTCGAAGAACTGGTCGCCAAGGAAGAGCCGATGCTCGCCGCAGCGGATGATCAGGAGCTCACGGAGATGCGCGCGGCGCTGTTCAAATTGCCCGACGACTACCGCGAGCCGCTCGTGCTGCAGGTTCTGATGGGCTACACCACCGCGGAAATCGCGGCGGAACTCGGGCTCTCCACCGCCGCGGTGCTGACCCGCCTGTTCCGGGCGCGTAAACAGTTGCGGGCGCTGTGCGGCGAAGATACCTCGATGGACCCCGAAGACTCATGAATTGCGCAGAATACCGCCGCTTGCTGCTCACCGAGCCCGGCGATACGCCCGTCGCCATGCGGACGCACGTCGCGAGCTGCCACGAGTGTACGCAATACACGTCGCGGATCTCGCGCTTCGAGGGACGGCTGCAAAAGGCGCTCAAGGTCGACGTCCACGGGGCGCCGCGCGGTCGGGTGGTGTCGTTGCAGGCGGAGCGGCTGCGCCGTCGCGGCAAAAAGTCCCCCCTGCAAACTCGCGGAGCGGCGATCGCGGCAAGCGTGTTGCTGGCAGTGGTGGGCGTGGGGTTGCTGTGGCTGGCCGCACCGGGCCGCAGTCTGGCCGCGGCTGTAGTGAACCACATGGCCGGCGAGCCCGATGCCTGGGCGCGCACCGACTTGGCGGTGGCGGAGCCGAAGCTCGAGGAGGTCATGAGCGCATCCGGCGCGCATCTGTTAGCGGGCGCCGGCCTGGTGAGTTACGCGCACAGCTGCGAGTTCCGCGGCCATCTGGTGCCGCACCTCGTGGTGCAGACCGCTGCGGGTCCGGTGACGGTGATGTTATTGGTGCACGAATCGGTGCGGCGTGACGTGCATTTCGCGGAGCACGGCTACAGCGGCGTCATCGTGCCCTTGCACGGTCACGGCAGCCTGGCCGTGCTCGAACGCACGCCCGACGCCGAGCCTAAAGCGATCAATGCGGTCGCGGCCCAAGTGGTGGGTGCGCTCGACTGGACTACCTGAGCGCCCGCCAGTCCCCCTCATCCGCGATACCGTTCCCAGCGACGCAGGTCCAGCGCGCCCGCGCTGCCGGCAACACGGCATTCCCCTCGACTTGGCGCCGCCCGATGTGGATCGATCCGTCTAACAAGCCACGAGCGACGGCTCACGCGCTGGCGAGACGGGTTGCCGCGATGGCTTCCAACGCGCGTACGACCAGCGCGAACTCCGCCTCGATGTTGCCGATGGCGTCGATGACGGCGAGAGGTCCTTGCAGCGGTTGAGCCGCCTCCAGCTTAGCCGCCATCGAGCCCAATCGATCCGCACCCAGCGTGGCCGCGGTGGCTTTGAGGACATGCGCGCGGCTCTTGATGAGATCCCGATCCTGCCGCTCGGCCGCCCGTGCAACCTCATCGATCAGTCGCGTCGTGGAATCGATGAATTCAGCCACCAAACCGGGCATCTCAGAGCCCATGTCATCTTCGAGCCTGCGATACGCCGCCAGGTTGATCACTCCCGCCTCCAGCGTGTCCCCCGTGGGCGGCGGTTGCGACGGCGGGGGCGGCTGCGACGGCCCCGCTGGGGCGGCATCCAGCCACTGCGTCAGCGCGCCGATCATCTCCGAGCGCAGAAACGGCTTTGGCACATAGCCATCCATTCCCGCCTCCCGACACGCCTCCACGGCATCCCGCATGACGTTGGCGGTCATCGCCAATATCGGTACGCGGGGGCGCCGCTCCGAAGCCTCGGCGGCGCGGATGCGCCGAGTCGCCTCGAGTCCGTCCATGACCGGCATGTTCATGTCCATGAGCACGAGGTCGACCGCGGTCACTTCGAGCGCGTCCAGGGCCTGGCTACCGTCCTCCGCCTCGATGACCGACAGGCCCAAGGTGGAGAGGGTGGCGTGCGCCACTTTGCGGTTCACGAGGTTGTCGTCGACGAGCAAAACCCGGCCCGTGAAGCGCTGCGGCGGCCCACTCGCCGCGCTCGACAGGGTGCGGCTGGAGCCGGTCTCGGCCCGCGGACAGCGCAAGGTGAAGGTGAACCGGGAGCCCTCGCCCGGGCTGCTCTCGACCTCGAAGCTTCCCGCCATCAACTCGACCAACCGCAAACAAATCGACAACCCGAGGCCCGTACCGCCGAAACGCCGGCTGGTCGATTCCTCGGCCTGCGAATAAGGCTGAAACAATTTCTCTCGTTGCTCCGCCGTCATGCCGATCCCGGAATCCACGACGGCGAAAGCGAGCACCACATCGGCCCCGATAACCTCCCGGACGCTGACGGCGATGCGAATCCCGCCCCTCGCGGTGAACTTGACCGAGTTGCCGAGGAGGTTCAATAGCACTTGGCGCAGGCGACCCGGATCCCCGATGACATCGTGCGGCACCTCCGGCGCCACGTCGACATTGATCGTCAGCCCCTTCGCCGAAGCGCGGGGACCGAACAGGGCGGCCACTTCACGCACGACCTGAATCGGATCGAGCGGCACCGCTTCGAGTTCGAGCTTGCCGGCCTCGATCTTCGAGATATCAAGGATGTCGTTGGAAATAGCGAGCAATGACTTGCCGGAACTCAAAATGGTTTGCACATAATCGCGCTGGTGGGCGGTCAGCGGCGTCTCCAACAGGAGTTCACTGATGCCCAATACCCCGCTCATGGGGGTCCGCACTTCGTGGCTCATCGTTGCCAAGAACGCACTCTTGGCGCTGGCAGTGGATTCGGCGATCTCCCGGAGCCTGCGCTCGGCCTCCCGCTCGCGCGCCGCCGCCGCCGCCTCGCGCGCCGCCGCCGCCGTCAGTTCGCTGAACAACGAATAAAAACTCCGCGCAAGATCGCCGATTTCGTCACGCCGTTGTACTAATTCGGGCGTGTACGTCGAGGCGTCGAGCCTCAACTCCTCGATGACGGCGCGCAAGGCCAGCAGCGGTCTGAGCATCAGCGCAGCGAGCATCCAAGCGAGCGGGATCACGGTCAGACCGAGTACGAACGTAATACCCCACAGCCGCCGTTCGGCCTGAGTGATCGGTGCATACACCTCTTTCAGCGGCACGACGGCCATAAGGAGCCAGTCGACATTCTTGAGCGACTTGTAGCTGTAGAGGCAGCGCTCGCCGAACATCGTGGTGCCCTCGGCGGTGCCTTCGAACCCACGAAGCGCCCGGCCCGTCTCGCTGGCAGGGTTCTCCGGCCGATCTTCGAGGATCATTTCTTTGCGTGGATGCAGCAGGAATACCGGCTTCGCCTCCTTGGTTACCATGACGAAGTCACCGGACTTGCCGACCTTGGCACCGACCAGAGTCCCCAGAAGATTTTTGTTGAACAGCTTGACGACCGCGACCAGCGCGCCCCCAAAGCGGCCCTCGGAGGTCAAGACAGGCGCCATGATCTCGATGGCCGGTTCGCCGTCCGATTCATTGCGCGCCGGATGGCTGATGATTGGTTCAAGATTGGCCTGCAACCGGGCGAGGTCGGCGCTTTCGCTCGCGTTCAACGGCGGCCGACCGGCCAGGTGCGGCACATCACTGAGCAATGACCCGTCCGGGCGGACCATCCAGAGCTCATCGAACGCGGCTAATAGCCCCGGTCGTTGCGAGAAATAGGCGAAAGACGCCGCGGACGATGCCAACACGGAGGCCGGCATGCCTTTGGCGACACGCACTAATGCATCGCGCTCATTATACAATTTCGCATCGATATCGGCGGCGGTGCGGGCGGTCGCGGCGAACTGCTGATCCGACAACATTCGGACCATGTCCTGCCGGATCAAAACCATCTGCAAAGTGCTGGCCGGCAACAGAATGACGAGCGTCAGCAGTACGACCGCCAGAACCACTTTCAATTTGATGCTGATGGATCGCATGCGAATCACCGGATAAAGGTGCCGCCACCGTCTTTCCGATGATAGGAGTTGTGTCTCGCTGACGGGACAGCGCATTGCAACAACGCGTTAAGCTAGGCCAACATGTTCCTGGCCAAGCCGTGCGACTACGAAGCCGGCCAGCGCGTGTACCACACGCCGCAGCCGGCGAGTTACATCGATCTCCCCGATTATTCCTACGGCGTCCGCCGCGTTCGGCCTACCTTAAACGCTGCTGACCCGAGGCATACTATGTGCATGGATCATGCACATCCGAGGAAATCCGTATCGTGGATGGGAATCGCGATCCTGGTGGTGGTCGGCGCGCCTGCGGTGGTTTGTGCCCAGACACCGGCGCCGCTGCAGGAGTGGCAATACTCGAGCGGTGTTGCGCTTTACAAGCTCTATGAACCCAATACGCCTGAATGGCAGATAGAAACCGGCCTCGCAGTCGAGCCTCGACCGCTGTACGAAGGTTCTCGTCTTTACCGTGTCTTGCTCGGCCCGGTCATTGATGTGCGCTATCAGGATTTGGCCTTCGCCTCGGTGGGCGAGGGCATTGGGGTCAATGTCATTCGCGGTGACAACTATCGTGCGGGTATCGCGATTGGGTATGACCTAGGCCGGGATGCCAAGGACGATCTAGATCATTTGAAAGGACTTGGCAACGTGTCGGCCGCGCCCACGGTAAAGCTTTTCGGATCCTACGTGATCTCCAAGAGCCTCCCGTTGGTGATGCGCGCCGATGTGCGCCAGTTCGCTGGCGGAGCGGATGGTGCTGTGGCCGACTTCGATTTATACGCGCCTCTGCCGGGCAGCTCCCGACAGCTGGTGCTATTCGCGGGACCCTCCGTAACCTTCGCCGATCGCCTGCATCTGCAAACCTTGTTCGGCGTCGATTCGAATCAAGCTCGCGCTTCGGGATACACGGACTATCAGGCGCATGGCGGCTTGGAGTCGGCCGGCTTTGGCTTTGCGGCCACTCGTTTCATCGACGAACACTGGCTCGTCAACATGAACATCGCGGCGAATCGTTTGTTCGGAAGTGCAGCAAACAGCCCCATCACCCAGGCTCGGACGCAGAAGGTGCTGGTGTTGGCCGCGGCCTACAAGTGGTGAGCGCGACGCATAGGGTGCCTCAGGCTACAGCGCCGGCAAGCTGCGACTCTTGCTGCACGGATGCATCGCCATTAGTCAAACCAACCGAGATCCTTGCTGTCCGGCATCGTGAAGGACTGGTCGAAAAACTTGAGCACCGTTGAATTAAATCGCGCCGGCTCCTGTTCGGGAATCATGTGCGTCGCCCCGGGAAAGATGGCCAGCTGTGACTTCGGCAGGGCGTGGAACATGCTGAGGGTGTGCTCGTCGCGGATCACATCGCGATCAGCCGCCATGACCAGCGTTGGAATCGTGATGGTGGCCAAATCGGTCAACGGTATGTGGGGTTGGTTGCCCAACAGATCGAGAAGCTGCAGCTGGAGTTGCAGTTGTTGCTGCAGTTCTTTCGGGTTCTTGTGGTCGGACAGTCTCGCGGTGACGCGGTCACGCAGGCGTGCGATACCATCCACCGCCCAAGGGTATGCGCCATCCGGCTGAAGGTTGGCACCCATGAGCGCCAGCATGCTCACCTTCTCAGGATGATGGATCGTCAACAACAGACCGATGATGCCGCCATCACTCCAGCCCAAGACCTTGACCTGCCTGAGTCCGAGATGATCCAGCAGCGCATTGGTATCTTCCGCCATCTGCTCGTACGTGAGGCGCGTCGAGCCAAGCTCGGATTTACCCTGACCCCGGCTATCCATCGCGATCACTCGGTGGTGGCGAGAAAAATCCCCGATCTGGCCCTTGAAACTCCCGATCGATTCGCCGTTGCCATGAATGAGCAACAGTGGAGCGCCCTCGCCGTAGGTCTCGTAATAGAAACGAGCGCCATTGAAGACGAAGTTATTTCCCGCTCGGGGATTGGTGCCGTAGTCAATATGGGCCGGCGACGCTGCCGCGCTGACCAGGCCGCTAATGACCAAGCAAAGCATGCAGGCAATAGCGCGGAGGTGCATGCGAGCGAAATTAAAGTTCATTTGTTATCCCTCAAAGCGAATACCTTAACTCTGGACCCAGGTTACGGCTATCGTTGCCCTGGATGATGTTGCGAAAGATCGATGCTTTTCGGCGATGCCACGTTGCGCTACGATCGCTCGATGACGCCTGAGAGAATCGGTTGAGCCAACATCTCGTCCTCATTGTCGCGCAGTACGGCCTGTTGATCGTGTCGCTCAGTGTCCTCATCGATCAATTGGGGATTCCGGTGCCGGCTTATCCCGCCCTGATCGTCGCCGGTGCGTTTGCCGCGCGCGGTGGCCTGGAGTTGCTGCCGCTCTTGTTGCTGTCGGTGGGCGCCTGTCTAGCGGCCGACAGTGCCTGGTACTGGCTCGGCGGACGATTCGGGATCCGCGTACTGCGAACCCTGTGCCGTATATCGCTCGAACCGGACTCCTGCGTCAGTCAGACACAGACCCGCTTCGAGACCTGGGGCGTGAGCGCCCTGCTCGTCGCGAAATTCGTTCCCGGACTGTCTATCATCGCGCCGCCGCTTGCCGGTGCGATGCGCATCGGTTGGATCCGGTTCCTCGCGTTGAGCACGGGTGGCGCGGTGCTCTGGGCGGGCAGCGGGCTCGCCGTGGGAGTGCTGTTCGCGCCGCAAATCGATGCGGTGTTCGGCTATCTGCAGCGGGTGGGACGCATCGCCGCGGCGGCACTCGCCGCATTGCTCTCACTGTACCTCCTGTATAAAGCGTTCGATCGGGCGCGCTTTCTCCGTCACCTGCGCATGGCGCGCATCAGCGTCGCTGATCTGTATGAACTCATGCAGGCGGGCGCCGCACCCATCATCATCGATACGCGATCGGCGACCGCACGGGCCCTCGAGCCGCGCATCATTCCGACGTCCATTCACGTGCCGCTCAAGGACGTGGCCCAGCGCGTGCGTGAGTTGCCGACGGATCGCGACATCATCGTCTACTGTGCCTGCCCCAACGAGGCGTCGGCGGCTCAAGTGGCGAAGATCCTCATGAGCCACGGCTTGAAGAAAGTACGGCCCTTGAGTGGGGGACTCGACGCCTGGATCGCGGCCGGCTACCTCGTCGATTCGCCGGTGATCAGCGGGGGAGCCGCGTCCGCTCAAAAGCTCCAAGACGCGGAGGAGAATCGAATTTCCCCGCGACCAAGTGCCATTGAATAGGATCCTTACTGGCGCACCGATTTCTCGGCGGGCGAGGTCACCATGAGAACGGCAAGCGTCAAGGTGGTGACGCCAGTGCGAATCGTGGACTCGGGGACGGGGGCGAAGTAAGGCGAGTGGTTGACGGGGACGGGTTGGCCGCGTCGCTGATAGTCGGCGAGCATCGCGGGATCATCGCCGCCGATGCCGAAGTACACGGACGGCACGCCGGCATCGACGAACTCGGAAAAGTCTTCACTGGCGGTAAACCCTGGCACCGTGGCGGGGATGAAATGCAGACTATCGCCAAACACCGGCTCAAGAAGGGCTGCGGCGCGGGCGGCGAGGGCACTATCGTTGTGAACGGAGGCGGCGCCGTGCGGGTGGCTGATATCGGGCGGCGGGGCTCCCGACATTTCAGCAGTCGCCGTCGCCGTGCGCTCTACCCCATCGATCAGCAGCTTGCGGACCGCCGGCGAGTAGGAGCGCAGCGTGAGTTTGAGCGTGGCGCTATCCGGGATGATGTTCTCAACAGTGCCGGCCTGGAAGCTTCCGACGGTGACGACGCCGAACTCCTTGGGATCCTTCTGACGGCTGACCACATCCTGTACGCCGGTGACGAAGTTAGCGCCCATGACGATGGGGTCGATACTGCGGTCGGGCATGGACCCATGGGCGCCGCGCCCATGAAATACGATCTGGATGGAGTCGGACGCCGAGGACACCACGCCGTCCTTGATGTCGACTTCGCCCAAGGGCTCGGGTCCGACGTGAGCGGCGAACCCAACGTCGGGCTTGGGAAAGCGCGTGAACAACCCATCCGCGAGCATTGCCTTGGCCCCGCTAATGGTCTCCTCGGCCGGCTGACCGATGAAAAACAGAGTGCCCTTCCATTGGTCCTTCATGCCGACCAGCGCCGCCGCGGTACCCACCCACCAGGCCATGTGTGAGTCGTGGCCGCAGCTGTGATCGACGAAAGTCGGTTTGCCGTCCAGTGTCTGTTGTGCGTGGCTGGCATAGGGGAGACCGGTCTTCTCCTCCATCGGCAGCGCATCCAATTCGGTACGTACCAGGACTGTGGGTCCGGCGCCGTTACGGTAGATGGCGACCACGCCGGTGCCCCCCACATGCTCGGTCACCTCGAAGCCGAGTTTGCGCATTTCGCCGGCCAAGAGCGCTGCCGTGCGGCTTTCCTGAAACGCGAGTTCCGGGTGTGCATGGATGTCCTTGTACAAGGCGTCCAGGTGCGAATAGTTGCGCTCGAGGGATGAGTCGATCCGGCGAATGGCAGCGGTGACATCGAATGGCGGTGGAGTGAGGCCGGGCGGGGCCGGCCTCACCGTGCCGGACGGCGCGCTTTGCGCGAACATCGTGATCAGTATCGCGGCCGTGATTGACGCGGCGCGCGACGAGAATCGGGAGTCGAGCCGTGAAGGCATCCGCTGGGCACCATGCAGAGAGGGATCTGTGGGCATGGTTTCTATCATAACCGAGCCTTGGCCGAATCCTGACAAAGCTTTTCTTGTGGCATGTCGCCCTTGGAATAGGGTGCCGCGTTAACCTCCGACCGGAAGCAAAATGATCAAGGACGACATACTCATGAGACATCGGATCATTTCCTTGCTTTGCGCGGTGCTGGTTGGCGGTTGTGGCGGTTCTGGGAACGACGCCGCGCCGATTTCACAGCCACCCACGGGGCCGACTACCGTCGTGTTCATATCGCCCCCTCCCGGTCCCTGGCTGTGAAGGCGTCGGCGACGCTCACGGGCCTCGACCCGGGCTTCCCCGCAACCCCCGGCAGCTTTACACTTTATGCGATCGACGGCACGCATGCCGTGCTCATCGAGACGGATGCCGAAGCATTGACGCTTGGCCCTATTCAAACTGCGCCCTGAGTCGACTATGCCAACCACCCGCTCCCTGATTCGACGTACCGCCCTCATCACGGGGGCATCTCGCGGCATCGGCCGGTCGATTGCATTCGGTCTTGCGGCCCGCGGCGTTCGCGTGGGCGTTCACTACCACACGAACCGTGCTGCCGCGGAGGCGGTGCTTGCGGGGCTCCCGGGCGACGGCCATGCGCTGTTTGCCGCCGATCTCGTGGATCCCGCGGCCTCGCGTCGTTTGTGGGAGGAGGCGCTCACCGCCTTGGGACGAATCGATGTGCTGGTGAACAACGCGGGTCTATTCTTCGACCATCCGCCGTTATCCACCGCGCTCGAGGAGTGGCGGTCGGCGTGGCAGCTTACCTTGGCGATGAACCTCTCGGCACCGGCCAACTTGTCGCTGTTGGCCGCACAGACGATGGTCGCGCGGAGTACGGCGTCGAGTGCCCCCGGCGCGTCGAGCGCGGAGTCATCCTCTGACGCTTTTGGGTGCGGCCGCATCGTCAATATTTCGTCCCGTGGCGCGTTCCGCGGTGAGCCCGATGCGCCCGCTTATGGCGCGAGCAAAGCAGGTCTGAATGCGTTGAGCCAGTCATTGGCGAAGGCGCTGGCGCCGCAAGGGGTGTATGTGTATTGCCTCGCGCCCGGCTTCGTGGAGACCGATATGGCGGCAGGGCTCCTCCATAGCGCGAGTGGTGTCGACATCTTGGCGCAGCATCCGCTCGGCCGGGTCGCGCTGCCGGATGAGGTAGCGTGCGCAGCGGTATTTTGCGCATTGGATGCGCCGGCGGCCATGACGGGCAGCATCATCGACATCAACGGCGCGAGCTACCTGAGGACGTAGCTTACGCCCGAAGCCAGCGCGACTCACTCCAGGCCTCCGGTCCGCGTGCCTACAGCGCGCGCCTCACGGCATGCGCTGTGGGATAAGGACTTTGCATCGCTTCAGTACTCTTGTCGGGTGGGTCGATAGAGAATTTCGTTGATGTCGATATCCTCGGGCTGACCAATCGCAAACGCCACCGCTCTGGCAAACGAGTCCGCGGGAATCGCGACTTCTGCGTAAAACTTCTTGACGTTGTCGGCGACGTCGGTCTCCGTCACGCTGGCCGAGAGTTCCGTGTCGACCGCACCGGGCGAGATGACGGTCGTGCGAATGTTGTAGGGTTTTACCTCCTGGCGCAGCCCCTCGGAGATCACGCGCACGGCGGTCTTCGTGGCGGAATAAACCGTGCTCCCTGGCCTCACCTTGTGCCCCGCCACCGAGGATACGTTGATGATGTGTCCGGACTTTTGCTGTTGCATGGTCGGTAGCACCGCGGCGATGCCATAGAGCACCCCCTTGATGTTGACATCGATCATGCGATCCCAATCATTTACCTTGCGCCGATCCAGCGGCGACAAGGGCATGAGGCCCGCATTGTTGATGAGTACATCGATCCGTCCATAGGTCCCGATGACGGCGTCCGCCAGCCGCTGTACCTGGCCAAACTGTGCCACATCGGTGGTCACCGCCAACGCGCGGCCACCGCTCGAGTTCAGTTCTTGGGTCAGCGCTTGAATCCGATCGGCCCGCCGGGCCGCCAGGACGACGGTGGCACTGAGGGATGATAGAAGACGGGCGGCGGCTTCGCCGAGACCGCTGCTTGCGCCCGTAATCACGATGACCTTGCCGTCGATGTTGTTGTTCACGCGAGATTCCTTCTGAATGTAACCGGTCTAACTGAGGGTTGAGGCAAGAGACATCATGGCGCGTCACTCGTCGGCATGCTTCGTGAGTCATTCCAAGCGGCGCTGGCTGCCCGCTGCCCAGCAGCAAGGATCCAACTCACGTAAGCTCGAGCACGGGCCCTGAGTATCGTGATCAACAATTGTTTGAATGTGTCGGCACGACATTGCGCGGTGGGCGCCCAAGATTGGCAGCAAATCGACTATCGCAAGACCCGCACCGTCGCCCAAATTTCCATCGACTCCCCGCGGTTGAACCGCCTCGATCTCGTGAAAATCGACGTCGAGGGCACGGAGGAGGAGGGTATACGAGGCGCAGTCGAATCTCTCAGGGATCACGCTTAGGTCATGATGATCAGCGACGTTTCAAGGGCTTCGTTCAGCCGTCGGATATCAGTGTTATCCACTCGGCTACATGCTGTTGGCGATACACGGCAATGACCCAATCGCACAGCGCGTCAGATTCGAAAATGGCTCCTTGTCGCTGGGTCGAGTTTGAGCGTGAGCGAGCACTCAGTGATGCTCTCTAAAGAAGCGGTCGGCTTCCTCGATCTCATGCCGGGCCTGTTGCAATAATTCCGTGGCGCGGCCCTCGTGACCGCCGAATTGATCCTTGTGATGTCGGTTGGCCTCATCGAGGTGGCGCAATGCCGCATCGGTGGCACCATGGGCGTCCTCGAGTTCGTGAACCACGAATCCGGCAGAGAACGCGCCAGCGGCAAAGAATCCAAGAGCCGCGGTCAGCAGCGCAGTTTTTTTCATGTTTACTCCTATCGGTATAGAAATCCCACGAGCGCGCATTATTCATCCCACGCCGCCCAATGTCACCTGTACCCCCACCAACCGGCACCCGTCCGCCTGGCACCAACGCGGGTTTCCCTTGCTGAACGAGCGCGGTTCGTCGACTTAGCCGGCACAAGGCGAGTCTCACGATCAAAGCGTCTTGCGCTATGCTCCATGGCGCAGGGTGGCTTGGGCTTGCGATCCCCAGATGAAATATTGCGCGTTCATCAGCTATTGTCGAGGCGACGCGGCTGCCGCTAAGTGGCTGCTGCGCAAGCTCGAAACTTATCGGGTTCCGAGGCGCCTCGTTGGGACTCAAGGGACGCATGGGCCCATTCAGCGACGGCTCGGGACGTTCTTTCGTGACCGTGAAGAGTTAGCGGCCGGTGATGACCTGGGGGCGGTGGTCCGCGGGGCTCTGGCCGACTCCGAGGCGCTGATCGTCATCTGCTCCCCTGCCGCTGCGCGATCGAACTGGGTCAATGCGGAGGTCGAGGCCTACCAACGGCTGGGTGGGCAGGAGCGCATTTTTGCCTTCGTCGTGGCGGGCGTTCCGGGCGTCGCGCCAAGCCCCGACAACTGCTTTCCTCGAGCGCTCATCGCGCCAGACGCGCGAGGAAAGATCCGCGAACCCTTGGCAGCCGATGCGCGCCGTGATGGCGATGGCCGCCACCGCGCGTTCACCAAGCTGGTCGCCGGCCTCTTGGGGGTCGACTATGACATGCTGGCGAGACGCGAATCGCAACGGCGCATCAGGCGAATCACGGCCGTGGCTGTGGCATCGCTCTTGGGCATGTTCGTCGCTCTCGGTCTCGCCGTGACCGCCTATGTTGCGCGCAACGATGCTGCGAGGCGCCAGGCACAGGCCGAGGACATCATGGGTTTCATGGTGGACGACCTCAGGCATAAACTCACGGCGGTAGGGCGACTCGATCTGATGCGCGCGGTCGACGACAAGGCCACCACCTATTATGCGACGCTCCATCCCAGGGATTTGACTGAAGAAGTGCTGGAGCAGCAGGCGCGACTGCTGGTCGGCATTGGTGAGGAGCGCACCAAGGAGGGGCAGCAGGACGCGGCGCTCAGCGCATTTCGTGAAGCGCACGAGCGCAGCCAGACGCTGTACGATCGCGACCCCGCCAACGGGCATCGCCTGTTCGATCTGGCGCAGACCGAGTATTGGATCGGTTGGGTGGCATTTCAGCAGGCCCGGTACGACGAGGCCGGTGTGTGGCTGCGTAGGTATCGGGATAGCGCTCTGCGGCTGGCGGCGATGGACCGCAACAACCTCGATTGGCAAATGGAGGTGGCGTACGGCTATCAAAATCTGGCCATTCTCGACGAGAAACTCGGCCGTTATGCATCGGCGCAGCAGACAGTCGAGCGACAGCTTGCGCTTTACCGCCGTTGGATCGCCGAGCGTCCCAAGGATCTTTCTCTGCGATACCAGGCGGCGAACGCGGCTTCGTGGCTTGGCACTCTGTCTTTACGACTCGGTGCACTGCACGACGCGGAGGATGATTTTGCCGAGATGGTCGACGCGTTGAAGCTCAACGTCGCAGCGGAGCCCGCGAATACCGAGTGGCAAGATGCCATCGTGCAGGGCTTCCTTGTTCTCGCCGATGCTCAGGAGCAACTGGGGCGCCGCTCCGAGGCGCGAGCCAGCATCGACCAGGCCAATGCGATTGCGGGCTCACTGGTCGCGCACGATCCCGCGAACAACGAATGGCGACTCACGCTGGCCACGTCGGTTTGGCGGCAGGCGGTGCTGGCGCGCACGCCCGCCGAGGCGGCGGAACGTCTCGACACGGCACTGCATCTGCTGGAGACGGTCCAGAAGGTTCAACCCGGCAGCGAGTACGTTACTAGTCATCTGGCCGGCGTTTGGAATACTCGGGCGAAACTCGCGCTGGCGCATGACAGTCCCAGCGATGCACAGGATTCCGCGGCCAAGGCCGTTGCTGCTGCCCAGAAGTTATGGGATGGCGCTCATAGCGAGGAATTTCGGGTGCTTCTCGCGCAATCGACTCTTACGGCGGGAGATGTCGCCGCACGGTATCGCGACCGCGAGTCGGCGCGCGCCGCGTGGGAGCGCGCTCGCGACCTGCTCGAGGAAGCCGCGAACCGGGCCGAGCCGCTACCCTTCACCCGACTGGAGTGTTTGGTGAACTCTCTTTATCGATTGGGCGACATGGACGCTGCCGAACCTTACCGGAAGCGTCTCGAGGCGGCGGGATTCGTTCCGGCGGAGCCGTTTGCTAGAACGGCGGGGCTCTAGGCTATGATTGGCGTGAGACATGTTACCGATGGTGCGGACGACTCAACAACAACTGAACAACATAGTGGAGAATAGTCATGCCTACTCAACTGCCCACCGCGAATCTCAACATCCTTGATGCTTCGCAGCCGAGCCCTTACAAGCAAGCCACCAATCCCGCTGGCCAACAAATTCCATACTGGTACCTCTTCACCGGCGGCGCCGACGGCAACGGCTCGATGTACGTCAGCCTGGGGAGGGACGGTGACAGTCAGATGGCGGTGGATTCGCAGGCCGGAACCGCGTACACCATGCAATCGGTGACGATCATGCAAAATGGGGAGCCACTTCCGCAGGGCGATCCGCGCTTCAGTACGGCGATCGCTGCGAACGGCTATAGCTGTACGATCACGGATTGGATCGCCAGAGAACCGAGTAATCCAACCCAAAATTACTATTACCAGATCACTCTCAAAGACACGCGATCTGGAAAAAATGGCCAGCTGATCGTCGTCGATCCGACAATTCAGAACCGGCCGTTGCCCGTAGCCTAGTATCGCGGGTACCGCCTCGATGAGGTGGCGGTACCCGGCACCTGACACCTCGTTGAGGCCTCCTTGAAGCCGCTTGTCGCGGGGGCCGAGATTCTGCATAGTGCGCACCCTCGAACCGTACGCCGATACCGCCATGCCCGCATCCATCGAATCCCTTATTGCCCAGGATATCTCCGCCTCGGTACAGCAGGTTGCCGCGGCGGTACAGCTGCTCGATGAGGGCGCGACGGTGCCGTTCATCGCTCGCTATCGGAAGGAGGCCACGGGCGGTCTCGACGACACCCAGTTGCGCAATCTACAGGAAAGGCTGATTTATCTGCGCGAACTTGAAGAGCGGCGGCTCGGAGTTCTCACCAGCATCGAGGAGCAGGGCAAGCTGACCGCCGCCTTACGTGCGGCGATCGAAGCGGCCGACAGCAAGCAACGACTGGAAGATCTGTACCTCCCGTACAAGGTGAAGCGCCGCACCAAGGCCCAGATCGCGCGCGAAGCGGGCCTCGAGCCGCTCGCGGCGGCGCTGCTTGCCGACCACTCGCGGCATCCCGAGACCGAGGCGGTCAGCTATCTCAAGCCGTCGTTCAAGACCGAGGCAGGCGACAACCCGGGCGTGGTCGATGTCAAAGCGGCGCTCGACGGCGCGCGGCAGATCCTGATGGAACAGTTCGCCGAGGATGCCGAGTTGCTCGCCAGCCTGCGCGCTCACCTCAAGGCCAACGCCGTGCTGGTGTCCACCGTAGCGGAAGGCAAGGAAGAATCAGCCGCTAAATTCCGCGATTACTTCGCGTATCAGGAGACCCTGAAAACCGTGCCCCCGCACCGGGCGCTGGCGCTGTTTCGCGGCCGAAAGGAGAACCTGTTGAAGGTGTCGCTGAAGCTGCCGGAGGAGCTCGACGCGGCGCGCGGTGCGGCGCAGGGTCCGGTATCTTTCAATACTTGCGAGCAGAAAATCGCGGCCCGGTTCGGCATCGCGGATCGAAAACAGTCGGCTGACGCATGGTTGTTGCAGACGGCGCATTGGACTTGGGCCGTGAAGCTCTCGTGGCAGCTCGAGACCGACCTGCTGACCGAATTGCGTGAGCGGGCGGAAGAGGAGGCCATCCGGGTGTTCGCCCACAACCTTCATGATCTGTTGCTCGCCGCACCGGCCGGTCCAAGGGTCACGATGGGACTCGATCCGGGACTGCGTACGGGCGTCAAGGTGGCGATCGTGGACCGGACCGGCAAACTCTTGGAGACCGCCACTGTGTATCCGCACGTCCCGCGGCAGGACTGGGGCGGCACGTTGAAAACCCTGGCGGCGTTGGCGGCCCGACATGCGGTCGACCTCATCAGCATCGGCAACGGTACCGCATCACGCGAGACCGACAAGCTCGCCGGCGACTTGATCAAGCAACATCCCGAATTGAAGCTCACCAAGGTGGTGGTCTCCGAGGCCGGGGCGTCGGTGTACTCGGCTTCGCAATTGGCGGCCGAGGAGTTTCCGACGCTGGACGTGTCGTTGCGCGGCGCGGTGTCGATTGCGCGCCGCCTGCAGGATCCGCTCGCCGAGTTGGTGAAAATCGATCCGCAGTCGATCGGGGTCGGCCAGTACCAGCATGATGTGGTGCAGACCCGGTTGGCTCGAAGCCTGGACGCGGTCGTCGAGGACTGTGTAAATGCCGTGGGTGTGGACGTCAACACGGCGTCACCCGCACTGCTTTCACGAATCTCCGGACTGTCGACCTCGCTTGCCGAAAACATCGTGATGTACCGGAATCAGCATGGCGCGTTCGCCTCGCGAGATGCATTAAAGAAGGTGCCGCGGCTCGGCCCGAAGACCTTCGAGCAGGCCGCCGGATTTTTGCGCATCATGCGGGGCGACAACCCGCTCGACGCCTCCACGGTTCATCCGGAGGCCTATCCCGTGGTCGAGCGCATACTCGCGGATCTAAAACGGCCGCCGCACGAGTTGATCGGTGACGTCGCGACGCTTAAAAAGCTCGATCCGTCGACCTATACCGACGACCGGTTCGGCGTGCCAACGGTACGCGACATACTCGCCGAACTCGAGAAACCCGCCCGCGATCCAAGGCCGGAATTCAAGACTGCTGAATTCAAGGAAGGCGTCGAGGAAATCAAGGATCTGCGCCCCGGCATGGTGCTCGAAGGCACGGTTACCAATGTCACGAACTTCGGTGCGTTCGTCGACATCGGGGTTCATCAGGACGGCCTGGTCCACATCTCCATGCTGGCCAACCGGTTCGTCAAGGACCCGCACGAGGTGGTGAAGACGGGCGAAGTCGTCAAGGTGAAAGTGCTCGAGATCGACGAGCAGCGCAAACGCATCGCGCTCACCCTGCGTCTCGAGGACGCCGCGCCGCGCGATGCGGTGCCACGTGACCCGACGCCGCGCAATGTCGGAGGGCGCAACCCTCGCTCCTCGGCTGAGCGCCCTCCACGAGTCCAGCCCCGGGGCGGTGGCGCCATGGCGGAAGCGCTGGCAAACGCACTCAAACGGAAGCACTGACGGGCGGCATGAAAGTCCGACCGGCGGCCAATTGGGCGATGGTGGCCGATGCTGCCATCGGTCTCAATTTCCTCGACGCGTATTGCAGAAGCGGACATTGGGCTGCCGGTTGGCTGTTCGCGACCCGGCCGGTGCTGTTCGACTACATCAGCGAGCCGCTGGAGCTCAAGCAACGGGCAAAGAAGCGCTCTTTACCATGGCTTACTCAAAGGGCGCGCGCGTGAGGGCTGCCGACCGGCCACATGCGGGACAAACATTCACGCAGTAGCTGCGGATTGATCGGTTTGGTCAGATAGTCGTTCATGCCTGCCGCCAGACACTTCGTGCGATCCGTGGCCAACGCGTGCGCCGTCAGAGCGATGACAGGGATGTTCGGGTTGCGGACGGCGCCGGCGCCGCTGCGCAAACGCCGGGTCGCCTCGTAGCCGTCCAACTCCGGCATCTGACAGTCCATCAGCGCGGCATCGAAATCTGCCTCGCGCAGTGCCCGCAACGCCTCGAGACCAGTGGCCGCAACCTGTACCTCCGCACCCATCTTCTGCAGCAGCCGCACAGCGAGTTTCTGGTTCACAGGGTTGTCCTCGGCCAACAGCACGCGCATGCCGGCCAACGGCAGCGGCGCCGCGGCGTCGGCATGCGCCGTGCGGCGGGGGCGGGCGAGATCGGCCAAGGCGCCGAGCAGCGTCGATGTCCTGACGGGTTTGGCGAGGATTCGGTCGATGTGGTGCTGTTCCGACTCCGCCAGTTTCGTCGACAACGCTGTCAGCAAGATGATGGACGGCGGCGGTGCGGCGCCGGCCCTGATTTGGGCGGCAAGCCATGGCGCGGGATGGTCGGTGAGCGGATGTTCGATCACCAGGGCGGACGGTGCTCGATCCATCGCCAGCAAGTGGGTGTGGGCCGCCAGAGCCGCCTCGGCGCTGTCGACGAAGGTGAGCTCACAACCCTCGGGCTGCAATTGCCTCTCGAGAAGCCGCTTGAGTTCGGGCCGCTCGACCGCGATCAACACCCGCAGGCCTGCCAATCGATTGTCGATCTCGCTGGCTGGTACGACTTCACTGTGCTGAAAGCTCACGGTTAAGGTAAACGTCGAGCCGGCGCCCTCAGCGCTTTGCACGTCGATGACCCCGCCCATGAGTTCCGCCAAACGTTTCGAGATCGACAGCCCCAGCCCGGTACCGCCAAAGCGTCGCGTGGTCGACGTATCGGCTTGAATGAACGGCGCGAATAGCGTCTCGACGCGATCCGCCGGGATGCCCATGCCGGTGTCCTTGACTGCAAATCCGATGTTCCACGCGTCCGTGGTCGTCGTCAGGGTGTGGACGGTCAGCGAGACACTGCCCGTCGCCGTGAACTTGATGGCGTTACTCAACAGATTCAACAGAATCTGACGAATCCGGGTCGGGTCGCCGCGCACGTGCCGGGGCACGGCCATATCGATCTCCAGCAGCAACTCCAGCCGCTTCTCCGCCGCCCGCGGGCTCACCACGTCGACAGCCTCCTCGATCAGCCAGGGCAGGTTGAAATCGATCGATTCCAAGTCGACGTGTCCGGCTTCGATCTTCGAGAAATCCAGCACGTCGTTGATGATCGACAGCAGCGATTCACCGCTCGACTTCGCCACTTCCACGTACTCGCGCTGCTGCGCGCCGAGTTCCATGTCGAGGAGCAAGCCGGTCATGCCGATGACGCCATTCAGCGGTGTGCGAATCTCGTGGCTCATGTTGGCGAGAAAGTCGCTCTTGGCGCGGTTGGCGGCCTCGGCGGCTTCCTTGGCAATACGCATCGCCTCCTCGGAGCGATGCGCTTCGGTCACGTCTTGAATGGCGCCGACGAGATGGGTGCAGCGTCCATCCTGCACCTGCGGCTCGCCGATCACACGCACCACGCGTTCACGGCCCTTGGCGGTCACCATCGGGACGATCTTGTCGAACGGTTTGCAGTGTTCGAAGGCGGCGCTCATCGCCTGGACCAAATCCGCCCGCGCCGCGGGTGGGTAGTGCTCCAGCATCTCGTCGAGCGGCGGTATCTCGCCCGGCGGGCGCTCCAAGATCTGGGACGTCATCTCCGACAGGAACAGGACGTTCGAACCCTGCGCGACCTCCCATCCGCCGATTTCTCCCATACGGCTGGTGGCGGCCAAGCGGGCTTCTTGCTGCGCGAGGCGGCTTTCATCGTTCTTGCGCTGAGTCACGTCGACGACCACCGCGTAGAACCCGTCAAATCCATCGCCGTTGCGTTTGGGCAGGTATTCGGAATGCCAATGCCGGACGCTGCCGTCCTCGGCCACGGTCGATTGATCGAAAACCTGGCGTATGCCCTTGAGTGCTTCAGCGACGCGCACCCGCCGCACCTTCAGTGCTTCGGATGCGAACAAATCGAGGTAGGACATCCCCACCACTTTCTGCGGCGCGAAGCCCAAGTGCGCGAAATGCCCGCGGTTGGTGAACCGGCACACGCCGTCCTTGTCCCAATAGGCGATCATGGCGGGGATGTTGTCGGCAATCTCGGTCAGCCGATCCTCGGTCGCGCGCAATTTTTCGACTTGTAGGGCAAGTTGGGCCTGGATGCTCTTGTGCTGGGTGATTTCCGTGGCCACTTCTACCACTTCGGAGATGGAACCCGTGTCGTCCAGGTAGGGCACCAAGGAGGCATCTATCCAGTAGAGCTCACCAGATTTCTTGCGACAGCAGATCTCCCCGCGCCACACCTCACCGGCGAAGACGGTGTCCCACATCTCGGCGAAAAACTCTGGCGGGTGGAGCCCTGACCTCAAGAGCGCGTGGGTCCCGCCCAGCAACTCGTCGCGACCGAACTGCGACAGCTCGCAAAGCTTGTCGTTGGCATACGTGATGATGCCTCGCCGGTCGGTCCGGGCCACCAACACGTGCAGTCCCAATGCGGATTGGAGCTGATCGAGTTTTCGGGTGGCGGATCGGTCATCCGGGGAGGCATGTTCAACCATAATCCCCACCATAGAAGCGTTGCGAAAGCGTTCGCTGTGCGTCAGGTGAATGTTCCAAATTGATGCGCTGCGTGACCCGCAGACCATTCATACCGCGTTCATAATGCCTCGCTAAACTGAAGGGTCTGCGGTATCGAGATGGGGTGGGGTCTTGCGAGCAATTGGGTGGGCGATCGGTTTGCTGCTCGCGGTCACGTGCGTGCAGGACTTCGCGGCTGCCGATTCGCAGACGGCCGTCAACGTCCGTGCGCCGCAACCGGTCGAACTGCAGCAGCTCGGCCGGCTGATGTTCTTCGATACCCGCCTGTCGGCGTCGGGCAAACTTGCCTGCGCGACATGCCACGATCCGCGCTACGCCTATGGCCCGCCGCCCGGCAAGGCGTTGGCCTATGGCGGCAAGGACATGGCGCAGCCCGGAACGCGCGCCGTGCCGTCACTGCGCTATCTACACGGCATGCCGGCGTTTGCCGAACAGCATCACTTCGTCGACGGCGACATCGGTCCGATTGGCGGATTCACCTGGGACGGGCGTGCCGGCAGTCTGCACGAGCAAGCCGTGGTGCCGCTGCTCGCGGCCAACGAAATGGCGAATGCCAACGCGTCCGAGGTTGCGCGCCGGCTCGCGACGGCGCCGTATGCGCCGCTGTTCGTCGCCGCGTTCGGCAGCGACGTTTTCAAGGATCCCGCGCGTGCGTTCGCGGCGGGCCTCGAGGCACTCGAAGCTTTCCAACAAGATCCGGCCGAGTTCTATCCCTTCTCCAGCAAGTACGACGCGTATCTGCGCGGCGATGTCGAACTCACAGACCAGGAAGAGCGTGGCGTGCAGCTGTTCAAGGATCCGGCAAAAGGCAATTGCGCGAGCTGTCATCTCGGCCTGACCCGGGCCGGCAAGCCGCCGCCCTTCACCGACTATGATTTTGCCAATGTCGGGGTGCCGCGTAATCCGCGCATTGCCGCGAATCGCGATCCCAAGTATTTCGATCTCGGATTGTGTGGCCCCGTGCGACGCGATCTCGCCGCCAAGCTTGAATATTGCGGTTTTTTTCGCTCGCCGACGGTACGCAACGTGGCGCTGCGCGATGCCTTCTTCCACAACGGCGTATTCACGTCGCTGCATGACGTCATGCACTTCTATGTCGAGCGGGATTTG